>Ga0105237_10000649_pt1 | contig 48499 bp, 35 predicted proteins | sample KBSC24metaG_FD_81520 | JGI IMG/M metagenome (GOLD analysis project Ga0105237, IMG submission 81520) | Corn rhizosphere microbial communities from Kellogg Biological Station, Michigan, USA - KBS C2-4 metaG | ecosystem: Host-associated > Plants > Roots > Rhizosphere > Soil | place: Michigan, USA...
TCCCCAAATCAACTTCTCCGGCCGCTTGCTCTGGCAAACCTCCCACGCATACGCCATCGCGCGACTCCCTCGAGGCGCTTTGATGATGCCGCTCGTGACTACCTCTTCTCCTCGACACATCTCGGTCGCAAAAATCTGTTCTTCGGGAAAATCCAACGGCTTGAGACAGACCATATCAGTGTCGGCCCACCAACCGCCGCGCTCCAGCAGCAACTTATACCGAAAGAAATTCGCGAAGCCTGCGTAACTCGCCTGGTGTTTGTATTGAAAGATGCTGGCAGCCGGTAGGATTTCGTTTCCGTCTTTGACGATCGTACCGGGCGGAATGTTCTTCAGGTCGCCGTAGGTATACAGGTGATACTCGTGCCCGTTGCTTAGAAACGAAGAGATCGACAACTGCTCCATCGTGGAGAGCTCAGGCCCGATCCAGAGGCCCTGAATTATCCGGTTTGAATCGTGACTAATTTCCATTGCGCTCTTTTTCGTACTCGATTGCGTAATCCGCTGCCATTCTCAAGTAGTGATACTCGCGCATTGCTTTATCACGGCACGCGTGTGGTCGGATGGTCTCGATCTGTCCGACTGCGTTCGCATACTCTTCAGTGTTGCGGCAGACAAATCCCACGTCGGGAGAAATGATCTCCGGACATGCTCCTCGATCGCTGCAAATGACGGGTGTTCCGGACATCAAGGCTTCTACCATTCCCAACCCAAACGCCTCGTCAACCTTCGTCGGAAACAGAAAAGCCTTCGCTCCCGCCAACAACTCCGCTTTTTGTTTTCCTCTGACATCGCCAACGTACGTTGCGTTAACACCGCGGCACATCTCTGTAACCTCGGCTATGCTCTCGGCGTCTTTTCCGGTGCCTGCGACGACCAGTTTAAATCCCATGCGCTTTGAGAGATCGAGCACGACGTCGAGCCCTTTTTTCATTCCCCAATCCACTGTCGACATGAAGAAAAAATAGTCGTCCTTTGATTCGGAGTAGATGTATTCGGAAGGGTCGATACCGTTCAAGACGTACCGGTCGCGGCCATATAGTTTTGCAAGCGTCCGCGAAACGAAAATCCAGTTTTCCGTCGTCTGGCTCTGCTGCCATCCACGCGCTCTGCCATCAAGATGACAAGTCGTCACCCACGGCTTGCCCAGTGCCTGCAACTCCGGGCTCAAGCCTTCGTCGCGAAAGGTTATGGTATGGATGACGTCTACATCGCGGCAGGGTTCCGAAACCAACGTGACGCCCGCAGGCAAAGGCTTGCTCGCGCCTTTCGGTAACAGGTAGACAACATCATGGCCCAACTCCGCCAATCCTTTCGCGAGGAGATCGTGGATGGAGAAAGCCGATCCGGACGGAAATGGTTTAGGGTTAAGACCGGCGCCAACTTCGCACGCCGCCGGATACTGGTGAATTGATGAAAGCAGGACGCGCATAAGTTTACGTAAATAGACGCCGCGCGCGGTTTGGAGAGGAGAAGACCCGAAGCAGTTGTCTCACCTTTTCAGACGTAAGACTCGAACGCTCGTCATCGCCGTTGGTCCAACCACCTATGAGCTGCATCCCGCGTTTGGTGCAAATGCAGAACGACTCGCAGACGCCGGTCTTCTTGCGACTGTCGTGATAATTCCAGCGCACGTCATCATTCAGGATTCTCGATGTCTCTCCTTCATTCAGATCATAAATCTCAGAGAACCCGCTGGCGAAGTCGTATTCACGGCACTTCAAAAGGTTCGCTCGAATGTCTTCCCGGGTCAGAAAAACATCGCTATCAAAAAAGAGAAAGAAATCTTTGTCCCGCTCAAACTTCTGAAAGCCGAGGTTAAAGGCGCAACTTCGTTCACAGCGGTTATCCTGTTCGACAACCAACACCGACACCGTCGGCAATTTCTGCGCAAAGTAATCGGTTACAAACTGCAAATTTCTTTGCGCAGCCGGGCTTCCGGCACCATGAAAAACAATCGCGGCAGTTTTTTCCAGGATTCGGTCAACCTCCGGGCCAAACAACACAAGCGATTCGCGCAACCACCATAAATTAACGTTCTCGTCCTGCACATCTGAGTAGTCTTCTTCGACCCAGGCAAGATGCGGCATGAAACAGTAGCAATTGAATCGTTCCTGCAGCGCTCGAGTGTTTTCGTCGAGCACCGTCTCTGCGCGTCGATTCAGATCAATGAAGGCATCGTAGATTGTGTGCTTCAGCGCATAGGCATACGTAGAAAGTGTGTAAGTGACGCGCCCCACATTCGTCGACACCTCGCGCGGTGGTTTCCCGTGAAGACCGCCGAAATACACCATGTCCCAATCCTCGGGCAATTGTTCGGCGAAGGCAGGGAATTTCGTGTTGAGTTGTGGATCGAATACGGCATCGTCCTCGAAAATCAGAACGCTCGGTTTGCCGTGATCACGTGCGTTTTCGAGCACGGCGAGATGGCTTCGCAGACAGCCGTATGCGCCGCGAGAATGTTTCCAGCCGCCCGGGATCTCCAGCGTGTTTCCCGAAACCGCTGGAAAGCGACTGACATTGCGAAGGTTGTGCTCGGCGAACCGGGCACTCATTCGCTGCCAGCGATCAGGCCTGCTGTCCAGGTTGATACAAACCTGATGCGGAAAGAATTCGTCGAGTTTCATAACGCGTCTTGTTCTAACTAGCTCGCGCAAACCTGGTTTATTTCCCTCGCTCTATCGCTTGTTTTGTGTCTTTGCCTAACTAACTCCTGTCCTCGTCTCCGTACCTCGTCGAGTTCGTCGTGATTCCGTTCGTCCAGGACATACTGAATCCGATCTTCCAGGTTCTCTTTCGAAACTGGAACGTAATGCTGATTCTCTATGAACCCGAGTGACCTCAGTTGCGGACTCACAGAGCCATCGGCAAACAATAGCGCGCCGGTTGCGGGAATCTCGAAGTACTTGGCAACCACGTATTTATATCTGTGACCGTCAGTAAAGGCCGCCCGGTGCCGGTTGATGATTTCGGCATACCTGCGCCCTACTTCCGGATCTCTATCGTAGTCATACAGACGTTGATATCCGGGATGGGCCAGATAAGTTATAGCGTATGAGCCCTGGTCGTGCAGTAACTTCATCGTGGGGCGCAAAGGAGAAGAAGGACTAATGGTTCCGCTCATGAGAATTGAGTTCTCAGGTCGCGGATTGTAAGGCAGCATAAAATCCGGAGAAGCCGAGTGAGGAATCCACACCAGTTTCTTGGCGCCGCAAAATTCCGGATAAAGACTATCCCACACATACGCATAGGTGGAAAGGATCGTGTCGAACAGTGCAAAGCAGATTAGCCTGTTTGGTCTCATTCGATCGTTCCACCAATGTAGATCGTCCGCAAAAATATATTTCTTACACTCCAGGCGATAGATGTCGTCCGTATGAGCTTCTAAAAGATCGTAGCCCTCCCAGAACAGTATGGTTTCTGGTAGTTCCCCGAACTCTTTCAGGAGTGTGCGCTTTATTGTCCCTGGGCCCTGCCACAATTGATACGTATCAATCTGCTTCCATCCGTAGGATCTCATCAGCTCGACGATGATGTAATAAAACTCCCGCGTGACATATCTGCTCAAGGCTCCCAAATGAGTTACAACTAGCTTCATCAGAGCATGCCTTAGCGTGTTTGCGAGCTAGCTCGCACACACGCCTCGTTTATTTGCCTCGCTCTATCGCTTGTTTTGTGTCTTTCGCGAACGAGATCCTGCGCTCTTCTCCGGATCTTATCGAGTTCGTCGTGATTCCGTTCGTTCAGAACATACTGAATTCGATCTTCGAGGTCCGCTTTCGAAACTGGAATGTAATGCTTGTTCTCTACGAATCCTAGTTTCGCGAGCCAGGGGCTGACTGCATTGTCTGCAATCAGGAGCGCGCCGGTGGCGGGAATTTCAAAGTGCTTGGCAACGACGTATTTGTATATGAGACTGTCGGTAAAAGCCGCCCGATGAAAGTTGAGTTTCTTCGCGTACCCGCATCCTATGTTCTGGTTGGTCTTATAATTATATTCGCAGTGATACCCAGGATGGCGATGGTAGGACAATGAATAAGAGCGCTGTAGACACAAGTTCAGCATTTGTTGCCGCAGCGGGTAATGCCGCGTTACAGCGCCGCTAAGTAAAATTGAATTCTCGGCGTAAGGATTGTAGGGAAGCATAAAATCCGGCGAAGCTGAGTGAGGAATCCAGAGTACTTTCTTAGTGCGACAGAACTCCCGGTAGAATTGATTCCAAGCGTAAGCATAAGTAGAAAGAACGATGTCACACAATGCGAAGCTGATTAGTTTTATTCGCTTCAACCACGGATTCCACCAATGAAGATCGTCGGCGAAGCAGATCTTCCGACAGTTCAGACGACAGATTTCGTGGCGATGCGCTTCTAAAAATTCGTAAGCCTCCCAGAACAAAATCGTGTCGGGCACTTCTCCTAACTCTCTGACGAGTTTTTCTCTTAATGTTCCGGGGCCACTCCATAAGTTCCAGGTTTCGATGTGCCTCCAACCATAATTCGCCATCAGATCCGTTGTGATGTAGTAAAACTCGCGTGTGACGTAAGTACGTAGGGCTTCCAGGTGAGAGACGATTAACTTCATACGTGGAAATGCCCGAAGACTGACCCGACGCTACCGCGTTTGGGTACTGACCTCATCCAGGCACGCGCTAGGCTCGCAGTGCTCCCAATCCGAGTTCATCGAACCGCAGGCGCACCAGGTTCTGAATCTGACGAGCGCAGGCGACGTAAGCAGGCATTCCTTTTCCGATCGGATCATCGATGTCGACTTCAGTATCGAGACAGTAGGTCTTGAAGGCGACGGACGGCAGCATCTCGATCACGGCTTTGCGGTGAGCGCTGGTCATACAGAAGATCAGTTCCGCTTGTTCAGCTAACTCCAACGTCAGATTGCGAGCGGCGTGAGGTTTCACGGGCACACTGAGCGAGTGCAACACCTCCGCTGCTTCCCCGGTGAGCGGCGCTCCCACTCTCGCAGAGACTCCCGCGCTGAGCGCGCGCACGTTCACGGTTTCGAGCGCTTCAAACGGAATTCGCAGTCGCGCGGCGATTTCTGCGTTGGCGATCGCGGCAGCCATCGGCGAACGGCAAGTGTTGCCGCTGCAAACGAACAGAAACAGGCGCTGTGCCTGGACCACGGTGGGCGCGGGTTCAAGTCGCAAAGCGCGTTTCAGTTTAGAAAGGTAACGATCGAAGTGGTGCAATGGTGACAGAAAACCAAGCGCCACGATGATCAAGCCGGCGCTCACGTTCTGTGCCGCAGTCGGCGAACTCTGACCGTAGACATACGCAAGGATCGCCGTGGCAGTGAATCCCGACAACATGCTCGACCCGCAGTGCATCGGAACGCAGAAGGTGTTTTCACGACGATCGAGAAAGATCAGGGTCGTGCAAACGCAGAGAGCAGCGTAGGAAAGTCCGACGAGAGCCGCGAAGAAAGCTCCCGGCGTAGTTGCAAATGTCGTCAGTCCCTCTCGAAATCCCATCATCACGTCGCCCGCACCAATCAAAGCCATGATCACGAGTGCAATCACGAGCAACGGAGAAGCGACCATCTGCTCTTCGACGAAGTAACGCAGCGTCGCACTGCGCTGGTCCGACTTTGCGAGGCGACTCATAAACTGGAACTTGAAAAAGTACGCCGTCAGGTACGCAGCGACGTCGATGATCGCGGCGATCGTGAGTACGTAACTCGACGCCTCGCTCAACGCGACAAGAACCGCCGCGAGGCTCACGACCATTGCGGTCCAGGAGAACCAACGGACTCTGCGGCCGACAATTCGATCGACTATCGGAGCAATGACCAGCGTGCCGCCGCGCAGTAAGACCAGCACGACAACGATCGACAGTCCTCCAAAAGTGAACGCGAGCGTGGTGGTTCCCATAATGGTTGCCATACACACGCCCGAGAGGAACGTCAGTGGTCGCGGAAACGGGACCTGAACACCGAAGAACTCACGGCGCCCGGCATACTTCCACCAGCGCTTCACGGTGATGAACGAGAGCATCCCGATCACAGTCGCAATCGCAGAGATCGGCAGCAACACGGGTCCTTTAACCGGTCCATTCGTGCCGGCGAGGAGTCCCGTTGAGAGCGCTTTGGTTAAGCCGCTGTAAGGTGTGTAAGAGATGTAGTAGCCGAGGCCCAGTGCCCAGATTGCAAGATTATGTTTGCGTTTGTCGGTGAGCATTTTTCAAACCTTACGGTTTATAGAACGAAGGATCGTGAGTCAGACCTAAAATCGATTTACCAATCGTCGCGAGAATCTGATCGTCGTTGTCGTGACGGACGTAGAACGATAAATCTCGATAGACCCGCTCGAGTGTGCTCGGCCGGATCAGGCAGCGCGCCCCACACGCGCGAATGCACTGCTTGACCGTGTCTTCTGCGAGGTGTTCGACCACATGTCGCGCACGGCTGCCGGCGATTTGCGCTTCCAGATACCTGCCCGTTTCCCATAACCGAGCCACATGTCGCAACCACAGATGCGCCGTCTCGACGTTCACCGACATCTGGCCGAGGTGGTGCTGCACGTAAGGATCTTCGATCTTTTTCTGCGTCGTGATGTACTGAAGCGCGTAGTCGTATGCGGCCTCAGCAGCGCCGAGGAAAGTCGCCGCGTAATGCGGAATGAAGCACGTTTGCCAACCTTCCTTCAGATACTGGCCGGGATAACCGATGAGATCTTCATCGGGAATGAACGTTCGGCGAAAGTGGACCAGGTGACTGACTGTCGCGCGCATGCCGATCGGATCCCACCACGAAGTATCGACCTCCACGCTCGGATCCGAAAGGTTGCACGCCATCATCAGCACTGAGTCGAGCGCCGAGGCATCGGCATGGCGAACCCCGCCTGGACCAGCGGTGTTGACGAGCAGTATGGCCCATTGCGCGCCACCCGCGCTGGTTGCGAAAGCCTTGTTGCCATCGACGATGTAACCGCCGTCGACTTTTTCGACGGTCGTGCCGAAGCGAACAGGCTCGTCAGGTTTGCGAGCTTGTGGTTCACCACTCCACGCCACCCACTTTTCACCACGCTCGACGACGCCTTTGAACCAGCGCGCTTTTTGCTCCGGACCAGCCATGCCGTCGAGCAGCACGAGGGAGTTGACATGACCTTCCCAGCAACGCGCGAGCGAGAGATCCACGCGGGCTATCTCTTTCGTCATCATCCACAGCGTGAAGACGTCGCCGGTGTATGGACCAAGACCGTAACCGCCGTGCTCTTTCAGAACCACAGGCGCGAGGAGACCCTCGCGAAACAGGTCGTCGAAGTCTGCGGCAGGAAACGTCGCGGTGCGATCGTATTCAGCCGCGCGCGCCGCAAACTTCTCACGCGCCAGCACGCCGACGCGATTGATCAGATCCTGTTGCTCAGGCTTGAGATCGAGCTGGCTGTAGACGTCGTTCCTGGTGTCGGTGGTTATCATTTGTGATTCTTGTGGCTGAGCACCTGCTGAGCCAATGCGAATGACATTTCTTTGCCGGTCATCATTCGAAACTGGTGCCGTACCTGCGCGACGAGCACGTCGCGGCCGTCGATCGCGATCTGCCGGCGCGCACGTGTTGTGTCGATGAGCGGAGTCGGCCGGGAGCCGTAAACGAGATCGATCACGACAGCGTCGCCGTTCAAACGCTCGACCGCGAAAGGTACTTCTTCGGTGTCGCGGCCGACTGGAGTGGCGTTCACGACGATGTCGTAACCTTCGGCGTCAAAATCGCGGAGTGGAATGTATGGTAATCCGAGAAGCGTCGCGGCGTGTTCACCGCGCTCTGCTCCACGATTTATCAGCGTGACGCCTGCGCCCGACTGCACGAGCGCGGCTGCGATGGCCCGGCCTGCACCACCACACCCGATGACGGCCGCACGTTTCGCTTTGACTGGAACACTACGATCGCGGCTCGCAGTATAGATCACGTCCGGATCGGTTGTATCGGCATTCCACCACCCGTTGTTCCTGATCAGGATGTTCGCCGCTTCTGCCTGGCGCGCCATGTCGCTGACGGTCTTCGCTTTCACTAAAGCTTCTTCCTTGTGAGGCGAAGCGACGGTCATCCCGTTAATCGGCATTCCGAGCGTATCCAGTTTTCGCGACAGCACAAACTCACTCCAGAACTCGGCGAACGAAGAGACTCGTAACGGCAAAAACAGCGCTGGATGTTCCATCGAACGGTAAGACGCATTGTGCAAACGAGGCGACAACGAATGGAAGATCGGATTGCCGATGATGGCGAATATCTCTGTGACGGGGTTCAGTTCAGGAAGACCGTAGTCGTCGATCAGTTTTCGGATCGACGGTTCCATGTCGACGGTGGAGTCATTTCCGGCGCGGCCGAAAATCGCGGGCGCTCCGAACTGAAGAGCGACGAGTCGATTCCAGAAGCCGAGCGGCCCATGCGAAAAGGCGATCGTATCAGTGCGCTTTAACGAGTTCAGCAAAAAGAGCGGCAGAAACTCTTCGCCGATCGTGTTAGCGTTTGTAACAAGTTTGTAAGCCGCGGCCGGTACAGACGAAAGGCGCTCGAAATGTCTCGATAGGTCTGTTAACTCCCTAACACTTCCATACCAGGAGATCAGGCGCTTCTCGGGAGGAATCAGTTGGAGAAGGTCGTCGGAGAGGTCGAGTTCGCCTTCGAGCTCGATTTGGTCGTAATGCCGAGCGGCCGTTCTGAGACGCTGAACGCGATCCGGTCCGTCCTGATTTCTCGGGGAATACAACAATCTTCCTCGAAAATGGTCGCGTAACCAGTCCGTGTCGATGTCGCCAACGAGATCGGCGCGCACTTCCAGCCAATCGACTGAAGCGGGCAGCGCGGTTAATTCCGATCCATCGGGTGACGGAGGTTCGAGGAGAGTTGCGATGAGTAAGGGGCCTGCCATTGTAAGAATTTGTTTTTAGCCAGGGTTACTAGTGAGAATGCAGCCGGTTAAGAATTTAAAGCGGCGTAAATATACTTTGCTTGACGTGATTAGTCCACCAATTCCTCCGTGGTTGGTGCCGCGAGCAAGAATTAGCTATTCTTAGACCAAAAAAAGGATCGTGTGATGAAGGAAGAAGATTCGACGGACAAGATATTTTCGGTCAACCCACCCGCACCCGAATTCAATCCCGTAAAACAGGCCACCGCCCGGGCGGACGAGCTGGGTGAGAAACAGATCGCCACCACGCTCGGTTACTTCGCGACTATGCCCGCGTCAACCGGCATAATCGCCAATCCCGTACTTCATCACACGCCAGTCGACTGCAACGGCACCACCATTACGCTCGACATCAGATCGTTCACGATCCGCGGTTCGGTTCCAGAGGGCGATATCGTTAGCGGCAAAATCGGTCCGTTGGACGTCATCTACGCGGGTCTCTTCGGACAAGCCGGTTCGAGCAAAGAGCTCGCGGCCTTCATAGATCAAAAGTTCTTTCAGAGTCTCAGGGGTTCGCTACTGGAGGATGTTGCTGCGTTCGTCAGGAAGTATCCCGGGCTGGGCCCGGAAGTGGCCATGCACCACTTTTTGATACTTCACAAAGCGAAGCTCGGACACCAGGAGGGTCAGGACCGTGGCATGCACGATGAGCGCGATCCGGAGTCGCTGCTAATCGAGATGATTTCGGTTCACATGGCGAATGTCGCGGTAGGTGGAGTCTCCACCTACATGAATTATCTCCTGATGAACAATCCGAACGTTTCGGAGAACGAGCTTGTCAGTTCGAGCAGGCAGTTCGTCGAGGAAGAAGCACGGCAGGGAAGTAACGCGTTTCAGGTTTCATACAGTCTCATACTCGGCCATCACGCAAACGAGCACGAGCGACAGATTCTCGAGCGGATGGGGACGATTCAGATCCATCACGGATCGGCTGGCTCGAGCATGGTCGCGCGATACATGGCGACGTTGCACACGTTCTCGGTCGCAGACTTTTTCATCGCGTCGCACATGGCGCTCGACGGCGCACGTCACTTCGGCGCGATTCACGACATGTCTGACTTCGTTCAGGAGCTCGAACCGTTGAATCCGGAGCAACGTGCAGAGCGCATCAAGGAAAAAATGTTGACAGGTGGACTGCCGACGTTTGGCCATCCGGAGATCGCGGCGGCGGGCAGAGGCAATCAAGTGCAACAGGATCCGCGGCCGGCAATCTATATCGATCCTGTCTTCAACGCCATAGACGCCGGACAGCTAACAATAAATGTGCAACAGCACGAGCGACTCGCGATCGCGCGGCTCATTTATCACACTGCGTTTGTGAATGGTGTGCTCAAGCCGGGAAGGGAAGACAGTCCGCCGCTGCGTCTGACTGCGAACACGGATTTTGGTGCGTGGTGTGTGCAGGAAGCACTGGGGATTGAGGAAGCAGATCGAACGCTGCTTACTTACATCTTCAGAGGCTTTGGGTGGATGATGGACGCACGCGAACAACTCCAGCAGAAGATGATCCGGCCTGTCATCGCTCCCGATCCGAAGATTATTCCGAAGTCGAGTGACGACCCGACGATCCCCAACCTTGTCGCACGCGTTCACCGGCGACTGATGGAGCAAGAGCCTTTCATGCCGCAGAGATCACGTTAGACAGGATTCACAAGATTTTTCAGGATTATCATGTAAATCCTCCTTAATCCTGTAATCCTGTGAAACCGACGTTACATCCCAATGCCCTTCAGATGATATCTCTGAGTGTCGTAATACCGCTCGACGTCGACGAGGTTGATTTTTCCTCGCACCGTCGAGATGTCGACGAGTGAGAAGTCACACGCCGGTGCAACACCTCGCGAAGACACCAACGTTCCAAAGCGACCCTCAGCCACCGCCTCCGCCGCACGCGCGCCAAACATCATTCCCATGACGCGGTCGATCGGACTCGGCGACCCGCCGCGCTGTGGATGACCCAACACAACCGCACGCGCTTCGTACGGCGTTTCAGCCGCGATTCTTCGCGCGAGTACCTCGCCGATCCCACCAAGCCGCACGTGTCCGAACGCATCGTGACGGTCGTCAATCGTCACCATCTCACCGTCTTCAGCACGCGCACCTTCAGCGACCACGATCACAGAGTAGCGAGGCCGCGGCGACAACCCTCGACTCAGATTCGATTCGCCGAGTCGAACACTCAACAAATGAAAAACTCTCTCGTAACGAAACGGATGCTCGGGAATCAAAATCAGATGCGCCTGCCCGGCGACGCCAGACCAGAGCGCGAGATGCCCGGCGTGCCGTCCCATCACCTCGACAATCTGCACCCACCCATGAGATCCCGCAGGCGTGCGAGAGCGTTCGATCACTTCCGTAATATTTCTGAGCGCCGTATCGAAGCCAAGCGTGTAGTCAGTCCCTGCAAGATCTTTGTCGATCGTCTTCGGCACACCGACGATCGAAACTCCTCTTTGCGCAAGAACCGCAGCCACGCCCAGTGTGTCTTCACCACCACAAACCACAAGCGCATCGAGTTTCAGCCGCTCGATATTCTCGACGACTTCATTTGACCGATCCTGCGTCTGGCCTTCGTCATTTACCTGCTTGAAAGGATTCGTGCGCGACGAGCCGAGATTCGTTCCGCCATCGCGGTCCCAGCGTCGCACCGTCTCGCGACCGAGCGGCAACACATCAGGAACAGGATTCAGCAAACTTCTCCAGCCGTCGAACAAACCAACAACCCGCAGCCCCAGCTCTGATCCTCGATAGACCAGACCTTTGATCGCCGGGTTCAACCCAGGCGCATCCCCGCCACCCGTCAAAACACCAACACGCTTTTCAGCCATCTTTTTGTGTGCCTTCTTTTGTGCCTTTTTGTGGCTTCACTTCGTCGCATCGCTGATCAGTACAACATCACTCATGATTACGCCGCGCGATGCAACAAGGCTCCCGTCCTTCATCCAATCAAACGACAAGATCTTGCCCTCATCAAAATTCGTCAACTGCCTCGGCTCACCACCCTCGATCGGTTGTCCCCAGATATTATCGAAACCACCACGATGGTCCACGTACGTGAGATATCGTCCATCCGCACTCCAATGCAACGGCGAATCCCAATTCACCTCGACCGGCGGCGGCACGTCAAACACATTAAACGTCGCGCCATCCTCAAATTGGACCACCTTCAGCTTCCAGCTTGAATTCCCCTGCTGGTCGTTGTACCAGAAGGCAAGTAACTTTCCATCAGGTGAAATCGTCGGCCTGATAGAAACGCTCTCAGTAATTCTTTGCGGCGTGCCGCCGTCGACAGGCACACGCCAGATCGAGAATGCTTGTCCCGGGTCGAAATGCTGGTAGACGATCCATTTGCCATCGGGCGAAAAACTGGGCCAGGTACTCTCCGTACTGCCAAACGTCAACTGCTTCGGATGCGTACCGTCACGCTCCGTTCTCCAGATTTGAAACACCCCCGAACGGTTTGAATGAAATGCAAGATAGCGATTGTCCGGCGAAACGACGGGCGCATAGTTCCGCCGTCCTTCGGAAGTCAATTGCCTTGCTTCGCCACCAACGGAGTCGATCTCGAAGATGTCTGCATTGCCACTCGCGTCCGATGCATACACGACCTTCCCATCCGGAGCCGCGAAAAGATCGTAATACCTGCTCGTCCCAGCCGTGATCGCCGTCGGTTTTGTTTCGCCTTTTCGTAACGTCCAGACTCGGGCTACAACCTGTGCCTGGACGGTGACGAACGACGTGGCGTCCGCGTCGAGACTCAACACACGATAGTCACTTAGATCGTTAGTTATGCTCCGAATGGATCCGTCCCGCAAGAGCTGCCAGACGTGTATGAACGAGGCGCCAGACGCTTTCGCCAGCATGATTATGCCGCTGCCGTCGGGCAGTACTGTGACGTGGCCAACCTCGTCAAATTTTTGCGGATTCAGGGGAACAGTTTGCTCCGCGCCAGTCACCAGGTTCTTTTCGAAGATGCCAACAGAGTAATTCGACGCGGTATCGTTGCTGCTGCCGGGAGCTGAAGAAACCACCGGCAACAACAATGAATTGTCGTCGGGAGTCCATCTCGGTCTTGTCAACAGGTCCAGGGCCAGTCTCTGCGGCCAGGTGCGCGTGGCGACGACTTGCTCTCCGCTATCGTCGGGGTTCGCGACCACCAGGTAATCTCGTTGATTCGGAAAGTCGAAACGAATGAAAGCCAGGCGTTTCTTATCGTGCGAAATGGACGGCAGCCCATCGGGCTTGTCGACCCTGGTTGCGGTTGCGCCGATTCCGAGCACCGGCATTTTGTAAATCTGACCCGCGTCGTTGCGATCGGATCCCGCATACGCGAAGTAAATAAAATTGCCGTCAGGCGAGAACGTCACTCCCTGGTAACGACCCAGTCGCGGAGGTATCAACTGCGCATTGCTGTTGATGGCGACCTGGCGCAGCCACAAGGTCGACTTGCCGCCTTCAGTGGTGACGTAGGTAATGTACTTGCCGTCAGGCGACATCCCCGCCATCGTGGAGATTCCATTTGTCGTGAGCTTCGTTACGTCGAATCGTTCGAAAGGAACTCGACCTTTGCTGCGCGTGACCATCTTGTAAATGCCGAAACCAACCGCGGCGACGACGAGAATGGCGGCGCCGATTGTGGCCCACGGGCGGCTGTTCAGTCCGGCCGGCTCGTGTATGGTGGTTTGCGCTGCTTTTAATTCGTCCGTTTCTACGATCTTGTCGCGGCTGCTTGACGCGCGTGCGTATTCGCTACCCGTTGCCGGTGCAACGGAGCGGTCCAGCATCGAGTTGAGTTCCAGGTCCTTGCGCAGGCTGCGCAGATCGATGGCGAGTTCCTTCACGATCTGATAGCGCTCGTTTTTGTCTTTCCGCAGCGCCTTCTTGACGATTCGTTCCAACTCCGGCGGCACGCCCTCGACGTGCCGCGAAATCGGCGGCTGTTCTCTTTCGACGATGGCAACGACGACGTCGGTCGCCGTTTCGCCGGTGAACGGCGGATAGCCCGACGCCATTTCATAAAGCACAACCCCGAGGCCCCAGATGTCCGTGCGCTCGTCGACTGCGACACCGCGCGCCTGCTCCGGCGACATGTATGCAGCCGTGCCGATCACCGTGCCGGGCGAGGAATCAAACAACAACGTCGACATCGTGGCGTGCATCGCGCCCTTGTGTCGTTCGGTCAGTTTTGCGAGACCGAAGTCGAGTATCTTCACGTAGCCCTCGGAGCGGATCACGATGTTTTCGGGTTTGATGTCGCGATGAACGATGCCGGCTTCGTGTGCCGCGGTGAGCGCGTCGGCGACTTGAATGCCGATGTCGAGCACGTCGCCGAGTTTCATTCCGACATTCTTCATGCGCTCGCGCAGCGTCATGCCCTCGACATACTCCATCGCGATGAATGGGCGTCCATCGTCGGTCTCGCCGATCTCATGGACCACGCAGACGTTCGGATGACTGAGTCTCGATGCAGCGCGCGCTTCCTGAGTAAAGCGACGCAGGCGATCCGGATCTTTACTGACAAATGTGGGAAGAACTTTTAACGCGACACGACGGCCAAGAATCGTGTCTGTGGCGAGATAGACCTCGCCCATTCCACCTTCGCCGATGAGATGGACGACCTGGTAGTGCTTCACACGCTGACCCGGATTGAGTTTTGGCGCGGTGGCGGCGAGCGAGTCGGCCGCCTGGGCCACGGCAGGAGACTCCATGAAGCTGCCCGCGACTTCGTACGAACGAAGCAGTGATTCCACTTCAGTGCGCAACGCAGTCTGATCGGCACACTGCTCGTCGAGAAACGCTTCTCGGGCAGCGCCTTTTCGCTCGAGCGCGCCCTGAAAGATCTCTTTTACGCGCTGCCAGTTTTGTGGATCAATCTCGCTCATTGCTGAGTTCGCGATGCAACCAGGCTTTTGCCATGCTCCAGTCGCGCTTGACGGTCGCCTTTGAGATTCCCATTACTTCCGCGGTCTCTTCGACGGTCAGGCCGCTGAAGAATCGTAGTTCAACCACCCTGCTTTGTTGCTCGTCGATCCGCGCGAGCCGATCCAACGCTTCGTCGAGCGCGACGACGTCGAGGTCCTGACCTTTCACGGCAACAGTCGCGTCGCCGAGGGAAACACGCACGTCCGAGCCCCCACGTTTAACGCGCTTTTTGGTGCGTGCGTGGTCCACCAGAATACGCCGCATCAATTGCGCCGCGATGCCGAAGAAGTGTGCGCGATTTTGCCAGTGAACGTTTCGCTGGTCGACCAGGCGCACGTAAGCCTCATGGATCAGTGCGGTCGTTTGCAGCGTGTGTCCCGCCTGTTCGCGTCGCAGGTAACGCGCAGCCTGTCGACGCAGTTCGTCGTAGACGATTGGCATCAGTTGATCGAGCGCCTCTTTGTCGCCGCGACCGTAGCCAACGAGCAGCTCGGTTATGTTCACCTCGGCAGGCATACAGAGGAGCATAGATTTTCCCTCGCAAAGGCGCAAAGACGCAAAGAAGAGATTTGCTTGTTCTTTGCGTCTTTGCGAGGGAAACCAGCCTTGAGCCCACTTTTCCGGAACTGTCGCGTTAGTTAGTGAAGGAGAACAGTTATGAAAAATCAAATTTATAGGATCGCTGCAATTTTAGGCATTTTCTTAGGGCTCGCGGTGGCCGGCGTTCAGGCACAAACACCCAGCAGGGTTGAAGTTAACATTCCTTTCGAGTTCTCGGCGGGGAAGACGACGTTGAAGGCGGGTGTTTACACGGTCAAGCGCATGTCCGGAAATCTCGTGACGCTGCGAAACGTCGCGGACAAGTCGTCGGTGATTTTGAACGCTCCGGTGAATCTCAGCTCGACGAATGTTGACGCGACGGAGCGACTCGTTTTCAACAAGCAGGGCGAGCGATATCTTCTGGCCCAGATCTGGCTGACTGTTGACAGTGGTCGTGAGTTGTTGAAGGAAAAGAAGTCGGAGAAGGGCGAGCGCATCGAAGTCGCGTTGCGCGTAAGTCAGCACGTCGAGTAGAGCCACGAAAAGGCACAAAAAAGAGCACAAAGGGATTTCCACCTTTTGTGCTTTTTTGTTGCAGAGAGTATTGTTTGCCGCGAGGTCAACTATGAAACAATATCTCTCAGTCGCTCTTGTGCTGTTTGTGATCGCCGCACCAGCAATAGCACAAGAGCAGCCGACAGTACTCACAGGCCCGGCGTTAACCCGAGTTGTTCCCACTGGCTTTTACTTTCAGGGCCTGAGCGCGCCCACGCAGATGCGCAACGCTGCCGCGGCGCGCTTCGGAACCGATCGCTTCGTGATCGCGGGACTCGTCGATACATCCGGTTATTCCACTGACATCAAAGCAAAATATGTCGGGTTCCTGATCACCGACTCCGCTATAAAACTCAACGGAGAATCACTGCCGGCGGGCGCTTACGGATTCGGATTTGCCAACGAAGGCAAGATTACGATCATGGACCTCGCGGGAAAAGATCTACTCTCCGTCGCGATCACCAACGACACGTCGATGCGACGACCTCGTCCGCTGATGATGTCGGCGGATCCAGGCGGCGTGCGTTTGTATAACGGCAAAAATTATGTCGTCATTGCCGCGCAATAGGAGAGTTTTCCTCTGAGGTTCGTAAGTTTAGTTTGTGTTCTGTTTTTAGTTCCGTTTGCGCTGCTGGCGCAGACAAAACCTGAGCCTCCGGAACCGGCGGGTGGCGTCAAAACGGGCACGCCGTTGACTTATACTTCGCGGCGCACCATCGGCATCACCGATCCGAATGCGCCCGTTGTTTTTGAAGACGTCACCGACAAGACGCCTCTCGCAAACTTCCGCCATCGCTCAGGAGAACCGGCGAAAGATTACATCTTCGACACGCCTTCAGGCGGCGCAGCGATCTTTGATTACGACGGCGATGGCCGGCCTGACATCTACCTCTTGAACGGATCGACAATGGCCGCGATGCGAGGCAAGGAAAAGCCGCCGCGCGCCGCGCTTTTTCGAAATCTCGGCAATTGGAAGTTTGAAGAAGTAACGGACAAAGCCGGCGTCGCAAACGAGCGTTGGGGTTTTAGCGTTGCCGTCGGCGATTACAATAACGACGGCCGGCCGGACATGTTTGTCGGCAACTTCGGCGTGTCGCGTCTTTATCGCAACAACGGCGACGGAACGTTTACCGACGTCGCGGAGAAATTGGGCGTCGCGCGCAAGGGTTGGAGCACAGGCGCAAGCTGGGGTGATTACGACGGCGATGGTCGTCTCGATCTCTTCGTTCCCGGTTACGTGCAGATCGATTTAGCGAATCTGCCGCCGAGTCCGTCAGAAGCCGGTAAGGGTGGCGTCGTCGGACAAAACTTCTGCCAGTTTCGCGGCGTGCCTGTGATGTGTGGTCCACGTGGGCTGCCGGGCGAAGGCGACACGCTCTATCATCAGAAGCCTGACGGAACGTTTGAAGACGTGAGCGTCAAAGCCGGTGTTAACGATCCGGACAAGTATTATGGATTCTCGTCCGCGTTTGTTCATGTCAACGACGACAAGCTGCTCGATTTGATCGTGGTAAATGATTCCACGCCGAATCAGCTTTACATAAACAAGGGCGACGGCACGTTCGAGGAGATGGGTTATCCGTCGGGCGTTGCGCTGAATGAGAACGGACGCGAGCAGGCAGGGATGGGCCTCGCTGTTGGTGACTACGACAACGATGGACGCGTCGATTTTCATATCACCAACTTCTCCGACGATTCGAATGTTCTTTACCACAACGACGGCGACAACAATTTCACCGACGTGACGTTTCAGGCCGGACTCGGTGAAGTCTCGATTCCGTTTCTGGGTTGGGGGACGAGTTTTCTTGACTTCGACAATGACGGTTGGCTGGACCTTTTCGTAGTGAATGGACACGTGTATCCGGTCGTGGATTCGCAACAGTGGGGAACGAGTTACGCGCAACAGTCTTTGCTCTTTCGGAACGTCAAAGGAAAGTTTGAGCGCGTTGGCGCGCGGCAGGGTAGTGCGCTCGCGAACGCCTGGCCCGGACGAGGGCTTGCGGTCGGAGATCTCGATGGCGATGGGCGACTCGATCTCGTCATCAACAATCTCGATGCGAAGCCGGTGTTGTTGCGAAACGTCGCCGCGTCGACGGGGCATTGGCTCGAGTTGCGTTTAATTGGAAAGACCCCACGTGATGCTGTCGGGGCTGTTGTTTATGTGACGACGGGTAACGTGCGGCAGCGACGCGACGTTTTTAGTGGCGCGGTGTATTGTTCGCAAAACGACATGACGTTGCACTTTGGATTGGGTGCGGCCACGAAGGTCGATAAACTCGAAATCAAGTGGCCCGACGGAAGTACGGAAATCGTGAGTGTTCCTGTCATTGATAAGGTAATGACGATCACTCAGAGTGCGAAACACTAAGTCAATCTTTGACAGGATTTATAAGATTAAGACATGATTTACATGTTTTTCCTTCTAAAATCCTGTCAATCCTGTAAAACGCCCCCACCGGAGCTTGAAACTTGCGAAGACTCGATCTCAGAAAGGCGCAGGCGGCCCGGCTCAACACGATCCGCGATATCAACCGGCAGATCGTGTTGAACTACGTGCGCGAACGCGAACCCATCTCGCGCGCCGAGATCGCAAGGGAAACGGACCTGCAACGCTCGACGATCTCTGCCATCGTCGAGGATCTCAAGACTGAAGGTCTGGTCGAAGAAGTCGGAGAAGGCGAGTCGACCGGAGGTCGCCGACCAACGATGCTGAAGCTGCGAGCTGCTGGTCCGATCGCGCTCGGAGTCTCGCTGACGCCAACGTGTACGACGATCGCGACCAGCGATCTCGCCGGGCGTGTCATCGATCAGGAAGAGTTTCCTACCGAGACCGATAAAACGTTGACCCATGTAATCAGCGTGATCCGAGAACTCGCTTCACGACATAAGGGTTCGATCGAAGGTATCGGCGTGAGTCTCCCAGGTCTGGTCGATCCATCGACGGGAAACGCTCTCTACATTCCTTATTTCCTCTGGCGCGATCTTCCGGTCTCCGAAATGATCTCGAAAGCAGTTGGCCTGCCTGTTGTAATCGACAACGATGCGAATGCGGTCGCACTTGCCGAACTTTGGTTTGGCCGGCCGGAGGTCAACGACGCGAGAGATTTCATACTCGTGCTGGTGGCGGAGGGTGTCGGAACGGGGATCATCTTCGATGGACAGGTGTATCGCGGGCAACGCGGAGCGGCGGGCGAGTTTGGACACATGGTGATCGGGCGCGGCGCGCCGGTGCCGTGTTCGTGTGGCAGTGATGATTGCTGGGAGGCGTTCTCTTCAGAGCGCGCGGCGATCGGACGTTATATGAAGCTATCAGGCGGTGCGAACAGGCCCGAGTTTACGTTTATTGAGTTGGTCGATCGCGCTCTTGCCGGTGAAGGGAATGCGAAGGAAGCACTCGTGGAGACTGCGCGCAACCTCGGCGTGGGTATCTCGAACTTGATCATCGGCTTCAGTCCGGAGGCGGTGGTGGTCGGTGGAGAGATCGCACGTGCCTGGGACCTGATCGAGACCGCATTGACAGAAACGATTGGCAAGAGTGTCCGCCGCGGTCTTCCCTCCGCGCGCATTCTTCCCTCGACCCTGGGCCAAAAGCCCACCCTGCGGGGCGCCCTGAGTCTCGTGCTCGCGAGCAAATTCGCCGCGGCCTTCGCTGCTTAGAATGGATCCTCTAGGACCTATTTCGAGCTATATTTCTCGGAAAAAATTCTTCTCAAAAAACTGTTGACAGCATTCGAGTTCTAGTTTAAAAACTTAGTTCGCTGAGACAACAAACAAAGTTTCCTTCGCTGGCGCACCAGCACTCCGCGCCGCTTTATCCGCTTTCCAGCTCCTAGAGGACTCAAAGATGAGAAAGTTACTCGCTACCGCCCAGCTTCTCTTTCTATCGCTCCTGATCGCTTCTTCCGCTCTCGCCCAAAGCAACAAAGGCGCTATCGTCGGTACCGTCAAAGATCCCAACGACGCCCTCGTCGCCAACGCACAAGTCAAAGTCACCAGCACGAAGACTGGTGAGGTGCGCACCGCTGAATCAAACGATGAAGGTACTTTCACGGTCACCAACCTCGATCCAGGTGCCTACAACGTCTCTGTCGAAGCCTCCGGCTTCCAGGCCGTGACGTTTGAAGCGGTCCAGGTCGAGACCAACTCACGTCTTCCACTCGACGTTAAATTCGGAACCATAGCTGCCGGCAGTTCGCAAGTGACGATTACCTCTGAGTCAGCCCCACTCGTCGAGAGTGAAACCAGTGTCCGCGGTGATCTGATAACCGGGCGTCAAGTAACCGATCTCCCCATCCCGCAAAGAAACTTCACGCTGCTGGCAGGCTTGTCACCGGGCGTCGTGCGGCCCAACCTCGGACTCCTCGGCGGTGGCGGAAATTTCGTCGCCGGCGGCGGCGGACAGAACAACACCGAATCGACGCGCTTTCGCGAGTCGGGTGGTTCAGTTCTGGTTATCAATGGCGCACGTGCAACCAATAACAACTTCACGCTCGACGGCGTCGACAACAACGAAGGTCAGTTCGGTCAGATCGCGATTTACCCACAGCCTGACGCAATCGCGGAATTCAAAATCGAATCCAGCGTGCCGTCAGCGGAGTCCGGCCGCGCTGGTGGTGGCATCATCTCCACGACATTCAAATCCGGCGGCAACGACTTTCATGGAACTGCGGGCGAGATCTACCAGGGTCGCTTCCTGAGTGCTGCCGCAAGCAGGTTTGACGATCCAACCTCGCCACCAACGCCAAACTACGTGACTCACAATTTCTACGCCACGGTTGGTGGTCCAATATTTCTGCCACGGCCGGGTGAAGGCAACCCGGTCTGGTACAACGGCCGCGATCGTTCGTTCTTCTTCTTCTCACTCAACGGGCAACGAAACAGCACACCGATCTTTGGCGGCGCCGGCGATCCAAACCTTGCGGTGCCCGTTCCGACTGCGAGGATGCGCGTTGGCGATTTTAGCGAGTTGTTGCGGCCAGGCATCATCCGCACTTTTCCGCTTGCCAACGGTGGCAGCGTAGATGCGCCGTTCGGAACGATCTTCGCTCCAAACGGAACACCGATTCCGGGGAACGATCTTCGTAACTGTGCGAGTTGTGGGCCCTTCTCGCAATTCGCGCTCAAGTACATCAATGCGTTCCCGCTTCCTGACCTTCCGGGACCGGCGCGGAACTTTACGACCAACCGCAAGGAACACGCGAACGTCGACAGCTACGACATCCGCATCGATCACCGGATCACACAGGCAAACACGATCTTCGGGCGCTACAGCAAATCCGACACTGCACGCCAGCGCGATAATTTCTTCCCGCTTGGTTCCTCACCTAACAATAACGATCTACCCGCTGGTCCATCGGCGGGCGATGAGTTTGGCGATTCCAAAGGTTTCACGCTCGGCGATACACACGTCTTCTCTCCGACCGTCGTTAACGACGCGCGCTTCGGCGTGACCAGAGTGCAGATCGGTATCTTCAACACCGGTGTCCTCGGCACTGGCGGGTTCAGCCCAACTGTTTCGGCAAATCTCGGCGCTCCGAACATCAACATCAGTGATAACACCAGCGGCATTGTTCTCGTCGGAATCGTCGACGAACTCACTGGCACGGACCGCGCTACTGAATTCACCGGGGATGGTGGTCCATTCTATTTCCTCTCGAATAATTTTCACGCCGCGGATGCCGTTACCGTCGTAAAAGGCAACTCTACGTTCAAATTCGGCGGCGATTATCGCATTCGCCAAAACAGCAACTACGACGGTGGCCGCAACAACGGTACGAAGGGAAATTACCAGTACGGTACGACCGGCAGCGGGTTCGTGGCGCCTCGGTATAACGGCATCGGGCCGAACGACACCGGTTCCGCGCTGGCAAACTTCCTGCTGGGTTACCAGCCGGGGTTTATTGGTCGAGGTGATCCGGGTGGTCCATACTTCCAGTCCAGTAAAGAGATGGCGTTCTTCGTCCAGGACGATTGGAAAGTCAACACCGACCTGACGCTGAATCTCGGTCTCCGCTACGACATCTTCACCGCGCCGACAGAACGATTCGATCGACAGAGCAATTTCGATCCGGCGACGCGCACGATCCAGATGGCAGGTGAGAATGCGCCCGGCGGACGCGATTTGGCCAATACCGACAAAAACAATTTTGGACCACGCATCGGCTTCGCCTACAGCGGGTTCAAGGAAGACAAGACACTGGTCATTCGCGGCGGCTACGGCATTCTTTACACCACTGACATCAGTGCCGCGCAACCGCTCACCGCAAATCCAGGAACGGGGGCCGGCAGTTACGCATGCACGCCGATACAGGATCCGCTCGGATGTCCGGCTGTCTTCCGCGCGCGCAACCCGTTCGATAACGGCGTTCCCGTTGCGCCCTTTACCGTTGCCGCGCCCGGGACCAGTTTTGCCGCGCCGACAGGTGGCGGTTTGATCCTCTTCAACGATCCGAATCGCACGGATGAGATGTATCAGCAGTACAACTTAACGGGACAATGGGAGTTCAGACCCGGTTGGTTGGGAGAAGTCGCTTACGTTGGTTCCAGGGGTCGAAATCTTCTGGTGCTTCAGAATATCGGCACCAACAACGACGAAGGTGGTCCAGGTTCCCGCGAGGTCCCGTTTGGGCAAGTCATTGCCACGAGTTATAAAGGCCACTCGAATTACAACTCGTTGCAAAGCAAGCTCGAGAAGAGATTCAACAGAGGACTCTCGATACTGAGTTCGTACACGTGGGCCCACGCGATCGACGACTCACCGGGAGGCATTTGTAAGAATGGCGCCAGCGCGCGGGATTGTGGTCCGGATGATCCGACCAGACCGGAGCTCGAGCGTGGAAATTCAGATACAGACGTGCGACACCGGTTTACTTTCGCCAACGTTTGGGATTTACCATTCGGCCGCGCCAGACGCTGGGGCAGCGACATGCCGAAGGGCCTGGATCTCGCACTCGGCGCGTGGGAGTTCAACAATCTCGTCGTGTGGCAGACCGGTCCGGTTTTCGACGTCACATGCAATGGTGGGCGCGTGGATATTCTTGGCGATCCGACGCCGACTGCGGACCAGAAAGCTCAGGGTCTCGAGCTGAATCCCGCTGCCTTCAGGTGCGCGACGACGCGCGTTTTCCCGAACGATCCGAACAGTCCGCACATCGGGAGTCTCGGGCGCAACGTCTTTCACGGTCGGCCGCAGTTTTACTGGGATTCTTCATTCTTCAAGAATTTTCCGATTCCCGCGATCAGCGAAGCGTTCAACATTCAGTTCCGCTTCTCAGCGTATAACGTGCTGAACCGAGTGAATCGCTCAGCGCCGAATGGAGACATCAACAACGGGAATGATCGTGGTCGCGACATAAATGAGCAGCGACGCCGGCAGATGGAGTTCTCCCTCAAGCTCATCTTCTAACGTTTTCGGGTAGCCACAAAAAGGCACAAAAAGCGCAAATGCGATTTGTGAAGCGTTTGCGCCTTTTGTGCTTCTGGATAGAAGCATGCAATGCGTTTAGTTTGTGTTTTACTCTTACTTTGCTTGATGTCGCCTGTGGTATGCGCGACACCGCAGCGAAGTATCGAGACGGCCTTGAATGAAGCTGGAGCGCTGGTCCAGGCGGGGAGACTGGAAGAAGCTGAAGCCGCGACGCGCAAGTTGCTCACAACCAATCCGAAGAGCGCGGACGCTCATGCCTTGCTGGGTGTGATTCTCGATCAGCGTGGTGCGACAGGCGAGGCGGAAAAAGAGTACGCCGCGGCGTTGCGTTTGAAACCAAACCTCGTCAGTGCTTTGTCGAATCTCGGTGTCCTTTTAGCGCGAACTAATCGCACCGCCGAAGCGATCGCGAAGTTTGAAAAGGTCCTCGTCATCGATCCGCGACACGAACGCGCGACCTTCAACCTCGCCGTGCTTTACGCCGCGCGCAGGGACTTCAAACGCGCCGTTCCACTACTCGAAAGAGCCGCCGGAATCGTTCCGGGCAAAGCTGAGCTTCGCCAGCCTGTCGACGTTGCGCTCGTGTTGACTCTCGTTAATGCTTACGTTCACGCGGATCGTCGCAACGACGCCCTGCAGTTGTCGCGGCGACTCGAAGAGCTTGCGGCTTCCGATCCAAAAGCGCTCTTCACGTTGGCGTTGAGTCTCGCCGAAGCACACGAGTACGCCGAAGCCGTGCGCTTATTTCAGCGAACAAACGAACTGCGCCCGCAGACTTACGAGGTGCTCTACAACCTCGGCCTGGCGCTCTACAACCTCGACCGTCTCGACGAAGCACAACAAGCAATGACCTCGGCATCACAATTGAAGCCAGGTGAAGCCGATCCCTACTACCGGCTCGGGTTAATCGCGTCGGCCCAGGACGACACAAAAACAGCACTGATGCATTGGACCAGGGCCCTCGAGCTGCGGCCGGTGTTTGCAGAAGCCAATTTCATGATCGGCGAGGAGTTGCTCAAAAAGCAGCTCGTGGAGAGGTCGATTCCGTTTTACGAACGCGCACTCGAGCAGGCGCAGGGGCAACTGGTCTATTTTGTCCGGCTCGGTGTGGCGAACGTGCGTAGCCAGCGTTACGACCGTGCGCGTCAGGTTTTTACGCAGGCGCTGAAACGCTATCCGGACAATGCGAATCTCTACTTGCTGCTGGGCTACACCGCTCGTGCAGAAGGTCAGTACGATGAAGCCGTCGCCAATTTTAAGCAGTCGCTCAGGTTGCAACCTGACAACCCGGACGTGCTTTCAAATCTCGGGTACCTCGCGAGTCAGCGTGGTGATAATGTCGAGGCGGAGCAGTTGCTTCGACGGGCCATTCAACTCGATCCGAAAAGTTATCCAGCGCATCACGATCTCGGCAGGTTGCTGGTGAAGTTGAAGAGATACGACGAGGCTCTGACGTTGCTGACGCGTGGTGCGGAGCTCAATACAAAAGATCCTGGGGTGCATTATCAACTCTTTCTCGCGTACTCGCGGTTGAAGCGCAAGGATGAAGCCGACCGCGAGCTGGCAGAGTTTAAGCGGTTGGACGAGGTGAACCGGCACAGCGCGACGCCACTCGGCGCGACTATGCAAAAAGATGGCGAGACTCTACCACCACTATCGACGGCGGCTGCTGGTGATAGCGCGAAGCCCAAAACGCCTGATAATTGAAGTCGCCCGATAATTAATGCAAAGACTAACAGTCCCGAGCGCGGTTTTGTGGATTCTTCTTTGTGCCACATGTGTTTCCGCGCAGACCGTCACCAAAGTAGATCCGCCATCGTGGTGGGCCAATCATTCGATTAATCCCGTCAGGCTCCTGGTGCGCGGCACAAACCTCAGCGGCGCCCGCGTGAGTTCTGCGAATCGAAGTCTGCGCGTGTCGAACGTCTCAGTTAATGTCAGCGGCACATATCTTTTTGCAGATGTCACGATCGGCCCGGCAACGGCCGCGGGCGAGTATCCGTTGAGTGTTGAAACAGCAAACGGGCGTGCCACGATCCCCTTCCGTATCGAATCGCCTCTCGATGCGCGCACAAACTTTCAAGGCATCAACAACGACGACGTGATCTACCTCATCATGATCGATCGTTTCGCAGATGGCGACACTTCGAACAACGCGCCTGCAAACTCACCGCCCGAAGCAAACGATCGCAACAACCCGCGCGCGTTTCATGGCGGCGACCTGCGCGGCGTCATCAATCAACTTCCATATCTCAAGGATCTCGGCGTCACCGCCCTCTGGCTGACGCCCTGGTACGACAACTGGAACGGTCTCAATCGGTGCGCTAAGCCGTGGTGTCCTAACACGTACTATCACGGCTATCACACGATCGATTATTACGCCGTTGAAGATCGTTTCGGCGACCTGTCGACATTACGCGAGCTGGTCCGGAAGGCCCACGCGCTCGGCATCAAGATCATCCAGGACCAGGTGGCGAATCATGCCGGCTCCCAACATCCGTGGATCAACGATCCACCACTTCCGAACTGGTTTCACGGCACGCTCGCGCAACATCAACTCAACACGTTTCGAAACAGCGCGTTGCTTTCGCCGCACGCGAACCAGGTCGAGTTTCGCAATGTTCTTGACGGCTGGTTCAGCGACGATCTTCCAGATATGAACCAGGAAGAGCCGGAAGTCGCGCGGTACGAGATACAGAACGCGCTCTGGTGGGTTGGCGCGACCGGCATCGACGGCATTCGCCAGGACACGATTCAGTACATGCCGCGTTTCTTCATTCGCGATCTCTCGAACGCCCTTCATCGCGAGTACCCGCGGCTATGGATGGTTGGAGAAGTATTCGAGCGCGATGCGGCCCACACGGCGTTCTTCATCGGCGGCCACACGGGTTGGGATGGTGTCGACACTAAACTCGATTCTGTTTTTGACTTTGCCTTGTGGAACGCGTCGCTGCTTGTTTTCACCAACAAGTCGCCGGTGCGTTCTCTGCGGGACCAATTGAAGTACGACGCGCTCTATCCGGATCCGTCCAGGGTCACGGTGCTTGCAAACAATCACGACACGACGCGCTTTCTGTCATTGGAGGGCGCGACTACGGCGGGCGCGATGATGCACGTCGCGTTCATCCTGAGTGTGCGTGGAATTCCGCAGGTTTATTACGGCGAAGAGATCGGGATGGAGGGAAAAGAGGATCCGGATAACAGGCGCGATTTTCCGGCGAGCGCCTTCAAAGCCGAAGGCCGCAAGCCGCAAGAGCAGAAGATGTTTGACTGGACGCGCGGGTGGATTCACCTTCGTCACGAGCATGAGGCGATTCGACGAGGACGCTTGATCGATCTCTTTTATGACGACGAAACTTACGTCTTCGCGCGCCAGCAGGCGAGTGAGACTGTCATCGTCGCGCTCAATCGTCAGGACCAGCCGAAGCGGGTAACTGTTCCGGCGGCAGCGATCGGATTGCGAGATGGTACGGCATTGAAAACCGTGATCGGTGCTGATGCGACCAGCAGAGTTGTAAACGGTGAGGCAGCGCTGAATCTTCCGCCCCAGAGTGCGGTGGCATTTAAGGCTTTCTAAGATGAACTTTCCGAGAGCAAGCGGGATCTTACTGCATCCGACGTCGTTGCCGGGGCCGTTCGGTATTGGCGATCTCGGGCCTGAAGCTTACAAGTTCGTCGATTTTCTTGTTGCAGCGCGACAGAGCTTGTGGCAGGTGCTGCCGCTTGGACCAACCGGTTACGGCGATTCGCCGTACGCGTGTTACTCAGCGTTTGCGGGAAACACTTTGCTGATCAGTCCGGAAAAATTAATCGATGAAGGGTTGCTGGATTCAGCACCTTCTTTAGCCACAAAAAAACACAAAATAGATTTTGGGGAAGTCCACCAGTCGAAAGGGCAGTTGCTGCGTAAAGCTTACGAGCGCTACACAAAGACCACTGACACTGCGTTGCGCGCCGCGTTTGAAACGTTCGCGCAGCAACAGGCCAGTTGGCTGGAGGATTACGCGCGCTTCCGCGCTTTGAAAGATGCAAACGGTGGTGTCGCGTGGAACGAATGGGACCACGAGCGGGAGGAACTCAGAGAAGAAGTCGAAGCACACATGTTTTACCAGTTTCTCTTCTTCCGGCAATGGACGGCTTTGAAGAGTTACTGTAACGACCACGGGATCAAGGTTGTCGGCGATCTGCCGATCTTTGTGGCCCATGACTCCGCTGACGTTTGGACCAACCCTGAACAGTTCAAGTTGGATAAGAACGGAAAACCACTCGTCGTCGCGGGTGTTCCACCGGATTACTTCAGCACCACTGGCCAGCTCTGGGGCAACCCGCTCTACAACTGGGAGCGCATGCAAGCCGACGGTTTCAAGTGGTGGATCGAGCGCGTGCGCGCGACATTGGCGATGGTTGATATCGCGCGTGTGGACCACTTTCGTGGTTTCGCCGCGTGTTGGGAAATACCGGGCGGCGATAAGACCGCTGAGCGCGGTCAGTGGGTCGAAGCGCCGGGAAGGGAATTGTTCACGGCGATTCGTAACACGCTCGGCGAGCTGCCGATCATCGCAGAAGATCTCGGCGTCATCACACCTGACGTGGTTGCATTGCGCGAGGAGTTTCGTTTTCCCGGCATGCGAATTCTCCAGTTTGGTTTTGGCGGCGACTCGAAGAACATCGATCTGCCGCACAACTACGTTCCGAACGTCGTGGCTTACACCGGCACACATGACAACGATACGACGGTGGGTTGGTTCAACAGCGTCGCCGGCGAAGGCTCCACGCGAACCGCAGAACAGATCGAGCGCGAGCGCGCGTTTTGTCTGAATTATCTCAACACTAAAGGCGAAGAGATTCACTGGGATTTCATTCGCGCCGTGCTCGCTTCGGTTGCGGACACAGCCATCGTCCCATTGCAGGACCTGCTGGGGCTGGGAACTGAAGCCCGTATGAACCTTCCGAACAGCACCGAAGGAAACTGGGCCTGGCGTTACGACTCCGGACAGTTAAGGGATGAGATCGCCGCACGTCTTCGAAAATTAACTGAGTTGTACGGCAGGAGCCACGGATGACACGGATGAAGCTGATACGAAAACTCCTGATCTGTGCTCTGCTCTGTGTTAATCCGTGGCTGGTTTTTGCGCAGGGGCCTGAGATTCTGAAAGTCGATCCACCTAGTTGGTGGCCGCAAAGCACTATGAACCCCGTGCGCCTCCTGATTCGCGGCAAAAACTTCCGCGGCGCACGCGTTGAAGCCATTGGACCAGGAGTAAATATCGGAACGACGACAATAAACGCTCGCGGCACTTACATTTTTGCTGACGTGGGGATCGATAACGACGCCGCACCCGGAAAGCGTGCGCTCTCAATTACAACGCCACGCGGCTCAGCGCGCGCTGAATTCGAGGTCCTCCCACCATTGAACCGCGCGGGACGCTTCCAGGGATTCTCGCCCGCCGACGTCATGTACCTGATCATGATCGATCGTTTTGCCGACGGTGATCCCTCAAACAACGATCCGCCACAGTCGCGCGGTATCTACGATCGTAAAAACAGGTTCTACTATCACGGCGGCGATCTTCAGGGCGTGATCAATCGTTTGCCTTACTTGAAAGAACTCGGCGTCACCGCGATCTGGCTGACGCCCTGGTACGACAATTACGATCGACGCAACCAGATCGAGCTGAAGGACGACAAACCGAGCACCGGGTTTCACGGTTACAACCCACAGGATTTCTACGCCGTCGACGAGCACTTCGGCACGCATACAAAGGTGCGTGAACTCGTGGAGGCTGCGCATGAATCCGGTATAAAGATCATCCAGGACCAAGTGATGAATCACACGGGGCCATACCATCCGTGGGTCGAAGACCCGCCCACGCCCACGTGGTTCAATGGAACCAAAGACCGTCACTTGAAGAACTCGTTTCAAACGTGGTCGCTTCACGACCCACGCGCGGTTGCAAGTCTGAAACGAGAAACGATGGAGGGTTGGTTTCTCGACTTCCTGCCCGATCTCAACCAGGACGACCCGCAAGTCTCTCGTTACCTGATCCAGAACACGTTGTGGTGGATCGGCACGACGGGTCTCGACGGCATTCGCATGGATACGTGGCAGTACGTGCCGAATTCGTTTTGGCAAGACTGGACCGCGGCGTTGAAGCGCGAGTTTCGGAATTTCAGAGTGGTGGGCGAGGTGAAGGACGGCGACGTGGTCCATACTTCGTTTTTCCAGGGCGGCAGGGTTCGTTTTGACGGAGTGGATTCCGGTCTCGACTCACTGCTGGACTTTCCGCTCTTCTATCCGATTAGACATGCATTTGCCGAAGGCAAGCCGGTCGACGAGATTCCCAAGACCCTCGCGAAAGACTATCTCTACACGAACCCCGACATCCTCGTCACCTTGCTCGGCGGACATGATGACGGCCGCTTCATGAGCGAGAAGGGCGCGACGATCGCCGGCCTGAAGCTGGCGAATGCATTCGTGCTGACTACGCGCGGCGTGCCGCAGCTCTACTACGGCGACGAGCTTGCGATGGAAGGCGAAGACGAACCGACCACGCGCGGCGACTTCCCCGGCGGTTTCCCGGGCGACAAGCGAAATGCTTTCACTGCGGCCGGTCGGACCAAAGATGAACAGGAGTTGTTTGAGTACATCAAACGATTAACAACTCTGCGCCGCGAGCTCGAGCCTCTTCGAAGCGGACGTCTGGTAAACCTTTACGTGTCTGAACAACAGTATGCGTATGCGCGCAGCACCGAAAACGCAGCCGTCGTCGTAATGATCAATAACGACGACAAGGCCGCCGACATTGAATTCGAAGTCGCACGTTTGCCGTTGGGAAATGGAATGTCACTCAACGATCAGCTTGGTGCGAGCCCAGCAGTGACCGTTCGTGACAAAAAGCTGCGAGTGAGCTTGCCAAAACGTTCAGCAGCAATTTATGTCGGTAGGTATAAATCATGAAAAATTCTGTCAATCCTGTCTGAGAAAGGCGCCTCTATGCAGAAGCCGCGTCTGAGTTTTTGGCAGATCTGGAACATGAGTTTCGGGTTCCTCGGCATTCAGTTTGGCTGGGGTTTGCAGCTCGCAAACATGAGCCCGATCTACAAGTACCTGCACGCCGAGGAGAGTACGCTGCCTTACCTTTGGCTCGCTGGTCCAATAACGGGTTTGATTATTCAACCGATCATCGGTTCGATGAGCGATCGCACATGGAACCGTCTCGGTCGCCGCCGTCCGTACTTCCTCGCCGGCGCGGTTCTCGCGAGCATCGCGCTGTTCTTCATGCCTGATTCGTCGAACCTGTGGATGGCTGCGGGCCTGCTCTGGATTCTTGACGCCAGCATCAACATCACGATGGAACCGTTTCGTGCGTTCGTTGCCGACAACTTGCCGGAGGAACAACGCACGCTCGGTTTCGTGATGCAGAGTTTTTCATCGGCATCGGGCAGACGCTCGCGAATGGTTTGCCTTACCTCTTTACTTACCTCGGTGTGGTTGGAGTGATGGCGACCGGCATTCCGCACTCAGTTGATTACTCGTTCAAGATCGGCGCGGCGGTGTTTCTCATCGCTGTCTTATGGACGGTGGTGAGTACAAGCGAGTATCCACCGGAAGACATGGAAGCCTTCGAGCGCATGAAACGTGAGAGAAAAGGCGTCCTCGCAGGGTTTGCGGAGATCTTTTCGTCTGTGGCGGAGATGCCGTCGACGATGAAGCAGCTCGCGGTGGTCCAATTCTTTACGTGGTTTGCATTGCCTTGTATGTGGCAGTTTTTTTCGCTCGCCATTGCGCGCCACGTCTTCCTCGCTCCGGACGAAACGTCGCCGCTGTTTGCACGTGCGACGGAATGGGGTGGTCTGTGTTTCGCAGTTTACAACGTCGTGTGTTTTGTGATCGCGTTTCTTTTGCCGTCGCTGGCGAAAAAAACGAGCCGTAAGACTGTTCACATTATCGCGCTGGTGTGTGGCGGTATTGGATTGATCTCGGTTTTATTCGTAACGAATAAATGGGTGTTGTTTGGGAGCATGGCGGGCGTTGGCATTGCGTGGGCGTCGATTCTGTCGATGCCTTACGTGATGCTTTCCACGGCCGTGCCGCCCGCGCGCATGGGTGTCTACATGGGCGTGTTCAATCTCTTCATCGTGATTCCGCAGATCGTGATGTCACTCATCGTGCCGAATATTTTCAACAACGTGCTTGGCGGCGATCCGAGGAATGCAGTCGTACTCGGCGGGATTAGTTTATTAGTAGCAGCAGTGACGGTTTTGGGAGTGCGTGATGTTCATGAGAAGTGAGGCACGGATTAGACGGATTTGTGGCGGATTTTTGTGCCTTTTGGTGGCGGCGTCCATTGCTCTGTCTCAACAGACTGCGCGGCCCGTGCGCGACTGGGCGCGTGATGGGGTCATCTACGAGATTTATCCGCGCGCGTTCTCGCAGCAGGGAAACTTCAACGCGATCACCGCACGCCTCGACGAGCTCAAAGATCTCGGCGTCACGATTCTCTGGCTGATGCCGATTCACCCCATCGGCCAGGAGAAGAAGAAGGGAACGATCGGCAGCCCTTACGCTGTTCGCGACTATTACGCGATCAATCCCGATTACGGCACTGCCGCTGACCTGAAGCGACTCGTTCGCGAGGCGCATGCGCGCGGTCTGAAAGTCATCATCGACATCGTTGCGAACCACACTTCGTGGGACAGCGTGCTAATGAAGCATCCCGAGTTTTACAAGCGCGATGCAAAAGGCAACATCACCTATCCGTACGATTGGTACGACATCGCAGCGCTGGACTACGGCAGTCAGCAGTTGCGTCGATACATGACGGACATGCTCAAACACTGGATTCGCGAGTTTGATCTCGACGGCTTTCGTTGCGACGTTGCCGGTGAAGTGCCGACGGACTTTTGGGAGAACGCGCGCCGCGAGCTCGAACAGATCAAGCCCGACATCGTGATGCTTGCCGAGGCACACAAAGCCGATCTGATGGTTTCGGCTTTCGACCTCGACTACTCGTGGCCGCTTCACAGTGCGTTGACGCAGGTCTTGCAGGGCAAAGCTCGTGCTTCCACGTTGCGTGAAGAGTGGGAGAAAGAAGTTGCGGCCTGGCCCAGGGGCGCGCTGCACATGCGTTTTTCAGACAACCACGACGAGCGCCGTGCGATCGCGCGCTTTGGCGAACCGGCGGCATTGGCTGCTTCCGCATTTGTGTTCACGCTCGACGGAGTGCCGATGATCTACAACGGGATGGAAGTTGGCGATACGACTGAATCGGGTGCGCCGGCGCTGTTTGAGAAGCTGCCGATCTTCTGGTCCATCGCCGAACGGCGCAAGGAGTTTCCGCAGTTCTACAAAGAGATCATGGCGTTGCGTCGTTCGAGTACGGCCTTGCGGCGCGGGAGTCTCGAGTGGTTGAGAAACTCGGATGATGCGCGAGTCGTGACGTTTCTGCGTCGCGCGGGAGACGAGGAAGTTTTGGTGGCGATCAATTTCTCGAATCTGCCGTTTTTTGGAGCGGTGGAGGTTGTGAACCCGGCGGCGTTCAGTGGTGGGTTACCGGTTCTTGCGTTGGACGCGTGGGGCTACCGCATTTTTAGACAGGATTAAGAGGATTTTTCAAGATTTCATCCTGTAAAAAATCATGTAAATCATGTCAAAGCTGATTCTCATCATCGCGATCGTTAGTTCCCCTGTGATGGCACAAGGTGTGGATGCGCACTGGCCCCCTGCTGCGAAGAATGGATTCGGAACTTCGAATTCACTCGCCTCGAAAGTGTGGTTTACGCTTGCGAATGGTGTGATGACGGAAGTGTTCTTTCCGACACTCGATATGCCGAACGTGGAGACTCTTCAGCTTCAAGTCGCCATCGGCGGCAAGATTGAAAAGGAAGTCGAGGATACATTTCATCGTGTTGAACCGGCTCCAAACTCCCTCACGTTTCGTCAAATCAATAGTGCGAAGAGCGGTCAATACACGATCACAAAAACCTACATCACCGATCCGCGCAGAAACACTGTGCTGATCCGTGTCGATTTCGATAGTCGCGCCCATGCGCAACTATCCGTGTATTACGATCCATCGCTGAACAACAGCGGCTTGCACGATACGGCGTGGAGTGCAGGTAATGTGTTGCTGGCGGTCGACGGAAATAAAGCATCGGCGTTGATACCGAGTTGTGGTTTTACTGAAGTCTCAGGGCCGGCGAAGGGAAACGTCGTTCAGATCGGGCGACTGAAAGGGACGCAGTGCACGCTTGCACTCGGCTTTGGCGAAACTGCCGCGCAGGCAGCCGGCGCCGCACGCCTTTCACTGGCACGAGGATTCGAAGCTGTAAAACGTGAATACGAAGCCGGCTGGCAGCGTTACGTCGCGACGCTACCGCGCATCCCCAAACATCAGCGACAGTTCAATATGGCCGCGATGGTCCTGAAAGGTCTCGAAGACAAGACTTTTCGCGGGGCCTCGATTGCTTCTCCCTCGACTCCGTGGGGCGGTGGACCAAATGCCAACGAACCCACCGTCAGCGGATATCACGGCGTGTGGGCGCGCGATCTCTATCACGTCGCAACAGCGTTCGACGCGATGGGCGATCGTGCGGCCGCGCTTCGTCTGCTCGATTATGTTTTTCGCGTGCAGCAGAAACGCGATGGCAGCTTCCCGCAGAACTCCTGGGTCGATGGGAGTCCGATCGGCGGCGGATTGCAGATGGACCAGGTCGCGTTGCCGCTTGTGCTTGCATACCAACTCGAACACAACGATAAGACGACGTGGGCTAAACACATCAAGCCAGCCGCGGATTTCATCGTGAGTCATGGACCGCGCACCGATCAGGATCGTTGGGAAGAAAGGCCCGGCTATTCACCCGCGACGATCGCCGCTGAGATCGCGGGGTTAGTGTGCGCGGCCGAAATCGCGAGCATCAATCGCGATGCGTCGCACGCGAAAAAGTATCTCGATACTGCTGACCACTGGGCGGAAAACGTCGAAAACTGGACCGTGACTGGAACCGGTCACACGGCCCGCGGTTACTACTTGCGAATCACTGAAGACAACGATCCGAACGACGGCGCGAAGATGGAGATCAACAGCAGCAGCCTCGTGGTCGACGAACGCAAGATCCTCGACGCGGGTTTTCTCGAGCTCGTGCGTTTGGGCGTGAAAGATCCGCACGATGAGTTGATCGTGGAGTCTCTCAAGCTGATCGACCAGATGATTGGCGTCAAAACACCCGTGGGCGAAGCCTGGTATCGATACAATCACGATGCTTACGGCGAGACACCCGATGGCGCCAATTACGATGGTCGCAGTGGCGTCGGACGTCTTTGGACGCTGCTCACCGGCGAGCGTGGTGAATACGAAATCGCAGCGGGCGATCTTGCGAGCGCTCGGAAACGGTTAGACACCATGGCCGCGTTTGCGAACGATGGGTTGATGATTCCCGAACAAGTTTGGGATCTCGAGCGCGCTCCGTTTCGTTTTGGCGCCGGCACCGGATCGGCGACACCACTCGCGTGGTCCATGGCCCAGTTCATTCGACTGGCGATGAATATCGAGAGCGGGAGGAATCTGGAGACACCGAAGATCGTGTGGGAGCGCTACGTTGGTTCGCGCGCAAAGACGCAAAGGCGCAAAGCGGAATGAGTGAGCAAGGCAACAAGGGGCTGATTTTTGCTGCCGACCTCGGCGGCACGCACCTGCGCGCCGCGACGGTCGATCACAACGGAAAGATCCAGTTTCGTTTCAAGCAAAACACGCCACAGGCAAAGGATGTGAGCGCGATCGTGGATGCGATCGTCGCGGCGATTCGAGAAGCTCAGAAACATACGGGAGACGTCGAGCAGATAGCGGCAGTGTCGGTGGTCGTCCCTGGAACCGTGAAGGTCGAGGAAGGCGCAGTGGTGAAGGCGCCGAATCTGCCGTGCCTCGACGGATTTCATCTCGCCGCCGCTCTGACCCAGGAACTCGGTCTACCCGCAATCCTCGAGAACGATGCGAACGCGGCAGCGGTAGGCGAGATGTGGCGGGGCGCGGCCGCGGGTTGCAAGACGATTATCTGCGTGACGCTCGGGACTGGTGTGGGCGGCGGAATAATCCTCGACGGCAAGTTGTGGCGTGGTGTCGATGGCGCGGCGGCAGAGATCGGACACATGTGTGTCGATCCTTTCGGAGGGGTTGCGTGTACGTGTGGGAGCCGCGGATGTTTGGAGGTGTTTGCGTCGGCGACCGCGATCGTTCGCATGACGCGCGAGGCGAGTCCGCGGTATCCGGATTCCATTTTACAACGCGCGCAGGAGCTCACGGCGAAGACGATCTTTGCGGCGGGACAAGAGGGTGATGAGTTGGCGCTCGAGATCTTTCGGAGGATGGGTGTTTACCTTGGCATCGGCTTAGCGAATCTCATCAACATCCTGAACCCTGAAATGATCGTCATTGGGGGCGGCGTGGTGAATGGATGGGACTTGTTTGCGAAACACATGTACCAGCAGGTCGAGGAGCGTGCGTTTCCTCTCCTCGCCGCGCGCGTCAAGATCGAGCGTGCGAAGTGTGGCGACGATGCCGGTCTCCTCGGCGCCGCCCGTCTAGCGGATGAGTCTGTGAAATCTGTGTAATCTGTGTACAAAGATCATGAAAAGACTTCTATTAATTCTCGCGTGTCTGACTAGCGTTAACGCGCAGGACATCACCACGCTCGAAAAGATCGGTCCGGTAGTTCGTTTCGAAAACAGCGAGAAAACAGTCACGCTTCATTGCCAGGACAACTCACAGGTTCAGCTCACGGTGCTTGCTCCGGATCTGGTCCGCGTCCGCGCAGCATTCACGAAACCAATACCCACGAAAGATCACTCGTGGGCCGTAGCGAAAGACGACTGGACCACGCCACGCTGGAACCTCACCGAAACACCCGACTCGATCACGATCACAACCGATGAACTCGAAGTCGTCGTTCACCGCTCACCTCTGCTGATCGATTTCCGCGACGCGCGCACCCATCAACTCCTGAACGCCGACGAGCGTCCCATGTCTTACGACGCAAACGGCCGGCTTGCCGGAATCCAATTCGATTCGAAAGCCGGCATGTTCGTCGCCGCCTCGAAAAAGTTCGGCTTCGACGAACACTTCTACGGCCTCGGCGAAAAGGCCGCCCGTCTCGACAAACGTCGCATGTCGTTCGTCAACTGGAACTCCGACACGCCCGGCTACAACGAAAACAAAGATCCGATCTATCAAACAATCCCTTTCTACCTCGGACTTCAGCGCGGTATCGCATACGGAATCTTTTTCGACAACAGCTATCGCAGTTATTTCGACTTCGGCCGCGCCTCGTCAGAGCGCGCATGGTTTGGCGCCGAAGGCGGCGAAATGAACTACTACTTCTTTTATGGTCCATCGATCAAAAAGATCCTCGGCCGCTACGCCGACCTCACGGGCCGAATGCCTTTGCCGCCGCTCTGGGCGCTCGGCAATCAACAGAGTCGCTGGAGTTACTTCCCGGATACGATGGTCGAAGAAGTCGTGGGCGAGTATCGCAAACGCGATTTGCCACTCGACGTCATCTATCTCGACATCGATTACATGAACGGCTATCGAGTCTTTACCTTCGACAAAGAGCGGTTCCCGGATCCCAGGGGTCTGACTGAAAAGCTGCGACGCCAGGGAGTGAAGGTTGTAACCATCGTCGACCCCGGCATCAAACACCAAAAAGAGCGCGGCTATCACGCCTTCGATCAAGGCCTCGAGAAAAACTTCTTCCAGCGACGGCGCAACGGCGACCTGTTTGTGCCGCGCGTCTGGCCGGGCGATAGCGTCTTTGTCGATTTCACGCTGCCTGATGCGCGACGCTGGTGGGGCGATCTCCATCGCTTTTACATCGACAACGGCATCGCCGGAATCTGGAACGACATGAACGAGCCGTCTGACTTCGTCGATCAAACCGGTAAGAATCAACTGGACGTGGTGAGTTACGACGAAGGTGAGAAAACAACTCATGCCAAAAACAGAAACACGTTTGCGCTCTTGATGGCGCGCGGTACTTACGAAGGACTCGAGCGTCTCCAACCCGATCGCCGTCCTTATGTGATCACGCGTGCTGCGTACGCAGGCATCCAGCGCTATTCAACAATGTGGACCGGCGACACCAACAGCACGTGGGAAGCGCTCTCCTTGAACATTCCGATGTTCACTTCGCTTGGGCTGTCGGGCGAGCCGTTTGTTGGCAGCGACGTCGGAGGTTTCATCGGACGTGGTAACGGTGAGTTGCTGGTACGTTCCTACCAGATCAGTTTTCTCGCGCCGTTTTGTCGCAATCACAAACAGCACGACGGTTACGATCAGGAGCCATGGCGCTTCGGCAAGTATTACGAAGACATCATCCGCAAGTATCTGAAACTCCGTTACGCGCTGCTTCCTTTCCTCTACACGACGCTCGAAGAGGCGCATCGCACGGGCGTTCCGCTGTTTCGCCCCCTGGTGCTCAATTACCAGGACGATCCGAACACTCACAACATCGACGATCAATTCATGATTGGCGAGGATCTGCTGGTCGCTCCGATCATGAAGCCTGACGTGACTCGCAGGCTTGTCTACCTGCCGGCAGGAGTTTGGTACGACTACTGGAGCAACAAACGTTACGCGGGTGGAACGACGATCACGGTGGATGCACCGCTCGACGTAGTGCCGATGTTTGTGCGCGGAGGCGCCATTGTGCCGATGGGTCCAACGCTCAACTACGTCGGCGAAAAACCAACGGATCCGGTTACGTTCAATATTTATCCGGACGACGCAGGGTCTGCGGCCGGACGACTTTACGAGGACGACGGGCTCAGTCCTGGGTACAAACGGGGCGTATTTCGGAGGACGGCCGTGGCGGTCCGCCGCTCTGGACGCGGGTTTTTGGTCTCATTAGGTACGCCGGAGGGCACTTACAACCCTGGACCACGGACATTCAACTTCGTCCTAAAATCACTGGGATCAGCGGCTAAAGTATTGAATATAAAGGACAGTGGGCACGCACAAGAGATCCCGCTCAGGTAGCCTCATAGTACGTCCGCGTACTATCATTGCCGAATTGTTACAAACGCGTGGAAATCTGGTGACACAATTGGCAAGATCGTGCTATAGTCTCCGCCACACTCTCCTGATAAGTGCGGCTTTAAGGAAGTTCCCTTTGCCCCGTGGCAAAATTTTATTTCCCGAGGGTTACAGGTATGTCCAAAACAAGGGTTGTAACCGGATTGCTCAGTGCCGTCTTCTTGCTGACGGTATTTTCATCAGCTCGTGCTGATTCGCTTCACGCGGACATGTTCCTTGAAAAGCTTGTCTATGCCGAAAACCACAATTTGACTGTTGTTGGTGGTGATCAGAGTGCGGGAACTGATTATCTCTACACCGGACAATTTGAAAACAATAATGGGAAGCATCTCGGATTTAGTATGACGTCCGTGCAACGCGGCCCAAGGCTAGGCATTGTGAAGCCGCTATCACCCGATACTGCTACGCCAAATCCTGAACCGACGGCCATGGTGCTACTCGGCACGGGGCTCGCAGCAGCAGCGGCATTTGCACGAAAACGAAGCCGGTATCGCAGGCTCTAATCGCCTGAAATAGAGCGTTAACCATAAACAGACCAGCGCCATGGAGACATGGCGCTGGTCTGTGTGTATTTAAAGCAGGCTCTAGCGCCACGACGGTGCGAAGGCGTTGCGCACCAGCAGGCGCGGATTTCCACCACTCATCTTCACGATCCACAAATCGATAGCGCGATCGTCGTCCAGCGATTTCGAACGCTCAAAAACGATCCACTCTCCATCCGGTGAGATGCTGAAGCTCCCTGTAAATTCGTTTTGCAAGTGAGTGATTTGGGTCACCCGATGCGTCGAGAAATCGTAGCGGAAGATGTTTGCGGAGTCGCGCATCAACGTTTGATTTGAGAATAGGAATCCCGATGCATCGGGAAGCCAGCGTAAGTCGAAGAGTAACTGGTACTGGATGTCGGAGAACGCCGTCAGTTTCTCGCCCGGATGCTTTCCGCCTTCTGTAATCCGGAAGACGGCAGAATCGCTGGAAGCATTCTCGGTGTAGATGAGTTGATTGGCCGTGCTCGGTGTTGGTCCCCAGTCCCACGTGCACGTACCGAGCGGATTTTTCCCGTCGAAGAGTGGGTTATAAACGTATTCGCCGGGTGTCGGGTTAATCGGGACGCTGTTCAACGTACACGTTCCATTTCGATAGCTCACGCGCGAACCATCCTGGCGCCAGATGGGCCGGTACGCACCGAAGTACTCGATGCCATCGCCGGTGATGGAAAAAACGGGCGCCTTAACAGTGGTCCCCGCGCGCACGTCGACACCGGGTGTGAACCAACGATAGTTACCCCAGATCGCGACGACTGCCTGCGCTGTTTTGCCGAAGTCAGCAACGTCGTTGAAGACCAGCGTCTTCGTCGCGCCGGGCGGCAAGGTGATCTGCTGTGGTTCGGCTGCTCCCGCAACGTAAACGATGAACACTCCCGAGCTTGCTTGCGACTGTTTGTAAAACGGTTGGTCGTTGCGCAAGGTGACGCTCACTACGCCTTTCGGAAAGCGCGCAAACTCAGCGGCTTCGGGAGCGTTTGTCAGTTTTCGAAAACCCGAGCCATCGGGTTTTATGAGATAGAGATCGGCGTCATACAACGATGCAGCAGCAGCGTGCTTGCTCGAGAAGGCGATCTCTTTCCCATCGGGACGCCATGCAAGCGAGTCGATGCCGAGTGCTTTCTGTGCGTCGGGATGCGTCCACAGTCTCCGGTCGTTCGTGCCGTCCGGATTGATGAGACGTATCTCGGTTCCATCGCGGATGTAAGCGATCTGTGCGTACGCACTCGGAGTGAATATTGTTAGTAGTAAGAAGACAAATATGTAGCGTAACTGCATATGTTTTTACCTCGAGGTGTCCATCATGCTCACCTCCGGATTGTCGACACGATCGTTTGCGCTGCTGATTCGATTGTGGGGGTCAGTATGTCGTCGCCGTCTGACTTTGCTTTCGCTTTGCCGGTGTTGGTGAGCACCGTGCTTGCATTTTCAGTCTTATTCAATTTGTATTCGAGGGAGAGTTCGTCGCGGGCTTTGATATTCGCAGTAATCGCGGCTGTGGTGTAGACGCCGGTGATCACTGCTGAGCGTGCTGCACCGGAGGCAGCGGAACCGCCACCCGGAATTTGTCCGGCAGCAGAACCAGCGATGTTACCGATTGCGCGACTAAACATTCCCCCACCGCCGCCTTTCTTCACCGTCATCGAGACGTAGAGCACGTAGTCGCATTGCTTCTGTCGTGCTTCCTCGATTACGGCTGGAGCCGGCATCGTATTCAGGGGCATGACTTCGACACCTGGACCTTGCAGATATTGTGCAAAGCCGTTGCGCACTGTTTCTGTTGTTTGGGCTGCATCACCAGCACTCATCTGGACCTTCGGCATGACTAAGCCGATCCGGATCACACCGGGTTTCTTTTCGGTGGAGGGAGTGGTCATCGCGCCGGTTGACTTTGGCTGCGATGCGGTTTCAGTGGAGTTGTTGGCGGACGACGGGCGGTTGGGTGTTGAAGTTGCAATCGAGCCCATGCCGTAGAGCTCCTGCATGTCTTTCGCGAGTGCGTAACCTTCGGGCACCTCGAAGAGAGAAGCGCTGAGAGGTTCTCTCGAGAGTTCGAGGACTTCCTGAGTCATGGTGGCAGTGCGGCCATCGGGTTGGTAGATCGTCGTGGTTACGAGCAGAGGAAAACCGAGCTTCGCACTTCCGATGGTTCTCGTACGTACATCGTCTTTACATCCCGGTTGCGAATGAACTGGTGGGGCCGGCATCTTTTGTGTTTGGCTGGGACATTCAAACGCGTACTGGAAGTCGATATACCAGCCGTCAGTTTCGACTTTCTGATCTTTGTCGCATGCGTCCGGACTCGCCTTTTTTTCCACGGACGTCTTGATGTGTCGCGCCGTGAAGCCAAACATCTCTTTGCGCTCGCCGGTGTCCGTAATTGTGTTGGTGACGTTGACAACACCTCCGTGGATTGGAGTTTGATTATTTTGCGGCGGTGGGGTTATGGCGGTCGCAGCTCCGTCGCCCATTGCAGTGTTCGGACGATCTATCGACGAGACCATGTAGGTCTTTGCTTTTTCGTTGATGGTGACAGTGCGTTTGAGATCACACTGGAGAATGGTCGTGAGTCCCAGACCACCGCCAGCCATCTCGTTTCGCATTCTCTGGCCTTTTATATAGAGGACAGTCTCGGTCCCGGCGCCGGCTCCCATGCCCATGCGCTGTCGAATCTTCACATCCGCGGGTTTGTTTGAGGTTTGACTGTTGGTAATGAGCCCCGCTCCGGCATAAACGACTAGAAACGACACGGTCGCTGTCAAAATTGCTCTCTTCATAATCTTCCTCCGTACTAACTAACGCAGAGAATCGTCCACAAAAGGCTCAAAATTTTTAGCCACAAAAAGGCACATAATGCTCAAAATGGTTCCTTTTGTGCTTTTTGTTCCTTTTTGTGGCAGAATTTTTCCCTCCCCCTGCATGTCAAAAATGGTTACGGAATTACTCGTAGCGTGGGGCGAAGGCGACAAGGCGGCACTCGACGACCTCATGCCAGTCGTGTACGACGAGTTGCGCCGGCTCGCGCAGAACTATCTTAGCCACGAACGACCCGATCACACTCTGCAAACGACGGCGTTGGTTCACGAGGCTTATCTTCGTCTGATCGATCAGAAGTCAGTGAACTGGCAGAATCGCGCGCAATTCTTCGGTATCGCCGCGCAGATGATGAGACGAATCCTCATCAACCACGCCACGGATCGGAATGCAAAGAAACGTCAGGGTTCCGCGACCAGGGTCTCTCTGGACGACGCCGTCAGCTTTTTCGAAAAGCGAGAGGTCGATCTGATGGCGCTCGACGAAGCATTGAACGGGCTCGCGGCTCTCGATCCTCAGCAAACTCAGATCGTGGAACTGCGTTTCTTCGGTGGGCTAACCATTGAAGAAGTTTCAGAAGTGCTCGGCATCTCGCCGGCCACTACCAAACGCGAATGGGATTCAGCGAAATTGTGGCTGCGGCGCCAGCTTAGCAGCCGGAGGTAAAAGCCGAAATCACCCCTGAACGTTGGCAACAAGTGAAGACTGTGCTCTCCGAAGCGCTCGATCTGGAGACTGGCCGGCGCCGGCAGTTTCTGGACTCCGCGTGTGAGCACGATGCCGACTTGCGCGCTGAGGTCGATCTGTTGTTAGCACATCAAGTCGACAGTGAAAACGATGCAATCGAAGAGTGCGCCGCCGATGCCGCTCGCTTCCGGCTCGCGCAAGACGTCACGCGCATCGGCTCTCGAATCGGCGCATACAAAATCGTGCGCGAGATCGGCCACGGCGGGATGGGGACGGTTTATCTCGGTGAACGAGACGACAAACAGTACCGGCAGCAAGTCGCGATCAAGCTGATCAATCCTGGCCTCGGTGGTGAAACCATTCGGCGGCGCTTTCACAACGAGATGCAGATCCTTGCGGACCTGAATCACCCAAACATTGCTCGACTGTTTGACGGCGGTCAGACCGCCGACGGCGTTCCTTACCTCGTGATGGAGTACGTCGAAGGCAGTCCGATCAATCATTACTGCAATGATCGTAACCTCTCGACTGAACAGCGACTGAAACTCTTTTGCACGGTCTGCGATGCAGTCCAGTACGCGCATCAACACCTCGTCATACATCGCGACATCAAGCCCGGTAATATCCTCGTCACCAGCGAAGGCTTGCCAAACCTCGTCGACTTCGGCATTGCAAAACTTCTCGACAACGGCAAATCCATTCCTGACGCAACCGCGACAGTGATGCCGTTCATGACTCCCCAGTACGCGAGTCCCGAACAGGTTTACGGCTTGTCTGCTACGACCGCAACTGACATCTATTCGTTAGGTGTGGTGCTTTACGAACTGCTGACCGGCCGGTCGCCGTACCGTCTGAAGAGTCGAGTACCGCACGAGCTTGCGCAGGCGATTCTGGACCAGGAACCGCAACGTCAGCGTCTCAAAGGTGATCTCGATAACATCGTCCTGATGGCGATGCGAAAGGAGCCGCAACGCCGGTATGCCTCGGCGCAACAGTTTGCTGAAGACATTCATCGTCACCTGGACGGTCTGCCGGTTCGCGCACGTCAAGACACGTTTAGTTACCGCGCCGGCAAATTTATTCGCAGGCGGAAACTCGCAGTCGCCGCCGCCGCGCTAATCCTCCTGACACTGCTCGTCGGCATCATCACGACGGCGTGGCAGGCGCGAGTTGCACGCGCCGAACGCGCCCGCGCAGAGAGACGCTTCAATGAGGTCAGACAACTCGCGAACTCGATTGTCTTTGAAGTGCATGACGCGATCGTGAATCTGCCTGGCTCCACGCAGGCGCGCGCTTTGATCGTGGAACGCGGTCTGAATTATCTCGACAGCCTCGCGCAGGACGCCGCCGGCGATCGAGGACTCCAGCGTGAACTAGCTGCGGCTTACGAAAAACTCGGCGCAGTGCAGTACACGCCGTCAGTCGCACATCTCGGAGACCTCGAAGGCGCGCTGCAAAGCCATCGCAAAGCAGCCGCACTTCGCGAAGCGTTGGTCGCCGCCGATCCAAACAATCGCGATTATCGCCGCGAGTTGTTGGACAGTTACTGGTTCATCGCGACGTTGCTCGGTAAACAGGGTGATTCGCAGCGCGAGTTGCAGATGTTGCGACAACAACTTCCAGCGCGGCAGGAATTAGCCGCCGCCGAAAAAACCGACTTTGTCGATCGATACAATCTCGCCGGCACCTACGCATACATTGGCAGCTTGTCGATGAAAATGGGAGACGTCCAGGGCGCGTTGGAAAATCAACGAGAAGCATTGAAAATACGCGAAACGCTGGTGGCGCTGGATCCAAACACCGCACGCTCGCGCCGCGCACTGACGATCTCGTACGAGTACCTGGGTCTTGCTACGGATCTCGCTGGAGACACGAAGGGCGCGCTCGAACTCCAACAACGCGGATTGGAAATGCGCGAGTCTCTCGTCGCCGCAGACCCGCTGAACACGGATCTGCGTCTCATGTTGATTGAGAGTCATCGTTACGTCGGCGACCTGTTTTTCAAACTCGGCGATCTCCAACAAGCATCGGCGCACTATCAAAAGCAATTATCTATGAACGAGGAGATGGTTGCTGCCGATCCTGCGAACGCACAGTTTCAAAGTAACAAAGCGGTGGCGTTAACCAAGGTCGGAGACATCGCAGCGCGGACGAAACGAACCGCGGAAGCTTTGTCGAAATACAACGAAGCATTTCGAATTCTCGAGAAACTGAGTACGACGACCAAACAGGACATTTCAATTCGCCAGGATCTGAATGATCTTTGGAGCAAGATCGGTAGGTTAAATCAATGAAGATTGCGTCCGCCCTGATAATTATTTGTGTGATTTGTGATCTTGCATCCGCACAAGTGAACGTACGGTTAGTCACCGATGAAGCTGAAGCGGTGCTGGCCATACTCGCAAAACGAAAAGCCAATCAACCCATCGCGGAATCAGACTGGCAGCGAGTGTTTCAGAGCGAAGGCTACACACGACTCAAACAGCGTGAAACTTCCATGAAGCGTTCGTTTGAAGAGGCTGATTTCAAAACGTTCGTGCTTTCGGACCAAACCGCGGAACGCGCGACGGCTCTCGCAGAAACATTCGAGAAATGGAAACATGCGGACGTCACGCGGTCCGGAGAGCTCGCGTTAGCTTACCTTCCAAGCGGCGCGCATATTAAAGCGAAAATCTATCCGGTTATTAAGCCTCGAGAAAACAGCTTTGTTTTCGATACCCAAAACGATCCCGCGATCTTTCTTTACATCGATCCGAAGAAGACTCGCGAGCAGTTTGAAAACATGCTCGCGCACGAACTCCATCACATCGGCTACGGCGGCAGTTGTCCGCCCCCTCAGGCCACGGCTGAGATCGAGAAGTTGCCGCCACCCGTGCGGAAGACGCTCACGTGGATCGGAGGTTTCGGTGAAGGCTTCGCCATGCTCGCGGCGGCGGGTGGCCCGGACGTCCATCCGCACGCCGTCAGCAATCCCCAAGACCGCGCGCGTTGGGACAAGGACGTCGAAAACTTCAACGACGATTTGAAGAAGGTGGAAAAGTTCTTCCTCGACATCCTCGGGCAGAAGTTGACTGAGGAACAGATCCAGCAGACAGGATTCTCGTTTTTCGGCACTCAGGGACCATGGTACACAGTGGGCTGGAAGATGGCCGCGCTGATTGAGAAGACTTTTGGAAGAGCAAAGTTGATCGAGTGTATGTGCGACCAGCGAAAGCTCTTTTCGACTTACAATCAGGCGGCGGAGAAATACAACCGCAACTCGCGTCAACAGCTCGCGCTGTGGTCCGATGCAGTGATTAAGGGAATTCAGTAACGAAAAATTATTGTCGGTGAATCGTGCCGGTACCGTATTTCAGCGCCACCGATGATTGTGAATCAAACATGCGGATTGTTTTAATCTGTAGCCATCTCATTCACACCAGGCTTTAGCCTGTGATAGACGAGAGGCATTGCAAAAAACCGTTTCAACGGTTTTCGTGCTTTTAGTGGTCGCAACTCTTTAGGCAACGCCGCCCAATAGACGCTATGGACGTCAGAGACGCTGAAGAACACGAGATCGATGTCTTAACTACGATCTGGCACGATGGCTGGAATGATGCTCATGCGGAGATTTTGCCGGCCGCGTTAAAGCGAGTTCGTACGTTCGAACGCTTGCGAGAGAGACTTCATGAGGCGCTTCGAACCGTGCGCGTCGCTGGCCCGTCGGGCGCACCCGTCGGTTTTTCGATGATAAAGGACGACGAACTGTATCAGCTTTACGTCTCCGCGCAGGCGCGTGGTTCGGGCGTCGCCACCGCGTTGATAGCAGATGCCGAAGCTCGACTCGCTGCCGCCGGTTTTAAAACTGCGTGGCTTGCGTGCGCGATCGGAAATGATCGCGCCGCGAGGTTCTATGAGAAGTCTGGATGGCGTCGAGTCGGAAACATGATCAACCACCTGGAAACCCCCGCTGGAGTGTTTGATCTGGAAGTTTGGCGCTACGAGAAGTCTCTCGAATAATTTGTGTTACTTCCGGAAAACGAACACGTCGATCGGTTCGGTGACGGGTTTGGCGCCGGCGCGGGTGGCGTGGGTGTGCAACGCCTGCATGCCGGCCTGGAAGTCGCTGGGAGACAGGCGGGAGAGAACTGAGTCGGCTCCCGCCGCCAATTTCTCCGCATAGGCGACGTAATCCGGTGCGATCTGTTGAATGACGAGATCCGTGTCAACCGTGCTAAATCCTGCCGACTCGAAAACCTCACGGATGTGGGCCGCCGTGGGAAGAGTATCTTCCAGAATCGGGCGGGTCTCGGGAAAGAACTCTACATACGGATAGGACGCAATGCGGTCGTGAACACCCGTGCGCAGAAAAGCGATTGCTCCGTCACGAAGCACGCGGCGACATTCGCGCGCTGCGAGTGTCGGCTCGTCGAAATGATGGAAAATCATCGACATGAAGATCAGGTCAACAGAGTCATTCGCGAGCGGTATCGCCTCGGCGCGACCAAGCTCGTATCGCACACGGTGGTCACGCAGCTTCGTTCGCGCCTGGTCCAGCATCTTTGTGGACGGATCGATACCGGCAACTTCCGCATCGAAATGATCCGCGAGCGCTTCGGAGAATCGTCCCGTGCCGCAACCCAGATCGAGGATGGTAGTGACGGGCTGTTTCCCGGCGTATGAGCCGACAACGTTCATCCAAAGCTGGAGAACCTCCGGCCCGTGGTCGCGACCACGATCGTATCCAACGGGTATGTCAGTGGTGTCGTAATCCACGTTGAAAAATCAATGAAGCAAGCCGAGGTAAGCGCACTAGCTTGGGAGCAATCCGGTCTAAACTTCGCCTCCAGACTTTTCCAATCCGGTGTTGGACCGTTATTCTAGCACTCGGACGCGGGAAGTATCGCGCATGATCAAATTCAAATGGCCAAAGCTAAACGAGTCAAGGGAATCAATTGTGATTCTGTCGCAACTATCGGCATAAAACTGGTTCTGGTTACGAGGTTTGAGGAATTGTATGGGTTTCAAGAGGCGGCCCTGGATTGGTCCGATCCCGAGGGTGTTCACTCGATGCGCGTCGCTTCGCGGCGTTTGCGCGGCGCACTTCGAGATTTCATGCCTTCCCTGCGCAAACGCGGCCTCACCACCGTCCAGAAACGATTGAAGAACGTCGCCGATGCGCTCGGTGAAGTTCGCGACCAGGACGTCGCGCTTATGGCGTTGGAGAAGATCGATGCGAACGCGCCGTCTGAAGTGTCTCCTTCGCTGAAGCAATTCATCGACGCGAGAAAAGAGATTCGTAACGAGGCGCGCAGGAAACTCGAGGCCACTATCGAGAAGACCCAACTCGATCAATTGCAGTTGGACTTTATGGCCGGGGTCGATGTGGCCACTGCGTCACGAAAATCGCCGCCGCCTACGCCGCTCACTTACCGGCAAATGTCACGAAACGTAATCCTCGCTCGCTTGAAAGAGTTGGAAAAACTCAGTAACCGTCTGTTCAATCCCTTCGACGTGGAAACACTGCACGAGATGCGCATTGCCGCGAAGCGCCTGCGTTACGCGATCGAGCTCTTTCAGGGTTGCTGGGGACACTCCATCGCAACTTACGCCAAACGTGCCGCGCGAGTACAAACCGCTTTGGGCGATCTTCACGATTGCGACGTCTGGATCGAGAACCTTGGTGAGCAGGTCAACAATGCGCGGAAGAATAAAGACGCGGCGGAGGTGGCTGCCTTTGTCTGGTTGTTAAATCACTTCATCAAGCTTCGCACGAAACATTTGCGGCGGGCATTTGCGGAATGGAGTAAATGGGAGGCACAGGATTTAAGCGGGAAATTGCGCGCGAGGATTTTGTGATTTAGTACGTCAACCCTCTGCTTCGTTACCTTCTAACTACGAGACGGCCCAATTCCTAAGATAAGACCTCAATCGCGGAAAGCTAAGCCTCGTATCATCCCACGCGTATCTTCGCAGTGCGTTCACCGCAGTCAGCGTAGGATGATACCAGTAATAAACATCCTCTAAA
>Ga0105237_10000651_pt1 | contig 48483 bp, 41 predicted proteins | sample KBSC24metaG_FD_81520 | JGI IMG/M metagenome (GOLD analysis project Ga0105237, IMG submission 81520) | Corn rhizosphere microbial communities from Kellogg Biological Station, Michigan, USA - KBS C2-4 metaG | ecosystem: Host-associated > Plants > Roots > Rhizosphere > Soil | place: Michigan, USA...
GACGGAAGAGCTCGTGGAATGGGTGGCCTCCGAATCTACCACTGCCTCCCTTTCTATCCTCGACGTTGGAACAGGCAGTGGCTGCATCGCCATCTCTCTCAAGAAAAAATTACCCGTTGCCACTGTGCATGCCTGTGATATCAGCCCCGACGCCCTGACAGTAGCGCGTCGCAATGCCACCGACCTCCAGGCGGAGATAGACTTTCAGCTGATGGATATCCTCGACAGCCGCCAGCGGGAATCCCTGCCCAGCCTTGACCTCATCGTCAGCAACCCTCCCTATATCCCCCTCAGGGACAAATCTTCCATGTCCCCCCACGTCGTCGAATACGAACCCCATATCGCACTCTTCGTAAAGGACGAAGACCCCATCGTCTTCTACCAGGCCATCGCACAATTGGGTAGAGAGCGATTGTCCCCCACAGGCGCACTCTACGCCGAGATCCACGAAGATCGGACCGGCCAGGTGGTAAGCGCTTTTAAAAAGGCTGGCTTTCAAAATATTGTAGTACGGCAGGACATGCAGGGCAAGGACAGGATGATAAAAGCAACGATGTAACATTAATTTATTTTATCGCTCCCCCGTTCCCATATAGCTTTGCGCGGCTTTTATACGTTATTGGAAATTTATGCGCAAAAGACTCATTATATCGTTCGCACTATCGACTGTATTCATCCTGCTCGTCACCCTCACCACATCCGCCCAGTCCGGCGACCCGCTTTTTAAGGACTCCGGTTGGAGCTATCATCTTCAATTCACAGGCATCATCCAGGCACATCCCACCTTCCACTCCCCCTACAGCGGGCAGAACAGCCTGTCAGCGGAGCATGAAAGAGCCTACTCGGTCACCACCACCCTCTACCTCGGCCGCCACCTGTGGAAAGGAGCAGCCCTTTACTTCAATCCCGAAATGGCCGGCGGCGCGGGCGTCGGCAGCACCCTCGGTATTGCAGGCTTCCCCAACGGGGAAACCTTTCGCATAGGCAATCCGCAGCCAACGGTATACATAGCCCGCATCTTCCTCCGTCAGCACATCGATCTCGATAAAGACCACTATGAGAACCTTACCGACGACGCCAACCAGATAACAGAACGCGTCTCCACCACCCGCCTGACCCTCACCGCGGGAAAATTTTCCGTAGGCGATTTCTTCGACAACAGCAACGTCAGTCACGACCCCCGCTCAGACTTTATGAACTGGTCGCTCATGAACAACGGATCCTATGATTATGCGGCTAACACCCGCGGCTATACGTACGGCTTCGTGGCGGAGTTTGTAAAGCCTTCATGGACCCTGCGGCTGGGTACGGCCCTGGAGCCCAAGTTCGCCAATGGTCCCGAGCTCGACGGACACTATACCCATACCAATAGCGAAAACCTGGAATGGGAGAAAAGATATACCCTCAACAAACACAAGGGAGCGCTCCGCCTGCTGGCATTTTACAACGTCAACAAAGCCCCCCGTTATGAAGACGTCATCGCTGCCAAACTGAGTGGCGCCGACACCAGCATGGATGTATTGTATGGAAAAGCATACGGAGGAAAGAAATACGGTTTTGGCATCAACACCGAGCAGGAACTTTCCAGCGCAGTCAACGCCTTTCTCCGGCTGGGATGGAATGATGGGAAGACGGCCACATGGGCATTCGCAGAAATTGATAACACCGCCAGCGGCGGCATTCGAATATACGGACAGAGCTGGAAGAGATCAGCCGACAACATCGGCATCGCGCTCGTATCGAATGGGCTATCCAAACCACATCGCGACTTCCTCGCAGCAGGTGGATATGGGTTCATGATCGGGGACGGCCAGCTCCCTCATTACAGCCGTGAAAATATTGCGGAGCTCTTTTATCAATGCAGGGTATTCTACAATTGCTGGGTCACCCTCGACTATCAACTCGTGGATCATCCCGCCTACAACCCCGACAGAGGCCCCGTACACCTTTTTGCAGCCAGGGCGCACGTAGAGTTCTAAGCACCAGGATCACCCATGTGCATCAGGACGCATCAGAGCATTACCTTCTGCACATAAACCACCTGCCCCTTCACCATGACGGCAATCACCTGTATGCTTCCCGGCTGGGCATTCACAGCAGGTATCTCCACGGTGCTAACACCCTTCATAAATTGAACATTTTTTTGCTGCAGCGCCTGACCCTCGATAGTATAGGTAACAACTGCCGCCGCATAGTCCGCATCGGCGTTCGCTATTAGCCGGATATCACCTGCCCCGCTCCGGGCAAGACCCGTGATCTGCAACCCCGACACGCGCGAAGGCGGCTCCCCAACAGGTTTCACCGTCGTATCCCCCAGGGACAGCACGATAAAATCCGTGACGCTGATGGTTTTCACCGCCGTATCCTTACATCCATTCCTATTTTCCGTTACGATCAGCTGATACTTGCCCCAGGCGTTCGTGGTATCAACGGTCCTTGGGTTCTGTATCGTCGAGGAGAAACTGTTCGGACCGCTCCAGGCCCAGGTCAGCCCCTGTGATCCGCCAAAAGGAGTGCTATAGTTGCTGGCCGAAGTATTCCCACCCCAAAGCTGCAGGTAAGAAAAATTCCCCATCAGCGACACCGCGATGGAAGCCTTAGGCCGGAATGTATCGATAGGTATCACAACCGTATCCTTGCGGGTAACGCCACAACCTATTGCCGGCGAGGCCGACACGATATACGTGCCCGGTTTCGTTATCGACAGCTGCGAGCTGTCCGAGTTGGAGCCCGAGATATTCCCGCCACTCAATGTCTGCCAGGTATAGTTGCCGACGGTAGTATTGTTCGTGATCTTGATCGTGCCCACCGTCTTGTTACAACGCAGCGTATCCGGCTTCACCGTATAATCCATCACCGGAGGCATCACAAAGGTCAGAGGGACCATAAAGTCCTGCATATTGGAAACAAAAGACGCGGAAGACCGCGACTTAAAGAAGATATTGGAGAAAAGAGATGCACAGGGATCTGATCCCAACGTGCTGTACAGCGCAGGATCGAGCCCGATACGGGTCAGGTTCAGACCTATCTCGATCAGCTGCTGGGTTTGATACTGGGCGTTCCAGCCCGTCGTGCTATTGGTGGAACCCCATGGCGTGGCATAGGTCGTATCCTGTGCCGCGGTCGCGGAATAGTTACTGATACCCGCACCAAAGGCGGTCGTGCCCGCATTCGAGACGATGGACGCATAGCCATAGGACGGCGTAGCTCCGTCAAAGGCGGCGGTGAAGCTAAAATCAGCAGGAGAAACAGTGCTCCAGGTTGACTGGCTCACCCAGATCCGCACATCCACCACAGGAGGAGAGCCAGGCGTATTCGTGACGGCCAGGATCATATCCCCGGTCTGGGTCACGTTGCCGATGGCGTCAAAAAGCCACTCCGTGTGCCCCGCGCTGGTGCCGGCAGTAGTGAACTTACCCGTAGTACTGCTATAGGAAAAACTATTTTTATACAGCTCGATGTCGAAATACCGCGACCCGTTAACGCCGTAGGTCGATACGCCCGTAAACAGCCAGAGGGAATCATACACCGTGGTGCCATCCCTCCGCATATGCGCATAGACATCGATGAGGTCATTCTTGTCAGGGAAAGAAGAGATGCCGCCCATCCAGGCGGAAGGGTTATCGCCATTCTTACTGGCAATGGTAAAGGTCGTGCTGTCCTTTAATGAGGCCGCCGCCGAAAAGTCCCTCCCGTAGACGGCATCCAGCCACAGTTTTCCGCCTATCTTGGAGTACAGCGGAACAGACATCCGTTTGTTAAATGAAAAATTGCTTCCGGCCTGCAGTATGGAAAGGTAGCTGGCCGCGTTTGAAGTATCGATCACATTGTTGCCCGTCAGCGAAGGAGCAAACCAGTCATCGCTGGCCACAGCACCGGTGACCAGGCCATATTTCATGTAATTGCTTCTCGTATCGGCATCTACACCAAAATTGGCATACTTCCCGCCATTGTTCAATTGCCCAATAGCGCCAAATGGAAAACAGCTCAGCGCAAACAGAAATAGGGTATAAGTTTGTTTCATAAGCTACGGATTTAATGACTCAAGCTCTTCTCAAACTAGGGACTCGGTTTTTTCATAGGATCATGGATATAAATTCTTTATAATATAACGAATCCTGACTATATATATTTCATGGATTCGATTTTCAACAAATTCCGGTCTCATAGGAATGATCCGGACACGAAGTATAATTCATGCCCGGATCGAAAGGATTTCAGACGACAGGTTACTTCTTTTGTAAAGTTATCGTCCCGGCATTGGTCACGACGCCGTTGGCGACAGACACCGTGAAAGCCGTATCCTTATAGCTGGAATCCTGGGCGTGCAACAGCAGGTTCCAGCTTCCTGGGTTTACCCCCCCTATGAAATAATATCCCGTGGTTGAATCAGGCAATGCCAGCACCGTATCCGTACCCTGTGCAGCCCATACCTGGGGCAGGGCAGCAGCAGGCAGCACGAATCCTTTTATACTGCCTCCAATTGCCTCCGAATAAGTACGGATCACTGGTTTCAGAATATACTTGCCTGAACCCGTCGACACGATGGAACGGCTCGCATCAAAGTCTATCCATAGGCGATAGACGATACCGTCCGTCAATGTCGTATGAATATTGAACTTCAGCCCCGATTGTTGGGCCGAAGGTGTTTTTAAAGCATAAGATTGACCATTGATGACAACAGAATTATTGTCCCCAAGGATCAAACGCATTTGCGATAGCTGGCCCGACGGGAGATCCGTCGAGGCCAGTATCGTATCCATACCATTTCTAAAAGCCAACAGATTATACACTCCGGGGTGCAGCAGGTTGATCGTTTGCCATCCTGAACTGGTCCCGGTGTCGCTGCTAATATTGACCTGTATACTCTGTACATCGATATAGACGGCATCATACGTAGCAGGATCATCCGTCAGCCTCACTTCCAGATGCCCCGTCCCGCTATTGCTGCTGTTCTTATTACAGGAGAAAAGAACAAAACCACTGATGATCATCAATGCCGTCAAAAACAAAAAACTTCTTCCCTTTAGATTCTTCATGAGTATAATTTTTTTTCAAATGCATCCAACCAGGGAGTTAGAGTTTTTATACTCGTCTCATAGGGTCGGAATGCCAGGTTTCAATTAAAGGACAGAAAATCTCCCCCCAGGTCCTAGCCCGGGAACAATTTTTTTTACCCAATAACATTAAAATTTTATGCTATACGTAATGCTCGGTATGACAGGGATAAAAGGCAGCTCTCTCGCCACCACCTTCCCGGTAGAAGGATCTAATGTCCTGTAGACAAAGGAGTTATTCTGGCGGGCATAGACATTATACACGGAAAAGATCCATTCCGTCTCCAGGGTTCTCCGGCCTGCTGTCCGGCTCTTGATATAATGTATATTCAGGTCCAGCCTGTCATAAGGACTGAGACGATAATTATTCGCAATGATATCCCAGGAACCCCCATGCCCATTGGCATTCCCTCTTCCCGGATTGTCATACAGCCCATAGGCATTCCCGTTACCATTGCCACCCCCATTTCCGTTCCCATTGCCATTCCCGTTACCACCCCCGGTCCCCCCGGGAACATACGTGGAATCAGGACTCAGCGAAAACGCCCTCCCGCTGGCGATCAAAAAATTCGCGGCTATCTTCCAGTGCTTCGACAAGGAATAACCTACCGACAAATTCAGCATATGCCTCCTGTCATAGGCAAAAGGAAATTTCTGCCCCTCGTTCAGCGAGTCGAACTGTTGATTGGCATAGGCCAGCGTATACGCCAGCCACCCGGTCCATCGCCCCCTGTTCTTACGAACGAGCAATTCAGCGCCATAGCTCCAGGCTCGCCCAAATATCAGATGATCCTCCAATGAATTGTCGATGGTATAGGTCGTGTCTCCCCCTCCTCCAAACAGCAGCTGATTCTTCATCCGCCGGTAATACAGCTCCACGCTCGTCTGAAACACATTCTCCGAAAAATTCTTGAATAATCCAACCGACACCTCCTGCGACTCCTGCGGCTTCACCAGCTTGCTGCTGCCGATCCATATCTCCGCCGGGAAGGTCGCGTTATAGCTCTGCACGAGGTGAATATATTGGTGCATGTCCGCAAAGGACACCTTTATGCTCGTCGACGGGTCGATCATATACAGCACGGACAGCCGCGGTTCGGCAGACAGGTATTGTACCCCCTGCTTGATGAACAGGGGTACCCTTACCCCGGCATATACCTTCCATCGCTCCCCGATCTTTATATCGTCACTCGCATATACAGCCACACGGGAAGCCGTTTTCGGCGGGATCCCGCTCGGCACGATCACACCCGAAGAGTCCCCTGGCGCGCCCTTTCCCGACAACGAGGCCGGATAGACGGTCTGATACAAATAATCCGCACCCGCATTGATCTTATGCCCAGCAGATAGATACCAGGTCACATCCGTTTTTGCCTGCACATCCCGAATACCGGAATACAGCTGCGCAAAATACCCCAGCTGTGAAGCGGACAGCCATTGATGATAATGATTGTATTCCACCGAAGTATTGGTGAACACTTTCCCGTCAAACTGGTGGTTCCATCGCGCGACAAAGGCCGAGTTCCCAAAATGCATCGAATAGTCGATACCCGCCACATCCGTGGAATCTTTCGTGTAGGTATTGTTATCCCTTCCACTATAGTAGCTCAAAAGGATCCGGTCCTTGCCCGATACCTGGAAATTCATCTTGGCATTGACATCATAGAAATAATAATTGCTGAAATAATTTTTATGCAGGAAAGGATGGAGCAATACATCCGTCGTGCTTCGGCGCGCCGAGACAAGAAAGGACGACTTACCCGTTTGCAGCGGCCCATACAGCGTTACACCCGATGAAACGCTGCCCATCTGACCCGCGCCGCCAAATTGCTGATTGCTTCCGTCCTTCATCGCAATATCCAGCACTGAGCTGATATGATCCCCATACGACGCGGGAAAGCCCCCCTTCATCAGGCTGGCATGTTTGATGGCAGGTGGATTGAATATCCCTACCAGGCCGAATATATGACTGGGATTATAAAGCGTTGCCTCGTCCAGCAGGATCAGGTTCTGCCCCGCATTCCCGCCCCTTACAAAATAGCCCGGCGTACCATCGATACCCGCCTGCACCCCCGGCATCATCTCCACCGAGCCGATGACATCCCCCGCCCCCGCAGCAGAAGGAGCAGCCGTGATCATATCCGTAGACATTTCGACCAGCGCTGCCTGGTTCTTCTTTACATTGTCCTCCCGTTTGTCGCTCGTCACGGTCATCTTCCCGATCTCCACCTGCTCCACATTCACCTCCAGCATAAGTGACAGCGTAATATCCGCCCGGGCGCCCACCCGGCTGGTCACAGTTTTATACCCCACATAGGAGACCTCGATATCCACCGTATCCGCCAATGGAACAGAGATGGAATAAAACCCATAGTTGTTGGACAGGATTCCGGTACCCGCAGAGGGTATATAGACAGACGCACCGATCAGCGACTCCCCGGTCCGCGCATCCTTTACAAAACCGCTGAGCGTAACCCTGGACGGCTGCACAGGCTTCTGAAGGATGATCTGATGACCAATAATATGATAGGTGATAGTGCTGCCCCGGAAGAGGACAGCTAACAGCTCGCTTAAAGGCATCCGCACAGCTGACACGTTAACAGACGGCTCCCCCGCCGCCACCTCCGAGTTATAAGCAAACTTATAAGGTATCTTGAATTCAATGATGGACAATGCCTCCCGGAATGGCCGGTCTTTTATCTGCACGGTAACAAGGGTATCTTCCGCCTTTTGAGCGGCCGCCGGCAGGGAAAATAATGAACAAAGGAACAACAACACTAAAGCCAGGGATGGCCATTGAAGAAAATGTGCAGTTATCCGGGTCATTCAAAGGTATTAAAACACTAAGTTATACCCCAAAACGCGAATAACAGCCGGCTTATTATGTATTAATTAATTGTGCGTAGCCGCACCCTTCAGAATATACTCCCCGTTCACCACGCTGTACTCCAGGTTCAGCGAGGCACAGATGGTCTTTATAGCCTCCTCGAAAGATTCCCCATTCAGGTGGATCGTCAGCCTTTTCTCCCCCAGAGCCGCATCGCTCAGCACGATCTTCCTGCCCGATGCTTTTTCCAGAGTAGCCGCCACCGCCGACAGGGACTGGTCGTCAAATCGCAGCTGGTAGCCGCGCATATGCATTTCTCCAAATTTGCGCCCTTCCATATAAAAGCTTTCCTCCCCTCCTGCCGCTATCTCCCGGGTCTCTCCCGTCTCATGCCGCATCAGGGCGACCTTGCCTTCCCAGACAATCACCTTTATGCTATCCGCCGTTCTTTCAATAGTAAAGCTCGTCCCGATGTCCTTTACACTGACATCCCCCATATCCACCACAAAAGGACGCTCAGGCGCATGGACTACATCAAACTTTGCAGTCCCGCTGACCAGCGCCAGTTTCCTCTCCGTCTTATTATAGCCCGACTCCACGCGGATCCGGGTATTCTCGCCCAGGCTCATCATCGTACCATCCGGTAGGGGTACCTGCTTTGTCTCATGGGCTACTGTTGCATATTGTTCACCCTTCCGGGATACATACCACCATTCTCCACCCGCCAGCAGCAATAGTACCGCCGCCACCGCCGCCCATTTCATCGTCAATAGCCGCCCCTTACCCTGGGCAGCCCGACCGCTTATTGCATCCAGCTTCGTCTCCATTTCCTCAGGCAGCGCCCCGGCCTTCTCAGACAACGCTCCCTCCCCCATCCGGCTCCGCAGCTCCTCCCACGCTTCCACCTCACCTGCCCGCTGGTAGAATTGATAATCCCCCATCTCCTCCTTCCACATCCGCTGCAGCCGCTCATAGGTGCTGCGGTTGTCACTGGAAATAGCCAGCCACTGCTGGAATTGAACCGATTCCTCGGTCGACAGCTCGCCCTGCAACGCAGAGACGATCAGGTCCCAGGGAAGTTCATTATATGGTGATTTCGGATCCATCATTTGTTATAAGACAAAAAAGGGCTGTCCTGGACCTAGCGCTGGAAAAAATATTTTAGCATCCCTATCCACAACGGCAGGGATTGCCAGTCGCGTAAGACCTTATGCAGCAGCTTCAAAGCATGTGTGATATGGTTTTTCACGGTCTTGATGGAAATACCCAGCAAATTTGCGATCTCCTGTTGCTTCAGCCCATCAAACCTGCTCATCATAAAGACTTTCCGGCATTGCTCCGGCAGCTCGTCGATGGCCCTGTAAAGTTTTACCTTCAGCTCATTGTCCTCCATTTCCCTTGGCTCCATAGAGGGCTCGGGCCGGTAGGCCAGCTCGCTCAGATGCAATTTCTCCCGCTTGCCTTTATCAAGCTCGTTGAGACACCTGTTGACAACACTCCGGTATATATATGATTTTGGGGAAGTCTGGATGTTCATCGTCTCCCCTTCCTGCCAGATCTTCATGAACACATCATTTACCACCTCCTGCGCCAGGCGGGCGTCCTTTAGGTATTGACAGGCGGTCAAAAAGAAAAGCTTGTAATGCTCCTTGTAGAAATTTTCAAATGCCGGCCCGTCCTTCCTTTGTATAGCTCCCCATATATGGTCGTCGTTTGGGTTCATCTTCGGGTTCATCTTATTGCACCCCCTTCTTGTCCACCGCCAGCACCGTCGTCGCCCCCAGATCACGTGCCACCCGCATGACAGCTACAATGTCGTCCACAGGCACACTCCGGTCCGCATTGATCACGATAGAAGGCCGGTCCGTCTCCTTGGCAAGAAAAGGCTCCAGCTTTGCCTTCAATTCATCCACCGTCACTCGGGTAGTTCCTACATAAAATTGTTTATTCGCATCGATAGAGACTACCACCGTCTGCTTGGCCTTCGTATCGCTCTTGGCCTTGGGCTGTGTCAGCTTCACCACATTGGGATTGGCCAGCGTGGACACGATGAGGAAGAACATGAGGAGAATGAACAAAATATCGTTCAAAGGCCCCGTGTGCACTTCCCCCTCTTCCTTATTTCGTCTTCTTAAATTCATTGACTCCGTGGTTTATCTCGTCGGTTCTTGTAAAACATCGATAAAATCATTGGCCGCCAGCTCCATCTTATGCGTCGCCTTGTCGATCTGCGAGTTCAGGTAACGATAGCACACATAGGCAATGATCCCGATAATAAGACCCGAGGCCGAAGAGATCATCTTTACATAGATACCCCCCGTGATAGTGTTAAGGCTGTAATCATTCGTGGAAGCCAGCGCATAGAACAGTTGGAACATCCCGATGATCGTACCCAAAAATCCAAAAAGAGGCGCGATAGTGCCGATCACCGACAATATGGATACATTCTTCTCCATCTTATACAGCTCCAGCTTGGCCACATTCTCCATGCTGCGCTCGATAGCCGCGATCTCCTTGCCCACCCGCTGCAAGCCCTTGTCGATGGTGCGGCCCACCGCCGTCGGCGTATTCTTCGCCAGGCTCCTGGCCGCCGATAGATTCCCTGAGACGATATTGTCCCGGATGATGCTCATGAAATTGTCATCCATCCTGGACGCCTTTTTAATGGCCATATACCTCTCAAAAAAGACAAATATGGTAATGACCAGCAGCAGGGCCAGTGGTATCATCAACACCCCGCCCTTGCTAAGGATATCAATTAAGTTCTCTTTTTGTGCTGGCGCTAATGCCGCGGCGATCCTCGCCACGCTGTCCTTGAATTTTGCGGAATCTGTCACTACCTGCAGAAAAAATAAGTTCATCCAGTAGATTTTAATCGTTTTTGCCGAAGCTTCTTCCCCCATCGACCACCCGTGGCCCGCCTTGGGATTATGTGCGCAAATTGGGCGATGGCAAAATGTAGCCCAATTCCCGCAAACCGCTAATGTCTGTAGGCCTTCGTCGGAAGAACTTCGTCAGAGCTCCATGTATTCGCTCTTCCTTGTTCGTACCCTTCGTACCTCGGGTACTTCTCACGCTCCTCCTCGGTCGGAACCTACGGTTCTGGACGAGCCCGTTCAGGGCTCTTGTGGTAAAAATATGCGATTTCATCCCTATAACGCCCTTGGGTTCCTCCTATTTTTTAACAAAATGCTAAAGTTATGCCAACATGCAGCGTTCGGCCTATTTCTCCATCGGCTTCATCATCAGCGCCTGTATCTGCTTCATCGTATTCTGCATCCCCTCGCTCGATCCATCCAAAAAAATGACATTGCCCTTCCCCACTTCCGCAAAATTCTTGATCGCCTCGGTCCACATGCTGAAAAGGATCACATTCGTATCCAGGTTGGCCCGCTTCATCTCCTCCGCCGCCTCGCTCATCCCATGCGCCACCTCCTGCCGGAACAACGCCACCCCCTGCCCGCGCAGCCTTGCCGCTTCCTTCTCCGCCTCCGCCGAGATCTTGATGGCATTCCCCTCGGCCTCGGCCGCCTTTGTCTTCGTGATCAGCAACGCCTGCCCCTCATTCTCCGCAGCCGCCTTCAGGTTATTGCTCGCCACTACCTTGCTCATACTGTCGATAATGGCCTGGTCGAACGTTATATCATTTATCTGAAGGTCTAACAAATGATAACCCCACTCCTCCAGCGAATGGTCGATCTGATCCTTTACAAACTCCACGATCTCCCTGCGCAGCCCCAGTATCTCCGCCTGCCGCTTGGTAGCCACAAAGCTCCGGATACTGCCCTCGATCGTACGCGTCAACGCCTGCATAAGGTCCCGGTCGCTGATGAACTTGAACGCCACCTTCTTGACCGTCTCTTCCTCCGAATTCTGCACCGCATAAAGCAGCATGCTCTTGAAATATACATTCGCCTGATCCATCGTCACCGCCTGGAATTCCATCTCCACACTCCGGTTTTGGATAGAGATCCGCTTGAACACCTGTTCGATAAAGGGCAGCTTGAACCGCAGACCCGGCATCAATATACGCTTGTACCTGCCAAACTGCGTGACCACATAAATATATCCCTGGTTGACAGTCACCAGACCGCTGAAAATAAATAGAACGATGATGAGTATCCACCAGTAATGGTAAACGGCGTCCATAAGAGGAAGTTTTTGGAAGTGAATATACTAACTTTACCCAACCATGAGCACAAATTACGATATCATCATCGTCGGCGGAGGCCCCATCGGTATCGCCTGCGGCCTGGAAGCCCAGCGGGCAGGACTCTCCTACCTTATCCTGGAGAAAGGATGCCTCGTCAACTCCCTTTATAACTACCCCGCCAATATGACCTTCTTTTCCACATCGGAGCGCATAGAGATTGGTGGTATCCCCTTCGTCAGCAATAACGTCAAACCCGTCCGCGCAGAAGCCCTCGAGTACTATCGCCGTGTCTCCACCTCCCATCACATAAACGTCCACCTGCAGGAGAAAGTGCTTTCCATCCGGCCGGTAGGCGACAGGTTCGATATCACTACCTCACGCCGCAGCTACTCCGCCAGCAATATCATCATCGCCACGGGCTTCTACGACCTGCCCGTCCTGCTGAACATCCCCGGCGAAGACCTTCCCAAGGTCGTTCATTACTATAAGGACCCGCACTTCTATGCCATGCAAAAAGTAGTAGTGGTAGGCGCCAGCAACTCCGCCGTTGACGCCGCGCTCGAAACATGGCGCAAAGGCGCCGAAGTCACCATGATCATCCGTGGCGAAGGCATCGGCCGTCGTGTCAAATACTGGGTAAAACCTGATATTGAGAACAGGATAAAAGAGGGCAGCATAAAAGCCTATACCCATTCCTCTCTCCAGGCCATTCGTGCCGATGAAGTGGATATCCTCACTCCCGATGGCATCGAAACTATATCGAACGATTACGTCATCGCGCTTACAGGCTATCAGCCTAACTTTGAATTCCTTCGCCAGGCAGGCATCCGGCTGTCAGAGGACGAGAACCTTCAGCCCTTCTATGATCCCGCCACCATGGAGACCAACGTAAAAGGTATCTATCTGGCCGGCGTCGTTTGCGGCGGAATGAATACCCATGTATGGTTCATCGAGAACTCCCGCATCCATGCGGAAATGATTATTGGTAATATATTAGCTCATAAGAGGCAGCCCTAGCTTCTCTCCTCCCATATCCCGGCAATATGCACGATCGTCTCCACTGACTTCTGCATGTCCTGCACGCTTACATATTCATGCTTGCCATGAAAAGCCATCTCCCCCGTAAAAATATTCGGACAGGGCAGCCCCATAAAGGACAACCTCGATCCATCCGTCCCGCCCCTGGCGCTGCTCTTCTTTGGCTCCATCCCCGCTCTTGCTATCGCCGCCAGCGCATACTCCGACACCTGCGGATGCTGATCCAGCACCTCCTTCATATTCCGGTACTGCTCGTATATCTCAAAATCCGCCCGCGCCCCCGGGAAAGCCCTCACCGCATCCTCCACCTTGCTTCGCAGATGCTCCTCATAGGCCATCAGCCGCGGTGTAACAAAATCACGGATGATAAATTCTACCGTTGCCTTCTCGGCCAGCCCGTCCATTCGCACGGGATGCACAAAACCATAACGCCCTTCGGTCGTCTCGGGCGACCATTCGTCCTTAGGCAGCGAGTCCAGGAAATACGCGGCCACCTTCAACGCATTGACCATTTTCCCCATCGCATAGCCGGGATGCGCGCTCACCCCATGAAAAGTGACCTTTACACCATCCGCCGAAAAGGTCTCGTCCTCGAATGTCCCCCGCTCACCCGCGTCCAATGTATAGCCATAGTCCGCCCCCAGCCGTTGCATATCCAGCTTATCCACTCCCCTGCCAATCTCCTCGTCCGGCGTGAACAGCAGCCGTATCTTTCCATGCCTGTACTCGGGATGCTGCAAAAGCCATTGCGCCATATCCATGATGACAGCCACACCGGCCTTGTCATCCGCCCCTAACAGGGTAGTGCCCGACGCCGTGATAATATCCTCCCCCTTCTTTTCCAGCAGGTATGGATGCTCCCTGGGCGATATCACCTGGGTCTCATCATCGGGCAATACGATATCACCCCCGTCATACCCCTTATGTACAATGGGCTTGACCCCCTTTCCACTACAGTCCGGCGCCGTGTCCATATGCGCACAGAAACAGATCACCGGCACCTGCTTGGTCGTATTGGAAGGAATGGTGGCATACACATACCCGTATTCATCCAGGACCGCATCCATTATTCCCATCTCCTCCAGCTCCTGCAACAGCAGCCGCCCCAGGTCTTTCTGCTTCTCCGTAGAGGGATATGTCTTCGATTGTGGATTACTTTGTGTGTCTATCTGGGCATATCGGATAAATCTTTCCGCCGCCGTAAATATGTAATTTTCGAACATGTTTGTAAATTACGTACAATCTAATCACTATGACCGATCTGACTACAAAAAATCCAAGGATAAAACAAGGCTGGCTGCGAGTGATCCTGTTTGGTCTCGGCTTTATCCTTGTCACCGTGCTGATCTCGATCCCCGTTGCCATAGGACTGTTCTTTTCCAATCTGGATGAGCTCAAAGCCAACCCTACCCATGCCATTACATCCCTCCTCCAGGGCTCGCATCTTTGGGAAATGGTCCTGCTGGAATTTATCGTCTCGCTGATCACGGTATGGCTGTTCCGCACCCTCATCGACCGCAAAAGCATGGCCAGCCTCGGCTTACAGCTGTCCGGGTTTACACAGGAATCCATCATCGGCTTCTTTACAGGCCCGGCCCTCATGGGACTCCTCGCCCTGCTGCTGATGGTTACAGGACGGCTGCAATGGGTCGACATTACCTTCGACCCCTCTACCTTATTTATTTCTCTGGGAATGGTTGTATTGATCGCCTTCAGCGAAGAGCTCGTATTCCGGGGCTATGTGCTCAGTAATTTATTGGACAGCTTTTCAAGGGAGACCACAGGTCTCCCGGCCGAAGGCCCATCATCAAATACCGGCACCGGTAGGTGGGTGGCGCTTTTGCTCTCCGCCCTTGGCTTCGCCATCTTTCATTTCAGCGGCCCCGGCCTCACCCCGCTGGCCTTCGCCAATCTGTTCCTGGCAGGTATCTTATTGGGAGTAAACTATATCTATACCCGTAATCTGTGGTTTTCCTTCTTCCTGCATCTCAGCTGGAACTTCTTCCTCGGCCCCGTACTCGGATCACACGTCAGCGGCCTTAACATGCCCACCCTCCTGGTGACGGAAATTAAAGGTGATTGGTTAGTGACAGGCGGTGACTTTGGGATAGAAGGCTCCGTTATAAACACAGCCATCTCCCTCATAGCCATACTGGTGCTCGCCCTGGCCTTTGAAAGAAAATACAATCCAGTCGTAACGCGTGAAGTTGCCCCGTCTAAGGCATAATTATCCGGCTGCCTCCGCCAACGATCTCTATCAGCTCCAGGTCGAAGACGAGATCTTCCCCAGCCAGCTGATGATTGGCATCCAGCACTACTACATCAGGCCGGACCTCTACGATCGTGACAGGTATCTGGTGACCATGTTGATTGGTCATAGCAAGTTGCATACCTACTTCCGGCGTCATGCCCGGAGGGAAATTCGCAGCCGGGAATTCGATGATCGCCTGTGGATCTTTCGGCCCATAAGCCTCTTCCACGGGAATTTCAATGGTTTTCTTCTGTCCCACCGTCATCCCCATCACACCTTCATCAAAACCCTTTATCACCATCCCGCTGCCCACCTGGAACTCCAGAGGATCGCGACCTTCCGAAGAGTCGAAGGTCGTTCCATCAGTCAGGCGTCCATGATAATGAACTCTTACCGTATCACCTGCTTTAACTTGCTGCATAATTCCGTTATTTTGTAATTCCGCTGAATGCGGACCCCCGCAAGGTAGGATTAAAAAATGTAAATCATCACATATGAAGTCATCTTTTCGCCCGCTGCTGCTGCTCCTTGCCGGCATGCTGCTCGTCCATCCTCCCGTCCAAAGCCAGACCCATCGACCGGGGCACATCCTCACCGGCGCCGACCAGATAGAAAAGTATCTGCCCCTGCTTAAAGGCGCCAATGTCGCCATTTTCGCCAACCAGACGGCCACCGTCGGACCCAGCCATCTCGTAGACACCCTGCTAAAAGCGGGCATCCATATCTCCAAAATATTTTCCCCCGAGCACGGCTTCAGAGGAGACGCCGATGCCGGCGAACACGTGAACAGCGCCGTCGACCCGAAGACAGGCATACCCATCATTTCACTCTACGGCAGCAAACGTAAACCCTCCGCCGCCGATCTGGAAGGAGTGGACATCATGCTCTTCGATATCCAGGACGTAGGCGTCCGCTTCTATACCTATATATCCTCCCTCCAGGAATACCTCGAGTCCGCCATCGAGAACCATCGCCCGCTCATCATACTCGATCGGCCTGATCCGAATGGATCCTATGTCGACGGACCCGTCCTGGATAAAAAATTCAAGTCCTTCGTCGGCATGCAGCCCATTCCCACGGTGTATGGTATGACCATCGGCGAATACGCGAAAATGCTTATCGGGGAACATTGGCTGGACACCGCCGCTGACGCGGCGGCGGCCGGCTTCAAGCTCACCATCATCCCCTGTAAGAACTATACGCATCACAGCAGGTACATCCTTCCCGTAAAACCCTCGCCCAACCTGCCCAATATGCAGTCCATCTATCTTTATCCCTCGCTCTGCCTCTTCGAAGGCACAGCCATCAGCCTCGGTAGGGGCACCGATAAGCCATTCCAACAGTTCGGCCATCCCTCCTTCCCAAAAACCCTCTATCACTTCACCCCCGCCAGCCTGCCCGGCGCTAAGAACCCGCCCCTCCTCAACCAGACCTGCTACGGCTACGACCTCAGCAACACCAATGTCACAAAAAACAAACTTTCCCTTCATTGGATCATCCAGGCTTATAAGCTCTTCCCCGATAAGGAACATTTTTTTCTCGCTAACAATTTTTTCAACAGACTGGCCGGCAACGACACATTACAGCAGCAGATAAAGGACGGATTGACAGAAGATCAGATCAGACAGAGCTGGCAGCCTTCCCTCAATAATTTCAAGACCATCAGAAAGAAATATTTACTATATGCAGAGTAAGGAAAGACCACGCATCGTATTTATGGGCACACCCGAATTTGCCGTAGCATCCCTCGACGCTATCCTGCAAGCAGGGTTTCCCGTCGTAGGCGTTATCACCGCTCCCGACAAACCCGCCGGCCGGGGCATGCAGCTTACCTCCAGCGCCGTAAAAAAATATGCGCTCGAAAAAGGACTGCACATCCTCCAGCCCGAGAAATTAAAGAACCCCGAATTCCTGGCGTCACTAAGAACATTACAAGCCGACCTCCACATAGTCGTTGCCTTCCGTATGCTGCCCGAGTTGGTTTGGAACATGCCGCCTATGGGCACCATCAACCTCCACGGATCACTCCTTCCCCAGTACAGGGGCGCCGCCCCCATCAACTGGGCTGTCATCAATGGCGAGCACGAGACAGGTGTCACCACCTTCAAGCTTCAGCACGACATCGACACGGGTAATATATTGCTCCAGGACAGCTTCCCCATCGGAGAAAAAGACACCGCCGGGGACGTACACGACAGGATGAAAGAGATAGGAGCCCGCCTCCTCGTAAAGACCATCGAAGGACTGGCAGCCGGCACACTCGAAGAAAAACCCCAGCAACAGCTTCTGGACGGCTCGCCCAATGCCGCCCCTACCCTAAAGCACGCACCCAAGATATTCACTGACACCTGCCGTATCGACTGGACCCGATCCACCGACAGCATCTACAATCTCATCAGGGGCCTCTCTCCCTTCCCCACCGCCTTTACCACCCTCGACGATAAATTGCTAAAGATCTTTCGCGCCGAAAAAGAGCACGTCACACCAACCCTCGCACCCGGCCAGCCCCAGACGGATAAAAAAACTTACTTACGGTTTGCCACCGCCGACGGTTATATCCGGGTGACAGAGATGCAGCTGGAAGGAAAAAAGAAAATGTTGGTGGAAGATTTCCTGAGAGGTTATAAATAACTATATTTAAAAAACTTATGCATCGCATGCGACCCTACATCCTTTCCGTTCTGCTCCTCGCTCTGACATCCACAGCCTTTTCCCAGCAGAGAAAAAAAGTCACCGACATGTCGGGAGATAAACATCATAAAATAAAAGAGGTCTACTTCGTACTACGGTCCGACAACACCGTCAGGGATGGCTCCTACCAGCAATTTCGCAATGACAAACTCATAGTCTCCGGCTATTACAGGAATGGACAGAAAGACAGTGTCTGGGAGGCTTATTCAAATACACAAGCGATCCTTTCACGGAAGTGGTACGACCACGGCAGAATGACAGGCAAATGGGAATTTTTTAATGGCAACGGCGAAACCTCCTACACCTATGATTTCGGTACCAGCAAGGTCACCTATCTTTCAGGCTCGCCCAGGTCGGATACATCTACCTGTTTTTATCGCAACGACGCCGGAGAGTGGATCAGAGGCCGGCTGGATCAGGCCGCCGTACCCCTCTTCAGCCCGGGTGAATGGCTCAGCTATCTGAACGACAACTTCCGATATCCCGACGAAGCCGTCGATAAGAATCTCCAGGGCAAGGTCATTATCAGCATGATCGTGGATGAGAATGGCCAGGTATCCGACTACGCTGTATCCACCTCTGCTGCCCCTTCGCTGGACAAGGAAGCGCTGCGCGTCGTCTCTTCCCATGAAAATATATTTGCACCCGCGCAAAAGGATGGGAAAAAAGTACGCTCCATTTGTTTTCAGCCCCTGATCTTTAAATTAGAAGGCGACCATTAGGCCGCCTTCATGAAAAAGATTATTCCTTATCCCACCAGACCCTTCCGGTAAGATTATCTCCCCCCGGCACGGCATCATGCGCCGTCTTGTAGTTGACAGGATTCGTATTGGCTTCGTCCGTCGGATAGGGGAATCTCCGGGGTATCGTTCCATTTGTATTGTTGTTCGGATATACCACAGGTGTCAGCACCGGAAATCCGCTGCGACGCCAGTTCGACCAGGACTCATAAAAATCCAGCATCGTATTGGTATGTATCCAGTACTGCGTGTTTATCTGGCTCAAACCATTCGCGGCATCATACGGATGCGCCGTCAGCCAGGCTTCCGCATCCCCATCGCTGATCGCCGCGCCCGGATCATACTGACTCAGATAGGTGATAGCCGCCTTGACCCCATCGTGGTAGTGTTGCGCCGCCGTACCACCGATGCCCCAGCGCTGGGCCGCCTCCGCCAGCAGCAGCTCCGACTCTGCATAGGTCAGTATAAAGGTCAAACCATCCCTTTTTGTAAGGTATTGGCTGGGCGATGAATAGTCGGCAATACTCGTATAGCCCGGCACGGTGGAAATATCCAACCCCGCAATACCACTCAGGTCATGCCCATTAGGCATCCCCTTTTGCACCGACGTATCCGCATTCCCGCCCGTAGGGTTTTTCGACGCATCCCAGGTCGGGTGTGTAATTGCTATCTTGGCCATCCGTGGATCACTTTCCGCCCGCAGCATGTCGATAAAGGTCTTCGACCACTTGGTATAGATATTCTCCGAACCGCCATCTCCGTCCAGGATCTGGCTGTTACGATTGATCGTTACCCTGCCCCCCGTATTATCCGCCTTTACAAAAGCATTGTCCCCGTTGTCCGTAAAGGTATTGCCCACCGCCTTTTGCGCATAGGTCTGCGCGGTAGTCGGGTCTACCTTCACCAGCCGCATCGCCACCCGCAGCATCAGCGTATAGCCAAACCGCTTCCACTGGGCCGGGTTGCCATTGTAAAAGACATCCCCAGAAGGCTGATCCCCATTTGCATCCAGCTTGCCCGTTGCATCCTCTATCTCCTTCAGCAGGTCCGTATAGATATCCTGCTGCTTGTCATACTGCGGAAAGAATGTCTTGTCATAATACCCCAGCCCCGCCTGCGAATAAGGACAATCGCCATACAGATCCGTGATACGCTCCATGATCAGCGCCCGCATCAGCCGCGCTATCTGGTAAAGGTTCTTGTACTGCGGCATGTTCTGCGTAAAATTGATAAGGTCCACCACAGGCTTCACCTGCTCAGGATAAGCCCCATCTCCGCCATTGCCCAGGGGAGGCCCCTGCGACGAGCCAAAACCCCAGTAGGCGGCCGTATAGTTCGGATTGAGAATGTACTTATCTCCCACCCAGTAGCCGATCACCGTAGAAAAGCCCTGCATCATCGTGCTGCAATAGATAAGGTTCGACCGCCAGGTGTCATAGCTGAAATCCGTGCTGCCTGTATACGCCTGCTGCACGGTCGTAAGTATATAGTTCGGCTCGAAGTTCGCTTTGCTATACCCCGCAGGGTTCGTATTGATGTCCGCAAATTTCTTGGTACAGCCTGTCAGCAACGCCGCTATCAGCATCGACACACAGGCCATATAAAATATTTTTTTCATTGTTGGAATAATTATCGTCCAAAAAATGGTTTATAATTTAAAGCTCAGGTTCGCGCCAAAGGTCCTCGTAGGAGGCACACCCCCCAGCTCAAGCCCCTGTGCATTGGCCGTATAGTTCGCTTCCGGGTCGATATTGTCCGTCTTCTTCATCAGCGTGAACAGGTTGCGCGCCACCAGGCTGAACGTAGCTCCCTTCACAACATTGCCAAACAGTTTGGCCGGGAAGGAATACCCGATTACTATTTGCCTGAATTTGATAAAACTCGCATCCTGTACAAAAAGCTTGGAGATATTGTTGGCCACGCTCGAATAATAGGTTTGCGCATTCAGGCTCGTCCCAAAAGTTCCCGTACGGTTGACCAGCGTCGCCTTGTGAAGCCCGAACAGATACCCATAAAAGTCGGTGGCCGAGAATATCTTCCCGCCCCATTTTCCATCGATGAGGAAGGAGAGGTTGAACCGCTTGTACGTAAATTCATTGTTCCAGCCCGCGATCCACTTGGCATACGCCGAACCAAAAGGTTTGAGATCACCCTGCACCGGCACCCCGCTGCCATCCAGCACGATCTTGCCGCCGGCATCGTATTTATAGTCGAAAGCCACCACCTGGGCCGCCGCATATCCCACGATGTTTTGCGTAAACCCATTCCCCGACCGTGACGTTCCGATAGAAAGGGAAGACTGCCCCGCGGCCAGTGCCACCACCTTGTTGTTGTTGACAGATCCATTCACCGAGCTCGTCCATCTGAATTCCTTGCTCGATAAGGGAATGACAGACACCAGGGCTTCTACGCCTTTGTTCTGCAGCTCTCCGACGTTCAACACCGCCCCGGTATACCCGGAAGAAATGCTCGCCGGCGCCGATACGATCTCATTACGTGATTTTTTAAAATACCAGCTTACATCCACCGACACCCGGCTGTTAAAGAGCTTCATCTCCGTGCCTACTTCCACTTCCGATGCCTTCGAAGCCTGCAGCGCGTCATTGGGCACACTCGTATTCGAGATGGACCCTAGCGGACGGCCATTCAGAGTGGGGCTGTACAACGCATAGCTCAGCAACGTCTGGTAAGGGCTCGTAGCCTGGCCGACCTCCGCATATCCTGCCCGTAACTTTCCAAAATTCAGCCACTCCTGGCGCAGCATCTGTGAGAATACGAACGAGCCGCTGACAGAAGGATACATCACATCCAGCTTGTTCGACTTCCCATAGGTAGCCAGGGAAGAGAACCAGTCATTCCGCAGCGAACCATTCAGGTACAGATAACCTCCATAAGCCAGTTCCACGTTGCCGTATACTGACTGCACTTCCAGGTCCGAAGGGGTGAGCCCCACCGACTTATTGATCGCATTGCCGATATTGTATACATAGGGCACCGCAAAGGTCGACCCCGTATTCGTCGTTTGATCCGTCTTGGTCCTCCGGTAGCTGGCCCCGATATTGGGCGTGATGGTAAGATCAGCGCTGGCCTTGATAGCTATACCCGCCAGACCATCTACATTCAGGTCCGTGAACGTGGTGCTTTGATCCGTGATGGAACCCAGCGGACGATAAGCGGTCCCCGTGGGAACCACCGCAAAATATCTGTCCGTATAGGCGTCGCGCCCCACCCGTCCCTGCAGGAAAAGACCATTGTCGAATGTATACCGTGCATTGATGGAAGATATCAGCCTGTCCCGGTTGGTGTTGTTGATAAACTTCTCCGCGGCAAACCAGGGATTGGTCGCATAGGCGTTGTTCGAATAGGAGAATTCCGAGCCGTCCGCATTCGTGGCCTTTTTCAGCGTATTTACATCCAGGCTCGTCGGCAGGAACATAACGTTGAAGTTGGAGTTCCCCGGACCATCCGACAGGAAAGGCCGGTTTTTAGCCTGCTCCAAGATATAATCCGCCCGCGCATCGATGGTCAGATGCTTATATGGGCTAAAGGTAGCCGTTAGATTGAAGGATTGCCGGTTCAGGCCCGAATTGGGTACGATCGATTGATTGGTAAGATCGCTCGCCGCCAGCCGCACCGAGCCGCCCTCGAATACCCTGTTCAGGGCCATCGTATTGGTAAAGGTCCCGCCCGTGCGATAGAATCTGTTCAGGTTGTCCTTCTGTGCGATATAAGGCCGCGCCACTCCGTCGAACTGCATCACCTGTGTCCCATCCAGCTTATCGCCATAGCTGTACTGACCGTTGTCAAACGCCGTCGTTTGATTACCCGGTTTGGTACTGTTGCCCCCCTGGCCGTATACATACTGCCAGTCCGTGGGATTGACCACATGCTCCGCCACATAGTTGGAGTTGACCTCGACGCTGTTGTTCTTCGCGCTCTTGGTTGTAATAAGGATGACGCCCGCCTTGCCGCGATACCCATACAGGGCCGTGGCCGCAGCGCCTTTCAATACACTCACCGATTCAATATCGTCCGGGTTGATATTGCCGATGGCATCTCCCAGGTCCGGCATATTGTCATACTGTGATCCTACGTTACTGTTCGGCTGGTTCTCCACCGGCACGCCATTGATCACATACAAAGGCTGATTCGTTTGCGACAGGCTGGATACGCCCCGGATGAGCACGTTGGAAGATGCGCCCGGTCCGCCCGCCACCGAGTTCACATTCAGCCCCGCCACCTTGCCTTCCAGGGAATTGAGCACGTTTACTTCCCGCGCCTGCGTCAGTTCCTCGCCCTTTACTTCCGTCACCGAATATCCCAGCGCCTTCCTTTCCTTCTTTACGCCAAGGGCAGTAACCACCACTTCGTTGATCACCTGGTTGGCTATCTTCAGGCTGATGGAAAGATTGCTGGCATTGTTCTCGCTGATCACTACTTCTCTTGTCCCATAGCCCACATAGGAGATTACCAGCACCTGTCCCTTATCCGCCTGGATAGCAAATTCTCCATTGTCGCTCGTAACAACGGCTTTTTTTGTACCCTTCAGTCCCACCGTGGCTCCTGCAACAGGCTCACCCTTTTCATTCAGTACCCGTCCATGCACATCCATTGGAGGAGGAGGCAGCGGCTGCGGTATAGCCGCCATTTCTTTTTCCCGGATGGCTACCGTTTTGCCAATGACCTCATAGCTCAGCGCCTGATCCTTGAACAGAAGCCCCAGCACCTCGTCCAATGGGGCGTTCTGCACATGAATGCTCACCAGCCTGGCCTTCTCCATGAGCTTGTCCTCATAGAAGAACTCGTAACCGCTTTGTTTTTTAATTTGTTTAAAGACCTTTAATAGGGAAGTGTTTGTCTCGCTCAGGCTGATCGCCTGACCGTAGCCCGTGGCGCCCGCATGCAGACAGGCCCCGAGTAGAAAGATGGCTGTGAGTCTCATTATCAACAGCGTTTTGGTTAAATGGCCGGACAAAGCAGCCGTCCGTCCAGGTAATAGCTCCCGCCTGCGAAGCAGGAGTTTGAAAAGAACTTTCAAAAACATAACTTTGCTTTAGTTTAGGTTAAACAATAAAACAGTCTCCCGATTGTATATAAAAGTTTACCCAAGCTATCTGCCGGGAGTGCTGCGAACACTTCCGGTTTTTTGTTGGGCAAGCCTATTACACTATATACTATGTGCTCCTGATCGCTATGGTGTAACGATCAATTTTCTTCCTTCTACTTTAAAATGGATTTTACTTACCTCAAGCAGGCGTATTAGATCTGAAAGATTGGCATCCCTGGAAATACCTCCGCTAAAGGTCCGATCCGGCACATTCCCTTCGTATACTACGTCTATATCGTACCATCTTTCCACCTGGCGCATGATGCTCCGGATATCCGCGCTCCTGAAAGAAGTAAATCCATTCTTCCAGGCCGTCGCCAGCTCCACATCCGCATTCGCATCCAACGTCAGCCCCCCTTGCTTATCCAGCTTCGCCTGCTGCCCCGGCGCCAATACCTTGCTCTTATCTCCTTTTATTACATTCACCGCCCCCTCCAGCAAGGTCGTCCTGATCTCCGCCTCGTTATCATAGGCCATTACATCGAACTGCGTCCCCAGCACCCGGACATCCATGCCCTTGTCCTCCCTCGTACCTACATGCACTACAAATGGCAGGGCCGCATTCTTCGCCACTTCAAAATAGGCCTCACCCTTCAGCTCCACCACCCTTTCCGTACCCGTGAATGCCGTGGGAAATCGCAATGAGCTCACCGTATTCAACCATACCTTGCTGCCATCCGGCAGTACGATCTGAAATTGTCCGCCTCGTCGGGTAGACACCGTGTTGTATACGATGGCCGACGGCATATGTCCAATGGCGTTATAAATAAGCCGACCCGCATTCGATTTGGACACCTGCGCATCCCCCTGCCGCACCAGTTCCCCATTCTTCGCACTGTCCAACACCACCGTGGATCCATCCGCCAGCGTAAGGATAGCATTGTTCCCATTGGGCGCAGGCACATCGATCGGCTTGTTTTTTATTAGGACAGGCGAAGAGGCTATCCCGGAAGAAGCATGTCGTCCCGCCAGTAACCACGCGCCCACACCCAGCAACAGCAATACAGCCGCCGCGATCATCCATCTCCGCATCCTGATCACAGCCTTCTCTCTCCCATACTCCGCCCCGGTCTTCGCCCTCTCATACTCCACCCCCGCACTCGCCCTCCCGCCTTCAGTTCCCACGCCTGTATCCCGTACATTGCCTCCCGCCCCCGCAGGCCGCAGTATCTTATCCAGCATCTCCTTGCTTTGCGCTTCGCTAAAGACCTTTTCTTCCGCCCCCAGTTTATCCCAGGCCTCCTGTAACAAGGTATGGGTCTCATCGTCATTTTCAGTCCTTCCCAACAAAGCCATCAGCTCAGCCCGCTCTTCGGCGGTAGCTGTTTTATCAAACCATCTGTGAAAAAGGTAGCGTAGTCTTTTATCCATGTGTAGGTCCCCCACCCTATGACAACAGGACCTGCCCGGCGAAGTAATGGAAAGGAAAATTTTTTTTGAGAGGGATCTCGGCGCCCGGCCCGTTCATCAGGCAGGCCCTGGACATCCGCCATATAAATCCATTCAGCCGATAAAATAGAGACCACAGAGGAATAAAATGCTCACCGGGTCCATATGCGAGCTGACATAGTCCCGGATCTTTCTCAGCGCCAGGCTCATATGCTTCTTGACAGTGGTCGCCGACAGCCCCAATTGCAGGGCTATATCCGGATACCCCATATTTTGCTGATTATGCAGCTGATAGACTTTTTTCTGTTGAGGTGGCAGCTGGTTGACGGCCTGGTCGATCAATGTTTTATATCCGTCCCAGCTCTCGATATATTCTTCCGCATCCGGCTCATCCCGGAGATGGCTCGCCCATTCCTCCTGCCGCAGCCGCTCTCTGGCCATTTGCTTCAGACAGTTGAAAGCCCGGTTGCGCGCAATGACGAACAGGTAAGGCTCGAATCTGTTGATGTCCCCCAACGTCGCCCGCTGCTGCCATATGGTAAGAAAGACATCCTGTACGATCTCTTCTGTTAATGGGAATGATTCAGTGAGCTTTAAGATGTAGGAACCCAGCTTGTTGTGATAGGTGTGGAAGAGAATGCCAAACGCGGTTTCATCACCCAGGGATACCCTTGTCAATAGGGGCTTTTCTTCATATGGAAAAGGTAAACTCACGCAGGCAGCGGTTATAGTTTTGAAATTTGCCTGCTAAGATAACAAAAATGTCCGGAAAATAGGTTCTCCCTAACGTCTCAATAACGAACGTCAACATTAAACCTACTATCGCCTTCTCCTAACTCACCGGCTGCAGCATTGCTGATACGAATGGCGAGACCCGCGCTTTCCTTCATATCAGGCAATTGCCCCAGCACCTTGGCATATATTGTCTTGCCTGACGCGCCACCCGTGACCTTTACGATCGTGCCCACCGGGATATTATTCATTAAGGCGTAGTATTTCCCATCTTGCCAGCCGCTCGTGCTCTTAAAGGTCCCCGCCAGCCCCGAGATCGATTTACCTCCGTCCGAATAGTCGGTTTTAAAATATCCTCCATTAAAGGATTTACCAGTGGCCGATACAGGCTTCACTGTACTCGTTTTATCTTCAGTTTTTGTCGTCATCTTCCCTGCACCAGATGCGGTCGTCCCCTCTTCCGTCTTCACCGTACCTGTTCCTACAGGCTTCACTGCATCCAGGGTCTTATCCGTCTTTACCATCGCATGGACCGCTGTATCTTTTGTCTTTACTATCGTATGCGTTATTGTATCCTTGCCTCCGCCGGCGCCCGGAGTTTTTTCAGTTCCTACGGGCTTTTCAGCTCCTGCGGGCTTTTCATTCCCGGCAGTCTTCGCGCCCCCGGCTGTCTTTTCGTTCCCGGCTGCCTTTTCACCTCCGGCAGTCTTTTCGGCCCCCGCAGTCTTCTCGCCCCCCGCAACCTTTTCATTCCCCGAAGTTTTTTCACTCCCTGTCCCGGCCAAAGTCCCCTCACCCGGCTTTGCCGTCGTCTTGGTAGCCAGTGCCGATAACGCCGTCTTCACCTTTATATATCCTACGATCAGGTGCATGCCCGCCCTTACCTGATCCTTATTGATATTATTCCATTTTTCCAGATTCGCGATAGGCACCTTATTATGATTGACGCTGATACGATACAGCCATTCCTTCTCCTGGACCACGTGGTACAGCGGCACCAGTGTCTCCCCCGCAGCCTTTACCCCATTTTGGGAAAAATTGACAGCCGTCAGCGGGACCTGCAATTCCTGCCCAATGGACAGCGGCTTGGTCATATCCAGCTTATTGTAGGAAGCCAGCTCCTTGGGATTGAGATTGTAGAGCCGGCCGATGCTATACCAGGTCTCCTTTGCGACTACCGTATGTTGCAGATGCAAACTCCCCGTCTGACCCTCGATCAATAGTTCATCGGATTGGGATCGGACAGTCTTCACGAATAGCAAGCTGATCAGAGCAACTACAACAACCTTTAAAGGCATAGAAAAAGTTTTAAAACACACAAATATAGTTTCTCTCCTTCGGATCATCCTGAATTTATCCTGCGGAGAGACCCCACCCGCTCAGGGTATCCTCTTAAGTATCCTCCACTCTTTTGGATAATAATTATTGACCCGATTGGGCAGTATCTTTATCCATCCAAGATTTTGCCCCTGGTATCGCACAAGCGTCCATCCCCTCCCTCCCTGCTCCGCATGGATCTCCTCCTTACGCAGGTATTCGATGGCATCCTCCCTCGACAGCTCCAGCGCCGGCAGCTGCCGCCCCGCTATCACACTCAATGCCAGCTCATGCTCCGGTATAAATTCCTTCCCGCCCTGCTGCCCCATCAGGACCCCGGCTTTTTTCAAATAACAAAAAGATTGCAGATAGACGATATCCTCCGCAATCCTCGCCGGCGCCGCCCGGACCAACCCCTCATGCCGGAAAAAGAAGAGCTCCTTACCTTCTACGATCCATGGCCGCAGCTCCTCCACCTGGCCTCGGGATAATTTTTCCAGCCCCTGCTTCTTCTGCCTTGGATAAGAGAACGCATCTCCCCCGGATTTTTGTACAGCGGCAATAAAAAAACCTTCTCCCTTCAGCTTGTCCGGATAACACCGGTAGCCATATCCTTCTCTCTTACTTTGCGACTCTACAATATTCCACGCCCCGTCCATCGCCAGCCGGCAAGGGCGCGCCTGCAGCTCATCCATCATCCAATCCAGTATCTCTTCATCCTCCTCCACCGAATACGAACAGGTAGAGTAGATCAATATCCCATCCTTACGCAGGGCCGGCCAGATATCCGCCAGTATCCGCTGCTGACGCTGATGGCACAGCTGCACATTCTCCGGGCTCCATTCTCTGATAGCCTCCGGCTCCCGACGAAAGAGACCGCTCCCGCTGCAAGGCGCGTCCACCACCACCAGGTCAAAATAATTTTCCATCCTCCCCAGCTCGCGTGGGTCATTGTTCGTCACCACCACACCCGCCGCGCCCCATTTTATGATGTTCTCCTGCAATATCCCCGCCCTGCTGCGAATCACCTCATTGCTCACCAGCAGGCTGTCCTCCGTCAAAAGAGATTGCACCAGCGTCGATTTCCCTCCAGGTGCGGCGCAAAGATCCAGCACCCTCAGCGGACGGGATAGATCCACCGTCTGCCGCAACGCCTGTTCCAGCAACATGCTCGACGCCTCCTGTACATAATATGCTCCCGCATGCAGCAAAGGGTCAAACGTAAAAGAAGGACGCTCGCTTAAATAATAGCCCCATGAAGACCAGGGCACTTTTTCCATCCGCACACCCGCCGTTCCATCACCCGGCCATATCGCACCGCCCCCGCGCTCGTCCGCAGACCCGCCCCCATTCACATTTTCCCCGGCACGGGCAATCCCGCCCCCCGGCCACTTCGCAGGGTTCAGCCGCACCGACACCACCTGCTCACCCGATGCATGCACCGCCTCGAATCCAGCCGCATCGAACCCCGTGACGCCTTCAATAGAAGAAAGAAATTTTGTAGGAAGTGAAGAATGCAATAATTATATTTTTATAAATAGTGATGCAAATTTACATCTTCCATACTTAATAGAGGGTGGTGATCAGTAGAAAAAACATTTTAAGAAAGGTAATAAATTTATTACCTTCACTTTTATAAGATCCAGCGAGCTTGTCAGATTGCTTAAAAGAGATGGCTGGTACGTCGTAAGACGGTCTGGAAGTCATATGATTATGGAACAAAGTAGGTAAAGGCCTGGAGAAGAAAATTTTGAATTATGAAGATCACGATCATCATTGAAAAGACTAAGACAGGATATTCCGCTTATGCTGAAAAATACCCTGTTTATACTGTGGGCAAGTCCCTGGAAGAACTTAAATCCAATATCCTCGAGGCGGTCAATCTGCTCCTTGAAAAGTCCGGCAAATCCGTTACAGAGAATGACTTAAAAATAGTATTGGACCTGCCTCAATTCTTTGCTTTTTATAAGGTTATTAATGCAAAAGCCCTTTCTGAAAGGATAGGCATGAATCAAAGCCTGTTAGCTCAATATATTAAAGGCGTAAAAAAACCCTCACCGACCCAGACACATAGAATATTGAAGGGCGTCCAGCAGGTCGGCAGAGAGCTGGCTAATGTGCAATTCCTGCTCTGACCTTCATCAATCCAACACATCATCCAGCAAATTCCCGCTCTCCACCACCTCCTCCACCAGCGGTTTAGCAAACGCCTTTATAAGCACCCGCGCAAAAAAGACATGCGCCACGATCACCAGACCCCAAAACAGCCCCATCTGCCCATAGGACACCGTACGCATAAAAGAAGCCACCCGCATCGCAGCGGGAGAATGCAGGATAAACACCGCCATGATCAACGCCCGCACAACATAATTAAAGACATAGGCTCCTGTGAATAAAATAAGATGGTTCCACGCATCCCTGCGATAAGTGATCCGCGTCCGTATCGTCCAGTACATTACCGCCTCGACAAACATGATCACCGGCAGATAGAACAGGCTCAGCCTGATCAGCCAGCCCATCCGATAACCTTGTGACATTAAAAAATACAGTATACCCATCGATATAGCGCTGGCAATGATCCCCATGACCAGCATCCACCAAAATGGCGTCGTAAATTTTCTTTTCTGCATGTACATGCGATTATATACGCTTGATTTCCGAGATCAGGTCCTGCAGCACCTTCTTGGCATCCCCGAACAACATCGAAGTCCTGGGACGGAAGAAAAGCTCGTTCTCAATACCTGCATAACCCGGTTTCATACTACGTTTATTGACAATACAGGTCTTAGCCGTCTCCACATCGAGTATCGGCATCCCATAGATGGGAGAAGAAGGATCTGTTTTGGCCGCAGGATTGACAACATCATTCGCTCCCAGCACCACCACCACATCCGTGGAAGGGAATTGCTCATTGGCCTGCTCCATTTCCAAAAGATTGTCATAGCTCACATCCGCCTCCGCCAGCAGCACATTCATATGCCCCGGCATCCGCCCCGCCACTGGGTGAATGGCATATTTCACCTCCACCCCTTTTTCCGTCAGCAGCTTTTCCAACTCATGACACGCATGCTGCGCCTGCGCCACCGCCAGCCCATAACCCGGCACGATCATTACCTTATGCGCATAGCTCATCACCATTGCCGCATCGCTGATGGAAATTTCTTTATAGCTGCCCTGCTCCTTCCGCCCACCCGCAGCTTCCGCCACGCCTGTCGCCCCTGCCGTCGCACCCCCGAACGAGCCGATCAATATATTCAACAGACTCCGGTTCATAGCCCTGCACATCAATATCGTCAGCAAGGTCCCCGCCGCACCAACCAGTATCCCACCCGTAAGCATCGCCTTATTGTCATAAAGGAAGCCCCCGCAGGCGGCCGCCACACCCGTAAAAGAGTTCAGCAGCGAGATGACCACCGGCATGTCGGCGCCTCCGATAGGCAGCACAAACAATACACCATACCCCACCGACAATACGAAGACCACATAGAACAATCCCCGGACGAGAGGAGTCAACGGTGCATTTATCAATTCCATCATCGATTTCCATACATGCTCCGAATCCACCTCCGGACCTCGGCTCGCAGCAGCCAATACATAACCTGCCAATGCCAATATCAATAGCAGCAACCCCAGATTGATAACATGCTGTCCTTTAAAGCTGATATCCTTGATGCGTCCATTCAGCTTCCCCCACGCAATAATGCTCCCCGCAAAACTGACAGACCCGATGATCACACCCAGCAGGATGATCAGCAGCTCTCCGGCCGGTATGCCAAATTCTAAATGCAAATTGTTATGAGAAACACCCAGGGCTGACAACGGTGGATATTCGACAAAGCTCCCGCTCAACGAAGGTCCCGCATGCAGCCGCCCAAACTCCACTATCGATATCAACGCCGCACACGCTCCACCCATCCCATTAAAAAGACTCACCATCTCCGGCATGGCCGTCATCTGCACCTTACGGGCCGCAAATGTCCCCGCTATCCCTCCAATGACAATACCCGAAAATATCCACCCGTAATTATGCAGGTACTCTCCCCCATCCTCATAAAGAAAAATGGTACCGATGATCGCCAGCGTCATCCCACCCGCCGCAATAAGATTTCCTTTCCTGGCAGTGGCCGGATTCGACAACATCTTCAGCCCGATAATAAAGGTCACGGAGGCTATAAGATAACACAGGGTGAGCACGCTTCCCATAATAATATTTTAACGCCGTTTCTTAAACATTTCGAGCATCCTGTCCGTCACTACAAAGCCGCCTACCACATTCAGCGTACCCAGCACCACCGCCAAAAAGCCCGATCCAAGGGCTACATAATTGTGAGGGTCTGCCTTGCCCATGACGATGATCGCTCCGATGATCACCACTCCGTGAATGGCATTGGCCCCGCTCATCAGCGGCGTATGCAGCACCGCCGGCACCCGGCCGATCACCTCGATACCCAAAAAGATCATGAGGATCACGATATAGATCATTTGCTGATGTATCCCGATCCAGCTTAATATATTCTCCATATCATTGGTTTTTTACGACGTTCTTGACTCTTTCATGTACCACCTCTCCATCATGGGTAATACAACAGCCCTTTACCAGCTCATCCCCGAAGTTCAGGTTCAGCTCCCCTTCCTTGCCAAGGATCAGCTGCAGGAAGTTCGACACATTCTTCCCATACAGCTTGCTGGCATCATATGGCATGGTAGCCGGCAGGGCCGAATTCCCTACAACGATGACTCCCTTATGGAACACCGTTTCGTTATTCTTCGTCACCTCCGTATTCCCTCCCGTGGCAGCCGCCAGGTCCATGATCACCGATCCCTTCCGCATGACCTCTATCATGCCGCTCGTCACCAGCAGGGGAGCCCGCTTGCCCGGTATCTGCGCCGCCGTCACGACAATATCCGCCCGGGCAATACTGTCGGCGATCTTTTGTTGCTGTCTTTGCCGGAACTCCTCCGATTGCTCCACCGCATAGCCGCCCGCCTTCGATGCATCCGCGGCCCCGTCCACTTCTATGAACTTCGCGCCCAGACTCATCACCTCTTCCTTTACTGCAGGACGGGTATCAAAGACCTCCACGACAGCCCCCAGCCTCCGGGCCGTGGCAATAGCCTGCAGACCCGCCACTCCAGCGCCCAATATCAGGACCTTGGCGGGCGCGATGCTTCCCGCAGCCGTCATCATCATGGGAAAATAATGGGGAGAAAGACCCGCAGCCAGCAGGATCGCCTTATAGCCGGCAATATTCGCCTGTGAGCTCAAGACATCCATGCTTTGCGCACGCGTTGTACGAGGCAGCATGTCCAGGCTGAAGCTCGTAATATGCTGTTTGGCCCATATCGGTAAATGCGCAGAATTGTATAATGGTTGATAGACGCCGATGAGGACCTTGTGCGCCAGCGTACCGGGAATATCGTTGTAGTGTATGGAGAGAAGTATGTCCGCACCCCCGAGCGCTTCCTCCCGGCTTCGGATGCTCGCTCCCGCCTTCCTGTAATCGTCATCACCGCAATAGGCGCTTATGCCAGCTCCCGCCTCTACCCAAACCTCGACCTTCTTCTTTACCAGGGCTGTCACAGCTTCCGCCAATAACGAAACTCTTGATTCAAATGCCGGTTCCTTGAGTACGCCTACGATCATAGCTCATAAGTTACACAAAATCCCCTACCCGTCAAAACCGTATGCTAAAATGCTGCTTTACCTTGAACTCCTCCCGTAAGACCACCAGTCCGATAAAAAAAAGATCAATGGTCATATATATCCGCGGATCACGCTGTATCTTCTCCCAGGCCTCCTCCATTTCCTTACTCCAATGTACATCGTCAAAGATGAGTATCGCATCCGGCGCACACCGCTCCATGATCTGGTGGAAATAACGTAAGGTTGGCTCCAGCCGGTGATTGCCATCTATAAAGGCAAGGTCCACACGCCCGGCACGATCCAATACTCCGTTCAGCCGCTCGTCAAAATTACCCACGACAAGCTCCACGTTCACCAACCCCATCTCCTGGAAATTTCGGGCAGCCACCGCCGCTATGGCAGCTGCCCCTTCTATCGTCCATACACGTACGCTGTCATGCCCCGTCATCCCCGCCGTTGCAGCAGTCTCCGTCAGATCCGGCTCGCCCAGGTCCGCCCCGCTGGCCAGATACGCCGTTGAAAGCCCCAGGGAGGTTCCCAGCTCCACTATTCGCTCACACCCGTAATACCGCGCGATCCGAAAAAGCAGCTGCCCCAGCTTCGCCGGTTTTGCCGCATGCAGTGCAATCTCACACACCTGACGACGACGCCCCTTCGCCACCGACGATCCTGCTCCCATATCCTCCACCTCCAGCCAGGTATCATCTTTCAACAGCCGCGCACGCAGCGACTCTATCCGTTCCCAAACGGCAGGCCGGCGTTTGTCATTCAATACATTTCGGATGAGATCATAGACAAATGGAGAATGGACCCCATGCCCCTTTCCGTTCTTGGCAGTGAGATAATAACGAATATATTTCCGGGCTATCTGCAGGCGGGAATACATCAAAAACTATTTTTTTCGCTCCCATACCTGGAAGCTGTATGCATAGGCATGTTTGTCATCGACCGGGAAGTCCAGGTTGCTCGTCAGCTGCCACAGCCCTTCATCGATGATAGGGAAGAACGCATCTCCCTCCACCACTGCATGTACTCTCGTAAGATATATCTTATGGGCGATGGACATGGCCTCTTTATAGATCTCGCCCCCGCCGATAACAAATACTTCCTTACAGTCCGTCTCACGCGCACCTTCTATGGCGCTCTCCAGGCTGTTCACCACTTTTACTTTCTCAGAACGGGCCAGGTCCTCCGAAGGCCTGCAGCCATCAGCCTTTTCCTGCAAACGGACTATATTCCCGCCGGGAGCCGTTTTCCGGACATTCTTATGCGGGTCCCAGTCGTTGTTACGGGTGATGACAAAGTTGAATCTGCCAGGCAGAGGCTCTCCCGCCAGCGCATCATAGGTCTTTCTCCCCATCACCACCGGCATGCCCCAGGTAGTATTCCGGAAGAATTTCATATCATTCGGCAAATGCCAGAGCAGCTTGTTATCCTTTCCGATGACATTGTTTGTACTGGCCGCAGCGATTAGGCTTATGATCATATGAAGACGTTTACACCGCCACCGGCGCCTTGATGGCAGGATGGCTCTGGTAATTTTCCAGGGTGAAATCCTCAAATTGGAATTGGAAAATATCCTTGACAGCAGGGTTCAGCTTCATCACCGGCAAGGGATAGGGCGTCCTGCTCAATTGCAGCTTCGCCTGCTCTAAATGGTTGTTATAGAGATGCACGTCCCCGAACGTGTGTATGAATTCTCCCGGCTCCAGGTCGCACACCTGCGCTATCATCAGGGTCAGCAGCGCATAGGAGGCGATATTGAAAGGCACTCCGAGAAAAGAGTCGGCGCTGCGCTGATACAGCTGACAGCTCAGCTTACCTTCCGCCACATAAAATTGAAAGATAGTATGACAGGGCATCAGCGCCATCTTCGGCAGCTCCGTCACATTCCAGGCGCTCACAATGAGACGACGGCTGTCCGGGGTCTTTTTTATCTGTTCGATCAGCTGACTGATCTGATCCACCGTCTGCCCATCCGCTCCTTCCCAGCTCCGCCATTGCTTACCATACACAGGTCCCAGCTCACCATTGGCATCCGCCCACTCGTCCCATATGCTTACCCCATGCTCTTTTAGATAGGCGATATTTGTATCTCCACGTAAGAACCAGAGCAGCTCGTATAGGATGCTCTTTAGATGAAGTTTCTTGGTGGTCACCAGCGGAAATCCTTTCGAAAGATCAAAACGCATCTGGTAGCCAAAACAGCTCAGCGTACCCGTACCCGTCCTGTCCGTCTTGGACACGCCCGTATCGAGAATATGCTGCAATAAATCCAGGTAGGCTTTCATGGGTGCAATTTACTGAAACTCCTATTATCGAAATCCCCATTTTATTCATATGTTCAGTACCTTCATGGTCAACTTCTAACGCCAAAAAAGCCTTCTTATGGTATCAAAACAAATGCAGGAAGCCCTTAACAAGCAGGTATTGATGGAAGCCCAGTCCTCCCAGGCCTATCTCGCCATGGCCAGCTGGGCCGATATCCAGCCCGGCCTGAAGGGAGTGGCAAAATTCTTCTTCCGCCACAGCGAAGAAGAAAGGACGCACATGCTCAAATTGATCAATTATATCAACGAGCGCGGCGGTTTCGCCATCATACCCGCGCTCGACCAACCAACGCTCACCTTCGTCTCCCTCAAACAGGCCTTCGAAGAGGTCTACCGTCAAGAGGTCAAGGTCAGCGAAAGCATCAACCAGCTGGTAGACATCTCCCTTACTGAAAAAGACTACGCCACCCATAATTTCCTGCAATGGTATGTCAACGAACAAATAGAAGAGGAGCGACTGGCCCGGGAGTGTAACGATAAGCTCGAGCTCATCGGCGATGACAAGAGCGGGCTCTATCTTTTCGACAGGGACATCGTCATGATGGGCGTCGAGGGCGGCGGCAAAGGTAAGCACTAGCTAACGTATCCGTCGGCTGGATCTCATTCAGCCGGCCTTTTTTTCATCTCCCACGTGCCGCTGCTTACACGTATGGATGAATTTCCCCAAAAATCTGTTTCCCCCACCGTCCCAATCACCCATTCACCCGAAAAAGACCGCGTTCCTTCATTGTAATATCCTGTATAATGGATGGGAGGGTGCTGCCGGTTACGATCCACCTGTACATCGCCATTTTCACCCGTCCTGTAATAGAAAGGATATTGCTTGATCATGCTGATCATGCTTCCCTCAATAAATCCCGAGATCGCAGCAGGCGCACCCATATAAGTTTCCGTCACCTCTTCCGTAGCCTGGCCGCTCAGCACACCGTCCTCCACGGTCAGCTCCACTTTAAATTCCACCTGTTGTCCCGCTCTACGCCTTTGGGTACCGCCGTATATATAATACCCCTGCCACTCCCCTGTATAAAATTCATCTGTCATGACCTGTGTTTTAAGAAAGATAAGTCATAAATTGGAATATCTTCATACCTTAAACAACTCGATATGTTTGGCCTGTTCGGCAAAAGGTCACCCCCGCAATGCCCCGTTCCTGAAACAAGCCGGCAATGGCTGGATCGGAGCTTTCCATTCCTGATTCAACGCTTTGGTGAAGAAGATATAAAACATAAAAAAATACTCGTTCCCCACTATACGGACTTCCCGATACGGTATGATGGCAACGAATCCACTGCATGGGACACACTGCATATCCTCACCGGGCAGATGGGGGTATCTTCAAAGGACATTACACTCGATATCTATGAAGGAGAAAGAACAGGCATCGGCGGTAATCAGACCATCTACCTGGGCAACTATAAAAATGTTAATCCAACGGAAATGGATATCTCCCAAAAACAGGAAGATGGAAAATACCATATCGGGATAGAGAAAAAGTTTCTGACAGACCCGGAAGGACTGGTTGCCTGGCTGGCCCATGACCTCGCACGTATCCGGCTTACCGAACACCCACAGCCCGAAGAAAGCAAAATGCTGGCGGACCTGGCCACCGTTGTGTTTGGGATAGGTGTTTTTAATGCGAACGCATCTTATCGTGAAAAACAGACGCTGGACTCCTGGGGCTATCAGCGCGTAGGCTACCTCAATCAACGCGAATGGGGTTATGCCCTCGCCCTCTTCGCACAGCTGAGAGAAGAAAAAGACCCCGCCTGGGCAAAACACCTTACCCCCAACATCCGCTCCGACTTCTCAAAAAGCCAGGCTTACCTGGAAGACAAAGGTTGACCCCTCAACAACTCATCCACCGTCCGGTAGATCTCTTTCTTTTGTTCTTCGTAATGGGCCCCTGTCCCCGGACCGTTAAAACCCGTATGAATCCTGAATATCCGCCCCGTCTTGTCAAGGAAAATGGTCGTAGGGAATCCAACGATCTTCTCCAGCACCGGCAGCGTCTTGGCCGCCCTGTCCGGATCACCCACCGCCACTCCCGTGATCAGCATGGGATATTTCACCTGGAATCTCCGCTGAAAGCTCCGGAGACTGGCCTGGCTGCGGGCAAAATCCGTGCTGCGCTCATACGCCAGCCCGATGATCTCTACCCCCTTCGCATGATATTCATTATAGAAAGTGCTGAGAAATCTCGTTTCATCCATACAGTTAGGGCACCAGGACCCCATGATCTGTATCAGCACCACCTTCCCCGCAAATCGTTTGTCCGACAGCGATACCGGCTTGCCATCGATGTCCTTAAAGGTAAAATGCAAAGGCCCCGCATTCTTGTCCCAGTTCGTCAACGCAAACTCATCCGGCAGGGCAGCAGCCTCATCCCGCACCGCTGTCCAGGTCTCATAGCCGGACGCACCGGAAAAATATTGTCCCCCTGTCAGATGGTCACTCCCTTCCAGCCGGGCAGAGAAATAATAGGCATGCCCGCCATCAAAGCAGGACAGTCGCAGCGAATCCCCATCCATGATCCCTTCCAGGTAACGATAATCTCCCGTTGGGTCCAGGAAAGTACCCGTCACCCGATCGCCCACCTGGGTGAACTCACCCACCCGCAGCGAGCTGTCACCGCCACGGGCATCCAGAAAAAACGCCTTCCACCGTCCGGCCACTCCCTTCGGCGCCCCGCTTCCAGGAGCAAAGCGCACGGGATTATTATAAAAAGCCTTGAAAGGCAGCACCTGGTAGCTGTCCGCACCCCGCTTCATCCACACTCCCTGAAGATCGCCATTGCCCAGGACCACAGCCCGTAATTGCGACTCGAAAAAGGGCAGCTTTATCAGCACCGAATCGCCCTGGTATCGGATATCATCTACCAGCAGACGCTCACCCGCATTGCGGATATATAATACCTTCTTTCCCGCGCTGTCCTTCGACTCGAAGTTGAATACGATGGAATGTCCATCCTTCCGCTCCAGCACCACCCGCCACTCTCCATTGCGCAGCCCCGGTCCCACCAGTGCGTTCGCATTCGATCCTACCAATAATAACAGGAAAAAGATCACCGTGTAAGTACGTAACATAACCATGCCGTCATTTGAAGTTTCGACAGCAATTTACTGAAAAATCCCGGGTCGGGCAAAAGTCTATCAAATTAGTAGGATATCCAACCTCCCAGGCCCCGCCAAAGCATTCATCGGCTCCACTTACTGCAGATTCTCCAGCATTTCCTTCGTCATCCTCGCCAGGTCATACTCCGGCTTCCACCCCCAGTCCGCCCGGGCCACACTGTCATCGATGCTTTGCGGCCAGCTGTCCGCGATCTTCTGCCGGTAGTCCGGTGAATAATTGATAGCAAATCCTGCAATATGCTTTTTTATCTCCGCCGCGATCTCCATGGGAGAAAAGCTCAGCGCCGAGACATTATAGGAAGTACGCACCGTAAGTTTGGCCGCCGGCGCCTCCATCAGCTCGATGGTCGCACGAATGGCATCGGGCATATACATCATCGGCAGATACGTATCCTCCTTTAAAAAGCAGGTATACTTGCCGTCTTCCAGCGCATCGTGGAATATCTCCACCGCATAGTCCGTCGTACCGCCGCCGGGGGCCGACTTATAGCTGATCAGCCCAGGGTAGCGGATGCTCCGCACATCCACCCCATATCTTTCGAAAAAGTAATTACACCAGAACTCCCCCGCATACTTGCTGATCCCATACACCGTGCTCGGCTCGATGATCGTACGCTGAGGACAGGCCTGCCTCGGGGACGTAGGCCCAAATACCGCAATGCTGCTCGGCCAGTACACTTTATGCAATTTCTCCTCGCGGGCAATATCCAGCACATTCAGCAGCCCCTGCATATTCAGATGCCAGGCCAGGTTCGGGTTCTTTTCCCCCGTTGCCGAAAGGATAGCCGCCAGCAGATATATTTGCGTGATATTCTGCCGGATCACCTGCACGTGCAGCATCTCCTTGTTCATTACATCCAGCGATACATAGGGCCCCGTACCTCTCAACAGCTCATTTTCCTCACGCAGGTCGGATGCTACCACATTGGCGTTTCCGTATATCTTACGCAGGGCCAGCGTCAATTCCACACCTATCTGACCACTGGCGCCGATGACCAGGACTTTTTCTTTCGTCATTTCAGTGATTTAGGGCGCAAATCTACACTTCCACCTGCAAGCTACCATCACCGCCCCTCCTTTTTTTGACGAACAGCCTCCTGCCCCGGCCCAGCGCGTCCCCCCGCATGACATCGGCCGGTCCTCCAGGGCATCACCGCGCGATCACCCATTTCTGCGTCATCGTTCCCTGGGAACTATTCAGCCGGATAATATACATTCCCGCAGGCAGGTCCTCTCCATTCAAGGGCACCGTCTGCCTGCCCGCCGGCATCGATCCATTCACCAGTCTTTTCACCGGCCGCCCCGACCCATCCAGTACATTCAGCTCCACCTGTGAGGCCGCCGGCAGCTCGACCACTACCTGCGACACACCCCTCGACGGATCAGGATAGACACGCAGGGTCAGCTGGTCTGGCTCAACAGCTAATACCCCCGGCGTCCGCCCGAGGATCGCAGCGTCCGAAGAGGCAGGATAGGACGAAGTGCTCACCGTCATCGGCGAGGTATAGGTCACCTTCACATATTCCGTCTGCGAAGGACCCGTGCTGCTCGTGTTCTTCACCTTCACCGTATAGAAACCATCCGACACAGGCGTATAGGTCAACGTAAGATTGCCTGTCCCGCTCGTAGTGGCCACCGAGGTCCCCGAATGATTATAAATGCTCACGGTCAGGTTCGGTGTGGTATTGGTGGGATAGGTATTCACGGTAATGGTCTTTCCGCCCTGGTCAAAGACTTCTCCCGCTGTCCGCCAGGCCGTAGAACTGGCCGGTATCCCCCCACCTTGCTTCAGCGAGCTGTCATGCGCATCCCCCAGATCATCCGACATCTCCCACTCCTGCGTCGTACTGCGCTGCGTAGGGTTGAAGCTCCCCGTCACACCTGCAGGGCCCCAGATGCAATAGCCCCTCCGTACATTGCTCCCATTACAGGGCGGTACATAAATGGTAGCCTTCCCCGTTCCATCCGTCCAGATATCGCTGCTGTTGGCGCCCGAATAATCATGCAATTGCACATTCGCCCCAAAATCTGTTTGTATCGTCGCGCTCTGCCAGGTATTCCAGTTGTCATTGACCCCGATAATAGCATAGCTGTTCTCCGGCCCCGCATTGTATCCACGCTCAATGATCAATAAATCCTGCGCCTGCCAGCGCACCTTATAAGCCCCCTTTTTAAAGTTTAGCTTTTGATGACACCAGATGATATTGGCAATGGCATCCCGCACCGGCAGGTCGGTGGTGCTCGTCGGCAGATGCGTAAACCGCTTGCCGGTATTCTCCAGATCAAAAAGGTCCTCGAAGAACACCTGCGGCGATCCATCCACCGCAAAAGCTACCGCATAAGCCACCGCGATCCGCACATCATTGGGGTCGATATGCCCTCCCCCCAGCTCGTTGCCCGTATCCCACCCCGTTATATTGCCGTTGACATCCGTGATAGGCCGGTACGTGTCGTGGTTATTAACAAAAGGCACGGTGCGGTACCGGTTGCTTTGCTGCTTGCCCGGCAGACTGCCCAGGTCGTACGATCCGCCTGCGCTGATCATGTTCTTCAGCTCGCTCCGGAATCCGAAGTCGAACGTCCCCGCCAGATCCTCCGTACCCCCATTGCTTGTCTTTACATTGTTGATCCAGGTATCCTCATCGGATGTGCTGCCCACGATCTCACCCACCGCAAACATGTTCGCGCCCCCATTCGCCCAGGAAGCATTGTATTTTACATTCCATAAAAAATCCTGCGCCGCCCAATAGGGATAGTTCTTGGCCGCATCCAGCCGGAACCCATCCGCCCCGGTCTGCTTCTTGAACCATATCAGCCAGTTGCGCGCACCGGTACGCATATAGTCCGATGACTGGGCAGGATTGTACGTCGCATTGCTGCTCGTCCCAAACGCGGTGGACTCATAGCTGATGTCCGGACCGAACAGAATGGCATCCCAGTCCCCCGTGTTATAGTGGTTGTTGGATGTATTGGGATAAAAATTCTCCCAGTTCTTCGACCACCGTCCGGTACGCCCCAGGTAGTCGGTCGAAGACTCATTGCCCGCCGGATGACTATAACATACATAACGGAAATTCTTGTACCCGCTGTTCGTTTGCATGGACAAAGTAGCATTGTCCTGTCCCCCCGCACCCGAAGAGGCCGAACCCGCATCGCTGCAATGGTTCAATACCGCATCCTGGATCACATCACATCCATTGGCATGCAGCACCCCAATCAACCGCAGCAGCTCGTCCTTGGTGCCCATCCGTGTCTTCAGGCTCGCTTTCTGCCATTTATCTCCCAGATCATAAAGATCAAAGGGCGCATACCCCACACTGTTCGTACCCGAATTCTTCTCACAGGGCGGCAGCCAGACATCGTCAATGCCCAGCCCACGCAGCCGCGGCGCCAGATCCGTCAGGTAATTACTCCATCCATTAACATAATTATTGTTCTGATAATTCCACCAGAACCCTTCCAATACCACCTTCCCATTCCAGGGATTCTGCGCACCCAGCGGGCCGCTCATAACAATAAGAAAAAGGAAAAAAAGGCCGTAACGGCCACAGCGTAGTGTTTTGTTCATACAGCAAGGCTTAATGGTAAAAAATGCCGGCCGAACCGCCCGGCCGATTATCGTGTAAAAATTACACTAAGCCGCCGTACCAGCCAAATCCCGGACCTAAAGAAAACCTGTAGGCCGTCTAATTCATCCCGGTACCCGCCATCCTGGCCTGCCAGCTCTATCGTATCCTTTCTTTCAATATTGCCTTCAGCCTGTCATTGTCCGCATCCCCTGCCAGCTTCCCCTGATCGTCCACTTTCAGCCGGAGATAAGCGATATTCCCATCCGGCCCGATCAATACCACCTGCGGAATGGGCCCGATATTATACGCCTTTATCAGTTCCCTATCCCCGTATACCTGCGTCCAGTCCATAGCATGCTCCTTTAAAGCCCGGTCAAAATCGTCCCGGTGCGTATCCAGCGTGATGGAAATGATCTTCAGCTTGTCCGCCCCATAGTGCTTCTGTAGCTGCTTAAGCATCGGCAGACTCTCGACACAAGGCCCACACCAGCTCGCCCAAAAATCCAGCAACACATACTTCCCCTTGCCATCCGCCGGACTGACGATCTTCCCGTTGATATCACGCGTAGTATAATCCGGCGCCTTATTCCCTTCCTTCACAGCCAGCCTGGCCTGCATACATTTCAGAGCTTCCTGCCCCTCGAAACTTTGTTTCAGTGAATCCGGGAACACCGTGTTGAAAAATCGCACCAGCGTGTCCGTTTCAATATATATAGTCCTGCTCAGCCATACACGAAAAGCATATATGCTATAATATTCACAGGGGTTCTGCCGGATATAGTCCAATTGTTTGATGACCATCTTCCTGCCTAACCCCCTCGCCACACTGTCCGTACTGTCCGTCGGCGGCAGACCCTTCGATACAAACACATAATATGCGTCGAACTCATCATGCACAAAAGCATCGTACCGGGCCTTCCCCACATCCTTCAACAGCCATGCATTCTTCAGCTGCACCTGCTGCAAAGGGTTCTGCTGATGGCTGTCCTGCTGACGACCGTCCCGCTCATGGCCATCCCAACGAAAGGTTATTTCCGCCGGTTGATCCATCGCATATAAGTTATTCGAGAAATAAGAATTTGGCCGGCTGCTGTCAGGATAGAATACATCCATGATCATCCATCGTCCATACAACGGACCGTCGATATGCGCGGTATAGGTGCTGTCAGGTTTGACAACATGCTGATCCTTCCCATCATCATACCATACTTCGAGCTTCTCCCGCTCCAGCTGTGATGGGAAATGCAGCGTAACAGAACAGTTCTTTTGAGCTGTACCCTTGCCCACGCACAGGACAAGGACTGCCAGAACAAAGGCCGGACGATAAACATGCAGCGTAGAAATGAGCTTCATTTTTCATAGACGTTAGGTTCCCTAAAATAGGGCTTTTTCTCGTAGCTTCGCACAATGGAATTCTTACATCAACTATTTCAGCATCAATCCTACGATAAGAAAAATTTCTTCCTCATCGCCGGCCCCTGTGTGGTGGAGAGCGAAGAGCTCGTGATGGAAGTAGCCGAAAAGGTCTCCACCATCTGCCGCAATCTGGGCATCCCCTATGTCTTCAAAGCCTCCTATCGCAAGGCCAACCGTACCAGCGCCGGCTCCTTCACCGGCATCGGTGACGACAACGGCCTGTCCCTGATAAAAAAGGTCGGCGATACATACAACCTGCCTACCACCTCCGACATCCACGCCCACGACGAAGCCGCCCCCGCAGCCAAATTCATAGACATACTACAGATCCCCGCCTTCCTCTGCCGCCAGACAGATCTTCTCCTGGCAGCTGCCGGGACAGGAAAAATAGTCAATGTTAAGAAGGGACAATTTTTGAGCGGACCGGCCATGAAATTTGCCGTGGAAAAGATACGCAAGGCAGGTAATGATAAGATCATTCTCACCGAGAGAGGCACCACCTTTGGCTACCAGGACCTCGTAGTGGATTACAGGAATATTCCGTGGATGCAGGAGCATAAAGCCCCCGTAGTGATGGATTGTACACACGCGCTCCAGCAGCCTAACCAGACCAGCGGTGTCACCGGCGGCAATCCACAACTCATCGCAACTATCGCAAAAGCCGCAATTGCCACCGGCGCTGAAGGCCTGTTCATAGAGACACACCCAAATCCCGCCGTAGCAAAGAGCGACGGCGCCAACATGCTCAGGCTGGATCTGCTTCAGGGTTTACTGGAACAATTAATAAAGATCCGTAAAGTAGTTTCGGAGTTTTAGCCTCAACCTCTTATCGAACCGCTTCCGGTGTATTTTTATAGGTTTTTTCGAAAGGTACTGAATACAGAGATGGTCTTTCTGGAAACGAGGAATTAAAAACGGGACATTTCGTGCGGGAGATACACTGTCAGAAAATTAGCGCATCTCCCGCGATACGACCTTCGTCGGAGCTGCTTCGACACGCTCCTCCTCGGCCGCAATCTTCGCACAAGCTCGATTGTTTCTTGCCTTTCGGCCAACGGACCTGTGGTCCGTTATTTTGCGTGGCTAATACACAAACTCTATGCAAATTTACCCCGCTTTTCTCCTATTCAATACCCAAAAAAGTGTTAAGGATAGCTGTAAATGTCATCTCAACATAAAATGCACTCCTACAGGAAATTATAGACCCCCTGACGCCAGGTCGCGGGCCGCCGGAGGCTCAGACATTGCTTAGCAGCTTGCTTGGCAGCAGCCCGAACTCCTTCTTAAAGGCTATCGTGAAATTGCTGAGATTGGAGTATCCCAGCTCCATCGCCACCTCCTTCACCGAATGATCTCCGCTGAGCAGCTTGTCCTTGGCCATCTGCATCCGTATCTTTTGAAAATACTCATACACTGGCAGACCATAGATAAGCTTAAAATCCTTCTTCAGCTTCGACTCGCTGATGGATACCATCTTCGCCAGCTGGCTGATGGTAGGCGCCGGCTCAAAAATATCCCGCGTCAGCGCCGACTCCACCTGCATCATACGGTCGATATCGGTCTTGGACAGCGGTATGTCGAAATGAGAGTTCTTTCTTCTTTCATAAATACGCGTAAAAAATCGCTCGATAAGGAACATCACCCTGTTCTGGATAATGGCCAGCCGCATGGGATTGTCATCCTCCACCTCCATGATCTCCTGGATCAGGCGGCGATACTCGCTGTCCAACGGCTCCGTATGCACATTTTCCACCTGCAGCGCAAGGTAGGCGGATAGTACATCGTCGATATGCGGCACCCCCAAATACCCTCCCAGCCATTGCGCGTCGAAGAGGACGTCGATCCCCTTGTAAATAGTGCCCTGAGCGCCCATATAAGCCCAGTCCGATAAAGTATTGGTAAGATAGGCGATGCTCCGCGTGGTATTCGATTCCTTCAGACTTTCCTTCCCGATACGTATTTCCAGTGTATCAGGGATCGTCAGCTCGTGGAATCTGAGAGTGTAATACTCCTCTTTTATTTTTCTCCTGCACAAAAACCAATCTTGGTTGAATCTGCAGTTGATCACATTCACATGTATCCCATTCGGCAGCCGTACAAAAGTGAGATTACCCGTAGCCACACCCTCCGGGAACACCAGCTTGTGATTCACCACCGGGGCATTCAGCCGTTGAGCCAGATCGTTCTGTAACAGCTCATAGTCAGTATAGGAGAAATCAAACTGAAACAAGGCAGCTAAAATTTTTTCGTAAAAAATCTACGTTCTCAGTGAATTCGTCAGGAACTAACCAGGTTCGTCGTCGAAGACAGGCATTGGATCCTATGCAGCAGTAGGGCAGCGGTCCGGAACCTCATCCAGGGTAAGATACGAAAAAAGCTGTAACCAAAGGAGGTTAAAGATATTTCACCGGATTCCTGCGCGCGGAAAGGATATATCGTTTGATATTCATCCAAAATGCCAGGATAAAGTAAATGATCAGCGGCGAACCCATGGTCAGGAAAGAAATGTAGATAAACCAGGTTCTGATCCGGGAAGTGGCAATACCCATCCTTTCCCCGATCGCCGAGCAGACCCCGAATACCTGCCATTCGATGAAATGCTTCAGTCTGTTCATACTGCTAATTTAAAAAAAAACGCCCAACCATCCAGCCCCATAATGACACAATAACGCAATTTTTAGGTAAATTCGCATCCTCAATTGGACGCCATCCATACCAGGCCCAATCTGTGGTCTGTATCAATGGCTTACATCTAACATCTTAAATAGATTCATCATGGTTTTTGATCTGGATTTAATTAAAAAGTTATACGGAGCAATGCCGGCCAGGGTAGATGCCGCCCGTAAGCTGGTAGGCACACCCTTGACATTGGCCGAAAAAATATTGTACTCCCACCTTTTCGAAACACCCGCCCGCGCCTATACCCGTGGAAAGGACTATGTTGATTTTGCCCCCGATCGCGTCGCTATGCAGGACGCTACCGCGCAGATGGCTCTTTTGCAGTTCATGACCTGCGGACGCGACAAGGTAGCCGTACCCTCCACCGTACATTGCGACCATCTCATACAAGCCAGGACAGGCGCCACAGCCGACCTCGCTACAGCCAAGGACGTCAATAAAGAAGTATACGATTTCTTAGCATCCATATCTAATAAATATGGCATCGGGTTCTGGAAACCCGGCGCAGGCATCATCCACCAGGTAGTGCTGGAAAACTATGCATTCCCCGGAGGTATGATGATCGGCACCGACTCCCACACCCCTAACGCAGGCGGACTGGGTATGGTAGCTATCGGCGTGGGCGGCGCGGATGCCGTGGACGTAATGGCAGGACTGCCCTGGGAACTGAAAATGCCAAAGCTCATTGGCGTAAAGCTCACAGGCAAAATGAGCGGCTGGACCTCCGCTAAGGACATCATCCTCTGGGTAGCCGGCCAGCTCACCGTCAAAGGCGGCACCGGAGCCATCGTAGAATATTTTGGCGAAGGCGCCGATAGCCTCAGCGCCACCGGTAAAGGCACCATCTGCAACATGGGCGCCGAGATTGGAGCCACCTGCTCCCTGTTTGGCTATGACGAGAAGATGGCAGCCTACCTGAAAGCCACCGGCCGCGCCGAAGTCGCATCCCTGGCCGACGGCATCAAGGACTATCTCCGCCCCGACAAGGAAATATATGCCAACCCCGAAAAATATTATGACCAGGTCCTCGAGCTGAACCTCAGCGAGCTGGAACCCTATGTCAACGGCCCCTTCACACCCGACCTAGCCACCCCCATCAGCCAGTTCGCCAAGGCGGTAAAGGACAACAACTGGCCCCAGCGCCTGGAAGTTGCCCTCATCGGCTCCTGCACCAACTCTTCTTATGAAGACATCAGCCGCTCCGCCTCCCTTGCCCAACAGGCCATCGATAAGCAACTGAAAACCAAGGCTGAATTCACCATCACTCCCGGATCCGAACAGGTTCGCTATACCATCGAAAAAGACGGATTCCTCAAGACCTTCGATAAGATTGGCGGCATAGTGCTCGCCAATGCCTGCGGCCCCTGCATCGGACAATGGGCCCGTCATATTGACGATCCCAACAGGAAGAACTCCATCATCACCTCCTTCAACCGCAACTTTGCCAAGCGCAACGACGGTCTCGCCAGCACCCACGCTTTTGTGGCCTCGCCCGAGATAGTCACCGCCTTTGCCATAGCAGGCGATCTGACCTTCAACCCATTGAAGGACAAGCTGAAGAACGAGAAGGGAGAGGATGTTATGCTCGACGAGCCCACGGGCGTCGAATTGCCCCCCAAAGGCTTCTCCGTGGAGGATGCAGGCTACCAGGCCCCCGCTAAGGATGGCAGCAGCGTACAGGTTGTCGTAAAGTCCGACTCCCAGCGCCTCCAGCTCCTGGCCCCCTTTGCCGCATGGGAAAAAACAGACCTCAAAGGACTCAAGCTGCTGATCAAGGCCAAAGGAAAATGTACCACCGACCATATCTCTATGGCCGGCCCCTGGTTGAAATTCCGTGGACACCTCGACAATATCTCCAATAACATGCTCATCGGAGCCGTCAACTACTTTAATGAAAAGACAGACGCTGTAAAAAATGAGCTCACCGGAGAATATGGAGCCGTTCCCGCCACCGCAAGAGCCTACAAGGCAGCCGGCATCGGCTCCGTTGTAGTAGGAGACGAGAACTATGGTGAAGGTTCCTCCCGCGAACACGCCGCCATGGAACCCCGCCACCTCGGCGTCCGCGCCATCGTGGTAAGAAGTTTCGCCCGTATCCACGAGACCAACCTGAAAAAACAAGGTATGCTCGCCCTCACCTTCGTCAACAAGGAAGATTATGACAAGGTCCAAGAGGACGATACCATCGATATCATAGGCCTCACCACATTTGCCCCCGGCAAACCCCTGACCATGGTGCTCAACCACAAGGATGGCAAAAAGGATGAAATATCCCTCAACCATACCTATAATGAGCAGCAGATCGGCTGGTTCAAGGCCGGCGGAGCCCTTAATGTGATCCGCGCCCAGTTCGCCAAATAACTCCCAAGCCCCCGGCGCCAGCCGGGGGCTTCTTATTTATACCCAGCTCAA
>Ga0105237_10000654_pt1 | contig 48395 bp, 40 predicted proteins | sample KBSC24metaG_FD_81520 | JGI IMG/M metagenome (GOLD analysis project Ga0105237, IMG submission 81520) | Corn rhizosphere microbial communities from Kellogg Biological Station, Michigan, USA - KBS C2-4 metaG | ecosystem: Host-associated > Plants > Roots > Rhizosphere > Soil | place: Michigan, USA...
AACCAGCCGGTTCTGACCCATCAGGAGCTGGCCGCCAAAGCCTTCAATCTTTATCTTCATCTGGATAGTGCAAAGGATGTCAATGAGATAAGCATGTTCGCTGAAAATTTAGGTACAATACCTCCGAATACCGCATTGATGGTTCTGACAGATGGGAAGAACAGGTATGAGATATTCCTGAGCAGCAGCCTCACCGAGAATGCTACGATACGCGTAAGACGAAAAAAGCCGCTCTGACGAGCGGCTTCGGTATAAGTGATTAAAACAATTCCGTCTGCGGCGGTTGTTCCTTCGCCTCTTCTTTGTGACCCCACTCTACTTCAACGCTTTTCGCAAAATCAAATAGTTTACTCCCCACTGCCTTCCAGCCCATTACCTCTACAAAACCGGCTATTTTCACTTTTTGCGTCCGTGCCTGGGCGCCCCTGCCGGACTTAATGACGACAATGGGTTCAGGATGCAGGGTGACGGCTTCCAGACGGTTGCCCTCCCCTTCCTTGATGAACAGGAACTTGCTCTTCAGGGTCGTCGTTTCGATCTTGAACCGTTTGACGTTAAACTGCAATTTCTCGTTGTCCAGATAAATGGCTGTGATCACCTTTTCCGGGTCGAATTTGCGTATCTCCAATATCTTGTCTGCATCGAAACGCTGGGTTAGTTCCGTATCCGTCAGCTCATAGTTGCCATCGGAATAAATGACCAGCAGCCGTTCCTCGCCTTCGAAACTTCCCAGGTAATCGCCCTTTCCTTCGGTGTTCAATCGTCCGAAAGTAGCGTCAAACCAAAGCTTACGCCCACTGAGCGTTGATTTGCCCGCCTCCTTGAACTTCACCGTCCGGATGGGATACTTCGTTACCTGGTTACCCAGGCTGGTTCGGTTCTTGATCTCCAGCTCCTCAAAGTAAAAATCGAATTCCTTATTCCGGGCGGAACTGTTGGGGCTCAGCACCACCTTTACTACTTCGGCTTCGCCATTGGCATTGGCAGAGAAATAATGCACGCGGCTTTTTGCGTCATCGGTCTTTGTCAGATCGTACTCCTTGTCGCGGGTGATGCCGGTGACATTGAAACGTTTGGCAAAGCTGATCCCGCTTTTGCCATCCACATAGATCATATTGTAGGTGGTGCGTTCGTCATTTTTCCGGAAGACCGCGACATGCAGGATATCCTTTCCGATAAAGCTTTTGTCCGATACCTTGACGACCTTCATCTTTCCACCCTTGGTAAAAGCGATGATATCGTCGAGGTCGGAACAGTCTGTGACAAATTCATCCTTTTTAAGGCCGCTGCCGATAAAACCTTCGCTGCGATTGACATACAATTTGACGTTTGCTATCGCCACCTGCTGCGCCTGGATGGCTTCAAAAAGCTTCATCTCGGTCTTGCGCTCGCGGCCTTTCCCATATTTTTTCAGCAGATTGTCATAATACGCCACGGTGAAATCGACGAGATTGTTGAGGTCATGTTTCACCTGACGGATATCCGCTTCCAGCCCTTTTATCTGGGCATTTAGCTCATCGATATCCAGACGGTAAATACGCCGTACCGGTTTTTCGGTAAGCTTCACGATATCTTCGCGGCTGATATCCCGTTTCAACTGTTTGCGGAAAGGCTCAAAAGCCTTGGCGATGGCTGTAAGCACTTTCTCCCAGGTTTCGTGTTTTTTCTCCAGCTCTTTATAGATCTTCTCTTCGAAGAATATCTTTTCCAGGGAGGTGTAGTGCCATTTCTCCTGCAGCTCGGCCAGCTTTATTTCCAACTCCCGCTTCAGCAATTCCTTGGTATGGTCGACGGAAACAGAAAGCAGTTCCTTAACCCCCAGGAACTGGGGTTTTTTATCGACGATGACACAGGCGTTGGGCGAAATACTCACCTCGCAATCCGTAAATGCATACAAGGCATCGATGGTGATGTCCGGGGAGATCCCGGGCGCCAGATCGATCTGTATCTCCACATCGGCAGCGGTATTATCCGTCACTTTCCGCACTTTTATCTTGCCCTGATCATTCGCTTTCAGAATGGAGTCGATGAGCTGCGTGGTGGTGACGCCGTAAGGGACATCTTTTACCAGTAACGTTTTTTTATCAAATTCTTCGATATGGGCCCGCACACGCACTTTCCCGCCCCGTTTGCCGTCATTGTAATTGGTAACATCGATCATGCCGGCCGTCAGAAAATCGGGAAATATCTCAAACTTCCTTCCTTTCAGGTATTTAATGGCGGCTTCGCAAAGCTCACAGAAATTATGCGGCAGTATCTTGGTAGCGAGGCCAACCGCAATCCCCTCTGCCCCCTGGGCCAGCAACAGCGGAAATTTCATGGGCAGGGTCACCGGCTCGTTCTTCCGTCCGTCATAGCTGAGCTGCCATTCCGTGGTCTTGGCATTAAAGGCCACTTCAAGCGCGAATTTGCTCAACCTTGCCTCGATATACCGGGCTGCAGCCGCATCGTCCCCGGTGCGTACATCCCCCCAGTTGCCCTGCGTCTCGATAAGCAGATCCTTTTGCCCCATGTTAACCAGCGCCTCGCCGATACTGGCGTCCCCGTGCGGATGGTATTGCATGCTTTGCCCGATGATGTTGGCTACTTTATTGAAACGGCCGTCGTCCATCTCCTTCATGGCATGAAGGATACGCCGTTGTACCGGCTTCAGCCCGTCCTCCACGGCCGGCACAGCCCGCTCCAGGATGACATAGGAGGCATAATCCAGAAACCAGTTTTTGTATTGACCGGTAACACCGGATTCGTTCTCATGAAAATCATCGGCTATTTTAGTCTTCGCCATTGGTTTATAACTTTTTATTATCCCTCATACAACTCCAGCGGTTGTCCATTGGGGTCCGTAAAAAACACAAATTTCTTTTTGGTCAGTTCGTCGACACGCACCGCCTCTACCGCCACTCCCTTGTCCCGCAGCTCTTGCGCAGCAGCTTCTACATCGTCAACGGCAAAAGCCAGATGCCTTAACCCCTTGGCTTCCGGATAACTGGCCCTTTCCCTGAAATCCGGAAAGGAAAAAAGCTCCACCTGATAGCGTCCCGCTATGGCCAGGTCCAGTTTATAAGAGCAGCGAGCCTCGCGGTAAGACTCCTCTACTATTTCAAAACCCAGCACCTCGGTGTAAAAACGTTTGCTCCGCTCGTAATCGTCCGTCAATATAGCTACATGGTGGATCGCCTTTATATTCATATCCCGGTCTTTTCAGCTCTGGCCCCTTCCGCGATTCCCTCTGCTTTGGCCTGTTTCCCGATCTTGCCCAGATGGGTATCTGAAAATCCGCTGAAATACTTCAACCCATATCCCATGCCCCTGTCCATGCAGGAATGTCCCAGCAAGATCAACCCTATGGACTGGATCAACCGGTCATAGGTATACAATCCAAACAAGTAAATGATAATGGCCACGGCCCGGTGATGAACGAAATTATATACGATCGCACCTGTTTTATTGCCGGCCGCATAACCGATCATGCTTAGGTCCGGCGCCAATATCCACACCAGCCACCAGTACCAGGCATAGTGTAACTGCCCCCACAAACAAATGCTCAATATAAACAGCGCGGCCTCTTCCGCCTTTATAAGATTTTTCATAATTGTGCGGGTTCACCTACAGACATCGCCGCCTTCCCTTTGATCTCAAAATCTTTCATTCCTTTTAACTCTCCTTGTACATCCAGTTCGCCGGCTGTAACCAACTGTTTGATCCGCCACAGCAGATAGGCATCCCCTGTGGTTTGTTTGGCCTTCCCGAGAAACTGATGGATCAGCTTGCTGGCCTTTATCCAATCACCGGTAATGAACTTCCTTAATTCTTCATCATAGTACGTATATGAATGCTGCGACAATTTCTTGCCACCCTCCAGTATCCGCACGCCCTTGTCTTCCTGGCAAAGCCGGCTCCATTCATCCGGATCGATCTCAAATTCACTCAGGGTAATAGGTCTTGCCAGTTTGCGCGCTTTCAGGAATTCCCTCGGCGGTATATCGAATAAATTCACCGGGTAAAATATCTGCCCCTTCTCATTGATGAACGGCAGGTTATTGAGATAAAGAATAAAGATCCTGCCCTGAAAATCCTTTAACTGGCTCATCAACCAGTAATACCCGCTCACATCGTGTTTGTTCTGGGCCGCCCATATCCAGACGATCTCTTTAGGGTCATCCACCAGCCGCTGTTTCACCATTGCCGCCGTGTCATTGTCGGCTACCGTACCATTGTCCACCAGTCCATCATAATCTCCACCGGCCAGCACTTCGCGCCACCATTGCTTACGCGCCTCAATACCTTCCGGTGTATAGATATCCGCAACGGGCCCCACTGCAAAGTCATCATCAATGGAGAAGACATCCCCCTGTAAAGAGGCGTCCAGCTCGAACGCCTTTTTTAATACTTCTGCATCATTTCGCTGAAAAACAATATGGATCATACGATCGAATATTTAATCTTTCTTTTTTTTCTTTACCTGTTTTAAAACTTTTTTACCATCTTTTTCCAGGCGGCGCTTCACTTTGGCTACATCCTCAGCTGGCGGCAATTCCTCCGGCTTGACACCCCTTGGCCCCACTGTGTTTGCAGGCATCTTTCGCCTTGTCGGTCACCTTGACAAAATTCCGCCACTCGGAATAATTAAATATCAGTTGCCGGCCTCGCCCCTACCCGCCCCGGCTAACCAGCCGCCGCAGGCGTCTCCTCCGCCAGATCCAGCTCCACCTTCAGGTTCTTAATAATAAAATCCTGCCGTTCGGGTGTATTCTTCCCCATATAATACTCCAGTATCTGCTGGATATGTGTGTCCTGCATGACCATTACGGGTTGCTTGCGCATGTCCGCGCCGATAAAACGGGCAAACTCATCCGGAGATATCTCACCCAGCCCTTTGAATCGGGTGATCTCGGGTTTGCCGCCCAACTTCTTTACGGCAGCCTGTTTTTCCGACTCATCATAACAGTAGTGCGTTTCCTGTTTGTTACGGACCCGGAACAAAGGGGTCTCGAGAATATAAACATGCCCATTCTTCACCAGATCGGGGAAGAACTGCAAAAAGAAGGTCATCAGTAACAAACGGATGTGCATGCCATCCACGTCGGCATCGGTAGCAATGACGATATTATTATACCGCAAGCCTTCGATGCCCTCTTCTATATTCAGCGCATGTTGCAGCAGGTTGAACTCCTCGTTCTCATACACCACTTTTTTCGTTAGCCCGAAACAGTTAAGCGGTTTACCCCGCAGACTGAAAACGGCCTGGCGCTCGACGTCCCTGGCCTTGGTAATGCTGCCGCTGGCCGAATCACCTTCCGTGATGAAAATGGTGCTTTCGGATTGCTTCTGCAATATTTGCTCTTTGTCCTTACCCGTCGGCTCTTCATTGTAATGAAACCGGCAATCCCGCAGCTTCTTATTATGCAGGTTGGCTTTTTTAGCCCGCTCGTTGGCCAGCTTCTTGATCCCCGCCAGCTCCTTCCGCTCGCGCTCGCTCTGCTCGATGCGTTTTTTCAGGGCATCGGCGGTCGTAGGGTTCTTATGCAGATAATTATCCAGCTCTTTGGCCAGAAAATCGTTTACAAAATTCTTCATCGTGGCGCCGCCTTCGGCCATATACTGGCTGCCCAGCTTGGTCTTGGTCTGGGACTCGAACACAGGTTCCACTACACGCACGGAAATGGCGGCAGCAATACTCTGCCGGATATCCGAAGCCTCATAATCCTTTTTATAGAAATCCCGGATCACTTTTACAAAAGCTTCCCGGAAGGCCTGCTGATGGGTTCCGCCCTGAGTGGTATACTGCCCGTTGACAAAGCTGAATATCTCCTCTCCATAATCATTATTATGGGTGATCGCCACTTCGATGTCTTCTCCCTTGATATGAATAATAGGATAACGCAGCTCGTCTTCATTGGTCCGGCGCTGCAGCAGGTCGAGCAGCCCATTCTTCGATACATATTTTTTCCCGTTGAAATTGATCACCAGCCCCGCGTTGAGGTAACAATAGTTCCAGAACTGGTTGTCCATATACTCATGAAGGAAATGGAAATTCTTAAAGACCGTATCATCCGGGATAAAAGACACCAGGGTGCCATTGGGCTGGTCCGTTTTGGTCTCTTTGTATTCCTTGGTGAGGACACCTTTGTTGAACTCCGCTGTCTTTTCCTTGCCATCCCGGAAGGCTGTCACCTTGAAATAGCTGCTCAGCGCGTTCACAGCCTTGGTACCTACCCCATTCAACCCCACTGATTTCTGGAAAGCCTTGCTATCGTATTTGGCGCCGGTATTGATCTTGCTGACCACATCCACCACTTTACCCAAAGGGATCCCCCGGCCATAGTCCCGGATCGTGACGGTTTTCTGGTCGAGATTGACTTCCACCTGTTTGCCATACCCCATGGTGTGTTCATCGATACAGTTATCGATGACCTCCTTCAGCAGGACATAAATACCGTCATCCGGGCTACTGCCATCTCCCAGTTTTCCAATATACATACCGGGCCGCAGCCGGATATGCTCTTTCCAGTCAAGGGTCCTTACACTATCTTCGTTATACTCGAACAAATTAGTTTTTTCTGCCATATTTCAGGGTGCTTTCAACCGCGGTATTCCGCAAAAGTTGCAATATAGTCAAACGAATTCAGAGACCGCTTATTTCAATTTCTACATCCTGTGGATATTGTTTCCACCGATTTTTAAGACAAAACCCAGCTCCTTTACGCCAAATTTGTCTCCCATCCGGGTGATCCTTCCCTGTTTGCCTACTTTCGTGGTATGGCTGTACCGTTTCTGACCCTCGAAGGGGTTTCTGTAAAATTGGGAGGCGCCGACCTCCTGGACCATCTGAATTGGACCATCCGTCAAGGCGAACAATGGGCCATCACCGGGCCTTCCGGCAGTGGGAAAACCGTTCTGGCCCATACCCTGCTCGGCGCGCACGTGCACTCGGGTCGTATAACCTGCCCCAGCCGCATCTCCATCGTCGAGCAACAGCACCGGTTCAAACACCGCCCGGGCTCGACGGAGCTTTACTACCAGCAACGTTTCAATTCCTCCGACGCCGACCAGACCATTACGGTGGAACAGGAGCTGGCCGAATATACCGGCTGGGACGCCGCCCGGGAAGAGGCCGGCGCCGCCGGCGACCACTGGCTGGACGACCTGCATATCCGCCCCCTGCTGAAAAAACCCCTCATCCAACTCTCGAATGGCGAAAACAAACGCGTCCAACTGGCCATCGCCCTCCTGAGTACACCGGAATTGCTGATATTGGACAACCCTTTTCTGGGACTCGACGCAGAAGGACGATCAACCCTGCATACTATAATAAATAAGCTCGCTACCCGCAATATTGTCTTCATTCTCATTACCAGCGCCCAGGAATTGCCCGTTTCCATCACCCACGTTGGACAACTCCACCAGGGGAAATGGGCGTTTCTCGGGTCAAAAACAGACTTCCACCCGGAAAAAAAAGTTGCCGGTATCCAACTGGACCCCACTCTGCTGAAGCAACTCACAGCTTCCGCCAGGGAGGAAGACAATTTTTCGATAGCGGTAAAGATGGTGAATACTACGATCAGATATGGCGAAGCGACTATCCTCCGCAACATTAACTGGGAAGTCCGCAAAGGCCAGCGCTGGAACGTTTCTGGTCCGAATGGCGCCGGCAAATCGACCATCCTGAGCCTTATTACCGCCGACAATCCCCAGGCCTATGCCAATGAGATCTGGCTCTTCGACCGCCGGCGCGGCACCGGCGAAAGCATCTGGGATATCAAGAAAAAGATCGGGTTTGTCTCACCGGAATTGCATCTCTATTTTGACACGGGCGCCAATTGCTTCGAAGTTATCGCCTCCGGTCTGTTTGACACCATCGGCCTTTTCCGCGCCCTGAATAGCGAACAGGAAGAACTCACCGGACGCTGGATGCAACTGCTCTCGCTGCAAAGCCTCCGAACCAAACGGCTCGCGCAGTTGTCAGCCGGGCAACAAAGAATGGTGCTTCTGGCACGTGCGCTTATCAAAAACCCTCCCATGCTGATCCTGGATGAACCCTGCCAGGGATTGGACGAAGAACAAACCGCATATTTCAGACAATTGATCACCATACTCTGTGAAGCATTCAATACGACACTAATTTATGTAAGTCACTACCGACAGGAGCTTCCAGCCTGTATTGACCGTTTCCTTCAGCTGGAAAAAGGGGAGATCGTGAGTTGAACTAACGTTAACCGATATCCTAAAAATTAAAAAATGTAGAATAAATTCCCCACCTGTCAAGGCTTTTAACATATTGCCGGTAACTTATGGCACAGTCCTTGTAAAATTATACAGTAGACCCTTTAGCCGTAGCAGGAAAAACTATTACTCACCATTAAATGCTACGTTATGAAATTCATCTCACTCAAAAAAATAGCGGCCGTGACTGTTGTAACCGCAGGTTTATTTGCTTTTACATCTCTCAGAAGCGGCTCCATCAAAGGAACGGTATCTCCTCCGGAAGGTGGCGTACGCGCCTGGGCCGAATCCGCTACCGACACCTTAAAGGCTCCGATCATCAATGGCTCTTATGAGATCACGGATGCGAAGCCTGGTACATACAAAGTTATTATTGAAGCCAAGCCGCCCTATAAAAATGTTGCTAAGGACGGTATTATGGTCAGTGATGGCCAGACCGCAGATGCCGGCGAGATAAAGCTCGAAAAATAAGAGGCTGTAGGATAAGTGGTCATGCAAAAAGAAGCGACCGTCTCCGGGGAGACGGCCGCTCTTTTTTTAGGGCTCCGGCCCGGCAAATTTTTGTTCTTTCTGCTCCTATCAGCCTACGAATTAACATAATTTATTGATTTTCAATAGATCAAGGTTAACTTATTATGAATGCAGGAACCCATTCAGGAAAGTTAGCCGGAACCACCGGTAAAAGTCGTAAATTTGCCTTGTCGCCGCAGGCAATACTACCCAGCCCCGGCAGATCCGATCAGCATACTTACTACCCATTATTATTCTAGACTGATTATTCATTATGTATTGTATTATCTAAAAAAGGTGATGTATGTATTCGTATGCGTTGTTGGAAAAAGGATGTTATTATCTGATACAGGAACAAGAGACAAGCCCTGTAGGATTGATTAAAGTGAACATGGAAACGGATCATTGTATGTATGTTTCAACATATGCCGACTCAGAGTTGGTCGTGTGGAAGAAAAAAACAGATCCCATCTTTGATATTCTCGAACTCCTTGGAGATGACAAGGTGAAAACATGGGAATCTATCTACAATAACAGCCAGGACACTTATAATTACGAAGAAGACGAGGAATAACCCGACGTTCGCCGCGCAGGGGTCGGCCGGTATGGCTTCCCTGCCCTTCGTATGCCATAGTTCCAAAGCCCGGTAGAAGTGACAATTGCAGACAGCAGAAGACTGATATAATATAGCAGGAAACTGTCCATATCATTGCTGCTGTTGCCATTTATATTGTAGTGGGCGAAGATCTGAATGATCAGATCGCTTCCATAAGCAAAAAGAAGGGCCGCATACACAAATACCATGGAATTTTCAAAACGGGTATGTTCCATCTTCTTCACATACTGTATCAATCCTGTAATACTGTATAGCAGGATCAGCAAGGTGCCCGATCCGGAGATCAGGATACTGGAAGTCATGGTATGCCCCTTTTCACCGATGAGTATACATTCTCCCAGGCCATAGCCGAATAATACCCACAACAGCTGCCTTCTCGGCTTCCCCGAATTGGCCCAGGCAAAAGCCAGCAGCACCATCGGCGTTTCCGTCACGGTATAAAACCAGCTGAACCGGCTGATCAGACCATGGCTGCCGCCAGAGGCTTGCAGTACAGGCCAATTGACCAGCCCGTTAAAAAGCCAGTAAATGCCCAACACCCAATATGTATTGACGTGCCGTATCTTTTTCCAGATGAGAAACAAAAAGGGAACAAAACAAAGGCCGATAGCCATGTTTGAAATGACGGAAAAGAGTACGGAATAATTACCGGTTTTCAAAGGAGGGTCTTTTAGATTATAAATCGCAAAAAAAAGTAGTTTATTATGGATAAAACTACTCTGTTTTGTGCAGAATTTACGGTATTTTTCAACGCTATAAGAGTTAATTTTGCGCTGAAATGATCTCGCAGCAAACCATACAACAGATCCTTAGCAGGATCGATATCATCGAGATCGTAGGCGGTTTCGTGAAGCTAAAAAAGCGTGGCACCAACTATCTTGGCCTCTGTCCTTTTCACAATGAAAAGACCCCCTCCTTCACCGTCTCTCCGGTGAAAGAGATCTACAAATGTTTTGGCTGCGGCCGTAGCGGCAATACCATCAGCTTCCTCATGGAGCTGGAAAAATATTCTTATGCGGAAGCCCTTCGCTGGCTGGCCGCCCGTTACAATGTGGAGATCGAGGAAAAAGAAGTAAGCCCCGAAGTACGCCAGCTGCAGCAGGTGGCAGAAAGCCTGTATATCATCAATGCTTTTGCCCAGAAATTCTTTTCGGACACCTTGTTCAATACCGACGAAGGACAGGACATCGGGCTCAGCTATCTCAAAGAGCGGGGATTCTCCGAAGATACCATGCGAAAATTTCAGTTGGGTTATGGCCCCGATGCGCGGGATGTCTTTGCCCGTACAGCTCTTTCCGCACAGTACAATCTGGAATATCTCCAGAAAAGCGGCCTGGTGGTGGTGCGCGATGAAAGACCCATGGATAATTACAGGGGACGTATCATTTTTCCCGTTCATAATCAAACGGGGAAGATCATTGGTTTTGGCGCCCGCATCATAAAAAGCAATGATCGCGCTCCCAAATATATCAACACGCCGGAGAATGAGTTGTATATAAAAAGTAAGATCCTTTATGGGTCCTACCAGGCCAGACAGGCTATCGACAAACAGGATGAATGCCTGCTGGTAGAAGGATATACAGACGTCATTTCCTTACACCAGGCCGGCGTAGAGAACGTAGTGGCCAGCGGTGGTACTTCCCTGACCATCGACCAGCTGCGGCTCATAAAAAAATACACCAACCACCTTACGATCATCTATGACGGCGACGGGGCGGGGATCAAAGCCGCTCTCCGGGGCCTGGATATGGCCCTGGAAGAAAGCCTGGATGTCAAGCTGGTGCTGATACCCGATAAAGAAGACCCTGACAGCTATGTCCGCAAAATAGGCGCAGCCGCCTTCCGCGATTTCGTTGCGGCCAACAAAAAGGATTTTGTCCTGTTCCAACTGGAAGTAGCCCTGAAAGACGCAGCAGACGATACCAATAAAAAGGCCGCCGTGGTCAACCAGGTGGCGGAAACTATCTCCCGTATCAATAAAGCCGAAGACTTTACCCGGCAACAGGATTATATCCGCCAGTCAGCAGAGATATTGCGTATTGAAGAGACAGGTCTCCACACCCTCGTCAATAAATTCATCCGCGACCGCATCGACAAACAGGAGCACCGTGCAGCAGCTGATGCCAGGAATAAGGGAGCATCAGCCCCCGCCGCCGCACAGGGAGCCCCCGGAGAAGAAGGCTTCACCGGCGCCGATGTCTCCGGCACAACCGGCGCCCCACAGGATGACGAATCCCTTGGCCTGTTATTCCGTCACGAACAAAATGAACGGGGCGTGATCCGTGGTCTGCTGGATTTCGGACTAAAATCATGGGATGAAAATATGCTGGTCGCAGATTATATTCTGGCCGAGATACTGGATCTCTATGATCTCATCGATAACAAACGGCTCCTGAAAATACTCGATCTCTATAAGAGCTGGTATGAACAGGGCCTGGAACCTTCGACCAAAAACTTCCTCTACCACGAAGATCAGGAACTCAGTACGCTGGCCGTCTCCATTATGGACTTCCACTATGAGATCAGCCCCAACTGGAAAGAACACTATGAAGGGAAGATCGCGACCCCGGAGGACCTGTATAAAGAAGACGTACTGTCTACCATGCATTATCTCAAGCTGCGTAAGATCAAACGGTTGATGGAAGAGAACCAGCAGGATCTCGGTAAACCGCACACCGATGAGGAATTGATGATGTTACTGCAGACCCACAAACACCTCAAGGACCTGGAACGGGCCCTGGTACAGGATCTCGGTACCGTCATTTTTAAATAGAACCGTCAGGGTAGCTGGCAGCCATTATGCGCTGCGCCTGCAGCAAATGCCGTTCACTGTGCGCCACCAGACAACGCAGGGTATCGCCAAGACGTAACCGTAACAGCCGGGGAAAATAAAACGGTATTTTCAATCGCTGCAGATTTTTCGTGGCAGCATGCCGTAAGATATCATCCAGCGCATCACATTTTTGTTGAAAACGTTCCAATTCCGTCCTGCCATCCGGCAATTCCCCACTCACACAATACTCGCGGCGTGATTTCAATCTGAAGACGGTGCCATCCTCGCGGGGCATCAGCTTGTCATAGACCCAATCGCCTAACCAGCCGCTGGTATACTCGTCATCCGCCCAATCCGGAGCCAGCGTAACACAGAAGAGGATGCTCCGGATGTATTGGTCATGGCAAATGTTCAGATGCCCGAAGATTTCTGCAATGCACCATTTTCCCGGCCCCGGCTGGTAATGCAATTGTTCATCCGAAAGACGAAAAAAGAGTTGAGTGCTGGCTTTGATTAGCTCGGTCCTGTCCAATAACTCCGTTATAAGACTTTGCCTGCTAAAAACTGCCATAGAAATAATGTAAAAGCATATCGTTATTACAAATTAGGGGTAAGTCCCCGGAAGTCAGATCATACGGCTGGGTTGCACAGCGGAGACGGTCAAATATACCACGAAAACCCTTGTTGGTGGCTTATTTCAGAGGAAAATACCCATAAACCATTAGCCCTGATACCCAAAGAGGATGAATTCAGTCATTATGCGACGCAAATCGTTGACAGTGGCGGGTTTCAGCGAAGGTAAGGGCTGCGGATTAAGCGCAGTGAGCCTACGAACTGGCAGTAGCGCGTTTGCGGGATTGAGTTCTGCCCAGACTGACAATGGGCTCAGCCTTCTTAAAACGAACGGCGGTCCATACATGATCAAGTGCTGCCTGTCTCTCTGATTCATATCCTGCACAGGTGATACATCCCCAACTGCATTCCCTGTTAAGCGTCGTAGCGATCTTGGAACCCACTTTGGGATAAGCAACCCAAAACTTTGCATTGGACTGCAAGGCCGGCAATACTTCCCTCACAATGTTCTCCAATTGCTGCTCGTTGATAGCAAAAATGAGCGCAAAGTCGATTTTTTTATTTTTTAACAGAGGGGTAAGATTCTTGGCAAAAGCCAACTTGGTGAATTGCTTTTCAATAGAAGAAGGCAGACCCTGTATCAACAGGTTCTTTTCGTCCTGCAACTGCAGTTTTTCCAGTAAAGTTTGAGACATTTTCTGGATCCGTTTAAAATTTTTTAAGAAATGAACCTAGCGCATTTACCATGCGGATTGCAAAAATACTACAAATTATTCTTTTTCGCTGCCGGAAACCTGTCTGCGCTGACGACGACGGTCGCGATATTTAAGAATAGGCACTTTATTCTCATTGCCTTTAAGCAGACGGGTGATGTTCTTTTGATGGGTAAGCAGGACCATCAGGGCTACGGCAATGGCAAATCCCCGGTAAAGGGTCTCCTTGGCATCGAAGATATAGAGGATAAAAACGGCGAATGCAACGCTTGCAAGGATAGAGCTGAGAGAAACAAAACGGGTGAGATAAAGCACCAGCAAAAAGACGGCTACACAGCATATGGCCGCCAGTGGCTGTATAGCGATGATCATCCCGAACAGGGTGGCCACCCCCTTACCCCCCCTGAATTCGGCCCAGATGGGGAAAATATGGCCCACAACAGCAGCCAGACCCAGACCAACCATGAAATTGGTCCTTTCGGTCTCGTCATGGAGATAATAGGGAACAAGAATATAAAGGCTGGTAGCGATAACCCCTTTGATGACGTCTGCGCCCATTACGAAAGATCCCCATTTGGAACCCAGGACCCGGAAGGTGTTGGTCGCACCGGCGTTACCACTCCCATATTCGCGAATGTCAATTCCGAAAAAATGTCTACTGACCCAGATGGCAGTAGGTATAGAACCTATCAGGTATGCTGATAGTATTAGCAGAACCTCCTTCATCGAATGGTTGAGTTAAAGTTGGATAACAAATATAATGAAAAAATGACTCCGATGCGTTCACACTCAGCCCCTTATTTAGTCCTTTTTTCAGTTTTCAGACAGATCCAGCTGCCTTTTGTCATCCGTACGGATATTGAAATATTGTTTACTACGGCCTCATTTTCAATGTCTTCGAAGTCACTGTCCAGTAGACCGCTCAGAAGTATAACGCCCCCTTCTTTCAATTGTTGTCCCAATGCAGACAGTTGCGCCAAAATTACGTGTTTGTTTATATTGGCTAAAATGATATCGAAAGCACCTTGCGGCACCGTATCCATCTGCTGCACCCTGATCCGGTGACATTGATTGGTTGCCACATTTTCCAGTGAATTTTCAATGCTCCAGGGGTCAATATCGGTTGCCATGACTTCCCTGGCGCCCAATTTTTCGGCCAGGATAGCCAGAACCCCTGTTCCCGTTCCGAAATCAAAAACACTTTTCCCCCGGAAGTCCAGTCCTTGCATGGCCTGGATCATCATGTAGGTAGTCGCATGATGCCCTGTCCCGAAACTCATTTTGGGGGTAATGACCAACTCGTGTTCCACTTCGGTTATGGGTGCATGGAAATGCGCCCGGATGGCGCAAAAGCCATCCACCACCACGGGCTGAAAATTCTTTTCCCATTCTTCATTCCAGTTCTTTTCTTCGATGCGTTCTGAAACATATGGTAGTTCCTGCAGTGCCAATACGGCATCGAGCCCCTCCGCATCAAATTGGTCCTCTGGTATATAAGCCCGCAGCGATTCATCCTGCTGTTCGAAACCTTCATATCCCATCTCACCCAGCAGGGCAATTAAGATCTCCTGTTGTGCGCCGTCCGCGGCGGCTATCGTTATTTGTAGATAGTTCATACTATAAAAAAAAGGTCCACGGCTCGTGCCGCAGACCTGTATATTTTGTCGGTAGACTTTATTGTTGCTGGTCGCGGCCGCCGGGTGCGCCTGCTCCTTCGGGTTTTGGCATCAGCACTTTCCGGCTGAGCTTGAACTTGCCGGTCTTCTGGTCCAGGCCGATGAGTTTTACCTTCACCATATCGCCCTCTTTCAATACCCCTTCCATCGTCTCGAGACGCTTGTGTGAAACTTCGCTGATATGCAGCAAACCTTGTTTGCCAGGCAGGAATTCTACAAAAGCGCCATAAGGCATTACTGATTTAACCTTCGCCTCATACACAGAGCCCACTTCAGGTTGAGCCACGATGCTCTTTATCCAGGAGACAGCCTTGTCCAGACCTTCCTTGGCCGGGCTGAAGATGCTGACCTCACCGAAATTGCCGACTTCTTCGAGATTGATGGTAGTGCCGGTCTCACGCTGAATTTCCTGTATGATCTTACCTTGTGGCCCGATAACAGCGCCAATGAATTCCTTGTCGATAAAGATCTTCACCATCCGCGGCGCATGTGGTTTCACGTCCGGACGGGTAGCGTCGATACAGGCATACATAGCATCGAGGATGTGCAAACGACCTTTACGGGCCTGCTCAAGCGCCTCGCGCATGGTATTCATGCTCAGACCATCCACCTTGATATCCATCTGAACACCACAGATCCCTTCACGGGTGCCTGTTACTTTAAAGTCCATATCTCCCAGGTGATCTTCGTCACCCAGGATATCCGTCAGGATCGCATATTTGCCATCCGTAGGACGGGTGATCAGTCCCATGGCCACGCCACTGACGTGTTTGGGGATAGGAACACCCGCATCCATCAGCGCCAGGCTGCCTGCACAAACGGTAGCCATGGAAGACGAACCATTAGATTCCAGGATATCACTGACAACACGTACGGTGTAGGGATAATCAGAACCCGGCATCATCTGTTTCAGCGAACGCATCGCCAGATTGCCATGCCCTACTTCGCGGCGGCTTTGGCCACGCATCATCTTTACTTCGCCAGTGCTGAAGGGAGGGAAATTATAGTGTAAAAAGAATTTGGAATCGAAAGATTTTGCGGCGCTCTCTATGAGTACTTCGTCCAGCGGAGTCCCCAGGGTCACCGTAGTGAGGGATTGTGTTTCACCGCGGGTGAACAGGGCGGAACCGTGCGGCGTAGGCAACGGGTCCACTTCCATCGCCAGGGGACGCACCTGGTCCAGGGACCGGCCATCCAGACGGGTACGGTCATCCAGGATCATATTCCGGACCACTTCCCATTGCAGGTCGGCATAATATTTCTTAGCCAGCTTCTTTTCAACATCGGTGGCTTCTTCTCCCAGACTGGCGATCAACTCTTCCTTCAATTTGTCGTATGCATCGCTGCGGTCGTGCTTGGCACTGGCGCCGCGGGATATCTGATAGATACGGTCTTTGGCGAAAGTGGTCACTTTCTGCTGGATCTCTTCGTTAAGTTCGGGCTTTTTGTATTCTCTTACTGAAGTGACACCGGCCTTGGCCCGCAATTCGGCTTGCGCCTTTATATGGATACGGATGGCATCATGTGCCAGCTCGAGAGCCTTTACCAGGTCTTCCTCGCTGCACTCTTTGGCTTCGCCTTCCACCATCATCAGGTTTTTTTCCGTGGCGGCGATCATGAATTCCATGTCTGCCTTTTCCAGCTCGGTGCGGCTGGGGTTGACAATGAACTGTCCGTCTACACGGCCGATACGTACTTCACTGATGATCTCTTTGATGGGAATATCAGAAACAGCCAGGGCGGCGGAAGCAGCCAGACAGGCCAGCGAGTCGGGCATCACTTCATAGTCGCTGGATACGAGACTGAGCAATACCTGTACGTCGCAGAAATAATCTTCGGGGAACAACGGACGCAGCGCGCGGTCGATAAGACGGCTGGTCAATATTTCATAATCGTTCAAACGGGCCTCTCTCTTGAAGAAAGAACCGGGAATGCGACCGGCTGAAGCAAATTTTTCCTGGTAATCAACGGAAAGAGGGAAGAAATCCTGCCCTTCTTTTGGTTCTTTGTTGGCAACAACAGTAGCCAGGATGATACAGTTGCCCTGGCGTACGGTAACGGCCCCATCTGCCTGGCGCGCGAGCTTACCGGTTTCGATAGAAACCATGCGGCCTCCACCAATATCAAACGTTACACTAATAGGTTGTGAAAGCATGAGCTTATCGTCTTTGTGGAATAACGGCTCACTGAGGCAGGAACAGAAAGTGAAACCGTAATTCTATGTTAAAAAATGGACGCTTCCCGCGTCTTTATGCGACAATTCCTTACGATATAAAAAAACGATTCCCAACCGGAAGATCAGTTGGGAATGTTTGTCATATTCATAATGAGTTATTTTCTGAGTCCGAGTTTTTCGATCAGCTGACGGTAACCCGTGAGGTTGGTCTTGCTCAGGTAGGTAAGCAGGCGTTTTCTTTTACCCACCAATTGCATAAGACCACGGTGAGTAGAGAAATCTTTTTTATTCGCTTGCAGGTGCTGGGAGATACTGTTGATCCGCTCTGTCAGCAAGGCAATCTGGCCCTCAATAGAACCCGTGTTGGTGGCTTTTGCACCAAACTCTGTGAAGAAACTCGCTTTTTTCTCTTTTGTCAAATAAGGCATCTCAAAATAATTGTTTATATGTATATTCCGCAATCTCTCCTCCTGGTAGAGGAGGTTCATCTTTATTGCAGGGTGCAAAATTAAGGGAAATATTTCTAATTTATTAAAAATTAAGGGCAAAAATAGCGTAAAATTACTGTTTATATTCCCATAAATAGCTAATATTGGCCCCTTTATGCCAAAAAAGATCCTTTGTACCGTGACCAATGATCTCAATTATGATCAGCGTATGATAAGGATTTGCACTTCCCTGGCCGGCGCCGGTTATGACGTGACCCTGGTTGGCCGGGTTACCAAAGATTCCCTTCCGCTGGTTGAACGGCCCTTCCGGCAGCTCCGTCTGAAGGTATTGTTCCGTAAAGGCAAACTGTTCTATCTGGAATACAATCTCCGGCTGCTTGTCTTTCTCCTTTTTCACCCAATGGACTGTATCTGCTGTATCGATCTGGACACCATTCTTCCGGGTTATTGGGTTTCCCGGTGGAAAAAAATACCCCGGGTGTACGACGCCCACGAACTGTTCTGCGAAATGCAGGAAGTGGTTACCCGCCCCTTTATCTATAAGATATGGAAGGCCGTGGAACGGCACTGTGTGCCCCATTTCCGGCATGGCTATACCGTCAATGCCCCGATCGCCGCTGAATTCCGGAAAATGTACGGGGTGGAATACGGGGTCATCCGTAATCTGCCGGTCCTGGAGCCCGAACCGCCGGTCCCGCAACCCGGGCTGTCCGTCTCAGAAACCGATCCGCCTGCCCCGGCCGCAAAAGCCCCCCCCACCCCGGACCCGCTGACGCCTCCACCCGCAAGCCAGCGCATCATTCTGTACCAGGGCGCCGTTAATGAAGGCCGGTGTTTTGAGACGCTGATCCCCGCCATGACGCATGTCGATGCATCCCTCCTGATTTGCGGGGACGGTAATTATACGCCCCAGGCAAAAGCCCTGGTCGAAAAGTTTGGGCTGGCGGAAAAGGTCCGGTTCAAAGGGTACGTTCTGCCGGAAGAATTGAAAAAGATCACCCGCACCGCCTGGTGTGGCATTACCCTGTTCGATCGCCGGGGCATGAGCAATTATTATTCGCTTGCCAACCGCTTCTTCGACTATATGCATGCCGGCATACCCCAACTGGCCGTAAATTATCCTGCTTACCAGGAAATAAACAATTGGCGGGCAATTGCTGTTCTAATAGACGAACCGGGTGTCCGGGATATAGCGGACGCCTTGAATGGCTTATTGAATAATACAGATCTATATGATACGTTAGTAGATAATTGCAAACTGGCGCGGCTTCGCTATAATTGGCAGGAAGAAGAAAAACAACTGGTCCGCTTTTACCATCAAATACTTGGCTAAAAATTGGAGAATCACTTACATATCGTGTGCCTGGATGTGCCGTATCCTGTGGATTACGGAGGCGTTTTCGACTTATTTCATAAGATCCGGTCATTACATGGGGCAGGAGTAAAGATCCATCTCCATTGTTTTGAGTACGGGCGGGGGGAACAACCCATACTCAACGATTATTGCGTTGAGGTGATCTATTACGAACGCCACGAAGGCCACAAGGGGTTCTCCCATAAACTACCCTATATCGTTTGCTCAAGATCCAACGGGCGGCTGCTGGAACGGTTATTGGAAGACGATTATCCTATCCTGCTGGAAGGTGTTCATTGCACCTATATGTTAAACGATCCCCGATTTGATCGCCGGAAGGTTATTTTACGCCTGCACAATGTCGAATACCAGTATTATCGTCAGCTTTACCTTTCTGAAAAATCCCTGCTAAAGAAAATATACTATCATCACGAAAGCAATCTGCTCCGGCAATATGAACAGCGGATAGCCAATAAAGTTAAAATACTCGCCGTTTCTCCGAAAGACAGCGCTTTATACCAGGAGGAATTCGGGGCGTCCGACATTGATACCCTACCCGTCTTTCTTCCCTTCGAAGAAGTGCGGAGCAAGGAAGGAACGGGCTGTTTCTGTCTTTATCATGGTAATCTGTCCGTTGCTGAGAACGAACAGGTAGTGGTATGGTTGCTGAAAAAAGTGTTTGCGACATTGGAAATGCCTTTCATAATTTCCGGCAAAAACCCTTCCACCAAATTAAGCAGGCTCATTTATCAATATCCGCATACCTGTCTGCTCCCCGACCCTTCGGAGGAAGAGCTCCAGGACCTGATCGCCAAGGCTCAGGTGAATATTTTACCTTCTTTTAATTGTACGGGTGTCAAGCTGAAGTTGCTGAATGCGCTATACAATGGACGGCATTGCATTGTCAATAAAGACGCAGTGGAAGGCTCGGGTCTGCAGCAGGTTTGCCATATCGCTGACAGTGCGGATGCCATCCGCTCGATGGTGACAAACCTCTGTACCACTCCCTTTACACAAAAAGATATCGAAGCCAGAAAATTAGTTCTTGGTGAATTGTACAATCAGGAGAACAACCTGCAGAAACTTTTACATTCCATCTGGTAACTGCACCGGCGGCCGGTCCCATTGCATTCAGGCCGGGTGGTTTAGTCAATGCTGATCGTCGCGTTGTCTGTAACCTGTCCTCTTTCTGTGCGTACCATTCGGGCCGGGAATTTATTAATGACCCGATAGTCATGGGTCGCCATAACTATTGAAGTCCCATAATCCCGTGAGATACGGAACAACAGTTGCATGATCTCGTCGGACGTTTCCGGATCGAGGTTACCGGTAGGTTCGTCAGCCAATATAAGTTTGGGTGAGTTAAGCAGGGCCCGGGCGATATCAACGCGTTGTTGTTCGCCGCCACTCATCTCGAAAGGCATCTTAAATCCTTTTGACTTCAACCCTACTTTATCCAATACATCAGCGATCTTTTCGTCCATCAGCCGGGTGTCTTTCCAGCCGGTGGCTTTTAAAACGAATTTGAGATTGTCGTTGACATTCCGATCCGTCAGCAGCTGAAAATCCTGGAAGACGACGCCAAGCGTACGACGAAGATAGGGGACTTTCTTCCAGTCCATTTCCCGCAAATTAAAACCGGCTACCTGGCCATCGCCCTCTCTCAGGGCAATATCTCCATACAGTGTCTTTAGCAAACTGGATTTTCCCGTGCCAGTCTTGCCTACAAGGTAGACAAACTGACCCTTTTCCACGGTGATATTGACGTTCTGAAGAATAAGATTTTCGCCCTGGTAGATATTCGCCTGCTTTAATTCCACGATGATTTCTGCCATATATAACTATTGATCAGGGCAAAAATAAGAAAATTTAGCTACCGTAACGGGGCTTTCTCAGAATGTACCCCGTTACGGTTGGGCTTCGGCCTGGTGGTTTACTATCCTTTTAGCAGGGGCTCATCGATCTTGACGGAAGAACTCTCTCCTCTGTCGGCCTTCAACATAAGACGCAACGTAGAATCGTTGGCAAAATAACTCATCATCCAGTTGAGGAAAATGATCAGCTTGTTCTTGACATTGAGAATGAGCATGAGGTGCACGAACATCCAGGTCAGCCAGGCAAAAACACCCTGATAATGCAGACGCGGCAGATCGACTACTGCCTTTCTTTTTCCGACCGTAGCCATCGAACCTTTATCATGATACTCAAATTCAACGCGGGGTTTGCCATGCAGCTCCTTTTTAAAATTATGTGCCAGGTTGGAAGCCTGGGACAATGCGACGTTGGCCAGTTGAGGATGCCCGTTAGGATATTTGGGAGTAGTCATGTAAGCGATATCTCCGATAGCATATACGCCATCCAGACCTTCCACCTCGCTATAACGGTTTGTTTTAAGCCGGTTGCCCCTGACAATACTCGTGGCAGGGATGCCCTCCAATATATTTGCGGTTACCCCCGCAGCCCAGATCAGGTTCCGGGCGGATATGGTTTCTCCTCCTTTCAGCTTGACCGTTTGCCCATCATAATCTTCCACTACGGTTCCTGTTCGGACAATGACACCCAGGGATTCAAGATATTCCCTGGATTTCTTTTTGGAGGGATCGCTCATTGAGTTAAGAGTATTGGGAGATCCTTCGAGCAGATAGATCGTAAATCGGGAAAAATCCACCCTCGGATAATCTTTGGGCAGGATATTCTTTTTCATCTCGGCCATGGCGCCAGCCAGCTCGACACCGGTGGGGCCGCCGCCTACGATGACAAAGTTGAGCAGGGATTGCAATTCAGCCGGACCGGCCTCGATGGTATCTTCAAAGGTCTGCAAGATGCGGTTACGCAAGGCCATCGCATTGGGTACGGACTTCATGGGAAAGGAATGGGCCTGGATACGGGTGTTTCCAAAGTAATTGGTGGTACATCCCAAAGCAATGATCAACCTGTCATAGGAAATATCCCCTACCGAAGTATAGAGTACTTTTTTATCCAGGTCTACGCTTCGCACTTCGGCTATGCGTATAGTTACATTTTTTGTGTGCTGGAATATTTTCCGCAAGGGAAAAGAAATACTGGAAGGCTCCAGCCGGGCTGTTGCAACCTGGTACATCAGCGGTTGGAATTGGTGATAATTGTGCCTGTCGATGAGGAATACTTCGTAGCTGGAGTTGTTCAGTTGCCGGGCGATGCGTAATCCGGCAAAACCGGCTCCTACGATGACGATCCTTTGTTTTTTGCTGTTCTCTAATGCCATAAAATTCGATTTAAATTGCCAATCTGTATTCAATCCATATTCAAAGTTACGATTATGCCAGCAAATCGCGCGCCGCGGCCCCTCAGCTTTCCCCCACCCCCCGCTCAAACCTCCTTCCCCGCATCCAGCCGTAGCAATACCCCATAATTGCCGCAGGCGGGGTCATGCAAATAGTCCGGTATCAGACCCAATGGCTCAAAACCAATATTTCGCTGTGGCGTCAATGTAGGGTCCTGCCGACGTCCATCCAACCACTCCGCATAGTATTCGGGGCCGCTGATCTCTTTGCTTAGGGCCCCATACCCGCTCATCATTCCGACAGTAAGCTGTCCTTTAAGCCCCAGCCGGCGGACAAGCAATTGCCGGGCCCGATAAAGCAGACGCGCCCCTCCCCTGCCCCTGTGAGCCGGATGTACCGCCATATCAAGACCATACAGCCATTCCCCATCGGGCTGGTGATTGCTGAGCCACCCACCGCCACTGGTGTGGCTGAATGTATGCTGGTAATGTTCAAGATCAAAATTGGTGCGCATGGTAGTAGTCATGCCGATAACGATACGCACGGTGGTTGTTATTCCGATAACGATGCGCCCGGCAGCAGCGGATCGGTCCGGAGAGACAAAATGGGCGTTGCTGACACCCGTTGCCGCAGGGGCAATTGGGGAGTCGCCTACATCCCCTTTCACCCCTTCTGTCAGGACAAATTGTCCCTCCGGGAATATTTCGAGATGACGGTGATATTGCTCCGCGCGAAGACGTTCTCCGGCCGAGAGTGTAGGAAAGATCAGCTGTTGAAGTTCAGCCAGTCTTTCCGCATGTTGCGGAAGCATCTGTTCTACCTGCATGGGACAAAGTTAGCGAATGCTGATCACGTGAGGCAAATGGACAGGCGCTTCACTGCACATATACTTCAGCAATTGCATAAATCCGTTAGTCACTCTAAGGTTCTACGAAGGGAAAATACCGAACAACATCTGGTGTCTAAAAAAAACTGCAACTATACTGCTATTGGCCTTTTGTTTGATAAGAATTTATTCTATGAAAAAAGTAATAGCCTTATTAAGTAAATATGCGGATATGCCCATCGAGCTCAAAAATGAATTATATGAAATGACCACCCGCGTCGAAGTGCGAAAGTTTAAGACAATTCACAATCGGAATGAAGTCTGTGACAAACTTTATTTTATTGAAGAAGGATTGGTTTGTTGTTACAACCAGATCGATGGTGAAACGAAAGAATATTGCACCTGGGCATATAAAGAAATGGACATCATTACATCTGTAGATAGTTTTGAGACGGGACAAAAGTCTGCTGACCGGATCATTGCGCTTAAACATTGCATTCTTTGGTCGATCACCAAACAGCAATTTGAATATCTGACTGACAAATACAAGGCATTTGCAGATATAAGGAGAAAGCTTTACGAGAAATATCATCGCCATACCAGGGACATGGAAGCTATGAGGCAAAGGGACCCGGAAGTATTTTATAACTATCTGAAAACCCATCAAGACTATGCATATCTCCTCAAACTCCCAAAAAAGCATTTGGCCGCTCTATTCGGAATCTCCAAATCGACTTTTTTTAACAAGGTTCAAGGCGGAACGCAAAGCAAAAAATAAGCTCCGATTTTAAATACTTATTTGCATTTGGACTCCAATTTTGGAGTCTTGTTTATAAATGCACTCCAATCATTTACCCCTAACGGCAATAAATACCTTTCTACCTTTACACTGTCGACAACAACTACAAAGTCCGGACTTTTCTTTTATTCATTTTTAAATATTTTTTTAATGAAACTACTTCTATCAGTCCTGACAGGGCTTGCCCTGCTCAGTCAGGCAAATCATGCCGTCGCCCAGGCGGAGGCGGCAAAAAGCAAAGGGCTGGAACAGCTATTTTCTTCACTGACGCGATTTTCAATTATCGATGAGGGCCGCTCCACAACCACCGAAAAAGTGGGAGAAGAGCATACCGTTCTTTTCAAGGCCTCCTGTGAGAAGATCATGAAAGAAGGGCTGCGGGTCACCTGGCTGAACAGCCGCAACGGAAAAATGAAGCTTCAGCTCCGGGGGATCTATACCCAGGGAGCGGCGCTCTATTTCCTTCTCCGTCTGAACAATCGTTCGCCGCTGGATTATGACGTAGCCGGCATCCGTTTCCTTATTGCCGACCCCGCAGGCAGAAAAAACCCGACAGTTATCGTCGGTGAATTACAGCCGATGTACATCTACGATAGCAACACGCTGGTTCGGGGCTACAGCAGGGTGACGAATGTGATCGTTCTGCCCCGGTTCACCCTGCCACGCGGCAAAAGGCTGCTGGTGGAGGTGCTGGAGAAGAATGGAGGCAGACATCTGCAGGTGGCGGCTGGCAATTTTATCCTGGAAAAGGCTCGTATTATCTAAGGGCTGTCCGGAGATCATTATTAAATTTAAAAAACAGGAAAAGATGAACCAGGAAAATTTAAAATTCCTCCACGATAGGCTAAAATATCTTGGATTTGGGGAAGATTCTCCCTTGAACCAGGAGCTCACAAAGCAGATCGAAGCTGAAGTCAAAGAATTTCAACTATACACGGAAGCCTACTTTGATGACGGATATTCCCGCATGGAAGCAAAACTCTATTTCGTACGATCGGTGAATACCGACAGGTATTTTTTCAACAAATACGATGTCTTACTGCACTATCCGGACGAGCAGGGAAAAGACAAGGCTCAAACCATTTTTCTCGAAAAATCCAGCAGAGGGTTCACGTTTAAAGAAACGTTCAATCTGTTGGAAGGAAGGGCAGTTTACAAACAACTGATCAATTTTAACAAAGAAGAATATTGGGCCTGGTCACAATTGAACTTTGAGGAAAGAGACCTGCATGGCAATTTCAAGTTCAAGCGGTATAACGAACACTATGGATACGATCTTGAAAAAGCGCTGCAAACCTATCCCATCGTGGAATTACAGAATGAGAAGTTGAAAGAATATATGATCGAGGCGTTGCAGCGGGGAAATGCCCATCCCGTAACTTTTCGGACAGGGAAAAAGATGGAGAGATATCTTATCCAGGCTGATCCCAAATCCAGACTGCTTATTCTCTGTTCACAGGCAACGAGGGCCGCGCAGAGACTTGCCGCCAGGCAAAAAACGCTTGGAATAGAAGGCCAGGTCGTGTCTGAACCAGACAAGGCAAAGGAGACGCCTGCAGAAGAAGACAAAGGACCAATACCCGTAGAAATAGAAGTGATAGGTGTTCCCGCTGAGATAAGTTTCCCGGCTGAGATAGCTAAACCATCCGCGGAACCCGTACCGATAGAGGGTCGCGCCCTGATATCCGGCCAGCGCCGTGCCAAAGCCCTTAGCAAGATCCACGTCGAAGCTGCTCCAAAGATTTCTCCGCTGGTTTTACCCCAGATCGAACCCAAAGTGGATTCCAAAGTCTTGGGACGCAAGAGAACGTTGAAATAACCCATTTATTAACCAGGAGAGCGGCTGTCATAGCCAGCCGCTCTCCCCTTATAAAATATTTGATATGCTTTTCGATAAACAAAACACTCAATTAAAGGCCCTTCCTGATTTCAGCGCCTTTCAATTTACCAGCCAGGGAATAGCAGGCTCCACTACCAGACAGGTCCGTTTTATCAACCAAAAAGAGCCGGATGTCTACAACCTGGACCTGGGCGATTGGGACCCCAGGAACCAGCAGTCCGGGAGCATTACCGACAATGGAGACATGAATAAGGTGATTTCCACCATGATGCTGATTATTGAACTGTACACAGAGCGCTACCCGATGAGGACGGTCCGTCTTAAAGGCAATACCAAAGAAAAGTCCAGGCTCTACCGGATAGCTCTCGATATGCACGTCAATCATTTACTTCCTTTATTCGACATAGGCCTGGAAGAGGAAAGACACTTCTTTTTCCAAAAACCCCGCGGCCGGGAGGCCTTTGACAATATTGCATTCCTGCTAAAAAGAAAGCCGGGCTTGTGTTTTACCGTTCACACCATTCAAACCACGCTGAGCAGTCATAGCCTGTTGTTTGGCAATCCTGTATCTGTGGAATTGCATCGCAACATCCAGGTTGGAGTGGTGTCGGTCGGAAGTACAAACTAAAGTATGTTGCATTCAATAGTTCCATAAATGCCAATAGCCGGCCCATTCCTAGGCTGGCTTGTTTCAAAATAAAAACCCGTGCGAAAGCACGGTGGGATCGCTGTCGAGCAATCTAAATGCTAGTTGTATGGAGCGTCGGAACAATGATACACTGTGGAAGGGCATGTTGGAAAGGGTTTTCGATGACCTGTTAAGGTTTCTTTTCCTGAACGCGGACCGGGCGTTTGATCTTGACCGGGGCTTTGAGTTTCTAGACAAAGAACTGGCGGAATTGTACCCTGAGCCCGATAAAAAGAGCGACACCCGATTTGTCGACAAGCTGGTAAAGGTATACCAACGGGATGGCACGGAGGAATGGGTACTAGCGCATGTCGAGGTGCAGGGACATCATGATGCGGAGTTCGCAAAGCGCATGTTCAAATACTACTGCAGGATCTTCGACCGCTATGACCGTCCCCTGACGGCAATAGCGATCTTTACGGGAAGGGATGGCAAGCGCCTGCCGGATCGGTATGAACGCAGGTTTGAAGGTACTGAGCTGACCTACCGGTACAATACCCTTTATATCCTCGACTACGTGGATGCTGAGTTGGAGGCCAGCGACAACCCCTTCGCGGTAGTAACGCTTGTTGCGAAAAAGGCGTTGCTGGAAGGGCGGGTGCTGGATCCGGACCTTTTGAAAGAAAAACTGTCGCTGGCTAAGCTACTGCTAAATAAAGGGTTTAGCAAATGGAAGGTGGAGGGCATCCTGTCTTTCCTGAAGAACTACATCCGCTTTGCGGACCCCGATTTTAACCGTATATTTGATAAAGAAATTGATGGTTTTACAGGTAAAACTATACATATGGATATTATTGAGCAAGTAAAACAAATGAAGATCGACGAAGCCGTGGAAAAAAAGACGGCCAGCGTGGTTAAGAACCTGCTGGAACAGACGAAGTTTACCGCTGAAAAGATCGCCGACATTGCCGGCGTTTCGATTGAGTTTGTCGAAGAAGTGCGCCAGGGTAAACACTAAGTTTACCAGGTATATATAATAGTGAACCGCCCCAAAGGGGCGGTTTTTTTTGTACCAGGAATGAGGCAGGCAGGAACCCACTGAGTTGGATCGGTTGGTCTATGCTACTCAATTGAATTGAGCCAATCGGTTGAATTACGCCAATACGGTAACCAGTCCTTTAATAATAGCTCCCAGCTTCACCCCTTCCAGTACCCTTGACTCTGTACTGCCATGTTGCAATACGGATCTCTCATGTGAACTGACACACATTTCACACCCATTGATGGAGGAGACGACAAGACTCACCAGCTCGAAGAACTCTTTGCCCAATACAGGATTGGCCATAATGCTCATCTTAATGCCGGCAGGTTGATTGTCATAAAAATCTTTCTTTATGAAATGACGAAACCGATAGAAAATATTATTGGTATTCATCAGCGCCGTACAGGCCACGATCTCGGCAAGCTCGGCATCCGAAGCACCCGCCTCTTTTGCCATACCCGTAAAAGACTCCTGCAACGGCAGAAATTTCTCATTGACCACCACCGCCAGCGCCAGCAATACCGCTTCCTTCCGGTTAAGATATTGACTGTTATTCAGCACATTCCCTACATTGATCTTCAGATCCTTGATAAAACGCGACTCCCCAGCCACCAACGCCAATACATTGACAGAAGGCTCATAACCGGGAATATTCAATTCCCCCAGCAGATTCTGGAAAGTTTCGTTTTGTATAGCAGCTATTGCACTCATCATTATAGTTTTAAAAAAAAATTAATTCAGACTCGCCTGAGTAAGCGTTTCTTCTCCTTTTTTCCAATTGCAAGGGCAAAGCTCATCCGTCTGTAAAGCATCCAATACGCGAATTACTTCCTGTACGCTACGGCCTACATTGAGGTCATATACACTTACCCACCGAACGATTCCCTGAGGATCTATAATGAAGGTTGCGCGATACGCGATCTTTTCCGCACTGTCCAGAATGCCTAACTCCTCGGCAAGAGACTTGGACGTATCCGCCAGCATGGGGAACTTCAGATCGCGCAGGTCACTATGATCCCTTCTCCAGGCCGCATGTACGAATTCCGAATCTGTAGAAGCGCCGATGACAACGGTATCACGATCGGTGAACTCACTGTTCTTTTTGTTGAATTCAGCAATTTCCGTAGGACAAACGAAAGTAAAATCTTTGGGCCACCAGAACATAACCGTCCATTTCCCTTCACCACTGCCATACTCCTCTGTGATCTCTGTAAACTCTTTTCCTTTTTCGATAGATACAACCGCTTTCTTTGTAAATGCAGGGAACTTTTCACCAATTGATAAAATTCTGTTGGACATATATTTGATTTGTTTTTAAACAGGGAAATTGAAACAGGCTGTTTGCCGGGCGGGCAATCGTTATCGGGTATGCTGCTCTGTAAGAGCAATAAAGTGACGCAAATGTAAGACAGTTAACAATAGAATATTATCGCAATTATCTATAAAGAGATAGATTTTGTCTATGCCCCGAAAGGACTCCGAAACCCGCCGGTGACCCATGGCGGATGAGCTTACCATCGGCTACGCCGAATCCGGACTGCCAACTGGCCGTTGTTCGTCCAGGGTGAATTGCACGAGGCCCATGATCGACACCCCAAACGCTGCCAACATTCCAAAAGCGCTTGGCAGACCGGCATGCTGCGCAATAGAACCTACCACCGGGGGAACGATCAGAAATCCCAGATAGCCCACCGTCGAAACAGCTGCGATCGCCGACCCGCTGCTCATACCGGCACTACGGCCCGCCATACTGAAAACCATAGGGATCACACAGGATACGCCGAAACCGGTAAGGATAAAACCAAGACCGGCGGTCGGCACATAAGGCAGAAAGGTGGCCAGCAACAGCCCCGCACCGACCAATGCCCCACTATAGGTCAGCATCGTCCGGATACCAAACCGATTGGCCAGACGATCACCCGTCAACCGGCCCACCGTGACAGCGATCATATAGACCACAAATCCAAGCGTAGCCACATGACGGCTGGCATGAACCGCCTCACGGAAATAAATGCCGCTCCAATCGAACATCGCCCCTTCACAGGCCATAGAAGCAAAAGAGATCAATCCAAATTTTGCCAGGCTACGGTCAGGCAGGGCAAACCAGGGCCGGCGTTCACGGGCCGTCGGCTGCTGACGCAGACTGCCTGGAAAAGCATACGCACATAACCCCGTTAATAACAATCCTACTATCCCGAAATGCCAGGCCGTAGAGACAGAAAAGGAGACCATACAAGCTCCCAGACCCGCCGCCGCCATCCCAGCCAGACTCCATATTCCATGAAAACGGGCAATGATCGACCGGTCATATAAAGCCTGCACCCCTATCGACTGCGCATTGACCGAAATATTCAACAGGTTACGGGAAACACCAAAGAAGAACAACGCCAGTACCAATTGCCAGGTCTGCGTGGCAAAACCAATGGCACATAACATGATGTTGAAAAGGACGGCCCCGATCATCATGATCCGGCGGCTGTCAAACCGGCTTAACAACACACCCGTGACAGGAAGCGTCCCCATCAGACCAATGGGCAGGGCAAAAAGGACTGCGCCTAATTGCTCATTATTAAGATGTAATTGTTGTTGAATGGTCGGTATCCGCGAGGCCCAGGTCGCAAACCCGAAACCGGACACAAAGAAAAATAACGCTACCATCACACGGATCCTACCCGGAGAAAGAGACTTGTCGGCGGTAATTGACATTGAGCAAAAATAAAAAACCTGCCGCAGTCGCAGCAGGTTTTTTTATTGTGCAGTACGCTTAATTAAAATCCTGTTTCAGCCGGATATATTTTTGGAGATCCTTGGAAACAAAGCCTTTCTCCCTCATTTTAGAGATATATTCCGCATTTACTCCCATGCTCTTTAGCGAAGACAGCATGGACAAGGGTATATTGTCAAACCCTAACTTTTTGAATTCGCCGACAAATTCCGGTGTAATGTTCATTGCCTTCAGGCGGATCCATTCATGAGGCGACAGATCTTTGAGCCCAATGTCCTGAAACCCTTTTATAAAATCAGCCGTTATATGCATCGAATACAGCGAGGTAATGTCACGCCGTTCCAGATCGGTATATCCCAGCTTCCGCAGGGAGTTGACATAACCCGAATCGATCTTCATGGCCTTATACGAGACCAACTCCCGCACCGGAATAGGAGCATTGTCTTTTCCCCGGCCCATGGACCGGATATACGCTCCGTCAATATGCTGGGATTTGAGAGACATCAGCTCCTGTCTGGTCAGATGATCATACCCCGCAGCCTTCAACTCTTCGACGTATCCTCTGTCGATCTGCATGGCTTTAATGGAAACAAGGGTTCTGGGGTCATCCGCATCGACAAGCCCTGAGCCCTTCCAATACTGAAGGAACTCCTGGTCGATATGCATGGCGGCAAAACTTATCAGCTCGCGGCTGGTGATATGCGGGAATCCAGTGCGCTGGATCATCGTAACGTAGTCCTTTTTTATATTGAGCGAAAAAAAGGACATCTTTCTGCGACCCTCCAGTTCTTCCACGCCCTGTTGTTGTAAAAACTTAAAATAGGCTTCGTCCGCCTCGAAATGAAAATGCCCGAATCCCTGCTGCCCATCGAACTGACCGGTAAACGTTATCGTGCCAGCCTCACGGACCAGCTTGAACGTTACATTACCTACACCGGGGAAAGGATTGATCTCACTTTTTTCCACCCCTAACGTATGACTCCAGGAATGATCTTCCTCTTCGGCCTTCAATTCGAACCATAATTTATTATCCCTGGAGGTGACAAACCAGGCGCCATCCGTCAGGTCGTCAATGTCAACAGCTATCACCGGTCCGACAGCATTCACGTTGACAGGTATTGCTGAACGAACGGGCGCCACCGTATGAACAGCCACCTGGGGGCGAACGGGAGCAACCGCACTCACCGGCTGGCTCAGCGCTACCAGAGGAGTAGAGGAAGAAGCTTCCGAGACCTCCCCTCCGGATGCCTGCACCGGGCGTACAGCAGTGTCCCCTTCGGCAGGTAAACCTTCGCTGGCGGACGATGCCGACGCAGCAGACGAGGCTTCACTGGCAGCCCCCCCTGCCGGGGACGAAGCAACAGATGAAGCAGGCGATGCCGATGTAGCAGGTGAAACGGATGAGCCAGGTGACACCGACGCAGCAGGCGAAGCCGCCACAGCCGGCCCGACCTTGTCAGCAGGCCTGCTGGAAGTAGCTGTAGCTTTATTGGCCGCATCTTTTTTTGACCGCTGACCATAAGCGGCCGGCTCATTCAGGGCACAGACCAGGCCCGTGAAAATAGGCAACAGGAAAAAATATTTCCAGACGGTATGCCGGGAAGAACGTTTACTATTCATCATAACGATACGTCTTTTTAACAGTGATTGATTGTAATTATTGGTGATACTGAAAGGCAGATGAGGAGCCGAGACCCTCAACAAGCTCAACTGATAAGCCGAAATTTCTATGTCCTTGTGCCGGAGGACGGAAGCATCGGTGAGGAATTCAAGATTGTTCTCTACTTCCCGCCGATACCACCAGGCTACCGGGTTGAACCATTGCAGCACAAGCGCTATTTCCGCTAACAAAAGATCAAGCGTATGCCCGCCGCTGACATGCGTCTTTTCATGGATAAGGATCTGGTTATAGGTCTCCCAGTCATAACTGGCCGGATTGATAAAGATGGTATTTCCAAATGAACAGGGGGCACGGTTGCCGCCTGTTTCCACAATACGGAAACGACCATCCCGGATCACCGGATTTGCATAGGACTGGAAAAGCAGTACAGCCAGCTGAAACAGAAAATTCAACCCAAAAAGCAACACCCCGAAGAGATAGACATAAAAAATCCACCGCACCGCCAGCGAAAACAACACAGCAAGCCGGGAACCATCCGTGCCGGCGCCGGCAGGATGGATGACCGTTGCTTCAGATGCCCTCTGCCCGGTTGGAGGAAGATCAGCCCTTGTGTCTGTCTGCTGAGCAGAGGGTGCGTCGCCCTGCTGAACAAACCATTTGTCATCCCGCTGAGCAGACCGCATACCTTCCTGCTGAGCAAACCGCATGTCCGCATCCTGGCCAGGCCATATATCTGTCTGCGGGTCAGCCAAAACAGCGCCGGTAGTAACGGGCAGCTCACCCCCGGTCGCAACAGGCCGGGGCGCCGTCGCAGCCGGCACCTCTTCGCGCCAACTCCACTCACGGGGCACCGGCAGCAAAGGCAATACAAAAGAAACAGCCAGACATCCCATTAATATCCACCTGTTCAATTGGTAAAAAGTCTCCTTCTGCAGCAGGAGCTTATAAAACAAAAAACAGATAGTAGTGATCACAGTGACATGGAGGATATAAGGTATCATTTCTTCTGAGATTTAATGATCTCTAATATTTCATTTAATTCTTCAGGGGATAACTTTTGCTCTTTCGCGAAATAAGCCAGCATACTGGGATAAGAATTGTTAAAGTATTCCCGTACAATGTCCTCGAACGCATGCTTCTGGTATTGTTCTTTCGATACCACCGGGTAATAACGGAAAGTATTACCAAAGATCTCATGATCCAAAAACCCCTTTTCCTCCAGGATGCGCACCATGGTTGCAACCGAATTGTAATGCGGCTTGGGATCCGGCAACTCCGCAATGATCTCTTTAATGAACGCTTTTCCGAGACGCCAGCATGCCTGCATGATCTGCTCTTCCCGCTTGGCTAATTTCTTCTGCATGTTCTCCAATATTTGAAATGAAGCTACTACTAATTTATTAGTATTACAACTAATTGATTAGTTTTTTCTTTTTCCGGCATTATCAGACCGCCGAAACCCCTCTACCTGTCCCCTTTGCTAAAATAATCTGACATACGATAATGGTTACCCCTTACTCTAGTCTCCAAACCTATTTCGGTCGTACAGTATTTTCACGACGACAGGCAAACGAGATTTTAGCAGACAGGACTGCAGGATCAAATGTGCTCAAATAAATTTGGTGAGTGCTCAAATTGAAATAAATTTGGTTTGTGCATACAAACTATCTGCAACGATGTTTGACATAAGTAGCCAAAATGGTGCAGTAAAAACCACGTCATTACCAAACGAGAACGATTTGCTTGCTCGGATAGCAGAAGGGGACGAGAAGGCTTTTGGTCCCGTTTTCCATCACTACCGGCGAAGGATCTACTCTTATGCCTATCATTTGTCCGGCAGTAGTATCCAGGCTGACGAGCTGGTACAGGACGTCTTTCTGAAAGTCTGGCTCCACCGTGATAAGATCCCCCATATTTTACGATTTGATAACTGGCTCTTTACCATCGCCCGCAATCAGGCATTCGATATGCTAAAAAACATGGCTAAAGAGGCTTCTCTGCGCCGTCAGATCGCCGGTCTCATGGATGCCGATGCCAATCTCGTTGAAGACAGGATGCTTACCCGCGAAAATGAAGAACAATTGCAACGGGCCCTGGATCAGTTATCCCCGCGTCAAAAACTTATCTTCACCCTCAGCCGCCACCAGGGCATGAAACATGAAGAAATTGCTTCCCACCTCCATATTTCCCGGCATACGGTCAAGACCCACCTGGTGCAAGCGCTCAAAACCCTGAGAAGCATATTGCATTTTCCTTCCGATGGACTTTTGCTGGCCGGCCTGTTACTCATCCGGGATTTCCTCGACTGAAAAAAAATTCTACTCCCTCCTACTCCTCTCTTCGAATTTTACAGTCTTTACCTGCGAACCTACTACACATGGAAACATCCCAACGATTGGCTTTCCTGTTCCACCAGTACTTTGCCCAAAATTGTACGCAGGAGGAAAAGGATGAATTATTTGATCTGCTGCTGCGATCGGAACACGACCCGATCCTGCGGCGACTGATAGAGGACACCTGGAAAACCGATTTTCCCTCCTATACACAGGATAAGAAAAGGGCGGATAATATACTGCATCATATTCTAAGCCGGCACGAACCCGGGACGCCTCCCGGGGAAGACGAAGGACTAACACTCGGCTTCTCCCGGTCGCAGCCGCACCGTCTTCACAATATTCTCTTTAACCGCTGGGCCGCAGCCCTGGTCGGGATTGCTCTCATCGTCTTTTTGGCGCTTTATTCTCGCCACCCCTCCCCTTCCCACGCTATACAACCCCCCATATCGGCCGTCACAAAACCAGCGGCGGAACGTTGTATCACTTTATCCGACGGAAGCACCGTCCTGCTCAATCAGGATGCAAGAATTGACTACCAAAAAGGATTTAATGGAAACACCCGGGAAGTCATCCTGCACGGAGAAGCTTATTTTGCGATCCATCACGATCCCCGCCCCTTTATCGTCCACACCGGCGCCATCCGGACCATCGTATTAGGCACCGCCTTTAATATCAATGCATCCAGCGAAAAGGACATCGTCATCACCGTAACAAAAGGAAAAGTCAAAGTAGAAAATGGCGCAGGAGAATATAGTATCCTTCGACGCAACGAACAACTCCGGCTGGATTCACTCCATACCCCCTTCAAAAAAGTATCCGTGAATGCAAGCGAGATACTCACCTGGAAAAAACCCTATCTCATCTTCAACGATGTAACCATGAAAGAGGCGATGGACGAGTTGGCATCACGCTTTCATGCAGAAATTGTCTTTACGAACCCCGCCGCAGAAAATTGCCCTGTGACAGCTTCATTCACAGAAGGAGAATCGCTGGAAGCGATCATCAAAGTCTTGTCAAAGATTAACAGCATGGAGTACACATTCGACCATGGCCATGTCAGGATCAGTGGGGAAGGATGTAAGTAGTGTATAAAAACTCAAAATAAAAAACCCGCCCCGGCTGGAACCCGGAGCAGGTTGGAAAGATACCTTTCTCTTAGACGAAGGAGGTATCCCGTTTTAAACAAGTTATCATCATTTAAAACAATCAAAACTATGACATTTTCTTTATTGTCAGCGTTTGAGCGCCCCTTCCTGGAACCAGGGCGCAGGGAACTGCTTAACCAAACCAAAAAACGATTGCTGTATTTTATGCGAATCAGCTTTGTTATTCTCCTTTGCTTTTTGTGCAGTATCCAGTTGCTCAGCGCCCGTGACGCCAGTGGCCAGGACCTGAACAAAGTGTACATCTCCCTGGAACTAAAAGACGAACCACTCATGACTGCCCTGGACAGGATCCAACAAATGACTCCTTTCATGTTCGCCTATAACAAACGGGAGATCAAGCGAATACATAATCTCACCCTGGTCAGCGGCAACCGCTCCGTACACAGTATCCTGGAAGCATTATTGCTGAATACCCGGCTTCGGTACGAACAGGTAGGAAATACCATTGTCATCTCTTCCGTCCGCGATCGCAGCGAAGGGATCCCCGGGATGTTCAAGGAACTGTCTCCCATTGCAAGCGGCCGGGAAGAGATCAGGGCCCGTATCCTCAGCGGCACAGTCACCAATGAAAAGGGAGAAGGCATCCAGGGAGTATCGATCACTGTCAAAGGCAGCTCGGCAGGAACGTCTTCCGACGCAGAAGGCCACTTTAAAATAACAGTGCCCGATGAAGGCGCTACCCTCGAATTCTCGGCTGTAGGGTATGAAACGCAAAGGATAAAATCAGGAAGCCAGACCACCATCACGATAAAGCTAAAAGAAACCGTAACAGGCTTGAATGACGTCGTGGTCATTGGTTACGGTACAGCCAAAAAATCCGACCTCACCGGCTCCGTCGTCAGTCTGAAAGGCGAGCAATTAATGGACAAGCCGGTTACCAATGTTTCCCAGGCGCTGGAAGGCAAAATTGCCGGTGTAGACGTCAATATCAACAGCAATGCGCCAGGACAAGCCGCCAAGGTCCGCGTACGCGGCATCGGCTCGATCAACTCCAGCCTCGATCCCCTCTTTGTCGTCGATGGGGTCAGCGGCGTCGATATCAATACGCTCAACCCGCATGAGATAGCATCGCTCGAAGTCTTAAAAGACGCTTCTTCAACAGCCATATACGGCGCCCGGGGCGCCAATGGGGTCATCATGGTCACCACCAAAAGAGGCCGCAGAGGCGATACCCGTGTCACCTATGACGCGAATGTCAATACCGTTGTGCTGGCCCGGCACCTGCAGACGCTTAATTCGGATCAGTTTGTTCAGATATACAATCAGTCTTTTGCCAACGGTCAGAAATACGATCCGCTGGGGGGCGTTTGGACACCACCGGCGCCTCTCAACCATACCAGCCTTCCCAAACTGTTTGACGCCAATGACAAACCGCTGTATAATACCAACTGGGAACACGAAGTGTATAAACCGGCTGTTTCACACGAACACTTTATCAATATCCAGGGCGGCAGCGAAAAATCTCTGTTCAGCGCTTCGCTGGGCTATCTGGACCAGAACGGACTTATGATCAACAGCTGGTTCAAACGGTATTCAGCCAAACTGACCCTTGACAACGACGTGAACAACTGGCTGAAATTCGGCGGCAATATCTCCCTCATCCAAAGCACCCAACGCCTGGTGTCGGATGCCAACGGCAGTCTAAACGTTCCCCGTATGGTCACCGAAGAAGTACCCATTGTGCCGATCAAATATCCGGATGGCAGCTGGGCCGGCAACAACGATATCGCCGGTCTCGAAGGCGGCCCCAATCCCGTCCATATCTCCCAGTCCCGGTACAACCTGAACAATACGCTGCAAGCCCTGGGTGACGCTTATTTCACGATCCACCTCACGAAAGACCTGGATTTCAAATCGGACTTCGGGTACTATCTCAGCAGCCTGAAGAACAATTTCTATTCCGGCCAGGACCTGCCCCACCTTTCCCAGGACCAGGGCGGAGAGGCGCATATCAATACCTATACGAACACCTACTGGCAGTCGGAAAATTATCTCACCTATAATAAAAGGATCAACGACCGTCAGAAACTGACAGCCCTGCTCGGTGCTTCCTGGCAGAAGTACAAACAGGAATGGGTAGATGCAGAGGCGCAGAACTTCATCAATGATTTCTTCCAGTATAATTTCCTGGCAGCCGGCTCTGTGCGTTCGCAAACTCAGTCACAGACTTTCCCCTGGCAGATGAATTCTTATTTTGCCCGCGTCACTTACAACATCGATGACAAATACCTGTTCACCGCAACAGGACGGTATGACGGTTCCTCCAAGTTCGGGGAACAGAACAAATACGGCTTTTTCCCCTCCGTAGGCGCAGCCTGGCGCATCTCGGAAGAAGACTTCCTGAAACACAGCGACGTGATCAACTATATGAAGATCCGCGCCAGCTATGGAGCTACAGGGAACGCCGAATTACCCCAATTCAAATCCCTGGGCCAGGTATCGGCCAGTACGACAGTATTGAACGGCGCCAGCCAGTCCACCCTCCTGCCCAGCTATCTCGGCAATTCCACCCTGAAATGGGAAAAATCCGTGCAAGGCGACATCGGTCTGGAATTAGGTTTGTTCAGAGACCGGATCAATATGAATATCGACGGCTACCGCCGCACCACCAGGGACCTGATCTTACAGGCGCCGATACCCTGGTCTGCCGGTGAAGTGCAGAACAACGTGTACAAGAACATCGGTTCCGTGCGGAATACAGGTTTAGAGATCAACCTCCATACCGTCAACGTCAAAACCCACGACTTTACCTGGACGACCGAGTTCATCTTTGCTACCAATAAGAACGAGATCACCAAACTGAATGACGGCAACGCGGACATTTTTCCTGGCCCCAACTTTTTGGGTCAAACGAATGTCCTGCGCGTAGGCAAACCCATCGGCTCCTTTTATGGCATGACCCGCATCGGCACCTGGGGTTCCGGCGAAGCCGCTGACGCCGCTACGCATGGGCTGAAACCCGGCGACCGTAAATACGTCTACAATAAAGATGGCAGCCCCTACTACAGCATCATCGGTCGCGCCTATCCCAAATGGACAGGCACGTTCACCAGCACTTTTGCCTATAAAAGCTGGGATTTCTCTTTCGACATCCGTTTCGTACAAGGCGTGAATACCGCTGCGACCTTCAAACACTCCAGCGAAGACAGACAAACCATCGCCAACAGCCTGACCACCGTGCTCGATGGATGGACGCCTACACACCAGAACACTATGATCTCACAGGTAAGAAATTACAAATTCGCCCAGGACTCTCATTTCGACACCTGGTGGGTTGAAGACGGATCCTTTATCCGCGGTCAGAACATCACCCTGGGATATACTGTCCCCGAGGAAATGATCCGCAAAATGCACCTGACCAAAATTCGTATCGCCGCAAGCGTGCAGAACTGGTTCCTGCATGCTAAGTACACCGGTTACGATCCGGAAGTGGATACTTTCAACACAACGTACGGGAATACCACCGGTTTTTCACAAAACCTGGACTTCTTCTCGTATCCCCGCCCGCGAACCTATAATCTTGGCCTGACGGTAGGATTCTAACACTAACATTAAAAAGACACACTGATGAAACGCATTCATTATAAATATCTGAGCATAGCGCTTCTTATACTATCCCTGGGTTCCTGTAAGAAGTTCCTGGAGGAAAATCCCAGCAGCTTTCTCAAACCCGGCTTCACCATCACCAGTACCAAGGAAGCCCAGGCGCTGGTTAATGGCTGTTATGCCAACTTAGTGGGACTGGACATAGGACAGCCTTCTTCCTATGGCGGTAACACCTGGTGCCTGATGGAATTCATGACCGGCAAGTCGAATAGCGATCTGGGCCAGACGGGGTTTGTCAATTTTCAGACCCTGACGTATAACAATACCTCCTTTTACGTAGACACCTGGTGGCAGCAGATGTACCTCGGCATTGGCGCCTGCAACCTGGCCCTGAGCAGCCTCAGCAACATCGGCACAAATGTGATGCCTGACTCGGCAAAAAACAATCTGCTGGCCCAGGCACATGCCCTGAGAGGCTTGTTTTACTTTTACCTTGTGCGTCTTTATGGCGCGGTGCCGATGGTGACCTCGGTTCCAAAAGACCTGAACCTGAATCTGCCCCGCACACCGGCAAAAGCCATCTACGACAGCGTGATCATTCCCGATCTGCTGACGGCGGAAGCATCCGGGCTCAAATGGCAGGACAATACAGGTTATATATCCAAAGGCGCCATAGAGGCTATCCTGGCCGATGTTTACCTCACCTATGCGGGCGCAGCCATCAAGGGCGGAGATCAGTATTACGCCGAGTCTGCCAAACACTCCAAGGCGGCCATCGACAATGGCGGCTACAGTCTCTTCACCAACTATACGGATATGATCAATCCGGCCAATAAGAACAAGGGTGAATTTGTCTTCCAGGTGAATTATGCCGGCGCCGTAACGGCAACGAACTCCAACAACCCGCTGGTTCCGCTGACGATCCCCAACTATTCCGGCATCTCGAAATATTCGGATGAATACGGATCGGTGTTCCCAACAGACCAATTCCTCGCTTCATTCCCCGCAGGGGACAAACGGGTACAGGAACGTCAGTTCTTCTACAGCAGCTATCCCAGCATCAAGGACAATACTCCCGTGGTGTTCCCGCACCATTATATCTATAAGTGGTTTGATTCTACCGCTATACGCAGCACGGCCAAGGCCGATCTCAACTATACGATCTATCGCCTGGCCGACGTCTACCTGATGTATGCCGAAGCTTCCAACCGGGCCGAGGGCAGTCCCAACAGCAACGCCATCAGCTATGTCAACATGATCCGCCAGCGCGCGGGTCTCGCACCGATAGGCGCCTTGTCCCAAACGGACTTTGAACACGAGGTATGGCTCCAACGTTATTTCGAGCTTTGTTTTGAGAACAAAATGTGGTTCGATATGATCCGCACGCAAAAAGTGCATAATGATGTCACCGGCAACTGGGATGACTTCGTTGGTCACAAGACCGTCTGGAACGCCACTTTCACCACCAGCCAGTTACTTTTTCCGCTGCCTAAACAGGAGACGGATATCAATCCCAAATTGCTGCCCAATAATCCGGGATTCTAAAGACCCGCGCGGCTACACATGAGAGAACACGCAAAACCGGCTCGAATGAGCCGGTTTTTTTATATTGCAGAATGAATACAACCTCAACAGCGCTGTTCATCGCCTGTCTCAGTCTTGTCCTCTCTGCAGCCGCTCAAACGAATAAAGAATTGCCCGCCGCCGGCCTCCATCCGTATGGAAGATACTGGCGGACCGACAACAACGACATCGAACTGATAAGCTCCGCCGTCCATTTCGGGTTCCGCTTTTCAGGAACGCAGTGCGCACTCTATGCCTATATTAACAACGGCGCTGGACACAACTATCTGCAATATGAACTGGATGGTGTCTATCAGCGCCGGATAAAGATCGAAGACAGCAGCCGGCAACCGGTGGTCATAAAAGCCGGTAAACCCGGCATCCACACCGTTTGGGTCTACAAAGCTACGGAAGCCCAGACCGGCCCTGTCTTTATCCAAAAGATCACCGGTGAACAACTGCAGGCGCTGGAAAGCCCAGTAGCCCCGCTGATCGAGTTCATCGGCAACAGCATCACCTGCGGTGCCGCTGCCGATCCCTCAGAAGTACCCTGCGGCACAGGAGTATATCACGACCATCACAATGCCTTCTATGCCTATGGTCCCCGCGTCGCCAGGGCCCTGCACGCCAATTATATCCTTAGCAGCGTGAGCGGTATCGGCATTTATCGCAACTGGAACAGCGACGGTCCCACCATGCCCCAGGTGTACGAAAAAGCCGACCTGCAGGCTGACAGTCAGCGGCTCTGGAATTTTAGTACCTATACCCCCCGGATCGTCAGTATAGCGCTTGGGACCAATGATCTCAGCAAAGGGGACGGACACCGGCCCCGGCTGCCTTTCGACAGCGCATCCTACGTCGATGCCTATATAAAGTTTGTCCGGCTGGTAAGATCAAAATACCCGGCAGCGCGTATCGCCCTGCTGAACAGCCCGATGATCAATGGCGACCAGCGGATATTGTTACAGAACTGCATTGTTGCCGTAAAAAAGAAGATTGATTCCCTCTATCCTTCGGATAAACCCCTGGTGCTATATTTTTTCAAGCCTATGCAACCACGAGGGTGTTCATATCACCCCAGCATAGCCGATCATGCCATCCTTGCCGAAGAATTGACGCCCTTCTTCCGGATGCTATTATAGCGCGTCGATCTTTCGTTTGTTGGGTGTACTTACGGTGCAGGATATTTGCTTTACTTGCCGGTCCATTTAACCCCTTATTTATATGAAAAAAGCAAATTCCCTCCGAATTGGCAGCTTTGCCATGGCATTACTACTCTTGTTGAACTCCTGCCGTAAAGGCACCTATTCCTACGATCATTTTCCCGATCCGCTGGCAGGCGGAGACCAGGTAGCGGAATATCATTCAGCGCAATTTGATTCCCTTTTCAATCCCCTCCCACAACACCCCCTCCATTATCTGTTTGGAAAAAAGTTCGATCATTCCGGTAAAGTGACGGAGATCATCTGCTCCTTCAATGATTGGCAATATCCGCTGGAGATAATCCCTTTCCAACTGGATCTCCATGTCTTTGACAAGGGCAGGATCATCTACCTGCTAACCCTGGACACCACTGGTCATGACGCCACTGACACATCAGCCCGCATCTATCTTGGTTGGGATGGCAGACCTGACTCCTGCGTGGGTAATTACCGGCTGGTCGCTAATCGAACCGCCGAATCCCAGGGGATAGAAAAAACATTTTTTACTTACCGCGATCATCGTCTTTTTTCGGTAAGAACCGACATCAATTACGGGGGATTCTTTCCTTCCAGTGAAACCGATACCGTTCACTATGACCCGTATGGCAATCTTTTATCCTTCGCGGGGAACTCGTATCAATACGACTATACCCGCAAGGCCAAACTACAATTCTATTGCGATGACTACATGGGGAACCTTCATGAGTTCTACTTACTCCAGTACCTGGGCTATTTCCCCGAGATTACTTCCCCGGAAAATATCCGTACCGCATATAATCAATCTCCTGAACCACCTCCTGTATTTACTCCGATCCCCGTCACCAATCACCAGTTCGACCCAGAAGGCCGCCTGATAGGGTACCACGTCAAGATAGGCACTTTTTCCATTACCTGGGCCGGGCATTAGACCGCGGTTCTATTTTGTATCGGAGTACCGGATCATATTAAACTTCCAGCCTCCATTTTCGCCTTTGGCAAGTTGATAAAAGATCAGGCGATTGCCCCCCGTGGGCTTGTCCTTATCGTCTCCGGGCTTATATATTGGGAATCGTTGCAGTATCGTACCTTCCATCAGCGAGAACTGATCATGGCCTTTATACCCCGTATTGATCTTGCTATTCATAGCAACATCCGGTACGAAACAGGGCACGATCTCTTTATTCCCGTCCGAGATGAAACCATATACCGTCTCCGTAGTCGCACTGCTATCGGTATAAATAAAAAGGATCAGGTCGGGATAGCTGTCCCTGTTGAGATCATCTATCTGCGCACTGGCCACACGCCCTTTTAATGTAAAACTGATATCTCTTGCACCACTTTCAAAACCGACGGGTTTAATGGACAATGGATTCTGGGTTATGCTCTTGTTGCGACAGTCTACCCGATAGCCGGCCTTGCCAATTTTTAAGGTAGAATCGATCTTATTGAAGGTGACCTGCCCATTGGCATTTAGGACAAAAAAATAGCCAAGCAATAAAAGAAGGTACTGACGTTTCATGCGCTAAAGATACGATTTGACCCCTTACCTTTACGAATAAACCGGCTAACGTGCATAAACTCAGGATCTTCTTGCCATTCATCGCCTTGCTCTTTGGCCTGCGGGCCTTATCCCAACCCAGTCCCGGCAGTCAAGTGATCTCGCCCCCCGTTAACAAATCCGGTTCCCCGGACACCTCCTGGCTGACCAGGGAATGGCCAGCAACATGGATAACCATGCCCGGATCCTCCCCCGACGGATATGGTGTCTACCTGTTTCGAAAACTGATCGACCTTTCCGTTGTTCCTTCAGCCCTTCCCGTGCTCGTCTCCGCCGACAACCGATATAAATTATATGTCAACGACAGCCTGGTATCCCTTGGGCCTGCCCGCGGAGACATTCCACATTGGAAGTTTGCCAGGATCGATCTGGCCCCCTATCTCCGGGCTGGCAGGAATTGTATTGCGGCACAGGTATGGAATGAGGGCGGGGACAGACAAGAGGCACAGCTCTCTTATCGAACGGGTTTTATCCTCCAGTCGGTGGAGCCGGAAGGACAAATGCTCAACACCGGCAGCTCCTGGAAATGTATACAGGACAGCGCATATTCGCCGTTAAAAGTAAAGGTGCATGGTTATTATGTTGCCGGTCCGGGACAACTGGTCGACATGGGCAAACTGGTCAAGGGCTGGTGGACAGCGGAGGGTGATCCAACGACGGGCAACGGACCAACAACGGATCATCCGGAGACTAATTGGAAAAACGCCCAGCCAATCACACGGGGCGTCCCTAAAAACATCCCCACCTCTTTTGCCTCCACTACGGCCTGGCTCCTTGTCCCTTCGACGCTTCCGCCGATGGAGCTTACCCGGCAGCGAATGGCAGCCGTTCGACGGGTGGAGGGAGTCGCCGTTCCAGACGGATGGCCCGGGCGGGCAGCGCCGCTGACTATTCCCGCAGGCACCACGGCCACCCTCTTGCTCGACCAGTCCTTTTTGACCAATGCCTACCCGACTCTCCTCTTCAGCAAAGGCCGGCATGCGACCCTCTCTCTGACTTATGCGGAAGCCTTGTATACCCACGTGCCTGTAAAAGGCGATCGCTCCGTCGTAGAAGGTAAGACCATCATCGGCAGAAAGGACAGCATTTTGTCGAATGGCAGCGAAAATCAGCTCTTCACTACCCTCTCCTGGCGCACCTACCGGTATATTCAACTCAGGATCGTGACCAGCGACCAGCCCCTGGTCCTGGAAGATATCTATGGAACCTTTACCGGTTATCCCTTCCAAAATAAGACGCAGCTGGTGACAGATAATCCAGTCACCGACAGCCTGTTTGCCATAGGCTGGCATACTGCCAGGCTGTGTGCTGTGGAGACCTATATGGACTGTCCATATTATGAACAACTGCAATACGCAGGGGATACCCGTATACAGGCCCTGGTCTCTCTATACAATAGCGGCGACGACAGGCTGGTAAAAAACGCCATCGAACAGCTGGACGATTCCCGTCAGCCGGAAGGAGTTACACTTAGCCGGTATCCCACACAAATGCCGCAGCTGATCCCGCCCTTTTCGCTTTGGTGGATCGGCATGCTGCATGACTATTGGATGTATGGCCGCGACACGGCTTTTGCGATGAGCAAACTGCCGGGGGTAAGACAAGTGCTGAGTTTCTTCCAACATTTCCAGCAGACAGATGGCCTGCTCCTGGGCCTCCCTTATTGGACATTCACGGACTGGGTGAACAGTCCGGGCTGGGCTACAGGAATGGCGCCCGTGGGAGCCGATGGCCACTCGTCCGTATTGGACCTGCAATTGCTATGGGCTTATCAGCTGGCCGCCGATATGGAAGACAGGGGTGGAATGAAAGAATATGCAAGGATATACCGTAACTATGCCGCGCAATTGAAAAAGTCGATCCGGAATACCTACTGGGACCCGCGCCGGCAGCTTTTCGCCGACTGCCCCGACAAAGCCCTGTATTCCCAGCACACTAATACGCTCGCCATCCTCACCGGGCTAGTAGACGGACCGGCAGCAAAACGCTTGGCAGGGCTGCTCCTCACAGACACCAGCCTGGCGCCCGCCTCCATTTATTTCAAATACTATCTCCACCAGGCCCTCACGATGGCAGGTTATGGGAACGATTATCTCAGCTGGCTGGATAAATGGAGAGAGAATATCCGTCTGGGTCTGTCTACCTGGGCGGAAATGTCGGACGTTGGAGCATCCCGCTCGGACTGCCATGCCTGGGGATCCAGCCCGAACATTGAACTGTTCCGCACCGTACTGGGCATCGACAGCGAAACGCCCGGATTTACCTCCATTCGCATCGAGCCGCATCTTGGATCGCTACACCATATCAGCGGGCAAATGCCGCATCCGAACGGGACGATAGCCGCATCTTATGTTTTGGGAAAGGACGGGTGGACGATCATCATTTCATTGCCCAACGGTACAAAGGGCCGGATGTTGTGGAAGACACGGGAGTACCCGCTGAAGGCAGGAGAAAATAAATTTATCTTACAGTAGGCCTCATCGTTATACCCCTAAAAAGAAAAAAGGAGCAGTATAGAAATACACTCCGTTTTCAAATCCAATATCCTATGAAAAACCGAATAGAGTAATTCAAAGTCGGTGCCAGAAAGGGAGTGATTGTTTATCAACAGATTACGCGCAGCTATGGGCGCCCCCCGGTGCCAAATTGGGAAAATCCGTTGCATTTAGAGATAAAATAGACCACCAATTCAGCATCTACCTTTTCCACAGGATGCGACGTACCGGGTAATATCCCCAGCTGGGCATTGGGAAGATTTCTGTAAACAGCAATAGTCTCCTCCACTGACACCATCTTATCCCTGTCGCCCAGCAGTATCAACGAAGCGGTCTTTATTTCTTTATGATCATCCGGTGTAAGCGGATTGTCTTTCCCCATTTCCAGCAGCATATCGGCCGTTCGCCGAAGGACCTCTTTCCAGTCGTTTGGCGCGTGCGTCTCCGCCAGGGCGGCGGCAAATGCCGGCACTTTTACCTCTATCGCAGCCGCATCGAGCATCCTGACCTCTCTTGCTGCCGTCGCCTCGTCCCAATGAAATTTGGTGCCGAGCGTAACAATTTTGTCAATTAACTGTTGGTGATGTCTGGCAAGGTATAGGGCAACATAACCGCCCATGCTATATCCGAAGATGGTTAGTTTGGACAGGTTATTCTTTTGCACATACACCAACACCGCATCCGCAAAAAGTTTTATCGAAAAAGGCTCGTCAGACAACGCTTTTCCGCCATGACCGGGAAAATCGAAAAGATGGACCTCATAATATGCAGATAGCTTTTCTGCGATGGCTTTCAATTGATGAGATGCACCTATCGCACCGTGCAGTATTAATAGGGGAGTTTTCATGAAATGAAGATAACAGAATAAAAAAATATGCCGTAAAAAAATATTAGTCCACTATTTAAGTAGACATATATATCTTTGCGGTTCGAACAACATAGAGTCACTAAAAACACTGTAATGAAAAAGTTGCTACCGGCAATCCTATCGGGAAAGTATGGATTGTTTCTTGTACTCACCTTTTGCGCGAGCTTCGTTCAGGCGCAATCTTTCAAACTCAAAGGACAGATCACAGACAAGTCGGACGGAAGATCCCTACGGGGCGTAACCGTTGCCGTGAATGAGCGTCGCGCGACGGCATTGACAGACTCGACCGGGCATTTCGAAATAACGGTTTCGCCCAACGAGTCGCTTCGTTTCAGCTTTGTAGGGTACGAGCCGGTTGAAGTGCCGGTAACACAAGGATTGGCCGACCTTCAGCTGACCCTGGAACCGGCACGGGGCACGATGAATGAAGTAGTGGTCACCGCACTGGGCATCTCCCGTCAGAAAAAGTCGCTGGGATATGCCGTACAGGAATTGAGATCAAAAGATATTTCAGAAGCCACAGAGACCAATCTGGTTAATGCGCTGGAAGGTAAAGTAGCCGGGGTCCGGGTCACCAACAGCCAGGGCGATATGGGCTCCTCCCGCATCGTCATCCGCGGAGAGACCTCCATCTCGGGGAATAACCAGCCCCTATTCATCGTAAACGGGTTCCCCGTGGACAACTCACAGTTAGGCGCCGGTGGCTCCCGCGATTATGCGAATGCCATTGCCGATATCAATCCCGACGACATCGAATCCATCAGCTTTTTAAAAGGCCCCAACGCGGCGGCCCTCTATGGCTCAAGGGCGGCGCAGGGTGTAGTACTGATCAAAACAAAAAGCGGGAAGAAGAAAAAAGGATTGGGCATCACCGTTAACTCCAATACCACTTTTGAGAGCCTGCTCACCCTGCCGAAATACCAGAACGTTTACGGCCAGGGATCGAATGGGCAGTTCGCTTACAAGGATGGCGCCGGCGGCGGGATAAATGACGCCGTGGACGAGAGTTGGGGTCCAAAGATGGAAGGACAGCTGGTACCCCAGCTGTTCGATGGCACGCCAGCCCCTTTTGTGTCGCATCCGAATAATGTAAGGGATTATTTCAAGACAGGCGTCGGTTACAACAACGGGGTAGCCATCGGCGATGCTGGTGAAAAATACGATTACCGGTTCTCAGCGAACACACAGAAAAAATTCGGGGTCATTCCCAACAGCAGCCTGGGGAAGAACTCTTTCTCTTTGAATACTTCTTTCCGACTGGATCCGAAGCTCACGCTGACAGCAGGTATCAATTATGTCCAGACGGATGCCGCCAATCTGCCGGGGTCGGGTGGCAAACGGTCTACCAGCACCATGCTGCAGTTTACCTGGTTTGGGCGCCAGGTGGATGTAAACAAGCTCCGCGATCATTATTTCAGCACCGGCAGCCCGCTCAACTGGAATAATGCCTATTACAGCAATCCCTTCTTCGTCGCCTATCAGAATACGGTGGGCCAGCGCCGGGATCGTATCATCGGCAATATCGGGCTCAGCTATAAGATCGCTGAAGGCCTGACGGCCAATCTACGATCGGGCACCGATTATTATACCGACAGACGCAAGCTGAGGATCGCGTATGGCACCAGCGGCACGCCATTCGGCTCTTACGAGGAGGATGCTTTTACGGTCAACGAAAGCAATACGGAGGCTACGCTGAATTTCAACAGGAAGCTAAACACCGATTTCAGCCTGGAAGTATTGGGCGGCGCCAATTTACGCACCAAGTCCTATGAAGAGAACGACCAGCAGGCGCCGAAACTGGCAGTGGCCGGCCTGTACACCCTGTCTAATTCACGGGACCCGCTGGTCTCTTCTAACAACTACTACAAATTAAAA
>Ga0105237_10000657_pt1 | contig 47992 bp, 41 predicted proteins | sample KBSC24metaG_FD_81520 | JGI IMG/M metagenome (GOLD analysis project Ga0105237, IMG submission 81520) | Corn rhizosphere microbial communities from Kellogg Biological Station, Michigan, USA - KBS C2-4 metaG | ecosystem: Host-associated > Plants > Roots > Rhizosphere > Soil | place: Michigan, USA...
CGAGATCGCGATCCAGGTACTCGCTGAGCGCGACCACCTCTGACTTGAAGCGGTGGCGCAGCTCTGTCATCAGCGCCTCGTCGGGGGGTTGGGGTGAGCCGAAGACCAGCCGCCGGCGTACCGAGTGAAACGCGCGTCGACGTGGACCGGCCGGCGTGACCAGCTTGATCGAGCGCTTGACCGCGCGCGAGACCGGCCCGCGACCGACGCCAACCGCGTGCACCAGCTCGTTGAGCCCCTGCGAGCGCGGACTGACGGTGGGGTTCGCCTGCACCGGCGCCACCGAAACGGTGTCGTCCACGTCGAGGAAGCGCATGACCGCGCGAACGGTCTGCACGTTGTCGGCGCGGAAGTCGTCGTAGATCAGCACCTTCACGTTCTCTGCGGGGAAGCGCTCGCGATAGCGCTGCAGCTGCTCCACATAGCGCACGTGCTGGGAGTAGAGCAGCATCTGCGGCCAGTATGTGTGGCGCGGGATGGCCTGGCCGCGCCGCCTGCGCTCCTCCAGCTCGAGCGCCCGCCGGAAATCGCTCTCCAGCTCGATGTTGGTCTGCACGAACTGCAGGTGAAGCGAGCGAAGGTACGCGGCGGGCTCGCGCAGGATCGCGATTATTTGAGCGTCGGGTCGCGTCTGGGCGATCCGCGCCGCGGCCGTACGCGACCACAGGTATTGCGCGCTGGCCTCGCCGACGCGCTGTCCCTCGGCGGCGTCAACGAAGTACGCCTCGTACTCGGCCAGCGAGCGCGGAGTGCCTTCCGGGCGCGGGGGCGTGCGCTCGTGCAGCTCGTCGGCGAAGAACCAGGGCTCCTTGACCGCCGGCAGGTAGATCTGCGGATGGCGCCGGAGCATCTCGAACATCGCGGTCGTGCCGCACTTCTGATGCCCGACGATGAAGAAGTCCGGCAGGCGCTCGGCGGAGGAGACGTTCACCGTCGAGCGCTCGTCCGACGCTGCCATGCCTAGAGCAGCGCCCCTCCGGCGGCGAGCTGAGATGCGTGGCGGTAGTAGCTGTTCTCTCGTTGCAGCGCGTCTTTGGTGTCAAAGCCGGCCAGGCGTCCGTCGAGGATCACCATCACCCGGTCGCACATCTCGAGCGTCGACATGCGGTGCGCGACGATGAACAGCGTGACGTTGCTGCGTATGCCCAGCAGCGACTCGCCGATCAGCGCCTCCGACTGCGGATCGAGCGCACTCGTCGGCTCGTCGAGGATCAAGACTTCCGGTCGCGCGGCCAGCGCCCGGGCAAGGCAGATCCGCTGCTGCTGACCCCCCGAGACCGCGTCGGCGCGTGGACCGACGATCGCGTCGTAGCCGTTCTCCCAGCCGACGATGTCGTCGTGAATGCGCGCCAGGCGCGCGGCGCGCTGCACCTCCTCGTCGTCGATATCGCGGAAGAAGCGAATGTTGTCGGCGACCGAGGCGTGCAGCAGACGGGGTTCCTGGGGCACGTAGGAGACCTGCCTGCGCCAGTCGACGTCGGCGAAGCTCGCGGCGGGCGCGCCGTTGACCAGATAGCGGCCCTCGACGGGCGGGCGCAGGCGCAGCAGGATCTGCACGAGCGTCGACTTGCCGGCGCCCGAGGGGCCGACGATGCCGATCGCCTCGCCGCTGTAGGCCTCGAAGCTCACGTCGGTGAGCACCGGCGTCTGCGGCTCATAGGCGAAGGAGACGTGCTCGAAGGCGACCGTCGAGACCGCCTTCAGCGGCTCCTTGCCTGACTTTTCGGCGCTGTCTCCGTAGCGCTGCAGGGTGTCCTGGGTGCGTTCGATGAACGGCAGCGCCTGCACGATCGTCTGATACGCCCCCTGGACGAGCTGGCCCGCGTTTCCGGCGCGCAGCAGCAGCAGCACGACCGCGCCGAGCGAGCTCGCGTGGCGCCCGCCGAGCAGGTACAGCGCTCCGATGCCGGCCACCAGCAGCACGTAGATGAGGCTTTGGTACAGGTTGGTGACCCCGCGCATGATCACCTGTCCTTTGAAGAAGAACTCCTGCGAGGCGGCGACGAGCGTGGCGACGCGCTCTCGCTGCGCCTCGCCGACGCCGAACACGTGCGTCTCTTCGGCGAGCCGATTGCTCTCGGAGATCCCGCCGGCGTAGCGGATCTGCGCACCTGACAGCTCGCGCATGTTGCGCCCGCCGCGTGCGCGCAGCGGGCGCAGGCCTCCGAACAGCAGCACGCTGGTGGCGCCCACGATCAGTGCAGCGAGCGGATTCAAGACGAGCGCCGAGATCATCAGCACGAGAAACTGGAAGGTCGCGGTTATCAGCTGCGTGGTTCCGGCGGCGCCGGTGACCGCCTGCATCACCTGCCCGGTGATCGTCTCCTGCAGCTGTCCCTCGCGATCGCGCGACTGCAGCGACCACGAGGCGCGGCTGAACGCGTCGAACAGGCGCGTGCGCAGCGAAGCCTGGACGTCGGCGGCGATCCGCGCGGGCAGGACGGACAGCGGAATCTGAAACAGCAGGCGCACGAGACAGAGCACGAAGGCGACGATCAGCAGTGACCCGACGCTCGCGTGCAGGTTGAACAGCGACTCCTGCGCGCGACCGCTGGCGTGCTGGGATTTGCCGACCAGGCGCGTGGCGATGTTCGCGACGAGCGCCAGCATGCCGGCTTCTGCGAAACCGGAGCCGATCGAGCAGACGGCCAGCGCGACGATCAGCTTCTTGCGCTCGCCGATCAGCAGCGTCAGGCGCGAGCGCGTCGAGGTCGACAGCGGCCGCGGCGCTGCGTCAGGCGAGGGCATGCTGGGCGGCCCCCACGCCCGCGTCGGGACCCCGGCGCACCCCACGGTTGAATCGCGCCCATCCCGGCCCGCAGAACCAGTAGGCCGCCACGCCCGCGGCGAACCAGTAGTAGGGCCCGAGCACCGTGCTGGCCGTCAGGCCGCCGGAGAAGGCCTCGATCGGCAGGACGAACAGCGTCGCGAGCAGGCCCGCCAGGCAGATGGCGATGTCGGCGTCCTTGATACGTCGCAGCCGGCCGAGCGCGAGCGCGATCACGTAGAAGATCAGCCCCGGCCAGAGGATCAAGCCCGGGATGCCGAGTTCCTTGACCAGGACGTTCCACTGAGTCTCAGAGCTGAGACCGTGGCCTTCGAGCAGGTTCGTGCTTTTGCCGCCGAGCCCGCTCACCGGTCCCGCCGTTCCCAGCCCGAACCCGAACGGCTGCGCGACGGCATAGCCGGGCACCCTTTCCCACGAGCTCTGCTTGTGCAGGGTCGTCGACGACGAGGTGTCGATGCGTTCGTAGCGCTTGAGCGTCCCGCTGCGCAGCTGCGAGACGAGCAGCGCGCCCGCGGGGATCGCGAGGATCACGACAGCCAGCAGCGCCGCGACGGTTCGCGTGATCCGCTGACCCGAACGAGCGGCCAGGCCCGTGAAGACGAGCACGCTGAGCGCCGCGCCGATCAACGGCAGCCGGCTGAGCCCGACGACGATCGCCGCGCCCGCCCCGAGGGTCAGCGCCGCCGCCAACCATCTTCGCCGGCGCGTGATCGCCAGCAGCGCCAGACAGCACGGCAGCGCGACCTGGCCGATGCTCCCGCTGAAGCCCGCCTCCGAGCCGAGACCCGGCGGGCGGACGCGGGCTTCGCCTTCGCTTGCGTAGACGCGACCCGAGCCCGACCCCGGGCTCGTGGCGAACACGAGGTTGCGGTAGCCAGGACCCCAGCTCGCCAGCTGTGACGGCGAGAGCCCGGTCTGGTAGGCGGCCACGCCGCCGTTGATCAGCGCGATCACGCCCAGAATTATGAAGAGCTGGCGAAAGCGCAGCTTGGAGCGGATCAACACGTAGCCGAAGAAGAAGAACGGCACCCACTGCAGTTGCTGTCTGAACCCGCCGAGGCTGTGGAGGATCCCTTCGGTTTTGGGATTGAAGGCGTTCATCGCGACTACCGTCACCCACGCGATCACCCAGCTGGACAGCGGCGGCAGTTTCACCCGTTCTCGGCGCACGACAAGGCGCATCAGCGCGCCCGCGCAGATCGCGACCACGAGAATGTCCTGCACCGAAGCCGTGATTTCGCGCGACGGAAGCAGCAGCTTCACCGGGCCGTCGAGCAGCCCCAGGTAGAGCACGAGCAGCACCACGGTGACCTCCAGGCGACTGGAGACCATCAGCGCCATGATCCCCACCGAGGCGGCGATCACGCCGAGCACGAGCAGCAGGCTCGTGTTCGGCAGGGCGACCGTCAGGCCCAGCGCCAGTGCGGCGGGGACGATGGCGCTCAGGGCGAGCAGCAGCAGATCGCGAAGACGACGCTCGACGACCACCGGATGAAACATCGCGGCGGCCCCGGCAAAGGGCGCGCGAGGGATGCTCATCGGTTCGCGGCTCGACCCGACCAGGCTCGCCCGCCGGGCGAGGAGAAGCCGTACTTCTTCAACTCGTTGCGCCCCGCGAAGTTGGCGACCACGCCGATCACGGGCGCCGTCGTCGGAGCTTCCAGAAGCTGTTGAAGCCGTTGAGCCGAGGCTTCCTGGGTGTGGCCGATGCGCGCGACGACGACGATGCCCGTGACCGACCCGAGCAGCGGCATGACGTCGCTGACCTCCAGCGGAGAGGGCGCGTCGACCAGGACGTAGTCGAAGTCCGCCACCAGCGACTCCAACAGCTCCGAGGCCGACTCACCGGCGAGCAGCGCCGGCGGGTTGGCGATGGCCCCTCCGCCGGTCAGGACGAAAAGCGACCCGGCGCCCGAGCGCACGGCGGTGGCCACGCTCTCGCCACCCTGCTGCGCCGCTTCGACGGGGGCGTGCTGCAGCGGCAGCACGCGCTGCATCGCATCCTCGACGGGCATCCTGCGCGTAAGCGCCTCGGCGAGACCGTGCGTCGCGTCCAGTCCCAGCAGTGCGGCCTGGGCGGGTCGCCGGAAGTTCGCCTCCACGACCACCGTCCGCTCGCCGGCGTCGCGCTGGACCATCGCCAGATCGGCGACCAGCGTCGACTTGCCGTCACCGGGGTCGGCGCTGACGAATGCGATGACACGTCCCGCGCCGTGCGTGTGCAGCGATCGGTCGGTCGTGTGCGCGAGCTCGAGCGCCGTGTGCAGCCGTCGCAGCGGCTCCAGCAGCTGCACCGACGGTCGCGGGGCGCCTTCGCTTCGCACGATCGGACGCCTGACCTTCGGCAGCGCGGCCATGATCGGCAACCTGAACACGGACTCGACTCCCGCAAGCGTGCGCAGGCGCCGGTCGAAGCGGCTCAGCACGTAGGCGGCGATCGAGGCGAGCACGAGCCCGACGACGAAGCCGAAGATCGCGTCCTTGCGCGGCTTGGGTGAGAGCAGCAGCGACGCGGTGGGCTTGGCCGGCTTGACCTGCTGTGCGGCGGTGGCGCCCAGGCTCGATTCGAGCTGGTTGATCTTCGAGCTCAGGTTGGCGGCCTGCAGGATGCTGCTCGTGCTCGGGCCTTTCGCCGGGGGGGTCGTGGCCGAAGCGCCTTCGCCGGCGCCGGATTTGGCTTTGGTCGTTTTCGCGGTTTCCTTGGGTTCGCTGGTGAGTTCGATCCGGCGCAGCTGGCGGCGACTGATGGCGATCGCCTTTTCGATTCCCCGCTGGTGAATGCCGTTCTGCCGGCGGATGTAGGTTTGCGCCGTCAGGTTGGCGAGCAGCGCAGCGTTCTTGCCGCTGTGCGCTTCGGCGGTGATCGTGATGAATTCGCTTTTTTCTTCCGCCTTGGCCCGCACCTTGGAGCTGCGCGCGAGCGCCCCTTTGTGTTCGGCGCGTAGGCGGCGGCGCACTTTTTCGACGACGATCAAGTTGATGATCGGGACCTGCCCGGTGGCGGTCGTCGCGCGCGCTTTGCCGGAGGTTTTTTCACCCACTCCCTGTTCTTCGGAGCCCGCGCCGAGGTACACCTGCGTGGTCGCCTGATACTTCGGGCGCTGATGCTTGAAGTAGAGGTAGCTGGCGACCCCGACGACGATTGCGACAGCGAGGATTAGCCACTTGCGTGCCCAGATCGGAGCGAAGATGGCGGTGGCATCGGTGGTCTCGTTCATCGACTGCTTCGTCCATCCATGGCCGCGGAGGGCCCGCCATCATAACCGTTGGCCTTACCCGGAGCTAAAGACTAGCGCGGGCGCGATCGCCGGATCCGCGGGCAAGGATTCCTGCAATCCGCCCCGCTGGAGCGCATTTTCGGCAACCGCCGGTCCCGTAGTATGCGACGCCCGTGTCAAGCCTCCGGACAAGCCCTGACGATCACGGTGGCGTGGTCTGCTTCGCGACGCAGGGACATGGCCACATCGAGGGCGAGCGCGTCAGGGTGCTGCTGGAATCGCTTGCGCCGGTCGAGTTCCCCTTCGACCGTGCCCACAAGCTGCGCTCGGCGATTGGGCTGTTCAAGCAGGTGCGCGCGCGCAAGCCCGACCTGGTCGTGATGGAGGGAACCGGCACGGCTGGCGGACTGACGCTGCTGCTCGTCAAGGCCCTGCTCGGCGTGCCGTTCGTGTTCTGCAGCGGCGATGCGGTCGGTCCCTACCTGGGACTTCACTCGCGGCTGCTGGGGGCGCTGGGAACGCTGTATGAGCGGCTGCTCTGCCGGCGCTGCGCGGGGTTCGTCGGCTGGACGCCGTATCTGGTCGGACGCGCCCTCACCTACGGGGCGCCGCGCGGTATGACCGCCGCGGGCTGGACGCGCAACGAGCCCGCGCCTGGATCGCGCGAGCGGGTGCGCGGCGCGCTCGGAGTCGCCGACGACACGCTGCTGGTGGGGCTGGTGGGCTCGCTGCACTGGAACGAGAAGGTCGGATACGTCTACGGCGCCGAGCTCGTCCAGGCCATCCGCAAGGTGCGGCGGCGCGACGTGGCCGTCTGCATCGTCGGCGACGGCGACGGCCTCGGCCGCCTGCAGGAGCTCGCGGGAGACGATCTCGGCGGGCGTGTGCTGCTGCCCGGTCGCGTTGCGCCCGAGCAGGTGCCGGACTTCCTTGCGGCCTTCGACGCGGGCAGCCTCTCGCAGAGCGTCGACCGCGTCGGCTCGTTTCGCTACTCGACCAAACTGAGCGAGTACGTCGCCGCAGGGCTGCCCGTCATCACCGGGCAGACGCCGCTCGCATACGACCTCGACGAAGGCTACTTCTGGCGGCTGCCCGGAGACCTTCCCTGGGGACCGGTCTACATCGACGCGCTGGCCGAGCTCCTACAAGCACTCACCGCCGAGGAGGTGGCCCGGCGGCGCTCCGCCCTGGCCGCGTCGCGAAGCGATCGCTTCGAGCGCACGCTGCAGCAGCGGCGCATGCGCGACTTCGTGGCAGACATCCTCGCCGAGCGCGACCGCGACGGCTGAGCGGCGCCGCGCGCGCCTCAGCTCTGCGCGTCCAGCAGGCTCGCGTAAAGCGCGTCGTGGCGCAGCACCATCTTGTCCCAGCTGTATTGCAGCGCGGACGTGCGCGCTGCGGCGCCCAGGCGCTCTCGCAGCTCGGCGCTCTCGGCGAGCTGGCGCAGGCGCTCGGCGATGTCAGCGGGCTCGCGGCTGATCAAGAAGCCGTTGTGGGCGTCCTGCACGAGCTCGCGCACGCCGTTGACCGGCGTCGCGAGAATCGGCAGGCCGCTGGCCGCCGCCTCCAGGGCGACGAGCGGAAACGCCTCGTAGCTGGTGGGGAAGACGAACGCGTCCGCGGCCTGGTACAGCGGCGCCACGTCGCGCGATACGCCGTGCCAGTGCACGGCGCCGCCGACGCCGAGCCGGTCGGCGATCGCCTGATAGCGATCGCGATCGCCGGCGCCGACGACGAGCAGATCCCAACCCTCGACGAGGGCAAGCGCCCCGATCACCGGCTCCAGGCCCTTGCGCTCCCACTCGCTGCCGACGAAGATCGCCAGGTTGCGCCCCTCGGCGAGCTCCAGGGCACGACGAGCCTCCCGCGCCTCCTCGGCGCGCGACCCCGGCGCGAAGGCGTCGACGTCGACCCCGTTCTGGATGGTGCCGACGCGGTCGGCGAGCTTGGGGAAATAGCCTCGCAGCTCTTCGGCCACGCCCTCGGAGGCGCAGACGAACCGGCGCGGATCGTTCATCGCAAAGCACACGCGCTCGGCGATTCGCCCGAGCAGCCCGGATGCTTTGACGTTCATCCGATACAGCCAGTTGGAGCGGCTCGGCGTCGCGGGACCGACCTGCTGGCAGTACTGGATCGCAATGACGTCCACGGAGTTGAGCACGATCGCGCCCATGACCTGCACGAGACCTTTGCGCCACCGGCGGACCGCCAGCGTGCCCGCCACCATGAACCACGGGTAGCTCAGCACGAAGGGGCGGCTGGGACCGCGAACGCGCCGAACGGTCACTCCTGAGTCGGCCGGCAGGTCGCATTCGTAGGCGATCACGGTCACGGCGTGCCCGCGCCTTCGCAGGCCGAGAGCGAGTTCGCTGATGATCCTCTCCATGCCGCCGACCGGTCCGACGTGGTGAGCGACGAGCGTTATCTGCCGCGACACCGGCGCCGGCTCGACATCGTCGGTGCGGCTGGGGCCGGCCGTGCTCAGCCTGGCCACCATCACGCCTTCACACCTTTGCTTCGCGCAATGCTCTCGAGCTGCTCGAAGAACCGGGCGCGCATCGCCTCATCGGTGAAGTCTCGCAGGAACAGCTCGGCGCCGGCGCGACCGATCTCGCTGCGCAGCTGCGCCGAGGAGAGCAGCGGCTCGATCGCGGCCGCGAGCGCGCGCGGGTCGCCGGAGGCGGCCAGCACGCCGGTGCGCCCGTCCTGCACGATCTCGCGAGGGCCGGCCGAGTCCACCGCGACGACCGGGATGCCTCTGGCCATGCCCTCCAGCAGGACGATCCCGAAGGGCTCGGCCTCGGACGCGTTGACGAGGATGTCGAGCTGGTCCATGTAGGGGCCGGCGTCGGCCACCTGGCCGGTCATCGTCACGGCCTCGTCGAGTCCCAGGGAGGAGATCAACGCCGGCAGCGAGCCCGCGTACTGCGGCGAGAGACCGTGGGCGTCGCCTCCGACGAGCACGGTATGCAGCTCATGGCCGCGCTCGCGCAGCAGCGCGTGGGCCTGCAGCAGCCGATCCTGCCCCTTCCATGGCTGCAGTCGACCGACCAGGCCGATCACCGGAACTCCGGCCGGGAGCTGCAACGGCGGCGGCGCGTCACTGCGCTGCGGCGCCCGCGTCCCCGGCGCGACGACGAAGGTCGCCCGCGAGGGCCGCAGGGCGCCCTGGGCGCGGGCCGAGGCATGTGAGGAGCAGCCGACGGCGAGCGTGGGCAGCTTCGTCGCCAGTCGATCGACCAGCTCTGTGCTCGGCAGGCCGTGCTGCCACCAGATCAGACGGTCGCTCATGCCGGCGAGCGCCGCGGCCGGCGCCGCGTAGAGATGCATCTTCGGCAGCCAGTTGAGGATCAGGTCGGGGCGGCGGCGGCGGATCGTCCGCGCGAGGCGGGCGATCGTCGCGAGCACGCGGTGCGGTTGGCGCAGGCGTCCCGCCGGGATGACCTCGACGTGGAAGCCGTCGGCCGCCAGCTCCGGCGCCCAGGGACCGCCCTCCAGGAACACGAGGTCTACTTCGTGTCCAGCCGCCCTGGCGCCGCCGAGCGCGGTCTGCAGCATCTCTTCTGAGCCGCCGAGCCTGCTGGCCCAGGGCACCGTCACGAGTATTCGCACAGCCAGGCGCCGGCGCTCATGCGCGAGATGCCCCGCGTTCTGCCGACGCTCATCCGCCCGAGCATAACCTAGGCGCAGCGCGCCCTATTGTTGGCTGGCATGAGCTCGCCGGCGACCGTCGAAGGGCCCGAGCCACGACTGACGCTGGCCCACGATTACCTGCTCGTGATGCGCGGGGCGGAGCGTACGTTCGCGGCGATGGCCGATCTGTACCCCAGCGCCCCGATCTTCACCTTGCTGTATGACGAGACCGGCACGTTCGGGCGCTTCGGCGAGCACTCCGTCACCTCCTCGTCACTTCAGCGCCTCGGCGTCAGCCAGCGCAACTTCAGGCGCCTCTTGCCCTTTTATCAGGGCGCGGTGCGGCGGCTGAAGCTGCCGGCCAGCGACGTGGTCCTCACCAGCAGCAGCGCATTCGCGCACGGCGTCAGCGTTCCCGAGGGCGCGATTCACATCTGTTACTGCCACGCCCCGTTTCGCTACGCCTGGACCGAGCAGGCGCGGGCGCTGTCGGAAGTGCCTGCGCCGCTGCGCCCCGTGCTGCGCCTGCAGCTGGCCAGGATGCGCACGCGCGACCTGGCGGCCAGCCGTGGGGTCGACTCCTACATCGCCAACGCGCGTGTGACACAGGAGCGGATCAAGAGCTTCTACGGGCGCGACTCGACACTGATCCATCCGCCTGTGGAAACCCATCGCTTCAGCCCGGGGCAGCCGGGCGACGCGCTGCTGGTGGTGTCCGAGCTGGTGGCTCACAAGCGCGTGAACATCGCGCTGGAGGCGGCCAGCCGGGCCAACGTGCCGATCGAGGTCGTCGGCTCGGGGCCCGATCACGCGGCGCTTTGCCAGGCCTACCCCCGCGCGCGCTTCCTCGGCCGCGCCAGCGACCAGGAGCTGGTCGAGCGCTACGCCAGCGCGCGCGCGGTGATCGTTCCGGCGATCGAGGAGTTCGGCATCACCGCGGTCGAGGCGCAGGCCGCCGGACGGCCGGTCGTCGCGGCGGGCGCCGGCGGCGCGCTGGAGACCGTGCTGCCGGGCGAGACCGGCTTGCTCGCGCGACCCGACGACGTCGACTCCTTCGCCGAGGCGATCCGCAAGCTCGCTGCACTCGACCTCGATCCGGCGCGCGCGGTGCAGAACGCCGCGCGCTTCTCCGTCGCGAGCTTTCAGCAGAAGCTCTCACGCCACGTGGACTCGCTCGTGCAGCGGCGGGGGGCGCGCTGACGCAGGGGCCGCGCCGAGCGCGAGCTCTGCTGCCGGCGGCCGCAGGCTATGCGCGCTCGTCAGAGCAGATTCGCGGCCGCAGCCGCGCGACGGGCGCGCTCGCCGGAAGGTTGAGCGCCCGCGCGAGCAAATTGGGGCGCGCCACGGGCGAGGGGCGCCTGAGCGAGACGACGTCCTCGCGAATCAAACGATTGCCCTGCAATGGAATGCCCGTGCTCAACGAGCTCAGGTCGGGGATCGGCGCGGATGAGCCGACGCGTTGCAGCAGCGATCGCAGCACGCCCTGCGGATCGGCAGCGAAGTCCTCGTTTGCCAGCACGAAACGTCGCTGCGGCGGATGTTTGGAGAACACCCAGGCCGACAGCAGGTGCGTGAGCAGCAGGTAGGCGCGCGTCTTGGCCGGGTTGAACCTCGGCTCCTGCACGTCGCCACGCGCGAACGAGGCGATCACCTGCTGCGGCTCTCTGATCAGCAGCAGGAGGTACAGCTCGATCCCCTCCAGCGACTGCAGCTGGCGGGCACGCAATGGATAGTGCGAGGTGTCGACCACATGCGTCGCTGCGGCGTTTGCGGCGATCGCACGGTAGAGCTCACCCATCACCCGCAGGTAGGACCCGCGTATGCGCCTGCGAACGGACCGGCCGCGAAAGATGAACAGCGCCGACGAACGCTCCAGGTAGCGATGGGCAGTCGGGCCATACAGGGAATCTGCATCGCCAACCTCGTCCTTCACCCTCTTCCAGAAGGTCGTGCGCTGTTCACCTTTCAGCTTCGGCTCGCCCGAGCGCAGCAGCCACTTGTCAAGCTCGCCGGCGTAGAACACGCCCTCGCAGTTTCCGAGTGTGACCCCGAGAATCGTGCTGCCGCTGCGCCCGGCGCCCATCACATAGATCACCTTCGGCTTGTGCGAGCCGGGGTGCGCTTGCGTGGAGTCAGACCTCGGCCGGGGCGCCATCGCGGTGCAGTCTCGCAGATGGCCTCGGCGCGCTGAGCCGTCGCGCGCGTTCGCGGTGTGGCCTATAGGCTGGCCACCGAATGGCCCCCAAATCGCTGCGCATAGCATGGATCGGCGCCGGCCCAGGACCCAACGAGTCCGGCGGCGTGCCGGGTGTGGCAAGCGACCTGCTGCTCGGGCTCACAGGCCTCGGTCACCACGTCGACTGTTACCTGCCCGGGACGGCGCGCTCGCTGCCGCAGCGCATAGTCCAGGCCGACCGACTGACGTTCATCTGGGGCACGGGCAACTGGCGCTGGGATCGCTGGTACAGCCGCACGAAGATAGGCACTTTCCTCACAGGCTTGCTCAACCGCAGTGTCGGATCGGTGCGACTGCGTCGTGGCTTGGCGCGCAGGCACGCGATCGAGCCCTACGACGTCATTTACCAGTTTTCCAACATCGAGGCGCTGGCGATGCCTCGCTCACTCAGAAAATCCGTTCCACTGGTGATTCACCCGGAGACTCACATCGCCGGAGAGCTGCGCTTCCAGCTCGCCGAGCGACGCTTGAGCCTGCGCTGCCAGCCCGCTTATGTTTTTGCACTGACGGTCGCGATGATGGCGTTCCGTGTGATGGTGCAACGTCGGCGCGTACGCGACGCGCGCCTGCTCGTTTGCATCAGCAGCGTGTTTCGCGACCACCTGCTGCGCGACTACCGCTTGCCGCTGCAGGACACGGTCGTGATCCCCAACCCTGTGAGGCTCGAGCGCTTCACCGAATCGAGCGTCGAGCGAGGCGTCGGCGAGCCCGCGCGGGTCCTCGTGCTCGGAAGGATCGCGGCGCGCAAGGGCATCGAGGACGTGATCGCGATGGCCGAGCGCTTGCAGACGTCGGGCGTGCAGGCGCACATCCGGGTCGTCGGCGGCCCAAGCCTGTGGTCGGATTACACGCCGCTGCTCGACGATCTCCCGGCGGAGAACTCCGAATACGCCGGCCGCATCGCGCCGGCCGACATCCCGGCGGAGCTCGAGCGGACAGACGTGCTCGTCCAGGCCAGCAGGTATGAGCCGTTCGGGCTCACCGTGGGTGAGGCATTGGCCGCGGGCGTCGCGGTCGTGGCGACCAGCGAGGTCGGCGCGATCGAGGAGATCGACCGGCGGGTGGTCGCCGAGGTCGCGCCCGGAGACGTCGACGCACTCGCCGCGGCCGTCGCGCAGACGATCGACAGGCTCGCCGCGGCCCCCTCGGAGATTCGCCGCCTCGCCCGCGCCGAGGCGCAGCGGCGCTTTGACCCGGCGGTCGTAGCCCGGCAGGTCTCGCTGGCGCTGCAACGCCTGGTCGAGCCCGCCGAGGCCGCCGGGTCGGATGCCTGACCGACGCCGAAGCCGGCGATCGTCCTCAGACGCCGGCCAGCGCCCGCGGGTCGCGCACCCACCACGGCAATAGAGACGGGCGCCTCTCGGCGGGCAGCGCGCTCAGGTCGTGCACGCCCGAGCAGATGAACGCGCAGCGTCGTTCGCGTCGGTAGTCCTCCATGCCCAGGGCGTCGCTGACGTTCAGCGCCAGCGCGACGGTGTCCAGCCCATGTCGGCTGGCGAGGTCGGCGACGGCGCTGCGGCTGGGCACCAGCACCAGCCCATCGCCGGCCGCGTCGCGCGGATCGTAGAGATGGGAGACCTCGAACACGCTCGAGCGCGCTCGCGAGACTTCCGTGTCGATCACGATCAGCTGCGCACCCGCTCTGACCATCAGCTCGAACAGCTCCACCGGCCGGTCGACGTGATCCATGACGCCCAGGCAGAGAACGATGTCGAACCGATCGCCGAGCGGGTGCTCGAAGATGTCGCCCTGCTCGAACCGGTAGCGCTCGCCCGCCACCCCCTTGGCCTCGAACACGAGGCTCGCCTGGTCGACGTATTCCTGCTTGAAGTCGACGCCGAGCACGAAGTCCGCCCCCGCTTGCACGGCGGCAAGCGACCAGAAGCCGGCGTTGCAGCCGATGTCCAGCACGCGGCGTCCGCTCAGCGACCCGCCGGTCAGCTCGAGCAGCCGATCGAAGAAATAGGCGCGGCGCTGCTCGATGCGGTTGACCCGGCCACGATCGGGCAGCGGCGTGCTGATGCCCTCGCCGAACTGGAAGCTGTAATTCCATCGCGGAAAGGCGGCGATCCGGTCTTGCAGCTCCTGGGCTTGCACGGCCGCCAAGCGTAGTGCACCCCGCCGCGGCGGGCCCGAGGCAGCGCAACCGTGGACGTTCATCGCAGCGTGCGCGATGGCGCTCAAGCCGGGGCGCCATGGCGCCGATGCAGGAACAGGCCGCGCGAGGGAGAACTTCGATCAAAGCGCGGCCGGACCCTCAAGTGCTGATCCTGCTCATTCCCATCGCCTGGCTTGCCACTCTGGTGCTGCTGCTGTGCATCTGCCGTGTTGCAGCCGACGCCGAGGCGGACCCCGCTGCGGCAGGCGTTGCGCGACCCGACATCGGCCAGCGAATCGTGCTGCTGCGGACCCCGCTCGTGCCCAGGTACGCGTCGCGTCGCCAGAGCGAGCAGCGCGGCGTCTCAGCCGGAGCGCCACGGTCCAGCCGACGGCGCGTCGTCGCACACCCGGGTCGCTGACCGACCGGCGCCGCTGCGCCGGGACTGACCTACAGCCCGCGGCGCCCGAACACGTGCGGCACCGTGCGCAGCAGGATCTTCACGTCGGTCCACAGCGACCAGTTGGCGACGTACAGGTAGTCGAGCGCCACCATCTCCTTCAACGGGACGCGCGCCGGTCCGAGGATCTGCCACGGGCCGGTCATGCCGGGCATCAGTTCCAGTCGCCTGCGGTGCCATCCCTCGATGCGCTCGTCCTCCTCGATCACCAACGGGCGCGGGCCGACGAGGCTCATCTCGCCTTTGACGATGTTCAGCAGCTGGGGCAGCTCGTCCAGCGCGGTCATGCGCAGCAGTCGCCCCACGCGCGTCACCCGCGGATCCTGAGCGATCTTGAACAGCCCTTCCTGTGCCTCGTTGCGGTGGCGCAGCGACTCCTTCATCGCATCGGCGTCGGGGATCATCGTGCGGAACTTGAGCATGTGAAAGCGCCGGCCGTGGCGCCCGACGCGCAGCTGGCGGAAGAACACGGGCCCGCGGCTGTCCAGCTTGATGGCGATGGCGAAGGCGATCATCAACGGCGAGATCGCCAGCAGGCCGAGCGACGCGCCGACGAGGTCGAAGGCTCGCTTGATCGCCGCGGAGGAGCGCGTCAGGTCAAAGCGCCGAACGCCCATCAGCGTCACGCCGTGCAGGTCGTCGAACTCGACTGAGGAGCCGACGACCTCGAGCATCCGCGGCAGCACGCTGACGCGCACGCCGACCGCCTTGAGCGTGCGCACGAGGTTCAGCGTCTCGTTCGCGTCGGCGCCGGCGCTCCAGCCGGGCGCGATGATCGCGCGGTGCACGTCGAGCGTCTGGGCGAGGTCGCGGATCTCCGTCAGCCGTGGCGCCGAGAAGGCGTCGGTCGACCAGGGCGCGACCTGATCGAGGTTGAGATGGGCGACGATCTTCGCCTTGATCCCGCCATGGCCGCTCAGCTTGCTGGCGACTATCTCCGCAGAGCGCTCGTCGCCGATGAACAGACATCGCTCGGTGGGTCCGATCCAGAGGGCCAGGCCCCGCGCGGTGGCGCGTGCCAGCAGCAGGGAGCCGCTGAGCACGACCCACAGGAACAGCGCCTCCTTGCGGTCAAGCGTGCCGGCGACGATGAGCCGGCCGGCCAGCAGCGCCACGAGCGTGCACAGCGTCGCCAGCTGGAACAGCTTCGGCGCCTCGTCGAGCGTCGTCTTGCGCAGCAGCGTCTCGTCGCGGTCGTAAAGGCCGAGCAGCTTGGCCCACACGAGCAGCAGCGGAACGCCGACCAGGCTCTCCCATGTCAGGTGCAGCGGCACCCGCCGCGAAGACACGGCGACCGTCAGGACGAGCGCGCCGAGGATCGCGACCACGTCGGCGGTGAGCAATGCCCGGCGAAACAGCGCGTCGCGGCGCAGGCACACCGACGGACCGCGTACGTCGGCAAACCCCGCCGAGCGACGCCGCCGAACGACGTCGCGCCGTGCGCTTCTCGCTCCGGCGACCGGCCGCGCTCCCCATCGCAGTCCGGTCTCCGGCCCGTTTCCCGTCCCCGTCTCAACGCTCATGAGCGCTCCTCGCCTCCTTGCCCTCCGTCAACATCCCGCTATAACGCGCGGCCGGCTCGAATAAATGTCGAGATCCCGTGATTACGGCTCAATCCGTGCATCATGCACTTAAGTCGGTCGTAAAGTCAAGCCTGCGAGGACGATTCCGTCGGCGACGGTCGATCTCGCGGGCCGGGCGGGGCCTCTATCAAGAGTCTCAGCGGCCTCTCCGGCGCTGCTTGAGCGTGATCCCCTCCAGCACGTGCGCGACCGTCTCGCACGCGTCGACGGCGGCCTCCAGCGACTCGAAGATGTCCTTCCAGCGGATCACCACCATCGGGTCGATCCCGCCGGCGAACAGCGAGGCGACACCGTCGCGCTGCAGGCGATCGCCCTCGTTCTCCAGGCGATGGATCTCCACCAGGTGCGGACCGAGCTCGGCGCCGGTGCGCAGGCAGCGCAGCGCCTGAGCGATCTGCTCGCCGGCGCCGACGAGCACGTCCGCGAACGCAACCGACTGCTCCATCGGCGCCTCCACGCCATACAGGCCGAGCTGCGCGGCCGCCTGCTCGGCGTGGTCGACGATGTCGTCCAGCGCCGTCGCCAGGGCGTACCCGTCGCCCGCGGCGAACGGCGCGCGCACCCTGCCGCCGGCCAGGCGATGGATTATGTCGTGCGTGATGCGGTCGCCTTCCTGCTCGCACACCTTCAGGTCCTGCGCGAGCGTGGCGTGCTCGGGATAGTCGACCAGCAGGTCGTGCAGCAGCAGGCCCGCGCGCTGCACGTTGCGCCCGGCCTCCTCCACGAGGGACATCAAAGCCGGGTCGGCGGCGCGCGAGAGCAAGCCCATCGGCCGAGGATATTGGGGCGAGCGTCGGATGCCCGCGCTTTCACGATTTCTTCACCACTCGATTTCGAGTTTGCAACGTGGACGCGCATACGCGCGTGAAACGCTGGCAACGTGGCCGGCATTTCCGACAGCGCCGACACGCTGTACGCCGGCAAGCTCGACGAGGCGATGCCCGACCGCCGCTTCATCCACACCCATCCCGGATTCGGCTATCGCTTTCAGCCCCAGCCCGCCAGCGATGGGGCCGGCGCGCTGGCGCGGACCGACGATTGCGATGGTCAGCGCGACGGGCTTTCACGCAATGTTCACATCGGAGCGCGCGACAGTTAAGAGACTCCCCGCAGCACCGATCGGCGTGGACCGCATTGGGCCCGCGTTCGCTCTCAACGTAATCCAGCCAGAGGAGACGCAGTGACCAAGACCAGGTTTGGCGCGCTCGCGGGCGCGGTGGCGCTCGCGCTCGGACTAGCAGCGTGTGGCAGCAGCTCGAGCTCGTCCTCGACCGGCTCGGGTGGCGCATCCGCAACGATCTCCGGCGCCGGCTCGACGTTCGCTGCGCCCGTGTACGAACAGTGGGCGTCGTCGCAGTCCGGTCTCACCGTCAACTACCAAGCCGTCGGCTCGGGCGCCGGCATCACCTCGCTGGAGTCGAAGACCGTCGACTTCGGCGCCTCAGACCCGCCGCTGAAGCCCGAAGACGAAGAAGCGATCGCCAAGAACGGCAGCCCGGCGGTGGAGATCCCGATGTTCTTGGGCGCGATCACGGTCTCCTACAACGTGCCCGGCGTGCAGACCGGCCTGAAGCTGGACGGCAAGACGATCGCCGACATCTACCTCGGCAAGGTCAAGACGTGGGACGACGCCGAGATCAAGGCGCTGAACCCGGGCGTCTCGCTGCCGAGCACGGCGATCACGGTCGTCCACCGCTCCGATTCGTCGGGCACCACGGCCGGCTTCACCGCGTTCCTGGCCACTGTCGACCCCGAGTTCAAGAGCAAGGTCGGCGAAGGCAAGGACGTCCAATGGCCGACGGGCACGGGCGCAAAGGGCAACGCCGGCGTCGCCGGCGCCGTCGAACAGACCGCCGGAGCCGTCGGCTACGTCGAGCAGGCCTACGCGCTGCAGCACAAATTCACGTTCGCGTCTGTGAAGAACGAGGCCGGCAAGTTCGTTGCTCCGAGCCTCGCCTCGACGACCGCCGCGGCCCAGGGTGTGAAGGTTCCGGCCAGCCTCGGGATAAAAATCTCCAATCCCGAAGGCGCCGGCAGCTACCCGATCACCTCGCAGACGTTCATCATCGTCAACAAGGACCTCTGCAAGGCGGGCGTGCCGGGTGGCGAAGCGGCCGCCAAGGGTGTCGTCAAGTTCATCACCTACGGCCTCAACGAAGGGCAGTCGATCCTTTCGCAGGCCGACTATGCGGCCCTTCCGGCGTCGATCCTGGCGAAGTCCAAGACGGCTGCCGCGGGCCTGGAATGCAACGGCTCGCCGATCGGCGGCTGAGCCGACGAGAAGCCGTCCATCGGATCCGGTAGACAAGGGACGATGAGCACGGCAGCCATGCCAGGCGGCGATCGCTCGACGCTCGCGCGGTCGCCGCTTGCGCGGCTGCCAGACAGGGCGCTGAAGTACGGGCTGACGGCGCTCGCCGCCCTGATCCTCGCGCTGATCGTCTTCTTCTTCGTGCGCCTGGTCGGAGAGGCGCGTCCGGCCTTCGCGCACACCGGGGTGTTCGGCTTCACCTTCGACAACGATTGGGACGTCAGCGGCGAAAAGTTCGGCGCCCTGCCGCTGGTCCTCGGCACGCTGATCACCTCCGGCCTGGCGCTGGTGATCGGCGTCCCGATCGCCGTCGCGACGGCGATCTACGCCAACGAGCTGTGCCCGCTGCGCCTGCGCTCGGCGCTGACCGTGCTCGTGGAGCTGCTGGCGGCCGTGCCGTCGGTCGTGTACGGCCTGTGGGGCATCTTCTTCCTCGCGCCCAAGCTGCAGCCGATCGAGCAGTGGTTCGCCGACCGCCTGTCGTTCATCCCCTTCATCGGCGGCGGCGCCGTGACGATCCCCAACTACTTCATCGCCGGCCTGATCCTCGCGATCATGATCCTGCCGATCGTCAGCGCGATCAGCCGGGAGGTCATGGCGACGGTGCCCGCCGATCACAAGGAAGCCGCCCTCGGCCTCGGCGCGACGCGCTGGGAGATGATCCGCACGGCGGTGCTGCCCTACTGCCGCGCGGGCATCGTCGGCGGCGCGATGCTCGGCCTCGGGCGCGCGATCGGCGAGACGATCGCCGTGACGATCGTGATCGGCGACGCGCCGCAGCTTGGCAGCCACCTGTTCGGACAGGGCTACAGCCTCGCCGCCGTGATCGCCAACGAGTTCGGCGAGGCCCAGGGCGTGCACCGCTCGGCGCTGTTCGCGGCCGGCCTAGTTCTGTTCGTGCTCACGCTGCTCGTCAACGGCATCGCCAGGGTGCTCGTGAACAGGGCGTCGCACCCAACCGAGCGATCGGCGACGCCGCCCGTCCCGGTCGGGCCGCAACCGATCGCGGGCGCGGTGGCCGGCGCATGAGCGCGCAGAGCCCGTCAAGCGCCAAGCTGCACCGCTTCGCCGTCACGCCGGCGCGGCGGCGCAAGGACAGGCTGGCGCGCGGCGCGATCAGCGGCGCGACGGTGATCGCGCTGATCCCCCTGGCGCTCGTCCTCTACTACCTGCTGAGCAAGGGCCTGAGCTCGTGGAGCTGGAGCTTCTTCAGCACCGATCCGACCGGCAACACCTTCTTCAAGACGTCGAGCATCGGCGGGGTCAAGAGCGCGATCCTGGGGACGATCGAGATCGTCGCGCTGGCGTCGGCGATCGCCATACCGATCGGCCTCGGCGTCGCCGTATGGCTGGTGGAGTACGGTCGCGGCAGCAAGTTCGCCCACCTCGTCCGCTTCTTCGTGGACGTGCTGACCGGCGTGCCCTCGATCGTCTTCGGACTGTTCATCTACATCGTGCTGATCGTCGGCACGGGCAGCTCCTACGCCGGCTACAAGGGCTCGTTCGCGCTGGCGCTGCTGATGCTTCCCGTGGTAATCCGCTCGGCCGAGGTCATCCTCACCCTGATCCCCACCACGCTGCGCGAGTCCGCGCTGGCGCTCGGCGCGCCGCGCTGGAAGGTGATCTTCCGGATCATCCTGCCGACCGCCCTTCCCGGAATGGTCACCGGCGTGCTGCTGGCGATCGCGCGCGCCGCCGGCGAGACCGCGCCGCTGCTGTTCACCGCCGCCTCCACGCGCAACACCAACTTCAATCTCAGCCAGTTCATGAACTCGCTGCCGGTGCAGATCTACGACGACGTGACCTCCCCGACGACGGCCGTGGTAAACCGTGCGTGGGGAGCCGCCCTCGCCCTCGTGACAATGATCCTGCTGCTCAACGTCATCGCCCGCCTCGTCTCGCGAAGGAGCCGCCTTGCATGACATCCGACGGAACCGCCTCCCGAGTCGCTGACATGGAGCCCGAGAGCCAAGCCGAGGGCGAGCGCCGGCGCATCGCGCCCAAGGGGTCCGAGTCCAACAGCGGCACCGCCACCGAGACCGCGCCGAGCCCGGTCGAGGCCAAGCCCGGGCTGAGCGTCACGCTGGAGAAGCTGCGCGCCTTCTACGGCGACGCCGAACAGGTCAAGGGCATCGACCTGGACTTCCGCGCCAACGAGGTCACCGCGATCATCGGTCCGTCCGGCTGCGGCAAGTCGACGATGATCCGCTGCATCAACCGCATGCACGAGGAGATCCCCGGCGCCCACGCCGAGGGCCGCGTGCTGCTCGACGACGCGGACATCTACGACCCGTCGGTGGACGTCGTCGCCGTGCGCCGGGCGATCGGCATGGTCTTTCAGAAGCCCAACCCGTTTCCGACGATGTCCGTGTTCGACAACGTCGCCGCCGGCCTGCGCCTGGGGTCCAGCGGGCGGCGAGGGCAGGGCAAGGCCGACCTGCAGGCGAAGGTCGAGACCGCGCTGCGCGGGGCGGGGCTGTGGGACGAGGTCTCCGAGCGCCTGTCCGAGCCCGGCGCGGGGCTCTCGGGCGGTCAGCAGCAGCGGCTGTGCATCGCACGCTCGCTGGCCGTCGAGCCCGAGGTGATCCTGATGGACGAGCCGTGCTCGGCGCTGGACCCGATCGCGACGCTGAAGATCGAGGAGCTGATCGAGGAGCTCAAGCAGCGCGTGACGATCGTGATCGTCACGCACAACATGCAGCAGGCCGCGCGCGTCGCCGATCGCACGGCCTTCATGCTCAGCGGCGAGCTCGTCGAGGTCGGCCCGACACAGGAGATCTTCACAAAACCCAACGACTCGCGCACCGAAGAATATGTCACCGGCAAGTTCGGCTAGCGACGACGAGCGGCGCGGCGCGGCCGCCGAGTCGGCCGGAGCGACCGCCGCCAGCGCCGGCACGCCGGGCGAGGCGCCCGGCGGCGCCCCCCGGGGCCGTGCGCACTTCCAGGAGCAGTTGCACGCGCTGGAAACCGACGCGCTCGGCGGCCTAGACCTGATCGTCGAGCAGCTCGACCGCGTGCTGGAGGCGCTCAGCCATCAGGACGTGGAGCTCGCCCAGATGGTGATCGCCGACGACGACCGTGTCGACGGGCGCTATCTGGAGGTCCACCAGGGCATCCTCTCGCTGCTGGCCCTGCAGGCGCCGGTGGCGGGCGATCTGCGTCTCGTCGCCGCGCTGCTGCATCTGATCAAGCACATCGAGCGTATGGGCGACCAGTGCGTGAACATCGCAAAGATGATCCCGCTGTCCGGATACGAGCCGCCGGTGCGTCCGGAAATGCTCGAGGCGCTGGCGAAGATGGGCGCCTACGCGCGCTCGGAGGTCGCCCAGTCCAAGGCGGCCTTCGCAGCTCGCGACGTCGAGCTGGCCGAGGACCTCGTGCGCCAGGACCGCGAGATCAACCGCCTCAACCGCGAGATCTTCCGCACGGCCATCGAGATCGGCGACGACGTCGACACGCGCGAGTGGGCGATGCACATGACGCTCGTCGCGCGCGCGCTGGAGCGCATCGGCGACAACGCCGTGGACATCGGTGAGCAGGTCGCCTTCGTCGTGACGGGGCTGTTTCGCGAGTTCTCGGACTCCTCGCATCCGGCCGGCGTACCGCCCGACGCAGCGCCGGACGGCGGGCCCGAAGCGCTCTGAGAGCGAGCGCGCCTTTATCGGCGCTCGCGGCGGTGGCAGGCCGCGCCTGCTCACGCGCTGACGGTTACAAGGTCTCCAGGGGCACGCCGACGATGTTCAGCCGGCGCGTCAGGCCGTCCAGCGCGAACGAGCGCAGCTCCTCGGTGGATGCGCCGAGCACAGATGCGTCGGCGCCCGCCGGCGGCGTCAGCGACTCGGCGACGGCGGGAAGCAGCTCTCGCAACGTCCGGCGCACCACGTCGGCCATCTGCCGATCGCGCTGGACGGCCCCACGCAGAAACCAGACGCCGTAGCCGATGTGGCGGTGCTCGTCCTCGTGAATCTTGGTGTAGCCGGCGACGAAGCCCGGCAGCAGTCCTTCGCGCTGCAGAAAGCGCGTCGAGAACTCGAACGTCGTCAGCCCCAGCGTCGCCTCGAGGATCAGGTGGTAGATCGTCACGAACGCCACCTTCGCCGCGGCGTCGCCCGGCCGGGCGCGCAGGCGGTCGTGGGCTGCCACCAGGCGCTCGTCGAAGATCGTGCGAAAGGCCGGCGAGATCTGCTCGCGCGCACGCTCGACGTGCGCGGCGATCTCCGCCGGCTCTGAAACGACCTCGTCCTGGAAGCGCGCGTAGAACTGCATGTGCCGGGCCTCGTCGACCTGCTGCGTGGCCAGGAACGTCACCTCCTCCTCGCCGGCTTCGGCGCCGACGAGCCCGGAGAACTTCGTCGTGATGCGCTCCTCGGCGACCATCAGCGAGCCGAGCACGAACGAGACCAGCGAGCGGTCGTCCATCGCCTCCCACTGCCGGCGATCGACCGTCAGGTCGACGTCCCACGGGCTCCACTGGCTCTCCTCCCAGTGGCGGTAGAGCGTCTGCGGGTCGTGCAGGTGAACCTCGCGTGCCGAAGCGCTCACCTGTCGCGCTCGCCCAGGTCCTCCGACGGCGACGCGCCCGCGTCGCAGCCGCATCCCTGCTCCTGCCCGCAGCATTCGGACTTGGCGCTCGGCTCACAGCAGCTTGCCTGCCTCTCGGGTCCACAGCAGGGGTCCGCGCTCGTCTCGGCAGCGCTCAGCTCAGCCATTGCGACAGCTCCTTCACAGCGTCGGGGATCACGTAGTAGTAGGCCCACAGGCCGCGGCGCTCGGAGTCCACGATCCCGGCGTCGCGCAGCTTCTTCAGATGGTGGGACAGCGTCGGCTGGGAGACCTCGAACAGCGGCACCAGCTCGCACACGCAGACCTTGCCGGCGTGCTTGCGCAAGACGTCCACGAGTTGCAGGCGGATCGGATCGCCGAGCGCCTTCGCCACCTCCGCCATGCGCAGCGCCTCATCGCGCTGCACGTCCGGGTAGACGACGGGCTCACAACAGCGCTCTCCCGCCGCTCGCTTCTGCTTGGGCGCCAGCTGCATATCCACGGACATCTATATATATTTATCAATAATAATTATTGCTGTCAATGTATTACCCTCAGCTCCGTGAAACGGGCCGACGCGCGTTTTGACCAACCTGCTTTCGTGAGCGCCGGGCCGGACACCGTCGCGATCGTCACCGACGTTCACGCGAACCTGCCCGCGCTGCAAGCGGCGCTCGCGCGGACGGAGGAGCTTGGCATCGAGCGCGTTTTCTGTGGCGGCGATCTCGTCGGCTACGGCCCACACCCCAACGAGGTCTGCGCCCTGCTCGCACGGCGCCAGATTCCGACCGTCCATGGCAACTACGACTATGCGATCGCGCGCGACGAAGAGGACTGCGGCTGCGCGTATGTAACCGCACACGACCGCGAGCTTGGCCGGCGCTCGGTGGACTGGACGCTCGCACACACCAGCCGGCGCTCCAAGGACTTCCTGCGCGGCCTGCCCTTCGACCTGCGCTTCGCCGTCGGCGAGGTCGGGGTGCACCTGGTTCACGGCTCGCCGAGAAAAGTCAACGAGTACCTGTTCGAGGACAAGCCGGCGCGCCTGTACGAGCGTCTGGCGCGGTCTGAGAGCGACCCCGCGCTCGTCTTCGGACACACCCACAAGCCGTGGGTGCGCGAGCACGGCGGCGTGCTGTTCGTCAACTGCGGCTCGGTCGGCAAGCCCAAGGACGGCGACGCTCGCGGCGCGTTCGCCGTGCTGACGCCCAACGCCGCCGGCGTGGCCGTGAGCATCGAGCGCGTCTCCTACGACGCCGACGCGGTCGCGGCCGAGATCCGCCGCGCCGGCCTTCCGGGCGAGCTCGCCGACAAGCTCGTGGTCGGGGCATGACCGCCACTCCCGCGCTCGCCCGCCGCCTGCTCGCCGAGCTGCTTGGCTCGGCATTCCTCGCCGCGCTCGTGATCGGCTCGGGCATCGCAGCGCAGACCCTCTCCCCCAACGACGTCGGCCTCGAGCTGTTCGAGAACGCGGCTGCGACGGCCGCGGGGCTCTACACGATCATCCTCATGTTCGGCCCGGTATCCGGGGGCCACTTCAATCCGGTCGTCTCGCTGGCCGACGCGAGCTTCGGTGGCATGCGCTGGCGCGAAGCGCTCGCCTACATCCCGGCGCAGGTCGCCGGCTGCGTTCTCGGCGCGGTCGCGGCGAACGGGATGTTCTCGCTCGCCGCCGTCAGCGTCTCCACCCATCACCGGGCTTCGACCGCGCACCTGCTCGGCGAGGTGATCGCCACCGCCGGGCTGGTGCTGGTCATCTTCTCGTTGGCGCGCAGCAAACGCACGAGCAGCGCCGCGGCCGCCGTCGGTGCGTACATCGGCGCCGCCTACTTCTTCACGAGCTCGGCCAGCTTCGCCAATCCGGCGATCAGCGTCGGACGCATGTTCTCCGACACCTTCGCCGGCATCGCTCCCCCCTCCGTGCCCGGATTCGTCGCGGCGCAGCTGATCGGCGGCGCCTGCGCGATCCTCGCGGTCAGCGTGCTCTACCCGGACGTCACCCCGGCCGAGGCCGCAGAGATCGTCATGCCTCGGACCTAGCCGCGCTGGCGCCCCGCAAACAGCGCCCGGCCTGTGAACATCCTGTGACGATTGCGCTGCGTGGCTTTCCTCGATCCTCGCCCTCCCCTAGACTGCCGGCCAATGACGGAGAGCATCACCGCCACGGATGAGGCGGCGCCGTCGGGCCCGGGGGGCGCTTCAGCGGCGCTGCGCATCGCGGTGCTCGACCGCGACAGCGGATTCATCCAGGTCCTGAGCAAGCGCCTCGAACGGCTCGGCTGGGAGCACCGTGTGCTGGCGAGCCCGGTGCCTGCAGACACGATCGTCTCGATGCGCCTGAGCGCGCTCGTCGTCGATTTGGCGGTGCTCGGCCCGCAGGCGTGGGAGTGGCTGGAGCGACTGTGCGGAGCGCTGCCCGACCTGGGCATCGTCGTCTGCACCGGACCGTCGACCGTCGCCCAGCGCGTGCGCGGGCTGCGACTGGGCGCCGACGACTGGATCACCAAGCCGTGCCACCCCGAGGAGGTCATCGCGCGCGTGCAGAGCGTCGTGCGCCGCCGCCGGCGCCCGAGCGGGCGCACGGAGGTCGAGCCGCTGCTCGCCGGCGAGGTGGAGATCCTCTCCGATCGCTTCCAGGCGTTCGTCGGCGAGTCCAGCCTGGACCTGACGCGCCGCGAGTTCGAGCTGATCGAGCTGCTGGCCGCCGCCGAGGGCCGCGTGCTCGAGCGCGAGGAGATCTACTCCCGCCTGTGGGGCTACACGATGGTGCGCGGCGACCGCTCGGTCGACGTGTTCGTGCGAAAGCTGCGACAGAAGCTGGAGAAGGCCTCGCCGCGCTGGCGCTACATCCACACGCACTTCGGCATCGGCTACCGCTTCGCGGCCGAATCGCTGGACGTCGACTCGGTCGAGGTCGAGGTCCCCGCCTCAGTGCCCGTCGCCTGGGACGCCCGCGATCAAAGCGAGCTCGCGCGGTCGCAGAAGGACCGCGAGCTCGCCCCCGACGCCCTCTAGGCGCAGGACGGCCAGCCCGCCCTTCTTGAGGTCGATGCGCGCGCCGGTCAGGTCGGCGACCGTGCGCGAGAGATCGGGCTCGTGGCCGACGATCAGCAGGCGCCCGTCGCCGTCGATCTGCGACAGCGCGTCCAGCGCCTGCGCCCCGTCGAAGCCCGAGGCCAGCGGCTCGTGCGCGCGCAGCAGCTCGCGCTGCTCGGCCGGCCACCGCTCCGCGGCGAGCTCGGCCGTCTGTCGGGCGCGCGCCTTGGGGCTGAACAGCACGGCCTCGAAATCCACGCCCAGACGCGAGAACGCCGCTCCGGCCGCACGTGCCTGACCCTCGCCGCGCGGCGTCAGGCGCCGCTCGGCGTCCGAGCGCGTTCCGTGCTGGCCGATTCCCAATCGGTCGGCCTCGGCATGACGTAGTACCCAGAGCTGACGAGCCATTGCCCGCGGCTCACCCTACAGCGTGCGATTCGACGGCAGCGTGCGAATCGACGGGTCGTGAACGGCGTGTTGCGCGCCGCGCCGGCCACGCCGCGCGCCGCGCGTACGACGATCCTCGCGGCCGCCGGGGAGAGGACGCGAGAGGGTGTAGCTTGAGAAGCGACATGGACGCTCGCGAGCAGAACTCCACCGAGCTGTCGCCTGCGGACGGGCGATCGCCGACACGCCTGAGCGCCGAGCTCGACCTGCACGACCCCGCGCTCTACCTCAACCGCGAGCTGTCGTGGCTGGACTTCAACGACCGCGTGCTGCAGCTCGCCGAGGAGCAGCGCCTGCCGCTTCTGGAGCGCGTGAAGTTCTGCGCGATCTACACGACCAACCTCGACGAGTTCTACATGGTGCGCGTCGCCGGCCTGCGCGACCAGATCGACGCCGGCGTGGAAAACCCCGCCCAGGACGGCCGCACCCCGTCGCAGACGATCGCGCTGATCCGCGAGCGCGTGACGAGCCTCGGCCGCCGCCTGACCGACTGCTTCGAAGGAGAGCTGCGCCCGGCGCTGGCCGACCACGACATCCAGGTCGTCGGCGTGCGCGAGCTCGACGACGAGCGCCGCAGCGAGCTGGCGGCGCTGTTTGCAAAGAAGATCTTCCCCGCGCTCACGCCGCTCGCCGTGGCGCCGGGGCGACCCTTTCCGTACATCTCCAACCTGTCGCTCAGCCTCGCCGTGCTCGTGCGCGACCCGGCCACCGACCAGACGGTGTTCGCGCGCGTGAAGGTGCCCACGGAGATCCTGCCGCGCTTCGTCGCGCTCAAGCAGGCCGACCCCGCGCAGCCGCTGCTCGTGCCGCTGGAGGACGTCATCGCGCATCACCTCGACGCGCTGTTCCCGGGCATGGAGATCGTCGACTACAACGTGTTCCGCGTCACGCGCGACGCCGACCTGGAGGTCTCCGACGACGCCGCCGACCTGCTGCAGGCCGTCGAGGACGAGCTGCGCCGGCGGCGCTTCGGCGAGATCGTGCGCGTCGAGGTCGGCGCCGACACCTCGCCGCGGCTGCTGTCTGAGCTGTCCGGCCTGCTCGGCGTCGAGGACGAGAGCGTCTATCCCGTCGCCGGGCTGCTGGACATGGGCGCGCTGTGGCAGCTCGTGCGCCTGCCCGGGCACGGCGAGCTGCGCCAGGAGCCACTGGTCGGCATCACCCACCCGCGCCTGCTGCGCCACGAGGACGAGCGCCCGGACGTGCTCGGCGCGATGCGCGAAGGCGACCTGCTCGTGCACCACCCCTACGTCTCGTTCGCCACCTCCGTCGAGCGCTTCGTCGAGCAGGCCGTGGCCGATCCGAACGTGCTGGCGATCAAGCAGACCGTCTACCGCACCAGCGACGACTCGCCGCTCGTGCCGGCGCTGATCGACGCCACCGAGCGCGGCAAGCAGGCGGTCGCGCTGGTCGAGCTCAAGGCGCGCTTCGACGAGGGCATGAACATCCACTGGGCCAAGGCGATGGAGGAGGCCGGCGTGCACGTCGTCTACGGCCAGCCGTCGCTGAAGACGCACGCCAAGTGCGTGCTCGTCGTGCGCCGCGAGGGCGACGGCGTGCGCAACTACGTGCACATCGGCACCGGCAACTACCACTCGGCGACAGCGCGCCTGTATACCGACTTCGGGCTGTTCACGACCGACGAGCAGCTCGGCGCGGACGTCGCGGACATGTTCAACTACCTCACCGGCTACGGCCGCCCGCTGCACTATCGCCGCGTGCTGATGGCCCCCGACCAGCTGCGCGACGGCATCCTCGCGCAGATCGAGCGCACGATCGAGGCCCACGGCGAGGACGCCCCGGCGCGCATCGCCATGAAGATGAACTCGCTGGTCGACGGACGCTGCATCCGCGCGCTGTATCGCGCGTCGCAGGCCGGCGTGCAGGTCGACCTCAACGTGCGCGGCATCTGCTGCCTGCGTCCCGGCGTCCCGGGCGTTTCGGAGAACATCCGCGTCGTCTCGATCGTCGGGCGCCTGCTCGAGCACTCGCGCGTGTACGCCTTCCGGCGCGACGGTCAGCACACGATCTACATCTCCTCCGCCGACCTGATGCCGCGCAACCTCGACCACCGCGTCGAGCTGGCCGCGCCGATCGAGTCAGAGGAACTGCGCGCCGAGCTGCTCGACACGCTCGAACGCGGCTTCGCCGACAACCAGAACTCGTGGGCGCTGGACGACGAAGGCGCCTGGCAGCGGCGCGAGCCCGCGCCCGGCGAGCCCGTGCGCAGCCTGCAGCTGGAGCTCGCCGAGCATTACGCCGGGCGCGCAGGCGCCTAGCCGAGCTCGTCCAGCGTCGCTTTGAGGTCGTCCACGGACTGGTAGTCCAGCCCCAGCAGGTGGTCGTGGCGGTGGCGCACGATGCCCTGCTCGTCGATCACGATCACCGCGCGCTTGGTTCCCAGGCGCTGCGAGTAGGCGCTGTAGGCCTTGGCGACGCTCTTGTCTACGTCCGCCAGCAAGGGCACGTTGAGGCCGTGCTTGGCGACGAACTCCTCGTGCGAGGCGAGGTCCTGCGAGGAGATGCCCAGCACGGTCGCGTTCAGCGACGCGAAGTCGCCGCCGCGATCGCGGTAGGAGCAGAACTGTTTGGTGCAGACCATCGTGTTGTCGCCCGGGTAGAACAGCAGCACGACGCGCTCGCCGCGATGCTCGGCCAGGTGAAACGGCCCATCGGTGCCCGGCAACTCGAAGTCCGGCGCCGGCTCGCCCACCTGCGGTGTCTTGGCCATCTAGCTTCCCTCCAGTCGTCGATCTTCGCGGGCGCCAGCATATCCGGGCCGAGGCCGGGCCCAAGGCCGGCGGCCGGCGGCCCGCTTCGGTCCGGCCCAGGCCGGGCGCGCGCCCAGCCTGGGCGCGCGTTCAGTCCAACGCGCTTTCGAGCAGCCGCAGCCAGACCTCGCTGCGCGTGGGAAAGCAGGGCACGGCGTGCGCCAGGCGCTCGAGCGGGACCTCGCCGATCACCGCGATCGTCGCCGCGTGCAGCCAGTCGGCGACCTCCACGCCGGCGAACGTCGCGCCGACGAGCACGTCGCGATCCTCGTCGATCACGATTCGCGCCATCCCCGGCGCGCCGTGCCCGACGAAGCTCGCGCCGGCGACGGCGTCGATCGACTGGTCGACTGCGCGCACGCTCAGACCCGCCGAGCGGGCGCTCGCGAGCGTGTGTCCGACGGCCGCGACCTGCGGCTCGGTGAAGATCACGCGCGGCGACAGCGGCCCGTCCGAGCGAAGCGACACGGCCCTGCCGAGGATGTGATCGGCGGCCAGGCGCGCCTGGTACTTGCCCATGTGCGTCAGCAACGCGCGCCCGTTGGTGTCGCCGATCACGTACAGCCAGTCGTGGCCGGGCACGCGCATGGTGTCGTCCACCTCGACGTAGCCGCCGCCTTCGACGCCCAGCGAATCGAGCCCGAGCGAGTCGGTGCGCGCGCGGCGCCCGACCGCCACCAGCAGCTGCTCGGCGCTCAGCGAGCGGCCGTCTGCCAGCGTCAGCGTCACCTCGCCGTCGCCGTCGGCGCCCGGCTCGCGCTCGACGGCTGTCGCCTCGACGCCGAGCAGCACCTCGACGCCGCCGTGGCGAAGCGATTGCGTCACGAGCTCCGAGGCGGGCGGCTCCTCGCGTGAGATCAGGCGGTCCAGCGCCTCGACGATCGTCACGCGCGCGCCCAGCGACGCGTATGCCTGGGCCAGCTCGACCGCCACAACACCGCCGCCGAGCACGAGCAGCGACGCCGGGATCGACTTCGCCGTCGTCGCCTCGCGGTTGGTCCACGGCCGCGCCTCGCGCAGGCCGTCGATCGGCGGCATCGCCGCGGCGCTCCCCGGCGCCAGCACGATCGCCCGGCGCGCCGCCAGCAGCCGCTCGCCGACGCGCAGGCGGCGCTCTCCGTGCAGCGAGCCGTGGCCGCGCACCAGCGCGATCCCGTGATCCTCCACCCATGGCAGCTGCGCGCTGTCGTCGAGGTCGTGGATGATCTCATCGCGCCGAGCCAGCGCCGCGGCCACGTCGAGCTCGCCCGTGGCGGCCTGCGCCGCGCCGGGCACGCGGCGCGCCTCGGCCAGCGCCTGCGCCGGACGCAGCAGGCCCTTGGAGGGCATGCACGCGTAGAACGAGCATTCGCCGCCGATCAGCTCCTGCTCGACCAGCGCCACCGAAAGGCCCGCTTCGCCCAGGCGCCCCGCGCACACCTCGCCGGCCGGCCCCGCGCCAAGCACGATCACGTCGAACTGCTCGACCTCACTCACGACTCGCCGCCTTTCCCGTTCGGAGCTGACGCACGTGCGACGCCATTGGCGCAATTGCAGCACGACGCACGGCGAAGGTCGGGCCGGCGGCATGGCTCGGCCATTGCGGCGCCGGCGCGCTTGGCGCTAGCCTCAGCGTCCATGGACGAATCGCTGGCCGGCCAGCTGCTGCTCGCCTCGCCGTCGCTGCACGACCCCAACTTCGAGCGCAGCGTCGTGCTGATCGGCGCGCACAGCTCAGACGGCGCGATGGGCGTCGTGCTCAACCGCCCCTCCGAGCTGACCGTCGCCGAGGCCGCGCCGGCGCTGGAGGATGCCGTCGGCGACGCCGACCGCATATATGTCGGCGGGCCGGTGCAACCGAGCTCGATCGTGTTCCTGGCGGAGTTCCTCGACCCCACGCCGGCGGGCCTGCTGGTGCTCGGGCGGATCGGCTTCCCGACGCCCGACGCGGAGATCGAGGAGCTCTCGCGGGCGACCGAGCGCGCCCGCGTGTTCGCCGGCTTCGCCGGCTGGGGCGAGGGCCAGCTGGAGGCGGAGATCGAGGGCGGCGACTGGATCGCCCAGACGGCGCTGCCCGACGACGTGTTCACCGACGCCCCCGAGCGGCTGTGGAGCGACGTGCTCACACGCAAGGGCGGCAGCTATGCGCTGGTCGCGCGGATGCCGGCCGATCCCAGCCTCAACTGACAAGCGCCCTGCGCGCTACAGTCGATCGGATCGGTCGTTCCCTGGACGGCTACCCTTGCCCACGTCCCTCGGCCCTCCCCAGGCCATGCTTTCTGGAGGACTCCGCCCATGCTGAAGCTCGCTCGCTGGTCGACAACCCATCGCAAGTACGTGCTGCTCGGATGGATCGTGCTGCTGTTCGGCGTCAACGCCCTGGCGCAATCCGCCGGCACCTCCTACTCGAACAACTTCACGCTGCCCAACTCAGACGCCCAGCGCGCGTCGGACCTGCTGCAGCGCAGCTTCCCGGCCCAGGCCGGCGATCGCGACACGATCGTCTACGAGGTCGCCTCGGGCAACGTCGACGACCCCGCCGTGCGCGCACGCATGAGCTCCGCCTTCGCCGCGATCGCCAAGCTCCCCCACGTGGCGGGCGTGATCAGCCCCTACGGCGGCGCCGCGGCCGGCAAGTCGGTCTCGGCCGACGGCCGCATCGCCTTCGCCACCGTCGTATTCGACGAAAAGGCCAACGACCTGCCCAAGTCGGCCGCCGAACGGGTCGTGAGCGTCGCGCGCGACGCGGCCCGGCCCGGGCTGCAGGTCGAGCTGGGGGGCCAGGCGATCGAGGCCACCGAGCAGGCGGGCTTCGGCATCTCAACCGCCGTCGGCCTGCTCGCCGCGATCGTCGTGCTGCTGCTGACGTTCGGCTCGCTCGTCGCGATGGGCCTGCCGATCCTCACGGCGCTGTTCGGGCTCGGCACCGGCCTGGGCGCGATCGCCCTGTTCACGCACGTGGTCGACACGCCGGACTTCTCCTCCGAGCTCGCCGCGATGATCGGGCTGGGCGTGGGCATCGACTACGCGCTGTTCGTCCTCACGCGCTTCCGCGAGGCCTACGTCACCCCCGGCCCGACCTTCGGCGACGCGCGCGAGTCGGTCGTCCAGGCGATGGACACCGCCGGTCGCGCCGTGCTGTTCGCCGGCTGCACCGTCGTCATCGCGCTGCTCGGCATGATGCTGCTGGGCGTCGACTTCCTCTACGGCGTGGCCATCTCCGCCTCGATCGGCGTGCTGCTGGTGATGCTCGCGTCGCTGACGCTGCTGCCCGCGATGCTCACGTTCGCCGGCAAGCGCCTGGCGCGTCCGAGCCGGCGCGCGCGACGGCGCGCGGCCAGGGCCGCCGGCGCGGCGGTTGGCGACACGACCGATGGCGGCGCCACGGCCGCGCGTCGCATCGCCACCGTGCCCACGGCCCCGAGCGCTGTCGCCGCCGCCTCCGCATGCGCGGGCGCGGCGCCGTCGGCGAGCGGCGCCTGGCTGCGCTGGAGCGCGTTCGTCGAGGGCCGGCCAAGGACCATCGCGATCGTCTCGGCGCTGGTCATGCTCGCGATCGCCGCGCCGGCGACCGCACTGCGCTTGGGCTCGAGCGACGCCTCCAATGACCCGTCTGGCCAGACCACCCATCGCGCCTACGAGCTGCTCGCGCGCGGCTTCGGCCAGGGCTTCAACGGACCGCTGCTGGTCGTCGCGAAGGTGCCTCGACGCTCGCCCGCCGCGACGTCGCTCGCCTCGGCCATCGCACGCACCCGCGGCGTCGCCTCGGTCGTCCCGCCCAAGCTCAACCCCGCAGACGACGTGGCGGCGATCACCGTCTATCCGAGCTCCTCGCCGCAGGCCTATGCGACGACGCAGCTCGTCGAACGGCTGCGCGAGCGCGTCGTGCCGCCCGTCGAGGCGGCGACCGGCGCGCGCGCCTACGTCGGCGGCGTCACCGCGGGCTCGGTCGACTTCGCGAAAACGCTCGGGCAGAAGCTGCCGCTGTTCATCGGCGTCGTCGTGCTGCTCTCGGCGCTGCTGCTGCTGCTCGTCTTCCGCTCGCTGGTGATCCCGCTGCAGGCCGCCGCGATGAACCTGCTGAGCATCGGCGCGGCGCTCGGCGTGATCGTCGCGATCTTCCAGTGGGGCTGGCTGGGCGGCCTGATCGGCGTGCAGCAGGGGCCGATCGAGTCGTTCATCCCGGTGATGCTGTTCGCGATCGTCTTCGGCCTGTCGATGGACTACGAGGTGTTCCTGGTCTCGCGCATCCACGAGCGCTGGGCGCACACGCGCGAGAACTCGCGCGCCGTCGCCGAGGGCCTGGCGCTGACCGGGCGCGTCGTCACCGCCGCCGCGGCGATCATGGTCTGCGTGTTCCTCTCGTTCATGCTCGGCGAAAACCGCGTGATCAAGGAGTTCGGCCTGAGCCTCGCAAGCGCCGTGTTCCTCGACGCGCTCGTCGTGCGCTGCCTGCTGCTGCCCGCCGTGCTGCACCTGATCGGCCGGCGCACCTGGGCCGTTCCGCACCGGCTGGACCGTTTGCTGCCTCGCCTGAACATCGAGGGCACCGTGCTTGCGGCGCCGCCGGCGGGCGAGCAGGCGACGACGACCGCCCCGCCGAGCGGCGCCCGGCGGGGCGCAAGGCCCGGAGTGGCGACAGAGGGGGCCGAGGGCTGAGCCCAATCAGCGCGGGACGGGCGATCGCCTGCCTGCCCCTCCTCTGCCTGGCGATCCAGCCGCTGGCGAAGCCGCCCATCGCGGCCGCGACGGGCGGCGCCAAGGCGCCGGGCGCGACGACCGCCGCCGCCGGCGCGCCGCGGCTCGGTCCACCGGCGGCGGGCGGATCGGTGGTGCTCGCGTTCGCCGCGGCCGGGGAGCGCGAACTGGCCGGCGTCGGCGGCCTGTCGATCGGCCTGATGTCTGCGACGCAGGGCGCCTACACGCGCGAGCAGCTGCTGCTGGACATCGGACAGGGAGCGCGCGTCGCCGCGTCGGCCTACTCCCCCACCCGCCCGCCGGCGCTGTCGCTGCGCCCGCTCGGCTCGGCCGCGACGATCGACGGCTGGCCGGCCGCGCTGCGCCGCGCGCGGGACGCGCCGCAGCTGCTGCGTCCGGGACTGCTCGGCGCGCGGGTTCCCGGCGGCGGCGCCTACGCCGGCGTCGCCGGCACCGACAGCCTGGACGCCGTCGCCGCGGCCGATCGCCACGGGACGGTGGCCGCCGTCTCGCTGGGCGCCGCGGCGACGCTGCCGGCGCGCGTGCAGGAGCTCCTGCGCAGCCGGCGCCTGGTCGTCTGCGACCTGCCCGCCGGCGCGCGCGGCGTCGCCGACCTGCGCGCGCTGGCCGCGGCGCGCCGACCGCAAGACCTGCTGATCGTCGTGCAGCGCGCCGCCGACGGCGGCGGGCACGAGCTGCTGTGGGCGGCCGCCGCCGGCCTGCAGGGCGGCGGCGGGCGCGAGCTGACCTCGACGACGACCAACCAGCGCGGCCTGCTCGCCGCGGTCGACATCGCACCGACGATCCTGCAGCGGCTGGGCGTGCGCCCGATGCCCGCCGACGTGCGCGGCAAGGCGCTGGAAGCCGACGGGCGACTGGACTCGCCCGCGTTGCGCTCGCTGCAGGCGCGCCTGCACGTGGTCGGCGGCCGGCGCCTGAGGGCGCTCGGATGCCTGCTCGTCGCGTGGGCGCTGCTGCTGCTCGCCGTGAGCTTCGCCGGGCCGACGCGTGCGCCGGGCGCGCGCAGGTGGGCGATGCGCGTCGGCGCGCTGGCCGTCCTGTGGACGCCGATCGGCGCGCTGATCGGCGCGGCGATCGAGCCGGGCGCGGCGGCGGAGTACGCGACGATCACGCTGGCCTGCCTGACGCTTGGGGCGCTGACCGACGCGCTCGTGTCGTGGCCGCGCGCCCCGCTGGTCTGTGCGCTCGTGGTCGTCGTCGCGCTGGTCGCCGACGCGCTCGCCGGCACGCAGCTTCTGATGCGCTCGCTGCTCGGCCCCAACCCGATCCTCGGCGCTCGCTTCTACGGCTTCGGCAACGAGCTGAAGTCCGCGCTGGCCGTGGCGGTGCTCGCGGGCGTCGCCGGCGCGCTGTTCCCCGCCGTGCGCGCGCGACGCTGCGCGCTGGCGATGGCGCTGGCCGGCGTCGCCCTGGCGGCAGTCGAGGGCGCCGCGAGGATCGGCGCGGGGGTCGGCGGCGTGATCCTCGTCAGCGCCGGCTTCGCCGTCGCCGCCATCCTGCTGCTTCCCGGTGGCTTCTCCCAGCGGCGCGTGCTGCTGGCGCTGGCCAGCCCGCTCGTCGCGCTCGTGCTGCTCGCGGCGATCGACCTCGCCACGGCGCACGGGTCGGGGCATTTCAGCGGCAGCATCCTGCACGCGCGCTCGGCCGGCGACCTGCGCGACGTGATCGTCCGCCGCTACGGCGCCGCCTGGCGGGAGCTGGGCAACCACGCAATGCCCTTCGCGACGGGCCTGGCGCTGCTCTACGCGGCCGCCGCCGTGCGCCTGCGCGAGCGCCTGCTCGCGCCCGTGGGCGAGGACCCGGCATGGCTGGCCGTGCTCGCCGGCGGCCTCACCGCCGGCCTCGTCGGCGCCTTCAGCGAGGACTCGGGCCCGGTGCTGTTCGTCGTCGCCGTGTTCACCGCCGGCTGCGTCGCGAGCTATCTGTGGGGCCGCCCGATGCCGCCCGCGCGCTCGACGATCGGACCCGCGGACGTCCGCGCTGGCGAACGGGCTCAGGCGAGCGTCGTGCAGGCGCCGTAGATCGCCACCGCGACCGCCACGACCGCCGTCGACGGCGGCAGCGAGGGAATCGCGTAGGCCAGCACAAGGCCGCCCCACATCGCCGCGACCGCCAGCGCCCCGGCGAGCGCGATCGCCGCGAAGGGCCGGCGCACGAGGCGGTGCGCCGCGGCCGCCGGCGCCGCCAGCAGCCCGAGCAGCAGCAGCGCGCCGACGGCCTGCGTCGCCTCGGCGGCGACGACGCCGAGCAGCGCGACGAAGCCGATGCCCAGCAGCCGCGTCGGCACGCCGCGTGCGGCGGCGACTTCCGGCGCCACCGACGCGAACAGCAGCGGCCGGGCGATCGCCAGCGTAAGCGCTGTCGCGCCCAGCGCGATCGCGGCGGCCAGGCGCGCTTCGCCGGCCGTCAGCCCGAAGATCGAGCCGAACAGCGTGTGCGCGCCGAGCACTCCCGAGCTTCCGGCCGAGCTCATGCTCACGCGCGCCATGAAGAACACGCCGAGGCCGAGGATGAACGTGAACGCCGTGCCGATCGCCGTGTCGTCCGCCGCAGACGATCCCGCCGAGCCCCGCGCCAGCGCGCCGCGGCCCAGCGCGCCGATCGCCGCGCCCACCGCGACCGTCGCGACGAACAGCCCGATTCGCTCGTCGACGCCCGCGGCGGCGGCCGCCAGCGCGCCGGGAAACGCCACGTGGCTCAGCGCGTCGCCCGCGAACACCTGGCCGCGCAGCACCACGAACCAACCGACCACGCCGCACGCCAACGCCACGAACGTGCCGGCGAGCAGCGCATTGCGCATGAACTCCTGCGAGAGCATCAGGCGATCACCCCGGCGCGCTGCGCCGGCGCGTCCTCGCCCTCGCCCTGCGCACGGCCCCGCCTGCGCAGCAGCCTGCGCCCCTGCGCCAGCAGCCGGCACAGCAGGTAGGTCGCAAACGCGACCGTGGCGACGAAGAAGCCGGCCGGATACACCGAGAAGTAGGCGATGCCGAGGCCCAGCCACACGACGAGCAGGCCCAGCGCGACGGTCAGCGCGAGGCTCGCCAGCGGGCGCGCGGTGAGCGCCTGCGCGCCGGCCGCCGGAGCGACGAGCAGCGCGAACACGAGCAGCACGCCGGTGATCTGGCTGGTCGCCGCCACCGCCAAGCCGAGCAGCAGCAGAAAGGCCAGCGACAGCGCGCGAACGGGCACGCCGCGCGCGGCGGCCACGTCGGCGTCGACGGACGCGAACAGCAGCGGGCGCCCGAGCGCGGCCAGCGCCGCGATCGTCGCGGCGGCGACCGTCACCAGCAGCAGCACCTGGCCGTCGCTGACGCCGAGCAGGCTGCCGAACAGCAGGTTCTCCAGGTCGCCGAGCACGCCGCCATACAGGCTCACGAACAGAAAGCCCGCCGCCAGCGCGAGCGCCTGCACGGCGCCGATGCCCGCCGACTGATCGCTCCAGGAGATCCGCCGGGCGCTCGACAGCGCGCCGAGCGCCGCGGCGCCGGCGGCGCAGAACAGGAAGTAGCCCAACGCCGCCGGCACGCCCGCCAGCGCCGCAGCCGACGCGCCGGGAAAGGCCATCATCGACAGCGTGTGCCCCGCGAAAGCCTCGCGGCGCAGCACCATCGCCCAGCCGACCAGGCCGGCCATCACGGCGACGACGCTGCCGGCGAGCAGCGCGTTGAGCATGAAGTGGTATTCGAGAAGCTGCGAGACGTCGTGCGCGACGTCCCAGGTCAGCGTCGGGTGCGCGGCGTCAGCCGGCATGGCCTTCGTCGTGCGCGGCGACGTGGCCGTGGTCGTGCGCGCCGTCGTCGTGGCGGTCGTGGTGATGGGCCGGCGGCTCGGGCTGGCCCACGACGACCAGGCGCCCGTCGGAGGCCCGCAGGACCTCGACCGGCGCGCCGTACAGGCGCGTCAACGCCTGCGTCGTGACGACCTCCTCGACGGGGCCCTCGACGGCGTGCCCGGCCGCCAGGTAGACGACGCGATCCAGGTAGGCCAGCAGCGGGTTGACGTCGTGGGCGACCAGCAGCGCGGCGACGCCCTCGACGCGGCAGATCTCGCCGACCAGCGCGGCGACGGCCGCCTGGTTGGGCAGGTCCAGGCTGTCCAGCGGCTCGTCCAGCAGCAGCAGCCGGGGACGGCGCGCCAGCGCCTGTGCGATCAGCAGGCGCTGCTGCTCGCCGCCGGAGAGCTCGCCGATCGGGCGCTCGGCGTAGCTTGCCGCGCCGACCAGCTCGATCACCTGCGCGACGCGCCGGCGCGCCTCGCGCGCGCGGCCGGCGCCGCGACCCCAGGACAGCGCCAGCGGCACGCCCCAGCGATCGCCGTCGAAGCCCAGGCGCACCACGTCGACGCCGCGCAGGCGCGTCTGCGGCGCGAACGAGCGTCGCTGCGGCAGGTAGCCGATCTCGCCGCTGGCCGCGCCCGGCGCGCGGCCGAGCACCTCGATCCGCCCCGCCGAGGCGGGCAAGGCGCCCAGCAGCGCGCGCAGCAGCGTCGACTTGCCCGATCCGTTGGCGCCGAGCAGCGCGACGAAGCCGCCGCGGTCGACGCGCATCGACACGTCGCTCCAGATCGTCCGCCGGCCGATGCGCACGGCGGCGGCGTCCAACACGATCGCCGGCTCGCCCATCGGCCGACCATAGCAAGACTGAGTCTCGTTCTTGTATTGCCGGCGGCACGGCGCCTGGCCCGGTTGCGCTCGGCTTCGTCGGCGAGCCCGCGCGGTGGCGCCGCGCATCACCGATACTGCCCACGGCGCAGGCGCCGTCCCGGGCGACCGCCCATTCATCCGCAGGAGGACCGATGCACAAGCTCAACCTCGACTCAGACGACCTCGTCTCCCCGACCTACGCGGCGCGCTCGTTCTCGCACGACATCCCCAAGTACCGTCTGCCGGCGCACGGCATGAGCGCCGACGCCGCCTACCAGCTCGTGCACGACGAGCTCAACCTCGACGGCAATTCCGCGCTGAACCTGGCCTCGTTCGTGACCAACTGGATGGAGCCGCAGGCCGACAGGCTCGCGGCCGAGACGCTGGCCAAGAACCTGATCGACCAGGACGAGTACCCCCAGAGCGAGGTCGTCCACCAGCGCGTCGTGTCGATGATCGGGCACATGTTCCACGCGCCGCCCGGCTCGGGATCGACGGGCACGGCGACGATCGGCTCCTCGGAGGCGATCATGCTGGCGATGCTCGCGCACAAGCGCTCGTGGCAGCTGCGGCGCGAGGCCGAAGGCCTGCCCGCTGACCGGCCGAACATGGTGATGGGCGCCGACGTGCACACATGCTGGGAGAAGTTCACGCGCTACTTCGAAGTGCAGGCGCGCGTCGTGCCGATGCAGGACGGCCGCTACACGATCGGCGCGGATGAGGTCGAGCCGCTGCTGGACGAGCGCACGATCGGCGTCGCCGGCGTGCTGGGCACGACGTTCACCGGCCAGATGGACGACCTCGCCTCGATCGACGCGCTGCTTGCGCGCGTGCAGTCCGAGCGAGGCTGGCGCATCCCGCTGCACGTCGACGCCGCCAGCGGCGGCTTCATCACGCCGTTCTCAGAGCCCGACCTGGAGTGGGACTTCCGCCTTCCCGGCGTGCGCTCGATCAACGTGTCCAACCACAAGTTCGGGATGGTCTACCCCGGCATGGGCACCGTCGTCTTTCGCGAGCGCGGCGACCTGCCCGAGGAGCTGGTCTTTCACATCAACTACCTCGGCGGCGACATGCCCAACTACACGCTCAACTTCTCGCGCGCGTCGAACTCGGTGATCCTGCAGTACTTCAGCCTGCTGCGCCTGGGTCGCGCGGGCTTTCAGCAGATCGTCGCCTCCGTGCTGGCCAACGCCCACGCGCTGGCGGGCAAGCTGGCCGCGATCGACGGCCTAAAGGTGCTCAACGACGGCGCGCGCTTTCCGATCGTCGTCGTCCGCGCCACGGACCCGGAGAGCGCCGACCTGGTGCTGCTCTCGCACCTGCTGCGCGAGCGCGGCTGGATCGTGCCGGCCTACACGCTGCCGCCGAACGCAGAGCACGTCACCGTCCTGCGCATGGTCGTCAAGGAGAACTTCTCGCGCGACATGGTCGACCTGCTCGCACACGACGTCGGCGCGGCGATGCGCGTGCTCGCGCGCGGCCCGTCCAAGCGCGCACGGCGCACGCCCAAGCGGCCCCTGTACTGAGACGGCGTCGTGCCGAGCCGGCGTCGCGAGGGGCGCTCGGGTTCGCGCGCGTGGCGGCGGTCGCTTCGGCCGCTTCAGTCGCGTCGGCGGCGGCGGTTGACGAGCAGCACGGCGCCGACGACCAGGATCACGACGATCAGCACGCCGCCGGCGATGTAGCGGATTTTGTGGTGCTTGGGCTTTTTGCCGGCTTCCTGTTCGGCCTGCTTCTTGGCCAGCACGGTCACCGTCGCGCCCTGCGCCTGCAGGCGCGCGATCGTCTGCGGCGCCTGATGCTTGGGGTAGCGGCCGAGCACGTGCGTGCCGTCCTTGAGCGTCACGCGCACGGTGCGCAGCCGCTTGTTGACGATCGCGCTGCGGATCTGCTTGGACGCGAGCTGCTGCTCGAAGGCGGCTTCGCTCTCGTGCGTGTAGTCGACCTTCGCTTGGGCCGCCAGCGCTGCGGGGGCGAGCGGGGCGAGAGCCAGGCAGACGACCAGCGCTAGGCCCGTGAGGGCTGTGGTCAGTCGATTCACCGGCGGTACCCTAATGCCTAGACCCGGCCCGTGTCGCGGCGGTAGGCGCGCACCGCGAGCACGCTCAGAAGCGCCGTCCAGACGACCATCACGAGCCACGCCTTCGTGTGCCAGGGATGGCCGCCGAGCGCCACATGGCTCGCCTGCACGAGCCACCAGGAGGGCAGGTACTGCCCGAAGTCGTGCAGGAACCCGCCGGTGATCGGAAACCAGGTGCCGCCCAAAAACGCCAGCAGCGCAACGCCGCCGCCGAGCGCCGGCCCGATCGAATCCGGGGTCAGCACGTGGCCGAGCAGGATCCCGAGGGCGGCGAAGGGGATCAGGCCGACGAGGATCAGAAAGGTCATTTTCAGCCACGAGCTCGCCGGCAGGCTGACGCCGAGGCTGAGCCCCGCGACGTACAGAACGGCCATGCTGACGAGCGCCATCGTGTACCCCGTCAGCACCTTGGCGCGGAAGTACCCGCGCGGCGAGAGCGGCGTGATCCGCAGCTGGCGGTTCCAGCCGACCGCGCGCTCGGCGGCGATGCGCGCGCCGCAGGAGAGCATCGCCGTCATCGTCCCCCACGAGGCCATGCCGACCATGAAGTACAGCGGCGCGGAGACGCCCGAGCCGTTGAGGTCGTGCACGTGGCGGTTGGGGCCGGCGATCAGGAAGTAGAGGACGAGCGGAAACGCCAGCGACAGGATGAAGAAGCGGCGGTTGCGAAACGTGCGCAGCAGCTCGTAGCGGATGTAGGTGATCGGAAGCCGGCTTGAGTCGTTCATCGCAGCGACGCCCCGCTCGTGGGCGCGCTCGCGGCCGCGCCGTCGGCCGTGAGCTGCAAGAACGCCTCCTCCAGACCGGCGGCGGCGATCTCGATGTCGCGCGCGCCTGTGTATTGCTGCAGCAGGGCGCGAACCGCAGCGTCGGAGTCCGAGCAGGTCAGCACGACGGCCTCGCCGCGCAGCTCCGCGCCCGTCACGCCGGGCAGGCGCTGCAGCGTCCGGGCGTCGGCGCCGGGCAGCGTCGCGCGGATCGTGCGCGTGCCGACCCGCGCCTTGATCTCGGTCGTCGGACCGTCGGCCACGAGGCGGCCGTGCGCCATCAGCACGGCGCGGTCGGCGTAGGCGTCGGCCTCCTCGATGTAATGCGTGGCGAACAGGATCGTCTTGCCGCGCGCGGCAAACTCGCGCATCGTGCGCCAAAAGGCGTGGCGGCCCTCGACGTCCATCGCCGCCGTCGGCTCGTCGAGCACGAGCAGCCGGGGGTCGCTGACGAGCGCGACAGCCGAGCGCACGCGCTGGGTCTGCCCGCCGGAGAGCTTCTGCGTGCGCTGGGCGGCGAACTCGCCGGCGCCGGTCAGCTCGAGCACCTCCTCGACGCCCAGCGGCGCCGGATACAGCGAGGCGACCATCGTGACCAGCTCGCGCACCGACAGGTCGCGGATCAAGTCGCCCGTCTGCAGCATCGCTCCGACGGCGCCCGCGGCGACAGCGTCGGCGGGCGAGCGGCCGAACAGCGAGACCTCGCCGGCGTCGGGCGCCAGCAGTCCCAGCAGCATGTCGATCGTCGTCGACTTGCCCGCTCCGTTGGGCCCGAGCAGCGCGACCGTCTGGCCGGCCGCGATGTCGAAGGAGACGCCGCGCACCGCCTCGATCGGGCCCTGCGGGCCGCGAAAGGACTTGACCAGCCCCTGCACGCGGATCTCGCGATCGGCTGCGGCGCCGCCCGCGACATGGGCGGCGTCGGGCGTCAGCTGCATTGGCGCCTCGCGATCGAAGCGCTCATTTGCGCGCCTGCCTGGCCGTCTTCAGCCGCTGCACCCGGTCGAGCTCGACCTTGCGCATGCGCACCGAAGTCGGCGTCGCCTCGACGGCCTCGTCCTCGCGCACGAACTCCAGCGCCTCGTCGAGGGACAATTTTCTGTGCGCATCCAGGCGCACCAGCACATCCGAGGTGGACGAGCGCATGTTCGTCAGGTGCTTTTCCTTGACCGGGTTGACGTCGAGGTCCTCAGAGCGGGAGTTCTCGCCGATGATCATCCCCTCGTACACCTCCTCGCCGGGGCCGACGAACAGCCCGCCGCGGTCCTGCAGGGTCATCAGCGAGTAGCTGACCGTCGAGCCGCTGCGGTCGGCGACCAGCGCGCCGGTGGTTCGCGTCAGCAGCTCGCCGGCCCACGGCTCCCAGCGGTCGAACACGTGGTGCATGATGCCCGTGCCGCGCGTCTCGGTGAGGAACTCCGTGCGAAAGCCGATCAGCCCGCGCGCCGGGACGAGGTAGTCCATGCGCACCCAGCCGGTGCCGTGGTTGGTCATGTGCTCCATGCGCCCCTTGCGCGCGGCCAGCAGTTGCGTGACCGTGCCGACGTGCTGCTCGGGCACGTCCACCGACAGGCGCTCGACCGGCTCGTGGCGCTTGCCGTCGATCTCGCGCTCGACCACGTGCGGCTGGCCGACCGTCAGCTCGAAGCCCTCGCGGCGCATCATCTCCACGAGCACCGCCAGCTGCAGCTCGCCGCGACCCTGGACCTCGTAGGTGTCCGGGCGCGCCGTCTCGCGCACGCGCAGCGACACGTTTCCGACGAGCTCCTGGCGCAGGCGAGCCTCGATCTGCCTGGCCGTCAGCTTGTCGCCGTCTTTGCCGGCCAGCGGAGACGTGTTGGCGCCGATCGTGATCGACATGGCAGGCTCGTCGACGGTGATCACCGGCAGCGAACGCGGGTCGGCGGGGTCGGCGAGCGTCTCGCCGATCGTCACCTCGGCGATGCCGGCCACGGCGATGATCTCGCCGGGCCCGGCCTGCGGCGCGTCCACACGCTCCAGCGCGTCGGTCACGTAGAGCTCGGCCACGGTCGCTTTCTGGATCGAGCCGTCGGCGCGACACCAGGCGATCTGCTGGCCCTTTCTGATCGTGCCGTTGCGCACGCGGCAGATCGCCAGGCGCCCGACGTAGGGAGAGGCGTCGAGGTTGGTCACGAGCGCCTGCAGCGGGTGGTCTGGCTCGTACGTCGGCGCCGGGATGCGCTGGAGCAACAGGTCCAGCAGCGGGGCCAGCGTGTCTCCCTCCAGGGGCCTGCCCGGCTCGTAGTGCAGCGAGGCGATGCCCGCCTTGGCGTTGCAGTAAACGATCGGAAAGTCGATCTGCTGCTCGTCGGCGTCCAGGTCCAGGAACAGCTCGTACACCTCGTCGACGACTTCGGCCACGCGCGCGTCGGGGCGGTCGACCTTGTTGACGACGAGGATCACCGGCAGCTTGGACTCCAGCGCCTTGCGCAGCACGAAGCGCGTCTGCGGCAGCGGCCCCTCGGAGGCATCGACGAGCAGCAGCACGCCGTCGACCATCGTCAGCCCCCGCTCCACCTCGCCGCCGAAGTCGGCGTGGCCTGGCGTGTCGATGATGTTCAGCTTGACGTCGCGATAGCGCAGCGAGGTGTTCTTGGCGAGGATCGTGATGCCCTTCTCGCGCTCGAGGTCCATCGAGTCGAGCACGCGCGTGGCCACGTCCTGGCCGACGCGAAAGGCGCCCGACTGCCACAGCATGGCGTCGACCAGCGTGGTCTTGCCATGGTCGACGTGGGCGACGATCGCGACGTTGCGTATGTCCTCTCTGGCTACGGGCACGGCCGACTAGGCTAGCGGCGCATGCCCGCGGCCCTGATGCCAGTGCGCGCGCCGAAGCGCGCAAGCGCCGACGGATAGCGCTCGGCGCGCGCGATCGTCTGCTCCAGCGCGGCGGCGAAGCGCCTGATCTCGCCCTCCTCCACGACCAGCGCGGGCAGCGCCTTGATCGTGTTCATGCGGTGGCCCGCGACCTGGCAGAGGATGCGGTGCTCGTGGAACAGCGGCACGGTGATCAGCTGCGAGAACAGCCCCGCCTGGCGGCGCTCGACCGCCTCCCACAGCGCCCGCCCGACGCGCCCGGACGGCGGGCCGAACTCGATCGCCCAGATCAGCCCCAGCCCGCGCACGTCGCTGACGACCTCGTAGCGCTCGACCAGGGGCGCCGTCAGCTCCAGCAGCAGCTCGCCCATCCGCCGGGCGTGGGCGACCAGCCCCTCCTTGTCGAGCACACGCAGCGTCGCCAGCGCGGCCGCCGCCGCGAGATCGTTGCCGCCGAACGTCGAGCCGTGGCGCACGGCGCGCTCCATGCCGTCGAAAACCGCGTCGAACGCGCTGCGCGAGACGAGCACGGCGCCGATCGGCACGAGGCCGCCCGACAGCGCCTTGGCGACGCAGATCAGGTCCGGCTGCAGCTGCCAGTGCTCGAGCGCGAGAAAGCGTCCCGTGCGCCCGATGCCCGTCTGCACCTCGTCGCACACGAACAGCGTGCCCACGTCGCGGCACAGCGCCTGCGCGCGCTGCAGGTAGTCCGCCGGCGGAAGGTTGACGCCCTTGCCCTGGATCGGCTCGACGACGAAGGCGGCGACGTCGCCTCGTTGCAGCTGGGCCGCCAGCGCGTCGAGGTCGCCGAAGGCGACTGCGTCGCAGCCTCCCAGCAGCGGGCCGAAGCCGTCGCGGAACTCGGCGTTGCCGTTGAGCGACAGCGCGCCCAGCGTCAGGCCGTGGAAGGCGTGCTCGGCATAGAGCACGCGCGGACGCCCAGTCGCCGCGCGCGAGATCTTGATCGCCGCCTCGACGGCCTCAGTGCCGCTGTTGGCGGGGACCATCGCCGCGACGCTGTCGGGCGCGCGCGCGAGCAGCGCCTCGGCTAGCACGCCGCTGAGCAGCGTCACGCCGAGCTGCGGCAGGTTGCCCGTGCGCGCGGCCATCGTCTCCTGCACGGCGGCGATCGCCTCGGGGTGATTGCGCCCGATCGCGAACACGCCGTAGCCGCCGAAGAGGTCCAGGTAGCGCTCGCCGTCGGCGTCGATCAGGTGCGCGCCCTCCCCTCCGCGCCAAGACCTGTCAAAGCCCCGCGTGCGCAGGATGCGCCCCATCTGCGGGTTCAGATAGCGGTCGTTGAGCGCCATCTCCTCGCCGGCGCGCTCGTCGAGGATCTCGGCGACGGTCGGCGGCGGCGAGCTGGACATGCGCTAAGCGTACGCGCCGCCGGCGCCGGCGCAGGGTCGGCGGCGACACGAAGCGCAGACGAGGGCGATCTGGCCGGTTGACAGCATTGTTATGCTCGCGTCCAGGAGGCCAGACGTGGGGTCGGCCGCCGTTTACGGGAGAGGGGCTGGGATGAGGAACTTCAGGGGCCGCGCGATCGCGCTCGCAGCGATCGCGGCCGCAGCGTTGATGATCGCCGCAGCGACGAGCTCGGCGGCCGAACTGCCGACCGAACCGAAATGCGAGTTCATCGCCGGCCCGGGCAGCTCGGAGTGCATGCTGCCGTTCCCAGACGACTACTACACCAAGCTGGACCCGACCAGCCCGACGGGGCGACGGATCGACTTCAGGGAACTGGCGACGCCTACGAACGCCGCCAGCCAGCACATCGAAGTGGCCCCGTACAACGCGGGCGACGGCTTCAGCCCCGGCTCGGTGATCGCGCTGAAGGTCCCCGGGATCGAAACGGCCGCCGACGTCAAGGCGATGAAAGCGGTGCCGATCAACCACCTCAGCCGCTACGACAGCGCCAACGCGCCGGTCGTCGTGATCGACACGAGCACCGGCCAGCGCTGGCCGATCTGGGTGGAGATCGACTCGACGGTCAAAGCCGAAAAGGCCAACCTGGAGATCCATCCCGCGGTCAACTTCACCTCCGGCGACCGCTACATCGTCGCGTTGCGCAACCTCAAAAACGCCAAAAAAGAACACCTGCAGGCGCCGGCGGGCTTTCGCACCTACCGCGACAACCTGCCCTCGTCTGAAGAAAAGGTCAACGAACGGCGGGCGCACTTCGAAGAAATCTTCTCCACGCTGCAAACCGCCGGGATTGCGCGTTCGAGCTTGTACCTCGCATGGGACTTCACGGTCGCCAGCGACGAAAACAACACGAGCCGCGAGCTCTCGATGCGAAACGAAGCGTTCGCGACGCTCGGTGACGGCAACCTCGCCGACGGCGTCGTCGAAGGCACGTCGCCGACGTTCGCCGTCACCGAAACGACGAACGAACCGAACCCGGGCGAAATCGCGCGGCGCGTGAAGGGCACGTTCGTCGTGCCGTGCTTCTTGTTCCCCAGCTGCGCGCCCGGCGGCACGATGCTGCTGAACCTCGAAGGCAAGCCGATCCAGGACGGCGTGTGGACGGCCAACTTCGACTGCATCATTCCCGTCGCGGCGACGACCGGCGCGGGAGAATCGGCGCGCCCGTCGCTCTACGGGCACGGGCTGTTCGGCAGCGCCAGCGAGGTCGCCTCCGGCCCGCAGCGCAGCCTCTCGCAAGCGCACGACATCGTCCAGTGCGCCACCGACGAGATCGGCATGTCCGAAACGGACATCCCATCTGTCGTGCAGGCGCTGCAGAACCTGTCGTCGTTCCCGAAGATCACCGACCGCCTCCAGCAGGGTCTGCTCGACGAGCTTTATCTCGGCCGCGCGATGATCAGCTCGAGCGGCTTTCAGACGAACGCCGCCTTCCACCAGGACGGCACGCTGGCCACGCCGTCGGTGTTGAACACGAGCGACCTCTACTACAACGGCAACAGCCAGGGCGGCATCATGGGCGGCGCGTTGACGGCGGTGTCGCCGGACTTCACGCGCGCGTCGCTGGGCGTGCCGGCGATGAACTACTCGGTGCTGCTGCCACGATCGGTCGACTTCGACACGTTCGCGTCGATTCTGTATCCCAACTATCCCGACGAAGAAGCGCGGCCGCTGGTCTTCGACATGATGCAGCTGCTGTGGGACCGCGGCGAGCCCGACGGCTACGCGGCGCGCATGACGACCAACCCGCTGCCCGACACGCCGGCGCACCAGGTGCTGCTGGACATCGCCTTCGGCGATCACCAGGTCACCGACTATCAAGCCGACGTCGAGGCTCGTACGGTGGGCGCATCGGCGCACAGGCCGGTTCTCTACAAAGGCCGCTGGCCGATGACCAACGTGCTGTGGAACGTGCCGACGCTCCAGGGATACCCGTTCACGGGCTCGGCCGCGTACTACTGGGACATCGGACCGATTCGCGAAAGCTCGCCCGGATCGGGCAAATTCATCGGCACCGAACCGCCGCCGTATGAAAACCTGCCCAACCGCAGCGGCGAAGACCCGCACGGAGCGCCGCGCGCGGCTGCCGCCGAGCAGCAGCTCGTGTCCGACTTCTTCAACGGAGCGATCCAGAAATCGGACAACTGCAACCACGGGCCGTGCTACGCCGGGACGTTCACCGGCCCGTAACGCACAGGCGACCGGCGTGAGCCCCGGCGCGGCGCAGGCCGCGCCGGGAGCCGCTGCCCCGTTTGGGAGTAGCCTCGGCCGCTCGGGCAAACGAGCGTTCGAGAAGGAGAGCGCGGCGTGAGACTTCTCAGCTTCCACAGCGACGACGGTCCGGCCGCGGCCGTGCAGGTCGGCGACAGCCTCGTGCCCGTTTCGGAGCTGGGCGTCTCGCCGACGAGCG
>Ga0105237_10000658_pt1 | contig 47984 bp, 49 predicted proteins | sample KBSC24metaG_FD_81520 | JGI IMG/M metagenome (GOLD analysis project Ga0105237, IMG submission 81520) | Corn rhizosphere microbial communities from Kellogg Biological Station, Michigan, USA - KBS C2-4 metaG | ecosystem: Host-associated > Plants > Roots > Rhizosphere > Soil | place: Michigan, USA...
CTTTGCATTTGTGAACGTCGCTCGGCTTTCATATTGTGCGCCGGCCGATATCACTGGCGGGTCATTTGGGACTGGAAGGAGAGCGCTTGGCTGAGCAGGTGATGGTTGCGGATTTGGGCATGCCGCGTACAAGGCGCGGCGTACCTCTGGCGGTCATCCTCGTCGCCATCCCGGTCGGCTTTGCGCTCCTCGGACTGCTGCTGCGGCTGTTCGCTTATCTCGTTGCAGGTTGGGAGCCGCATCTCGGCGGCTATCCTGACGGCCTCTGCCGCTGGGACTGCCAATGGTACGTGATCCTCGCCAAATCCGGCTACGACCCATTCCCCGTCCCCGAAACAATCGATGCCGGCAACTGGGCGTTTTTCCCGCTTTTCCCGATGATCATCGGGGGCCTCTACGCCCTGAGCCAGGCAGACATAATGACGATTGCGACCGGTGTGTCGATCGCCTTCTCCATTGCCGCGGCGCTCGTTGCCTGGCCGCTGCTCGAACGCAATATCCGCGCCTATACGCTCTATTGCGCGTTTCTGCTCTGCGGTCCGTTCTCGATCTATTTCACCAGTTTTTTGACCGAAGTGCTGTTCGTGCTGCTGACCAACTGCATCATGCTGGCACTGCGCCGCTCGAACTATATTGCGGCCGGCGGCTTTGCGGCGCTGCTCTCGGCGACGCGCATTGTCGGCGTGTTCATGGTCTTCGCCATCGTCGTGCAGTATCTCGCCGAATATCGCCAGAAGGGAGAACCGTGGCGCAAGCTTCCGGCGCATCTCTGGCAAAAGCCGGAGATTGTGCTCGCCGTCCTGCTGACGCCGCTCGGGCTCTTCGGCTACATGGCTTACCTGCATTTCTACATGGGCGACGCGCTCGCCTTCAGCCACGTGCAACGGGCCTGGGGCAGGGTGCCCGGTAACCCCTTCTACTACCTCTGGATGGCCCTGACCGACTGGCCGGACACGGGTTTTTGGCCGTCGACGAACCAATGGCTCGGGCTTTCCGTTGTCGTCGGCCTCGGCGCAACGGCGGTGCTGGCGCTGCGGCGCCAATACGCGATGGCGCTGTTTTGCCTCATCTGCCTCATCGTGCCGCTGTCGCTCGGCTTGGCCTCAATGTTGCGGTTTGTGACCGCGCTTTCACCCATCGTGCTCGTGGTGATCACGTGGCTTGCACGTTCGAGGCTGATCTACGCGGTGTCGCTGCTGGGTTTCGTTGCGGCGGACTACTTTTTCACCACCGGCTGGCTCCAGGAGTGGCTTCCGCTTGTCTAGCGCCACCCGATCCCCGGCAGGTTTCCGCCCGCGCTGGCTCGCCGTGCTTGCGCTCATCGTCGTCGTTGCGGGGTTCGAGCTTTATGTGAGCTGGCTGGCGCTCCATCCGTCTGTCACCGACAACTACCGCGCCTATTATATCGACCAGACCACCACCTGCCTCGATAAGCCGGTCAGCGGCCGCTACACACTTGGCCAAACGGTGTCGTTCCTGCCTGATGATCCGCCGGGCGCCTGGGCGCTGCGCGTCTGCGGCTGGGATGGCCCGGTGGGCGATGGTACCCATTCGATCGGCACCCGCTCGATGCTGCACTTCATGCTCGGCAGCGCCCCAGGCGACCTGATCCTCAGGTTGCAGATGACGGCGATTATGGCGCCGGACGGCCGCACACAGCGCCTCGCGGTCTCTGGCAACGGCGTGCTGCTCGGCGAGACCACCATCGGCAATGGCCTGACCAAGAGCGCTGACTTTGCGGTGCCGGCTTCGATCATCGATGCAAGCGACGGGCGGCTCGATATAGCGCTCGATTATCCGACCGCGACCGAAATGGTGCCGCACGACAGCGATACCCACTACCGATCGATCAAACTGCTGTCGCTGCAATTGCGCCGGCCGGGCGATCCACCCTCGGCGGGGGCGCAGGATGATCCGCTGGCCCAGCGGCATCACGCCGGGCCTGACTGATTGGATTAAGCGGCGTCGGCCGGAACGGGCTCGTCTTCCGAGATCGCTTCGGGGCCTATTTCCGGCAACGGCATTTCGATGTCTGCCCAGCCGCTGAGGATGCGTTCGCGGGCCAGCATCACGGGCGTCGGCCGCTGTTCGTAGGGTGTGGCGAAAAGATAGTGTCCAAAGCCGCGCTCGGCATTCGCCGAGGTTGCCCAGATCACCAGCGGTGCGATGACCATGGGCCCGGCGATCGGGATCAGCCAGACGATCATGCTTTGCGCCACGAACAGCGCTACCCCGAAGGTCAGCAGGCCTGAAACGACGATCCAGCGCGACGCCCGCCAGGCATCGTTGAGCGACATCCGCCCGCCGCCGCGATTGGCCGCCGACCAGCCACCATCGGCGCCGAACAGCACCTGCAGCACGGCACGGCTCTGGAACCACAGCATCAGCGGCGCGATCAGACTCGAAAATACCACCTCGACCGAAGTCGAGACGAAGGCATGGATCGTACCGCCGAAGCTGAGATTATCGCGCGTAAACATGCCGCGCAGCACGATCACCAGCTTGGGGAGCACCAGGAGGCACCAGATGCCGCTGACCAAGAGGACCGCCATCAGCGTTTCGTCGGCCGGGAAGATCGGGAAGGGAAAATGCGGTTCCGGAAAATAGTCGGGCGCCGGCGTGAAGAACGGCGAAAGGATGCTGGTGGCGAGAAACAGCAGCCAGATCGGCGAAGCAACATAGGCCATGATGCCCTGCGCGAAGACCAGCCGGCTCCAGAACTTGAGATTGGGGGCAGAGAGCAGCCGGACATACTGCAGGTTGCCCTGGCACCAGCGGCGGTCGCGTTTGGCGTGTTCGAGGAGGTTCTCGGGGCTTTCCTCGTAGGAATTGGTCAGGTCCGGATCGAGCCGCACCTTCCAGCCGGCGCGGGCCAGCAACGCCGCTTCGACGTAGTCGTGGCTCATGATGTGGCCGCCGAACGGCGGCTTGCCGGATAGTGCGGGGAGACCGCAGCTTTCGGCGAAAGCCTTCACCCGGACCAGCGCATTGTGGCCCCAGAATGGGCCCTCATTGCCCTGCAGCATGGCGACGCCGCGCGCGAAGACCGGCGAGAAATAGGTCGCCGAGAACTGCATGGCGCGACCGAAGAACGAGCGCGCGTGGATGATCGTCGGCAGGGTCTGCAACAGGCCGAGCCCTGGATCTGCCTCAATCCGCCGCGTCAGCTCGACGATGGTCTCAGGCTCCATCAGGCTGTCGGCATCGAGGATCAGCGCGTAGTCGTAGGCCGAACCCGAACGGCGGACGAAATCCTCGACATTGCCGGCTTTCTTGCCGGTATTGGCGGTGCGGCGGCGGTAGAAGATGCGGCCTTCGGCGTTACGGTCGGCAACCAGCCGCGCCCACCACAGCGCCTCGCCTTCGGCTATGGCCTGCGATGTGGTGTCGGAAAGCAGCGCGAAGTCAAAGAGGTCGCCGACGCCGAGCCGCTCCAGCCCTTCATCCATCGCCGCGACGCGGGAGAAGGTGCCGACCGGGTCTTCGTTGTAGATGGGAACGATGATCGCGGTGCGTCCCTTGACGCGAATGCCCTCGGGCAGCCGCGAGATCGGGTGCTGGACGTAGAAGAGACCGAGGAGCGACAGCGCCGCGCCCCAGGCAAGCCAGGCGGTGCTGATGGCGATCAGCGCGCAGCGAAAATCATCGATGGCGCTCATGCCGTCGGTATCGGCGTAGCGGATGAACAGCTCGCAGGCCGCGACGCTGACGATGAGGGTGAAGATCAGCGCCGCAAGGCGGCGCAAAAGTACCGCCGCCGCAAATCCCTTGGGCGGTTCGATGAAATACGACCGGCGATGTCCGCTAGGTGCGGCGGACGAGGCGCGCATAGATCGCAAAAATCCAGTTCGACTGGACTTCGATCACCTGCTTGGGCATGGCGAGCGGGGCATTGGGCAGCCCGGCACGGCTCAAAATATCGGCAATAAGCCGCTCCCGCGCGGAAATGTTGGCCTCCGTCATGACGCTCTCCACTGAAAAAGCCAGGTTTCCGATAGCCTCTGATCGAAGCCAGCCAGATGCGCGTTGATCTCGACGAGCTTGCTGTCGCCCATCTTCACGTCGATGATCAGTCGCCAGTCACTATCCGCGCCAACCTTGAACACGGCAGTTTGCAAAATGGTTCCACCGCTCACGGTGGTTACCGCAGAAATCTTTGCATCATCGGCGAGCGAGGCGATCATGCCGCCGCGGAAGTCGACGACGAATTTGCGCACATTGGGGTCAGGCGTATCGATGGCGTTGCCGCCATGGCCGACGCGCATGTCGGCGACGAAGGCCAGATCGGTGTTCGGATCCGGCGGCAGATCGCCCCAGCTCAGCTTGTAGGAAAACTCGCGGGTATCGCCCGCTTTGGCCGGTTGGCCGGGGCGCCAGAGGGCGACGATGTTGTCGTTGTACTCGAACTTGCTCGGCAGTTCGACTAGCCGGACGGTGCCCTTGCCCCAGTCGCCGATCGGCTCGACCAGCACCGACGGGCGGTGTTCGTAGCGAGCCGAAGCATCCTGATAGGCATCGAAATTGCGCTGCCGCTGCAGCAGGCCGAAGGCTGCCGGCGTCGTATCGTCGAAATAGCTGTTGGCGAGAACCGCCGGATTGTTCAGCGGCCGCCACAGTTCTTCGCCGTCGCCGCGCTTCATATAGAGGCCGTCGCTGTCGTGCACTTCCGGCCGATAGTCGTCAAAGCCGTGGTCGTTGTAGTTGCTGAGGAGGAACATCGAGGTGAGCGGCGCGATGCCGAGCTCGACCACGTCCTTGCGGAAGAACAGGCGCAGCGTGACGTTCATGGTCGTCGCGGCGCCAGGCGTGATCTCGAACCGGTAGGCGCCGGTGCAGCTCTGGCTGTCGAGCGCGGCATAGACGACAACGGTACGGGCGCCAGGCGCTGCCTTCTCGAGATAAAAGTCGGAGAAGCGCGGAAATTCCTCGGGCTGCGACGTGCCGGTATTGATGGCGAGGCCACGCGAGCTCAGGCCGTAATTGCTACCGCGCCCCAACGCCCTGAAATAGCTCGCGCCCTGGAAGGCGGCCAATTCATCGAAGAAGTTTGGCACGTTGAGCGGGAAATTGAGCCGGAATCCTGCGATACCCGGCAGCGCCGTATTGGCGGCGAGCTTGTCGATCGCGGGATTGTAGTAATTGAAATCGCCGGTAGTGAAGTTCATCGGCGTCGCGACGCCGTTGTCGATCTCGAACAGATGCACCGGTTCCTTGAAGAGCCAGCCCATGTGGAAGGCATTGACGCGGAAAAGCACGCCGGGGTCGCTCCAGCGCGCGTGGTCGGGGCGATACTGGATGTGCTGATAGTCATCGTACCCGAGCTGCGCGATGAAATCCGGCAGTTTGATTTCGGCCGAGACGAAGTCGGTCTTCGCCTTCTGCTTCATCTGGTCGCTGAGGATGTCGAACGAGAATTGTTCGCCGGCTGGCGCCGGTGCCGCGGCAGGCGCCGCGTCGTTGGCGGCGGCTGGCGGCGTCGCATTGCCGGCAGCAGGCGCCGCGGCTTGGGCAAAGGCGTAGGCGGGCACGGCGGATGAACCCAGGAGCACCGCAGAATAGGTAAGGAAGCTGCGGCGGAGGAGGGGACTTCTATCGGTCACTGCTTAAAACTCGGCGCTTGTTGGCAGCACGATAAACGAAACGTGCTGCGATAACGGGATGGGATGCATTCAGTTCGCACATATCAGTCATGCAGATTTGGGCTGAGGGCAGTGGACCTAAAACGTCGATCCTTCGGGCCCGCTCCCCAGCGGCAGGAAATATCGGAGGCATTAGCAACACCGCTGAAAAGACTAAAAACGGCCAATTCAGCTCACAAAACCGGGAAATCGGCCCCGACTTTGCAATGCCAGCGCAGGCTTGGTTTCTCCGGTCACGCCCGCGCTAAGCGCGTTGAGAAACAAAACCTTGCCGGAAATATGTCAAGGTGAGTGATGTGGATTTTTTGTCGCAGGGCTAACGCCAATTCAACGAATTGGACCAGCAGCGGAACAGCCGGGAATCGAGACGCGGCGTTGGCTAGGTCTTGGCGCCCCCAACAGCCTCCAGCATTGCCGCTGTGATCGTCTGCTTCAGGGCGAAATACCCCTTCCAGGGATCGGGTTTTGATGCACGAGCAGCCGCATCGGCCAGCGAGAAACTGTTGGCCGCCTCGATTTTCTTGAGTTCGCTCCAGCCGATCGGCACTGCGACCGGCGCGCCGGCGCGCGAACGGGTCGACCAGGGAGATACCGCAGTCGCCCCGCGCTCGTTGCGCAGGTAATCGACGAACATCCGCCCCTTGCGCTTGACCTTGGCCATATTGGTTACGAACCGCTCCGGCTCGCGGGCCTCGAGTGTTTGGGCAAAGCCGTGGCAGAACGCCTTCACCTCGGGCCATTCGAGGCTGGGTTGGAGTGGTGCGATAACGTGGATTCCCTTACCGCCTGTGAGCATGGCAAAGCTCTCAAGGCCGAGATCGCCGAGGGCTTTTCTGATGTCCGCCGCGGCGTCCCGCACGTGGGTGAAGCCAAGGCCCTCATCCGGATCGAGGTCGAAGATGATGCGCTCCGGCTTTTCGACGTTGTCGCGCTTCGAGCCCCAGAGATGGAACTCGAGGACGTTCATCTGCACGCCACCGATGAGCCCGGCGAGGTCTTGGATGTAGAAGTAGTCTTCGACGGTGCCGTCTTTCTCGGTGATTTTGACCGATTTCATCGCGGCCGGGAAACCGCCGGTGTCGTGCTTTTGGAAAAAGCAGTGATGCGCCTGTCCCTGCGGGCAGCGCAGCAGGCTGAGGGGCCGGTCCGCAATGAACGGCAGCATGCGGTCGGCCACGGCAGCGTAGTAGGCCGCAAGCTCGGCCTTGGTGACCTCGGGCTTGTCGTAGACGGCCCGGTCCGGATGGGTGAGTTCGATCCCGACTTTGCTGGCCTCGGCCACGCCGTTGCTGAGATCCATCGTCCTGCCCCTCGGCTTGTTCAGTCTCTTCGGCCTTTCGGGCGCGATGCTGCGCGCCGGCAGGACTTTGTGCAAGCTATGGACGCTGGGCGTCGCAGCGAGAGCGGGGGCGGACCGCTTCCGCGGCTTGTTACTCTTGGCGATACCGTCGAGGTCCCGGCCGGTCTCGACGCTGGTGGTGAACTCATCCGTCAAATGGCTGTCGCCCGGTGTTGCGAACTCGTCGGCATGCTTAATCAGCAGCCATTGCTGCTTACCACTGCGGTCGCGGCCCTTCATGTAGACGAGCACCCACTCGCCCTTCATCCGCTTGCCGTTGAGCCGGAACTTCAGGTCGCCGTCCTCAAGTCCCTGATGTGGATCGCCAAGCGGCTCCCATGTTCCTTCGTCCCAGAGCATGACCGTGCCGCCGCCATACTGGCCTTCGGGAATGGTGCCTTCGAAGCCGCCATAGTCGAGGGGATGATCTTCGACCCGCACGGCGAGCCGCTTATCGGCCGGATCGGTCGATGGGCCTCTGGTCACCGCCCAGCTCTTCAGCACGCCGTCGAGCTCCAGGCGGAAGTCGTAGTGAAGCCGCGTCGCGTCGTGTTTCTGGACGACGAAGCTCAGCGCCTTTGCGCCGGCGCTCTTGGTGCCTTTGCCAGAGGGTTCGGCGGTTTTGCGGAAGTCACGCTTCTGCCGGTAGGTCTTGAGCAAATTGGTCGCAGTTGAGGGCATCTGCTGGCCTTCCCTGAAGCGATCCGGGTCAACGAATACTACACGGGGAATGTTCCGAAACTGCTCCCCGTTGAGGCGTGGAACCATTTCGCTCACTCGGAGCTTCCCCCTGTGAGGACGTTGGCGCGTGTCAACCGGACATGACGGAGAAGGGGAACGGTACGATTTTTCCGGTTTCCCGTGCCGGCCAACGAAATGGCAGACGAGCTCCTGACCCGTCCGCCCGGCGTCCTTCACTCAATATGGAGAAGCAAAATGCCGCGCGGCGACAAATCGAAATACACCGACAAACAGGATCGCATGGCCGACCACATCGCGGCCGGCTACGAACACCGCGGCGTCTCGGAGAAGGAATCCGAGCGCCGCGCCTGGGCCACCGTCAACGCCGAAACTCATGGAGGCAAGAAATCGGGCTCCGGCCGCGGCAAACCCGAGGACCACGCGCCGTCGCGCCGGGGCGGGCGTATCGGTGGCGCAGCGTCTGCGAGCCGCACTGCGGCCGAGCGTTCCGCGTCAGCCAAGAAGGCCGCGGCCACCCGCAAGCGCAACGCAGAGCACGCTCTTCACTGATCGGTCGTCCATGGAAAATCACGGTGAAATCGACGAGGAGGCCGTGCGTCGCACGGCCTATTTTCTTTGGGAGCAGGATGGGAGGCAACTCGGCCGCGACCTCGAATACTGGTTTCGGGCCGAAGACCAGCATATCCGCCAGTTAGCCTACGACCGCTGGCTCGCGGAAGGTACTCCCGAGGGCAAAGCCGAAGTGCATTGGCAAGAGGCCCGGAGCCAGCTCAAGAGCTGAAGAAAGTCGCGGCCTTTGTGAGTCGAGGCGCGGATGCATCCATCCGCGCCGTTTTGATTCAGGCTGCAGCCTTGGCATTCTCGGTCTGCGTCGCGAGCTGGGTCAGCTTCTTGTCGGTTGCAGACTCTTCCTTGTAGGTCGCATCGAGCAGTTGGGCGGCGTCTTTATGGCCGAGCAAGGTCGCCCATGCTTTCAGAGTGCCATAGCGCGCCATCTCGTAGTGCTCCACAGCCTGGCCTGAACTGATGAGGCCGGCATCGAGGGCAGGGGCGCCTTTATAGTCGTCCATGATTTCCTTGCCCTCCTCGATGATTCCGAGGATGGCCTCGCAGGTTTTGCCGCGTGCCGGTTGGCCAAGCATCTCGAAAATCTGCTCAAGACGGTCGACATGACCCTCGGTTTGTTGCCGATGCTCTTCGAAGCCGGCCTTGAGCTGTGGGTCGTTCGCCGCCTTGGCCATCTTCGGCAGCGCCTTGAGAATTTGCTTCTCGGCAAAGTAGATATCCTTGAGCGTATCAAGGAAGAGATCGTCCAAAGTTTTGTCCTGGGGCATCGTCATTCTCCGGTCGGATGTTGGTTGGCTGACGCTAGGGCTCAACGACACAATACCGCCGAGGTTCCGACGCTTCCGGTGCGTTTTGCCAACCCGAGCCGATGCAACCTTCAGCGTCATCGGGAATTAGCTGGATCACCTCTGGAGCTGATCAAAAACAAGGGAGTCGCGATGACTGCATCGGACGACGTCAAGCAGCCGGAGCGGCCAAAACTTCTCGAAGTTATGGGGCCGGGCCTCATTACTGGCGCATCCGACGACGATCCAAGCGGTATTGCGACTTACTCGCAGGTTGGCGCGCAGTTCGGCTTCGGCCTTGGCTGGGCGCTCGTCGTTACTTACCCACTGATGGTGGCCATCCAGGAGATTTCGGCGCGCATCGGCCGCGTGACGGGGCTCGGCATCGCCGGCAACCTCCGCAAGTACTATCCGGCCTGGCTGCTCAACGTGATGATGGCTTTGCTGGTCCTCGCCAACGTCATCAATATCGGGGCCGATCTTGGGGCAATGGGGGCGGCGCTGAAACTGCTGATCGGCGGGCCGTCGCTGCTTTATGTCGTAGGTTTCGCGCTAGTGTCGGTGCTGCTCGAGGTCTTCGTCCGCTACGCGCGCTACGTCTCCGTGCTCAAATATCTGACGCTGTCGCTGCTGGCCTATGTGGCGACGGTCTTCGTGGTGGGCACGCCGTGGCTGCAGGTTTTGCACGATATCGTCCTGCCGCCAATGAGCTTCAACAAGGACTACATTCTCGCGATCGCCGCGGTGCTCGGCACCACGATCTCGCCCTACCTGTTTTTCTGGCAGGCGCAGGAGGAGGTCGAGGATGAGCAGGAAAAGCCGCTGAAGCAGCCGTTGATCGACGCGCCGGATCAAGCGCAGGGCGAGCTGTTTCGCATCCGCATCGATACCGTCGTCGGCATGGCGCTTTCGAACACGGTGGCGTTGTTCATCGTCATCACCACCGCCGCGACGCTGCACGCCCACGGCGTCACCGATATCCAGACTTCCGCACAGGCGGCTGAAGCATTGCGGCCGATTGCCGGACCATTTGCGTTCGTGCTGTTCGCCACGGGCATTATCGGCACGGGACTCCTCGCGATGCCGGTGCTGGCCGGGTCGGCAGCATACGCGCTCGGCGAAGCGATGGGCTGGCAGGTCGGCCTCGCCAAAAAGGCGCGCCGGGCGCCCGCATTCTACGGCGCGATCGCGCTGGCCGGCCTTATCGGCGCGGTGATGAACTTTTCGCCGATCGATCCGATCAAGGCGCTGTTCTGGAGCGCCGTGATCAACGGCGTCGTCGCCGTGCCGGTGATGGCGATCATGATGCTGATGACGCATCGCCGCGACATCATGGGCGAATTCGTGCTGTCTTGGCCGCTGCGGACGCTGGGCTGGCTGGCGACGGCGGCGATGGCGGCTACCGCGATCGCGTTGGGTGTTACCTCGTTCCTCTAAATGCCTGCCACGCAGAACGGATTGTCGCGGAAGCCGCGTTGACTCGATGTCCGCTCCGTCACAATCTCCGGCCACTTTAGTTTCGAGGTTTGGACGTGACGGATCGGCGCGCGCAGCTTTTGAGCGAAATCGAGCGCCGGCGCGATGACCTCATTGCCCTGACGCAGGATCTGGTCCGCATCCCGACGCTCAATCCACCGGGTGAGTACTACGCCGACATCTGCGCCTACCTCGACAAGCGGCTGCAAGCCAAGGGCTTCCTGACCGAGCTGATCCGGGCCAAGGGCGCGCCCGGTGACAGCGACAAATATCCGCGCTGGAACATCATTGCGCGCCGCGAAGGCACGACGCCCGGCGAATGCCTGCATTTCAACTCGCACATCGACGTCGTGCTGGCTGGGCAGGGCTGGACTTTTGATCCCTTTGGCGGCGAGCTCAAGGACGGCAGAATCTACGGCCGCGGCACCTGCGACATGAAAGGCGGCCTTGCGGCCTCGATGATCGCTGCCGAGGCGTTCATCGACGTCTATCCGGATTTTGCTGGCGCCATCGAGATTTCGGGCACGGCGGATGAGGAAACCGGCGGGTTTGGCGGCGTCGCCTACCTGGCCGAGAAGGGCTTTTTCTCGCCGAGCCGGGTGCAGCATGTCATCATCCCCGAGCCGCTGAATAAGGATCGCGTCTGCCTCGGCCATCGCGGCGTCTGGTGGGCCGAAATCGAGACCAAAGGGCGTATCGCCCACGGTTCGATGCCATTCCTCGGCGACAGCGCTATACGGCACATGGGCGCCGTCCTGGCCGAGATCGAGGAGACGCTCTATCCCGCTCTCGAAAAGAAGCACACCGCGATGCCGGTCGTGCCGCCGCAGGCGCGGCAATCGACGATGAACATCAATTCGCTGCACGGCGGGCTCGATGAGCCGCCGGGTGGGTTTACGGGATTTCCCTCACCTGTCGTCGCAGACTCTGCTCGCATGGTGGTCGATCGCCGTTATCTCATCGAGGAGAGCGGCGCCGAGGTGAAGCAGGAGATCGTCGACGTGCTGGAGCGGGTGAAATCCCGCCGGCCAAAGTTCGAATACGAGCTGCGCGAGATGTGGCAGGTCAGCCCGACACTGACCGATCGTGAGGCGCCGATTGTCCGCGCCGTTTCCGCTTCGATCGGCGAAGTGCTCGGCCTCAAGCCGGAATATGTCGTTTCGCCAGGCACTTACGACCAGAAACACATCGACCGTATTGGCAAGCTCAAGAACTGCATCGCCTATGGGCCCGGCATTCTCGATCTGGCGCATCAGCCGGATGAATATGTCGGCGTCGATGACATGATCGACAGCGCCAAGGTGATGGCACTGTCGCTTTTGCAATTGCTGGGGCCGCGTTGAGGCCGATAAGCTTGAACCAAGGGCCCGCCGTGGCTCGACAAACGGAAAGGAACACCATGCGCAAGTCGTTTATCGTTCTGGGCTGGGCCGCGCTGATGGTCGGGACGATGTTCTCGCCCGTGATTGCAGCGCCGCGCACCGACCTCAACGTCGCGTTGCAGCTCGAGCCGCCGAACCTCGATCCGACGACCGGCGGCGCCGCGGCGGCCATCCGCGAAGTGACTTACGCCAACATCTATGAGGGCCTGACCCGCATCGATTCGAAGGGCAGCGTGCAGCCCGACCTGGCCAAAACCTGGGACATCTCGACCGACGGCCTGACCTACACATTCCACTTGCAGACCGGCGTCAAATTCCATGACGGCGCACCGTTTTCTGCTGATGACGTAAAGTTCTCGCTGGACCGCGCGCGTGACGCCAAGTCGACAAATGCGCAAAAGCAGCTCTTCGTGAACATCGCCTCGGTCGACGTGGTCGATCCCGCGACGGTCAAGGTGACGCTCTCCAAGCCACAGGGCGATTTCCTATACGATATGGGCTGGGGCGATGCGGTGATCGTTTCGCCCAAGAGCGCGCCGACCGATGTCACCAATCCGGTCGGCACCGGCCCGTTCAAATTCGTCGACTGGGTCAAGGGCGACCACATCGACCTCGCCAAGAACCCGGACTACTGGGGTACGCCCGCAAAACTCGACAAGGTGACGTTCAAGTTCATCGCCGACCCGACCGCGGCAACGGCCGCGATCCTTGCAGGCGACGTCGATCTCAACCCCGAATTTGCGGCGCCGGAGTCGCTTGACCAGATCAAGGCCGACCCGCGGTTTGCCGTGCATGTCGGCTCGACGCAGGGCGAGACAATCTTGTCGATGAACAACGGCAAGGCGCCGCTCAACAACATCAAGGTGCGCGAGGCCATCGCTCACGCGATCGACCGCAAGGCGATCATCGATGGCGCCATGTTCGGCTACGGCACGCCGATCGGCACGTTCTTCCCGCCGAGCGATCCGGCCTATGTCGATCTCACAGCCCAGTCGAACTTCGACCCGGAAAAATCGAAGGAACTGCTCAAGGAAGCGGGCGTCTCGAACCTGACGCTGAGCCTAAAACTGCCGCCGCCGGCTTATGCCCGCCAGAGCGGCCAGATCATCCAGCAGGAACTGGCCAATGTCGGCATCACCGCCAACATCACCAATGTGGAGTGGGCGGACTGGTTGAAGAACGTCTTCACCAACAAGGACTACGACCTGACCATCATCAGCCATGTCGAGCCCAACGACATCGGCATTTTTGCCCGCGACGACTACTACTTCGACTACCACTCGGACGCCTTCAAGAAGATCATGTCCGACCTCAACAACACGGCCGATCCGGCGGAGCGGACCAAGCTTTTGCAGGCGGCGCAGAAGCAGCTTGCCGATGACTACGTGGTCGGGTTCCTGTTCGAATACCCCAACATCGTCGTCGCTAATAAGGACGTGCAAGGTGTGTGGGAGAATGCGCCCATTCCCGCGGTTGATCTGACGGCGGTCTCTTGGGCGGAGTGAGACCGCTAAGTCTGACGTTCGTGGCTTCCCCCCACCCATCCTCCCCAAGGGGGGAGGTGGACCTGGGGCAAAGCCTTGCCGCAACTGGCACCCTCCCCCTTGCGGGGAGGGTTGGGGAGGGGGCGAGCCACACGCTCAACCCCCTTCGGGTCAAAGCCTAAAATGCCCGCTTATCTCCTCGGCCGCCTGGCCTCGCTGATCCTCAGCCTGATCGTTGCGAGCATCGTCATCTTCCTCGTGCTCGAGGTTGTTCCTGGCGATCCCGCGCAGTTCATGCTGGGGCTTAACGCCCAACCGGATACGCTTGCGGCGCTGCGCGAACAGCTCGGGCTCGATCAACCCATGCTCATCCGCTACGTGAACTGGATCGTCGGCATGCTGCACGGCGATTTCGGCACCAGCTATACCTATCGCGTGCCGGTGAGCGAACTGATCAATGCCCGGCTTGGCGTGTCCGTGCCGCTCGCCATTATTTCGTTAGCGCTGACTGTGATCATTGCCTTTCCAGCGGGCATCATCGCTGCCGCGCGCCGGAACTCGAAGACCGACGTTGCTGTGATGGGCGCGACCCAGCTTGGCGTCGCGATCCCGAATTTCTGGTTCGCCATGCTGCTGGTGCTGGTCTTCGCGGTGATGCTGCGCTGGTTCTCGGCCGGCGGTTTCCCGGGTTGGAACAACCCTTGGCTGGCGGTCCGCGCGCTGACCCTGCCGGCGATCGCGCTGGCTCTGCCGCAGGCCTCCATCCTCGCTCGCGTCATGCGCTCGGCGCTGCTTGATACGCTGTCGGAGGATTACATCCGCTCGGCGCGGGCCAAAGGCCTGACCAGCAGGCAGACGCTCTGGCGTCACGCGCTGCGCAATGCGCTGATCCCGGTGCTGACCATCGTTGGCCTGCAGTTTTCGTTCCTGCTGGCCGGGGCGATCATCATCGAGAACGTATTTTTCCTGCCCGGCCTCGGGCGGCTGGTGTTTCAAGGCATCACCCAGCGCGACCTGATCGTGGTCAAATCGGTGGTGATGCTGCTGGTCTTTGCGGTGATCCTCGTCAACTTCGTCGTCGACGTCAGCTACGCTTTTGTTGATCCGCGGCTGAGGCGGCAACGATGACCGTCGAGATCGCCAAATCCATCGCGCCCGAAAAGCCCGACAGCCTGTGGCGCGCTGCGCTGCATTCGCGCAGTTTTGTTATTGGCGCCTCGATCACGGCGGTGTTCGTCCTTGCCGCGCTGATCTCGTTCGCCTGGACGCCGTACAACTATGCGGCGCAGGATATTCCCAACAAGCTCAAGGGCATGTCGGCGGCGCACTGGTTCGGCACCGATCATTTCGGCCGCGACGTCTTCTCGATGATCATGGTCGGCGCGCGTACCTCGATCGCCGTGGCGCTCGTCGCGGTCGGCATGGGTGTGGTGTTCGGCACGCCGCTTGGCCTCGCCGCGGCTGCCCGGCGCGGCACGCTGCTCGATGAAATCATCATGCGCGCCAATGATCTGGTCTTTGCCTTTCCGGCGTTGCTGATCGCCGTGCTCATTACCGCGGTGTTCGGGCCGGGTGCGATCAACGCCATCATCGCCATCGGCATCTTCAACATTCCGGTGTTTGCCCGCCTGAGCCGTGCCGCCGCGCTGTCGCTCTGGACGCGCGATTTCATCCTCGCGGCGCGGGTCGCGGGGAAAGGGCCGGTGCGGATTTCGGTCGAGCACATCCTGCCCAACATCCTCAATACGCTCGTGGTGCAGGTGACGATCCAGTTCTCGCTGGGCATTCTGGCCGAGGCGGCATTGGCGTATGTCGGCCTCGGCGCGCAGCCGCCGATCCCGAGCTGGGGCAAGATGCTGGCCGACGCGCAGACGCTGATTTCGCTTGCCCCTCACGTGGCGATCATTCCCGGCCTCGCTATTGTCCTGACCGTGCTCGGCCTCAACCTGATGGGCGACGGGCTGCGCGACATTTTTGACCCGCGCTCGCGGCGGAGCCGGCAATGACCCTGCTCGCCATCAAGGGGCTGACGCTCGACATCGCCGGCACGCCGATCCTCAAGGGCATCGACCTCAGCGTCGCCAAAGGCGAAATCTTGGGCATCATCGGCGAATCCGGCTCGGGCAAGTCGATGACCGCGCTGTCGGTGATGCAGCTTTTGCCGGACGGCGCCCACGTTGCCGGCTCGATCGAGCTCGACGGCAAAGACCTGCTGCAAAAATCCGAGCGCGAGATGTGCGACATCCGCGGCAGGGATGTCGGTATGGTGTTCCAGGAGCCGATGACCGCGCTCAACCCGCTCAAAACCATCGGCGATCAGGTGGCGGAGACCGTGCTGACGCACACCCAGACGTCGCGCGCCGACGCCGCAAAAATTGCCCGCGAGACGCTCGACCGCGTCGGGCTTGGCGCGGAGCGCTTCCCGCTCGACCGCTACCCGCATGAGCTGTCGGGCGGCCAGCGGCAGCGCGTGGTGATCGCGATGGCGATTGCGCTCCGGCCGCGCCTGCTGATTGCCGATGAGCCGACGACGGCGCTCGATGTCACCACGCAGGCGCAAATTCTTATGCTGCTCAAGCGGCTGGTAGACGAGGACGGCATGGGGATGATCTTCATTACCCACGACCTCGCGGTGGTGGCGGGGCTGGCCGATCGCGTCGCGGTTATGCGCCACGGGGAGATCGTCGAGACCGGCGAGACTGCCGCGGTCTTCCGCGAGCTGAAGCATCCATACACGCGGGCGCTGTTCGCCGCCTCGAGCCACGTGCCAAAACGCGAACCGCCACAGGCCCCAGAGGCTGGCACTGCGCCGGTGCTCGAGGCGGCGAACATCACCCGCGACTATCGCCTGCCGCGAAAGTCGCTGTTCCGGCCGCCGAGTTTCTTTCGGGCTGTCGACGATGTGAGCCTCACTATCGAGCGCGGCGAAAATGTCGGGTTGGTGGGCGAAAGCGGGTCGGGCAAATCCACGCTGGCCCGCGCCATCATGGCGCTGGAGCCGCTGCAAGGTGGGGCGGTCGTGCTCGACGGCGAAACGCTCAACGCGGTAGCCGGCGCGTCGCAGAAGGCGCGGCGAAAGATGCAGGTGGTGTTCCAGGATCCGTATGGCTCGTTCAATCCGCGTCATCGGGTCGACCGGCTGATCACCGAGCCGTTCCATCTGCTCGGCAGCGAGGCGCCGGCCGGAGATGAACGGCAGCGGCGTATCGCCGAGGCGCTCGAAACCGTAGGCCTAAGCCCCGAAGATGCCGAAAAATACCCGCATGAGTTTTCGGGCGGGCAGCGCCAGCGCATCGCGATTGCGCGGGCGCTGATTATCAAGCCGGCGCTGATTATCCTCGATGAGGCGGTATCGGCGCTGGACGTATCGATCCGCGCGCAAATCCTCGATCTGCTGGCTGATCTGTCGAGCCGGCTGAAACTCTCCTACCTGTTCATCTCGCACGATCTGCACGTCGTTCGCTCGATCACCGACCGCGTGCTGGTGATGAAGGCCGGCAAAATCGTCGAAAGCGGCCGGACGGGCGAGGTCTTCGAGAACCCCCAGCACGCCTACACCCGCGAGCTAATCGCCGCTGCGCCGAGCCTTGAGGCTGCTCTTGCAGCGCGCACGGCTCAGGCGTAGCAAACCCGAATGAACTACATCGCGCAAAAGCCGAACCTTTGGTTCGATCCCTCGAAGTGTTTCATCGGCGGCCAGTGGGTCGCCGCCAGCGGCAACGACACGCTGCCGCTTGAAAACCCGTCCGACGGCACGACGATCTGCGAGATCGCCCGCGGCCGGGCCGCCGATATCGACCGCGCCGTTGCCGCTGCCCAAAAGGCGCTCGATGGCGAATGGGGCCGCCTGGCGGCGTTCGAGCGTGGCCGCATCCTTATGCGGATCAGCCAAAAGGTGCTGGAGCGCGTAGACGATCTGGCGCGGCTCGAAGCGATGGATGTCGGCAAGCCGCTGAAACAGGCCCGCGCAGACGCCGTGACGCTGGCGCGTTACCTGGAATTTTACGCTGGTGCGGCCGACAAGGTGATGGGCGAGACCATTCCCTATCTCGACGGCTACACGGTCTACACGCTGCGTCAGCCGCATGGCGTCACCGGCCATATCCTGCCCTGGAATTATCCGATGCAGATGGTTGGCCGTTCGATTGGCGGCGCGCTGGCGATGGGCAACGCCACGGTGCTGAAGCCAGCCGAGGAAGCCTGCCTTACCGCTATCGCCTTCGCGGCGATCGCCGAGGAGGCGGGTTTGCCCGCCGGCGCGTTCAATCTTGTGACCGGCCTCGGCGAAGAGGCTGGCGCCGCGCTGACCTCGCATCCGGGGATCCAGCATATCTCGTTCACCGGCTCGGTCGCTGTCGGCAGCCTCGTTCAGGCTTCGGCGGCGAAGAACGTCGTGCCGTTGACGCTGGAACTCGGCGGGAAATCGCCCCAGGTCGTCTTCGCCGATGCCGATCTGCAAAAGGCGCTGCCGTTCCTCGTCAACGCGGGCATCCAGAATGCCGGCCAGACCTGCTCGGCGGCGTCGCGCATCCTCGTGCAGCGGTCCGTGCATGATCAGGTCGTCGAGCGCATGGCGGAGCGATACCGCGCCCTCAAGGTGGGCCCGGCGCTTGCCGATCTCGATATGGGGCCGCTGGTTTCGGCGCGCCAGAAGCAAATCGTCGAGGGTTTTACGGCCACGCTCGGCAACGGCCAGAGCGTCGCGGGGCAGGGGACGATTGTCGACGATGCCCCGCGCGACGGGCACTACGTGCCGCCGATGCTGCTCGCCGGCATCGGCCCCAATGATCGGCTGGCGCAGGATGAGATTTTCGGGCCGGTGCAGGTCGTCATCCCGTTCGATGATGAAGACGAAGCGGTGGCGATCGCCAACGGCACCGAATACGGCCTTGTGGCGGGGGTCTGGACGGTTGACGGTGGCCGCCAGATGCGGCTCGCCAAGCGCATCCGGGCGGGGCAGGTGTTCATCAACAATTACGGGGCGGGCGGCGGCGTCGAACTGCCCTTCGGCGGCACCGGCAAATCCGGCTACGGCCGCGAAAAGGGCTTTGAGGCGCTCTACGGCTTCTCGGTGCTCAAAACCGTCGCAGCGCATCACGGGTGAAGCATGAGGCTTGAGGGCAAAACCGCCATTGTCACCGGCGGCGCGTCGGGGTTCGGCGCGGGGATCGTCACGAAGTTCGTGGCTGAGGGCGCGCGTGTCCTGATCGCTGACATCAACGCCGAGGCGGCGAATGCGCTGGCCCACGATCTCGGCCACCACACGACGGCCATGGGCGTCGACGTATCGAAGCGCGACAGTGTCGACGCAATGGCCGCCGCGGCCCTCAAAGCCTTTGGCCACCTCGATATTCTGGTCAACAATGCCGGCGTTACGCACCTGCCAATGCCGATGGAAGACGTGACCGAGGCCGATTTCGACCGCGTCCTCGCCGTCAACGTGAAGTCGGTCTACCTCACGGCGCAAGCGTTGGTGCCGCACATGAAGGGCCGGAAAGCTGGGGCCATTCTCAATATCGCCTCGACGGCGGCCGTCAGCCCGCGCCCGCGACTGAGCTGGTACAACGCCAGCAAAGGCTGGCTGGTCACCGCGACCAAGTCGATGGCGGTTGAGCTTGCGCCGTTCGGCGTGCGGGTAAATGCCCTCAATCCGGTCGCCGGAGAGACGCCGCTGCTCAAAACCTTCATGGGAGAGGACACGCCGGAAATGCGGGCCAAATTCCTCGCCACGATCCCGCTCGGCCGGTTCTCGACGCCGGCCGATATCGGCAATGCCGCCTGCTATCTTTGCTCGGACGAGGCTTCGATGGTCACCGGTGTGGCGCTTGAAGTCGATGGCGGGCGGGTGATTTGAGGCGTGGACTCGGGCGCTTGGCTCGCTAAGATCAAGCCATGGCTGAAGATATTCTTGGCAACGGGGTAAGCGCGCAGAGCGAGGTAACCCTGCGCGGCATCGACGATTTCGTCTCGGGCTTTCTCGGCTACGAGAAGAAAGCGGCGAATGTCGTCGCCGTCGCAGATGCTGACCCGGAATCGGCGCTGGCCAACATTTATGCGGGCTTTTCGTGGATGTTCTTGGAGGCCGCCGGCGCAGGCGAGCACGCCACCAAGTATCTGAAGCGCGCCCAAGCCGCCAATACCAATGCCCGCGAAAAGCTGCTGCTGCGGCAGCTTGAGCGCTGGATCGCCAACGATATCCCGGCGGTGCAGGCCGTCGGCGAGCGGATCGTCGATGAATTTCCGCACGACCTCGCCTCCGTAAAACTGCATCAGTATTTCAGCTTCAATCGGGGTGATGCGGCCTCGATGCTGCGTGTTGCCGAGAAGGCGCTGCCGGCAAATACCGAAAACCCGCACCTCCACGGCATGCTGGCCTTCGGTTATGAGCAGATGCACCGGCTCGATGAAGCCGAAACGGCGGCCCGCCGGGCGCTAGAGTTGAAGCACAAGGAGCCGTGGGCGCAGCACGCTCTAGCGCACGTCATGCTCTCAACCGGCCGCGTCAGCGAAGGTAGCGCGTTTCTGCGTGAGGCAAGCGAGACCTGGGTCGATCTCAACTCGTTCATGTACACGCACAACTGGTGGCACCGCGCGCTGTTCTCGATCAGCCAGGGCGACAATGCCGCCGTGCTCGATGGCTATGACCACCATGTCTGGGGTCAGGAAAAGACCTATTCGCAGGACCAGGTCGGCGCCGTGTCATTGCTCGCCCGCATGGAGATCGCCTCGATCGATGTCGGCGATCGCTGGGCCGACGTCGCGAGCCATCTGAAGGTCCGCGCGAAGGACACGCTGCAACCGTTTCTGACGATTCAATATCTCTATGGATTGGCGCGTGCCGAACTGGCCGAAGCCGATACGCTGATGGCCGCCGTCGAAGACCGTGCCCGCGACACGCGGCTGTTTGATCATAAGGTCTGGGCCGGAGTGGCGCTGCCCGCCTGCCGCGGCGTACTTGCTCATGCGCGCGGGCAGCACGAGACCGCGGCAAAACTGCTCGACTCCGTGGCAAACCGCATCGTCGAAATCGGTGGCAGCCACGCCCAGCGTGACCTCTTCGGGCAGATCAGGCTCGACGCACATCTCAAGGCGGGGCATTGGGAAATCGCACGCCAGTTGCTCGAAATGCGCCGCATCTGGGACCCTGACGGCGTGCCGGTAAACCGCATGCTGGCCGACGTGAATACGCACCTCGCCGCCCGGTCCGCCGCCGAATGAAGCCGGGCCCGAAGAATCTCATCACCGATGTTGCTGGACTCCGCGTCGGCAACGCCGAGGATCACCACATCAAGACCGGCACGACTGTGCTCGTTGCCGACCGGCCGTTTCTGGCCTCGGTCGATGTCATGGGCGGTGCGCCGGGGGCGCGTGAGACCGAGCTGCTGGCGCCCGACAAGATGGTCGAGGGCGTCGATGCCCTGTTCCTCTCGGGTGGCTCGGCCTTCGGGCTTGATGCCGGCTCCGGCGTCATGGATGGCCTGCGCCGGATGGGGCGGGGTTTTCGCGTCGAGAAGGCGACGATACCCATCGTCCCGGGCGCGATCCTCTTCGATCTCATTAATGGCGGCGATAAGAACTGGACCGAAAATCCCTATCGCGCGCTGGGTGAGAAAGCGCTCGCCAATGCCGCGGGGGATTTTGCACTGGGCACGGCCGGGGCTGGTGTCGGCGCGCTGACGGCCAACCTCAAAGGCGGCCTCGGCTCAGCCTCGCTGGTCCTGGAGAGCGGCTACACGGTCGGCGCGCTGGTTGCCGCCAACCCCACCGGTAGCGTTACCGTTGGCGACCGTCCGAACTTTTGGGCCGCACCGTTCGAGATCGACGCCGAGTTCGGCGGCGTCGGCACCTTTGCAGGGCCGGTGCCTTATGCCGACACGACGCGGACCAAGCGCGACGGCACCCGCGCACTCTCAAACACCACGATCGCCATCGTCGCGACCGACGCCATCCTCACCAAGGCGCAGCTTAAGCGGTTCGCCGTCGCTGCCCAGGACGGCATCGCCCGTGGCGCCAGCCCCTCGCATACGCCGGTCGATGGCGACATGATCTTTGCCGTCTCGACCGGCGCCCGCCCGATTGCCGATCCCATCCGTGATCCGATCCATCTCGGCCACGCGGCCGCCGTCTGCGTCACGCGGGCGATAGCACGGGCCATTTACCTTGCGACCCCGGCGCCCGGCGACACGTTGCCCACCTGGACGCAAAAGTGGGGCAGGGGCTAAGAGCCCCAGCCCATCCTCCGCCTCTACGCCTGATACTTGCCGCCGGCCTCGGGGATGACTTTGGTCAGGCTGCCATTCGCCGGGAACAGCGGGATCAGGCAGGATTGCAGCGCGTGGTATAGATCGGCATTGCCTGCAAAGAGTGTGTGGGCCGGTTTCAAGTCTTCGCTCAACTCTTCGAACCAGCCGCCATCTTCGTGGTTCACGAATTTCTGGGCGATGACGCCCCAGATTCGCCGATACCATTCCTCATGGAAAGCGCTCGGCTGGTGGGCGTTGAGGAACGCCGCAGCGCCCGCTGCCTCGGCCATCGGCCACCAGAGCTTTGCGCGCATGATCGGCTGGTTCTTCCAGTCGAGATTATAGAAGAAGGCAGCGTTCTTGCTGTCCCAGCCGAGCTCGATGGCGTTCTTGAAGAGCGCGGCAGCAGCGGTCGGCATCCAATCGTGCTTCTTCCCGCCGAGCACCCAGAGCTGCAGCGTCAGGCGCGCCCATTCGAGCCAATGCCCCGGAGTCGCGCCCGATGGGCGGAACATTTCGTCGGGGCCCTTATAGTTCTCATCGAGCTTCCAGTCGGTATCGAAATGCTCGCCGACCCGGTAGCCGAGTTCGCCCGCGCGACGGTGGATGATGAGATCGGCAATGCGCTCGGCCTTGTCGAGGTAGCTGCGGTCTCCGGTAGCTTCAAAGGCGGCCATCAGCGCCTCGGTCAGGTGCATGTTGGCGTTCTGGCCTCGATAGTTCGGCACCGCGACCCAGTCGCGCGAAAATTCTTCGGCAATCGCACCGTGGCGTTGTTCCCAGAAGCGCGCGTTGAGCACTTCGGTGATGTCGGCGAGCATTTTGTCGGCGAGTGGATGGCCGACGACCTTGGCACTCGAGGCAGCGAGCAGTACGAAGGCGTGGCCGTAACCCTGCTTGGTATCGTCCTTGGGGCCATCGTTGTCGACGGCCCAGACATAACCGCCATGCTGGGTGTCGCGGTGCCGCTTCCAAAGAAACTGCATGCCGTGATCGACGATCTCGTCACTGCCGGGGCGGCCGAGCAGGCTCCCGATGGCAAAGCAGTGTACCATGCGGGCCGTACCGTGGATCGGCCGTACCGGGTTCTGGGGATTGATCGGTTTGCCGACGGGATCGAGATCAACGAAGCCGCCCGGTGCGTGCACCGCCCGATATTGATAAAAGTCGAAAAGGGCTTCGGCCTCGCGCATCAGCCAGTGCCGGTGGTAGGGGCGAGCCTGCCAGTTGCCAAGTCTAGCCGGGTTGAGCTGTGCGTTGTCCATCATGTCCTCCGGTTATCGCTTTTGGCGACGACCCTGCCCGCTGCGGGGAGGATTTGGCAAGCGCTACTTGGCCGAAACGAGTTCGGTCGAAACGGTCTTAGTTTTGGGCGATGTAGCAGCGGCGTGCGCCGGGGAACGAGGCCAGCGCAATGCGCTGCTCTGCCTCGGTAAGGCCGACGAACGAGACCGCCATCAGCGGCTCCGCGCCATCCGCGTATCCGCGGGCCACAACGATGTCATTGGCCTCGATTTCGAACAGGCTGCGCGATTCGTCGTCGAGCAGCGCGGGCGGCTGGCGGTGGGAAAGGAGCAGTACGGCGTTCATGTCGGCCTCCTGGCCGTTGCGTGAAGTCGTAATCAACAACGCAGCTAGACGCCTGCCAGTTTCCATAATTCTTAGTGAACAGGCGGTGAATGGAACGTGATTTCTGCTCGGGGCTATTTCAAGGCGCCCAAGTGGCCGGATGATGAATTCTGTAGTACGCGCGCCGTGGCCAATTGAACGGCACGACGTGGCATGCCAACCCTGATGTTGTTGAGATGAGGAGAAAAAACGCCGATGGCGCAGCCCCCAGAACGTCCCCGTCGCCCGCAATCAGCCGTCGAGCGTGCCGAGGCCGTGTTCAAGCCCGCGCCGCCGAAAGTCGAGGCTCCGGCGCCGCGCACGACTGCCGTACCATCCGGCAAGGAGATGGTCTCGCTGCGCCTCGACCGTGACGTGCTCGCTCACTTCCAGGATGACGGTCCCGGCTGGCAGGAGCGTATCAACGACGCCTTGAGGAAGGCGGCCGGCTTAGACTGAGAACTAGGCGCCAGCAGGCTTGTAGTCAGCCGGCGCACCTCGGGCCTGCAGCAGTTTCAGGCTGCCGTCGGGGAGAACCCGCAAGCTGCTGAGCACGCCGCTGAAGAAGCAGCCGGTATCGATGTCGATCCGGCCCGGCTTGAGGTCGACCGCTTCGACCGGGGTATGGCCGTGGACGATGGTCAGCTCGCCGCCGAATTTGTGGCGGAGGAATGGGGCCCGGATCCAGATCAGGTCCTCGTCGTCCTGCGCATCCAAACTGACGCCCGGCCGGATGCCCGCATGGACGAAGAAGAAGCCCGGCAGCGATAGGCAGGTCGGCAGGTTGTGCAGCAGCTCAAGATGCCCCGGCGGGATCAGCGGGCGCAACGCATCCGCGAAACGCTTCGGCGATCGCCGCCAGCTTTCAGTCGGATCGGTCAGTCCATAAGCCTTGGCGGTTTGGACGCCCCCCCACTCCAGCCAATCGAGGGTGGCGGGCGGGTTATCGAGGAAATCGAGCAGCAATTTTTCGTGATTTCCGAGCAGGGCGAAGCGCTGAAAACCGGCCGGCGGAGCCGTCATAATGTGGTCGAGCACCGCCGGTGTCGCAGCGCCGCGATCGACATAGTCGCCGAGCGTGACGATCCATTTTTCACCGGGCAGGGCGGCGCCGTCAGCGACGATGAGCGCCTCGAGCTTCAAGAACTGGTCGATGCAGCCATGCACGTCCCCGATCGCGTAGACCGCCGCCGGCCATGCGTCGAACGTTAAGCGAGGGCGGCGGGCAACTTGGGGCAACGGTAACTCCGGGCGATGTGGCTGCCTTCCGGCTAGGGGCGTTGCCCATTCACGTCAAGGTCGCGATTGGTCGCTACATGAACGGAGGTGCGACATTGCGGGCAAGCCGGCCGATTTGCTTTTCGGCCGCCGCAGTGCTGTATTACTTCAGGGCTCGAAAAAAATATGAGATTGAGCCTCTGCAGGCCGTTGACACCGCGAAGCACGCGTCGCTACACCGTCAACGTATTCTTTGTGCGTAGATCCGAAACGATGAACAACGCGCGCAAATGGGAGAGAAAAATACGATGAGCTACGTTAGAAAATTTGCGAACGCTGCCATGCTGGCGGGCGTCGTGGCGCTTGCTTCGAGCTCGGTGGCAATGGCCGCTGGTCTCGCCGCATCGGATCTGGCTGCCGGTGGCGGTCAGGATGCAACCTTCGCCAAGCTGGCTGCCCTCAAGGACACCGCCGCTAAGGGCAAGGGCAAGATCGCCGTTCTGCTGCCCGATACGCAGTCCAGCGCTCGCTGGGCCGGTGTTGATGCCCCCGGTTTCGATGCCGCGTTCAAGGCAATGGGCCTGACCGCCAACGACTACACCATCGTCAATGCGCAGGGCTCGCCGCAGACCCAGCAGACCCAGGCCGAGCAGGCCATCACGCAGGGCGCCACGGTCCTCGTGATCGCCAACCTCGACTCCGGTTCGGCCGCGGCCATCCAGGCCAACGCCAAGAGCCAGGGCCTTGTCTCGATCGACTACGACCGCCTGACCCTCAATGGCGACGCCGCCTACTACGTGTCGTTCGACAACGTTTCCGTGGGCAAGCTGCAGGGCGAAGGCCTCAAGCAGTGCATTACCGACTGGGGCGTGAAGAATCCGCAGATCTTCGAGCTCGGCGGTTCGCCGACCGACAACAACGCCACGCTCTTCGAGCAGGGCTATGACTCCGTGCTGCAGCCGATGTACGACGCCAAGCAGGCGACGCTCGTCAGCCGCATCCGCGTACCGAACTGGGACAACCAGCAGGGCGCCACTATGTTCCAGCAGGCCCTCCAGGCCAATCCGCAGATCAATGCGGTGCTGTCGGCCAATGACGGCCTCGGCCAGTCGGCGATCTCGATCCTGAAGAACAACAAGGTGCCGCCGAAGACGGTGCCTACCACCGGTCAGGACGCGACGCTGCAGGGTGCCCAGAACATTCTCGCTGGCTACCAGTGCATGACTGTTTACAAGCCGATCTACGAGGAAGTGGCTGGCGCGGCGGCCCTCGCGGTTCTCGCCCGTGCCGGCGAAACCCCGGATCCGAGCCTGCTGAACGGTTCGGTCGATGCGCAGAACCACAAGACCCCGTCGCTGCTGCTGACGCCGCAGTCGGTGAATGCCTCGAACATGCAGGCGACGGTTATCGCCGACAAGTTCATCGACCCGGCCCAGCTCTGCACGGCTGACTTCGCCGCTGCTTGCACCGCAGCCGGCATAAAGTAAGCCATCCGGCATCATTAAGGATCGCCCGGCTCGTCATGAGCCGGGCGATTTGCTAACCGTAAGTATCTGCCGGAGGACCCATGGCCGACACACCCTTGCTTGAACTGCGCGGCATCAAAAAGCACTTCGCAGCCGTGGAAGTGCTGCGGGGCGTCGACATGACGGTCCAGGCAGGAAAGGTCACTGCGCTTGTCGGCGACAACGGCGCCGGAAAATCGACGCTGATCAAGTGCCTTGCCGGCATCTACCAGCCCGACGGCGGCTCGATCGTCTGGGAGGGAAAGGAAGTCTCCGTACCGAACCCGAAGGCGGCTTCGGCGCTCGGCATCGAGTTCGTGTACCAGGACCTGGCGCTCGCCAACAATCTCGATATCGTCCAGAACATGTTCCTCGGCCGCGAGCGTACCAACGGCCTCTTCCTCGACGATGAATCGATGGACGACCTGGCGCGCGAAACGCTGGCCGGTCTCAACGTCACCACCATCAAATCCATCCGCCAGCAGGTGGCGAGCCTGTCGGGCGGCCAGCGCCAGTCCGTAGCCGTCGCCAAGGCCGTGATGTGGAATTCCAAGCTCGTCGTGCTCGACGAGCCGACCGCGGCGCTCGGCGTCGCGCAGACCGCGCAGGTGCTGGCGCTGGTCCGCCGTCTGGCAGATCGGGGCCTCGGCGTCATCATCATTTCGCACAATCTCGAAGACGTGCTGAAGGTCGCCGACAGCATCGCCATCCTGCGCCTCGGCGTGCTGGTCGCGCAGCCGAACAAGGCCGATGTGACCAGCGGCGAACTGGTCGAGCTGATCACGATCGGCAGATCGGGTACGCGCTTCCCGGGCGCGCCCGCCCAGTCCGCGGCTTCGCCCGCGCAACACGCCTGAGCCGAGGGGACAGACACCATGGCCGATACCAATCCCGCGCCGAACGGCGATCAGACGCCGCCTGCCGCGCCGATCCCCGTCGTTGCCGGCCTGAGCAGCACCAGCACGCTCGGCGATTTTTTCAACAACTGGATCATCCGCGTTCGCGCCGGTGACACCGGCGTGCTGCCGGTCATCGGCGGCCTCATCATCCTCGCGGTGATCTTCCAGTCGCTCAACGGCAACTTCCTCACTGCCGGAAATCTCGTGAACCTCATGGTTCAGGGCTCGGTCTACATGCTGTTTTCACTGGGCATGATCTTCATCCTGCTGCTTGGCGAAATCGACCTGTCGATCGGCTTCATCGGTGGCGTCGCCGGCGTGGTGACAGCGCTCCTTGTCTACGGCGACCATGGTTTGCCGTGGTTCATCGCCGTCGGTGCGGGGCTGCTCTGCGGGGCGGCGATCGGCTTCCTCAACGGTTTCATCATAACGACCATCGGGCTGCCGGCCTTCATCGTGACGCTGGCGGGTCTTCTCGCCTGGAACGGCGTGATGCTGATCATCCTTGGCAATGGCGGCACCATCCCGATCAACGACCAGATGATCGTCAACCTCGCCAACGGTCTGCTCGACCCGACCGTGGGCTGGATCGTCGGCGCCGTGCTCGTGATCCTTATCTGCGGCGATATGATTCTCTCAGCACGACGGCGCAAGCATGCGACTGAGCCGAGCAGCGTCCTCTACCTGAAGGTGCTGGGCATTATCGTCGCCGGCATCGTCGTCATCGCGCTCTGCAACGTGAACCGCGGTCGCGGAGCGATCTCCATCCAGGGCGTGCCTTGGGTGCTGCTGATCGTGTTCGGCTTTGCCTGGCTCTGGACGGTGGTGCTCCGCCGCACCAAGTTCGGTACCTATGTCTATGCCATCGGCGGAAATGCTGAAGCCGCCCGCCGCGCCGGTATCGGCGTCAATCGGATCCGCGTGATTGTTTTCACCATCGCCGGCTTCATGGGCGGCGTTGCGGGCCTGATCTACGCATCGCGCCTGCGCTCGGTTTCTACCAACCTCGATGGCGGTACGCTGGTGCTCTACTGCATCGCGGCGGCGGTTATCGGCGGCACCAGCCTCTTCGGCGGCCGCGGCAAGGCGATCAGCGCCATTCTCGGCGGCCTCGTCATCGCCTCGATCGACAACGGCATGGGGCTTTTGGGTCTTTCGGCGGCGGCACGCTACGTCGTGACCGGCATCGTGCTGATCCTTGCCGTGACGATCGATGCTCTCGCCAGCCGCGGACGCGCCTCGTCCGGTCTCGGCTGATCGGCCGCGACAACGTCGGTTTCATCCCCGCGCGAGTGGGGGTGACCTCAGCCGGATTTCCCGAGGGCCGCAAAATGGCTCTGGTCGAGTTCGTTCAGCGTGCTCAGCACCATGCCTTGGAAGATCGGTTCGCGTTCGTCGTGATGGACGGTGATGGCGGGCCGGCCATTGATCCTTGAGACCAGCGAGGCATTGAGCCCCGCCTCGATCTCGGCCCGCATCAGCTCGTAGGCGCTGGCGCCGGGTCCGACGATGATGACGTGAGCCGGCGGCGAGATTGCCATCAGGCGGGCGAGGCCGTAGCCGATGGCTCGGCCGGCAATGTTGAACGCGTGGACAACATTTCGGCGACCGCTGCGGCCGAGCTGGATCAACTCCTGATAGGCGGCAGGTGGTACAGCCGCGGCGGGCATGGCTTGCTCAGGCACACCATAGGCGGTGCGCAACACCCCATAGTCGGCGGCGTAGGCCTCGATGCAGCCGCGCATGCCGCAGCGGCAGCGGGCGCCGTCGGGCAGGTGGTTCATATGGCCGAATTCGGTCGCGCCCTCATCGCGCAGGGCGGCGTCACGGGCTGCCGAACTGATCCCCATGGCGACGGTCGAGCCGATGAAGATAGTGGCCACGGTCAGATCCCGCAGTTCCGGGTAGAGCAGGCGGGCACCCTCGGCCAGCAGCCGGCCGCGCTTTGCCAGTGTCACGCCGCAGCCGAAAGTCTGCTCGAGCGGCGTAACGATGCTTTCGCCAACGATGTGCCCGATCGGGGACCATTTGAGCCGGTCGCCGGCGGGATCCAGAATGCCCTGGGCCGAGATGGAAATGCGCCTCAGGCTGGCGCCAATCTCGGGATTGCGTTCGCGCAAGCGCTCGATCCGTTCGCGCAGGAACGTCGCCGGCGCAATTTCGGCGAAGAGGGTAGGGGTTACCGGCGCCTCGATCCGGTCGACGAGCGTTCCGGCGTAGTCGATAAGGGAGAAGCGGGCTCGGTTGACGTCGAGTTCGACGATTGCCGCGTAGCAGGCATGGCGGTTGAAGGCGACCTGCACCGCCGGCCGCCCGCGCAGCTTGGTATTCGCCGCCGGCTCGTTGCCTTCGACGAGGATGCTCTGGCTGATGAGTTCGCCGCCGATCGCGGTGATCGAGGCGTTGCTCAGCCCGGTGGCGCTGGCGAGCTGTGTGCGCGACATCGCCCCCGCGCGCCGAAGCGTCGCGAGCACCAAACCGCGGTTCTGCCGGCGGACGGAATCCGCATCGGCCACAGAGCGTTCCAACTCGACCTCCCGGAGCAACGTATGCCATGCTCACGCTGCCAATTACGGGCGTTTCGTCTAGGCTTGCCGCGCTCCGAAATGACGTTGACACACGCTCAGGGGGCAGCCAATGCTTTTTTCGAGCAGCGAAGAAAATGCTCGGAGACGGGCGATCCTGGGAGGGTGACCGTCATTTGTTCGGGGCGGCCCGGTCCGTCGCGGGAGGAAATTATGAACAAGATGGCAGCGGTCCTGCTGGGTGCGGCTGCTTTCGCCGGCGTAGGTCAGGTCTATGCGGCCGACCTTGTCGTGGGCGTTTCATGGAACAATTTTCAGGAAGAGCGCTGGAAGACCGACGAGGCGGCGATCAAGAAGGTGCTCGAAGCGGACGGCGTCAAATACATCTCGACCGACGCGCAATCTTCGGCCAGCAAGCAGCTCACCGACGTCGAGAACCTGATCTCGCAGGGCGCCAATGTGCTGATCGTGCTGGCGCAGGATACCGACGCCATCCAGCCGGCCGTACAGAAGGCGGTTGATGAGGGTATTCCGGTTATCGGCTATGACCGGCTGATCGAGAACCCCAAGGCCTTCTACATTACCTTCGACAACAAACTGGTTGGCACCATGCAGGCGCAAGCGGTATTCGCCGCCGCGCCCAAGGGCAACTACGTCTTCATCAAAGGCAACGCCGCCGACCCGAATGCGGATTTCGTGAAGTCAGGTCAGGATATTGTGGTCGGGCCGGCCATCGCTTCGGGCGCCATCAAGAATGCTGGGGAATCCTACACCGACAACTGGGACCCAGCGAACGCCCAGAAGGAAATGGAGCAGTTTTTGACCAAGAACAACAACAAGGTCGACGCCGTTCTTTCCGAAAACGATGGTATGGCGGGCGGCGTTGTGGCCGCGCTGGCCGCCCAGGGTTTAGCCGGGCAGGTGCCGGTCTCCGGCCAGGACGGCGACCACGCCGCTTTGAATCGCATTGCACTCGGCACGCAAACCGTTTCGGTCTGGAAAGACGCGCGTGAACTCGGCAAAGAGGCGGCAACGATCGCGGTCGAACTCGCCAAAGGCACGACTCTCGACAAGGTCGATGGCTCTGTGATGTTCGATGGCGGTCCCAAGAAAGTGCCGATGCATTCGCTGTTTTTGAAGCCCGTGGCGATCACCAAGGACAACCTCAATATCGTCATCGACGCCGGTTGGATCACCAAGGCCGAAGTCTGCCAGGGCGTGCCGGCCGGGAAGGCGGCCGTCTGTGGCTGAGCAGGACCTCATGCCGGGCCCCACTCGGACGCAAGCGCGTCCGGCGAACCCGATTGCGCGGTTCCTGCTGGCCACCGAACTCGATACGCGCCTCATCGGCATGATCGCCGCCCTGCTGGTGACCTGGATCGGCTTCCACATCCTCTCCGGCGGCATTTTCCTGACGCCGCGTAATCTGTGGAACCTGTCGGTTCAAACTTCCGAGGTGGCTGTGATGGCGACCGGCATGGTGCTGGTCATCGTCACGCGCAACATCGATCTGTCGGTGGGCTCGATCGTGGGCTTCATTGGCATGATCATGGGCGTGCTGCAGGCGGAAATCCTGCCGCAATATCTGGGTTTCGGTCATCCGCTGATCTGGATCATCGCCCTCTGTGCCGGCATCGCGGTCGGCATGGTCATAGGGGCGATACAGGGCTTTATCATCGCCTATCTTGGCGTGCCGGCCTTCATCGTGACGCTCGGCGGTTACCTCGTCTGGCGCGGCGCGGCCTGGTGGGTGACCTCCGGCCGCACCGTGGCGCCGATGGATACGACCTTTCAGTTGATGGGAGGCGGCGCACTGGGCTCGATCGGCGCGTTCTGGAGCTGGATCGTTGGCGTGCTGGCCTGCATCGGCATCGTTGTCGGGCTCTATCTCGGCCGCCGGCAGCGGCACCGCTTCAGTTTTCCGCTTCGGCCGATGTGGGCCGAGACCACGTTGGGCATCCTCGGTTGCGCCATCGTCATTGCGGCGATCTGGGTCGCGAACTCCTATCCCTGGCCGCGCAACGTCGCCAACGCGTATGCGGAGGCCCATAACATCACCGTGCCGCCGGATGGCCTCTTCATCTCGACCGGTATAGCGGTGCCGGTGCTGATCGCGCTTGCCGCAGGCATCCTCATGACGTTCATCGCGACCCGTACCCGCTTTGGCCGCTACGTTTTCGCGATGGGCGGCAATCCTGAAGCAGCCGTCCTCGCGGGCATTAATACGCGCTGGGTGACGGTCAAGATCTTCATCCTGATGGGCGCCCTCTGCGGCGTTTCTGCCGCCATCGCCACGGCCCGCCTCAATGCCGCGACCAATGCGCTGGGTACGCTCGACGAGCTCTACGTCATCGCGGCGGCGGTGATTGGCGGCAGCTCGCTGTCGGGCGGCGTCGGCACCATCGTCGGCGCGATGATCGGAGCGGTGGTGATGCAATCGCTGCAATCGGGCATGGTGCTGATCGGTGTCGATAGCCCGCTGCAGTCGATCGTGGTGGGTATCGTTCTGGTGTTTGCGGTCTGGCTCGACGCGCTCTATCGCCGCCGTGCCAAATAGGAAGTCGATCATGCTCGAGAGAAAAATCCCGCTGGTTGAGCTGATCGACATCTCGGTGTCGTTCGGCGGCATAAAAGCGGTCGATACCGCCTCATGCGACCTGCACGCCGGCGAGGTGGTGGCGCTTGTCGGCCATAACGGCGCGGGCAAGTCGACGCTGATCAAGGTGCTGTCCGGCGCCAACAGGCGCGACAGCGGCACTATCCGGATCGACGGCAAGGACGCCGCCATCAACAAGCCGCGCGACGCCAAGGGCTACGGCATCGAGACGATCTACCAGCAGCTCGCGGTAGCCGACAATGTCGACGCTGCCGCGAACCTGTTTCTCGGCCGCGAAATGGTGACGCCGTTCGGCACGCTCGACGATGCCGCGATGGAATCGCGGGCGCGTCAGGTCATGGGGCGCCTCAACCCGAGCTTCAGGCGGTTCAAGGAGCCGGTCAAGGCGCTCTCGGGCGGGCAGCGGCAGTCGGTAGCCATTGCCCGGGCAATGCTGTTCAATGCCCGCATCCTGATCATGGACGAGCCCACGGCTTCGCTCGGCCCCCAGGAGACGGAGCAGGTTGGCGACCTGATCAAGCAGCTCAAATCGGAGGGGATCGGCATTTTCCTCATCAGCCACGACATCCACGACGTCTTCGACCTCGCGGACCGGATCGTGGTGATGAAGAACGGCCAGGTGGTCGGCACTGCCTATACCTCAGACGTCACCAAGGACGAAGTGCTGGGCATGATCATCCTCGGCAAATCACCGCCAGGGGCTGTTCCGGGGCCGGGCGCCAGCAGAGCCTGACCGTCCGCGGCTTGCCCTGCGCGACGCTTCGCCGCGACCGCCAGTGCGGCAACCGGTTGGCGGCCTCCGCCGTTCGTGCTCTATCAGAATGGGCAAGCAGCGAGGCCACGGTGGCGACGGAAAAGCAGGAAGAGCCGGCAGAGAGCACCGCTTCGCAGCCAGCGACCGAAACGTCGGGAAAGCCCGGCGCGGAGCTGCCGCACAAGCCGATGCATCGCTATGCTTCGATCTATATGGCTGCTGTGGCGGGTGTCGTTGTCACGCTGGTCAGCATCGTGCTGGCGCGAGATTTTGCCATCGAGTTCGGCGCCTCGGCATTTTTCATCGGCTACGTGCTGATGGTGCTATGGCGCCTGCATTTGCTGACGCCGAAATTCCTGCGCATCCACGCGGATGAATCCGACACGCCCGGTTCCGTCATTCTGGCGGTCGCCATCGGCACGATTGCGGTCGCCTCCGCATCGCTGTTCGTGCTGCTCAACAGCAAGTCGCCCGACCGCCTGCACATGACGCTGGGCATCCTCGCCGTGGTGCTGGGGTGGGTATGCGTCCATACGATGCTGGCCTTCCACTATGCCTATGAATACTACGGCACCGATACGACGAGCCCACCCGGCAAGGACGGCCATCGTCCCCATATCGGTGGGCTCGATTTTCCCGGCAGCCAGCAGCCCGATGCGCTGAGCTTCCTCTACTTTTCGTTTGTGGTTGCCATGACGGCGCAGGTTTCCGACGTGACCGTCACCTCCAACGCCATGCGCCGCATCGTGCTTTTTCACGGCATTTTGTCGTTCTTTTTCAACACGGTGATCCTTGCCATCGCTGTGAACATCGTCGTTTCCCTCGGACATTGAGCCCTTGGCGCGCCCGATCATTTATGTGGACGCAGATGCGTGCCCGGTGAAGGACGAGGCGCTGCGCGTAGCCGAACGGCACGGGCTGGCTATCGTCTATGTGGCAAACACCGGCCTGCGGCCATCACGTGATCCGATGATCCGCTACGTCATGGTGCCGCAGGGCCCCGACGCGGCCGACGACTGGATCGTCGAGCACGCCGAAACCAACGATATTGTGGTGACCGCCGATATTCCGCTTGCCGACCGGGCGCTGAAGCGGGGCGCGGTCGCCCTTGGGCCGACGGGCAAGCTTTTCACCGCCGACAGCATCGGCATGGCGCTGGCGATGCGCGATCTCAACCGGCACCTTCGGGAAACCGGCGAGAGCCGTGGCCTCAATGCCGGTTTTACGGCCCGCGATCGGTCGGCATTCCTTGGAGCGCTCGACGCCGCGGTCAATCGGGCCCTCAAGGTCGCCGGCTGATTATTTTCGTTCACGTCCCGTCACAGCCACGATTGCGTAGTGTATTGAGGGCGTTGGCAGGGCAGCGATACCAAGACACCGCCGCCTATCTGAAGGGGACTCTTTGAAATGAAAGCCAAACTCGTCTTGGCGCTTCCTTTGGCGCTGACGCTTGGGCTGCTGTTGGCGGCCTGCGGCCAGAAGAATGACGCGCCGCCGGCGACCACAACGACAACCACCGCTACGCCCCCACCGACGGACAGCAATAAGCCGGTCAGCGTGCCGGTAACGCCCGCGCCGGCGTCGAGCGACTCCACGGCGACGCCAGCGCCTGCTGCGCCCGCAGCGACACCGGCGCCCGCCGCGAGCACACCGGCGCCTGCCGCTAGCACGACTGCGGCACCCCCGCCGGCCGCAGACGCAGCAACGCCTGCCGCTGCCGCGCCAGCCAGCACGAGCACCACCACAACAGCTACACCCACGCCGCCGCCGGCAACTCCGCCGGCTCCTGCCTCAGCGCCAGCGGCAGCCGCCCCCGCGGCCAACGCCCCGGCGGCTGCGCCGACGTCTTCAGCGATTACGCCGGCAAGCCCGGCTCCCCCTCCGGCGAACCCGCCACCACCGGCAATACCTGCGCCGCCCGCTGCCTCGGCGCCCGCTACGCCGCCCAGCTTCCTCAACGCCGACACCGATCTCGACGCCAAGATATCGTTCGCAGAGGCGCAAAAGGTCTGGCCCAAGCTGACGCAGGCTCAGTTCGACGCCGCCGACAGCGATCACAGCGGCAGCCTTTCCGCCGACGAGTACAATGCGCTCGTGAAGAAGCCGCCGGCGATGTAGCCGGCCGGCCGCCCGATACGGCTGCAATTGCCGCCTTGACGGCCGCGGTACGTTCGTGTTTTGTTCTCATCAAGCGAGGAGAAACGAATGCCGGTTGTCAAGGGCAAGTTCGACGTCAAGACTTTACCGCAGGCGCCTGAGGCGAGCAGCGATTTCGCTGCCGTCGGTCGGCTGCTGCTCGACAAGCGTTTCCACGGTCCGCTTGATGCGGTCAGCCGTGGCCAGATGCTGGCGATCGGCGGTGAAGGTGGGTGGGGCGTCTACGTGGCCATCGAAAAGGTAGAAGGCGCGCTGGACGGCAAGAGCGGAAGCTTCATCCTCTACCACAACGGCACCATGACGCCGAAGGACGGTCAAAGCCTCACGGTGACTGTAGCGCCGCAATCGGGCACCGGCGAACTGGCGGGCATTTCCGGGCGCATGGCCATCGAAATCACCGATGGCCAGCATTTCTACGTTTTCGACTACGAACTGGACTGAACCGGAAGCGTGCCGCCAGCCGTCGCCGCGAACAGCACGATGGCTGCCGCGTTAGAGACGTTGAGCGATTTGATCGGTCCGGGCATGTCGAGCCTGACCATCTCGTCGCAAAGGCTTCTGGTCTTTTGCCTGAGCCCCTTGCCCTCGGCTCCAAGCACGATCGCCAGTCTTTCGCCGCCGTCCCGCGGTCGCAACGGAGCAGGGGCGTCGGAATCGAAACCGACCACGGTCAGTCCCTGCTGTTTCAGCGTTTCCAGTGCCTCGCCTAGATTTCGGACCTCGATCAGTGGCACGAGGTCGAGCGCGCCTGAAGCAGCCTTGGCCATCACGCCGGTTTCGCGCGGCGCGTAGCGGGCCGTCGTCAGCACGGCGTCGGCGCCGAAGGCGCAGGCCGTGCGCAGGATCGCCCCGACATTGTGCGGATCGGTAACCTGATCGAGGACCACGAGGAGTTTTGGCCGGTGCAAATCGCCAAGGCCGAACCGGCCGACCGGATCGACCTCCAGCGCCACCCCCTGATGCACGGCTTCCGCCCCGAGCAGCCGGTCGAGTTCCTGCGGCGTCGTTTCCGTGACCGGCACCCGGCCGATCTCGCCGGTTTCCCGCAGCCGCCCCAATGCGTTAGGCGTGGCGAGCAAAGCGCGCCTCAGCCGCCGCGGGTTATCAAGCGCCGCACGGACGGTGTGGAGGCCATAAAGATAAACGGGCCCGGTATCGGGATCATATTTCGGCTTCGGCGGAAACTTGTTGCGGCTCATGGTCCTCGGTTAGCCCCTAACCGGCCCATCAGCAAGGACGACGCGAGGCGCGACGTAAATCTGCGGGCCGATTTGCTGTTGACACAAAAAGCCATGCCCACCATAAACCCGCGCACGGCGCGTCCCTCACCCGACGCGCCGTTGTTTCGACCATCAGTTGAGGCATCAACGTGGAGGGGTGGGAGAGTGGTTAAATCCGGCAGACTGTAAATCTGCTCGCTTAGCGTACACTGGTTCGAATCCAGTCCCCTCCACCATATTTTCGGCGGCTACGGCAGCGGATCGAGCGCGGGCCAGCCGTCGGTGGTCCACCGAATCGGCGCAATTTCGAGCTTTGACCGGCCCAGATCCTGCCCGTCATAGTAGTGATAGACCAGCATATTCTCGCCCTGCGGCCCCTTGAACGGCTCCTGGCCGCCCGGGCCGATGAAGCGCCCGGTCGAGCGCTCAAGCTGTGTGGCATAGCCCTTCATCATCGGCCGGCCCTGGTTATCGACATATGGACCGGTCACCGCATCGGCGCGGCCGACCATGATGCGATAAGTGCTGGTGACGCCGGCGCAGCAGCGATCGTAGGAGACGAAGAGATAGTAGTGCCCGTCATGCTCGAGGATCGATGAGGCCTCGATGGCCGCGCCAAAGCGCGTGGCGATCGAGAAGGTTTCCGCATTGGGCTTGAGTTTACCGGAAACGGGGTCGAGCTCGCGTAGCTTTATGCCATCCCAATAGGAGCCGAAGGAGAGCCACGCCCGGCCATCCGGCGTGTCGATCCGAAACGGATCGATGGCGTTGAAATTGTCCTTCATGCCGGTCTGCAGCACGAGGCCTTGGTCGGTCCAGCCGTCGCCGGGATGAGCCGGGTCGAGATGGGGATTGGTCATCAGCCCGATGGCCGACAGGTTCATGCCGAAGATCGAGGCGGCGTAGTAAAGATAATACGTGCCGCCATGCTCGGAGACGGTCGGCGCCCAAAGATTCGGCGGCTTCACGCCAAGGGCCGGTTTGACCCAGGCCGGAATGCCCTTGCCGAGCGCCCCGACATCCTTCCAGGTGACGCCATCCGGCGACGTCTTGATCTTGAGGGCGCCCTGATAAAGGCCGCCTTCCTGACCCGTGTAGAAGGCGACATAGGTGCCGTCGACGACGATCATCGTCGGGTCGTGGATGCCGAGGTCACCCGACAGGACCGGCTGGGTGACGCTCTCGGCGGCCAAAGCCGCACCAGCCATGAGCAGGCCCATGACGGCACCGATCGCCCATCTGGCGAGCCGAAAAATCTGCATGCTACCTCGCATCGAGAAGCAGCCGGACGCCGAGCGCGCCGATGACTAGGCCGGCCGCCCGGTCGATCCAAAGCTTCGCCCGGAGATAAAGCGCTCGCGGCCGGCTCGACGAGAAGGCCAGCGCAACGATGGCGTACCACGTCGTCTCCTGCACGAAGATCAGCGGCGGCACGGCCAGATCGAGCCAGAGGGGCGGATTCACCGGCAGCAGCGCGGCAAACACTGCGCCAAACACGGCCACGATTTTTGGATTGGAGAGCTGCGTCGCCAAGCCAAGCCAGAACGAGCGCCCGACATTGCCTGCAGTATCGCCGGTCATCGCCACCGCCACCGGCTCTTTCGCGCCGCGAAAAATCTTGATCGCGAGGTAGATGAGGTAAAGCCCGCCGATCACCTTGAGCGCGACATAGAGCCAGCCAGCCTCTGTCATCAGCGTCCTCAGCCCGGCAAGCGCCAGCGCGCCGTAGATGAACGCCCCGACGCCCATGCCGAGCGCTCCGGCCAGGCCATCCCGCCGCGACTGCGCGACCGACGTCCGTACGATATGAACGAAGCTCGGGCCTGGGCTTATCGCGCCGACCAGCAACGCCCCAAGGATAGCGAAGAGCGGAAGCAGAGGAGAAATGTCAGGCATTTGGCTACCGGGCTCTCGAGCTCAGCGCCATCCTGCCGGATTGCCCACTACCCGGCAAGGCGATCCCGTTGACGCCGATACCCCGATCCCGCTAGACGAGAACCCGGCCGTAAGCCCGGCGGCGGGTATAGCTCAGTGGTAGAGCAGCAGCCTTCCAAGCTGAATATGCGGGTTCGATTCCCGCTACCCGCTCCAAATGCCGCCTTTCTGCTAATTCAGCACCGCGCAGTCGTGGTCCTGCAGCTCCTCGCCCGAGGCGAGGTCGGCGTGGGCAATATCGACATGGTCGGTGAGGAGATAAAAGCCGTCCTTGCCATCACCGAAGGTTGCCGCGACGGCGACCAGCGTCTGGTCGCCCATGTCGGCGCCAGCTGCGGGGATGCCCGTCGCCAACAACGCGAACGGGTTAACCTTGGACAGGTCGGCGCCCTCGATCCGCATCGCCTGATAAGGATGCCCGGCGAGGGGTGAGGGCAGGGGCGCCCATGCTGCGCCGATCGAGGCGTCGGCACTCTTCAGCGCCGCCAGCACATCAGGCCGCATGCAATCGACATGGATATGGAACTGATTCTGCGTGCGGCCCTTCACCGAATTGATGGCAAGACCCACGACATCGCGCGGCACCGGCTTGCCGGCGCTCTGCTCCATGAAGCGGCGGGCTTCCCACGCGGCCTCGAAATAGTTCACCGCATCGGGTTTTTCGAGCTCGGGCGATTCGATGCCCTCGACCTTTTCGGTCGGGATCAGCAGGTATTGCGTCTTGCCCACCAGATCCTTGAGCACCGCGGCATGGCCGGCGAGATCGACATAAACGCAAGGCCCCGGCTTGTTGTTGGCCTGCTGGTCAGGCACGCATTTGCCCTCGACGATTTTCGCCAGCGCATCGGGATCGGCGAAAGCCGGTACCGCGCAGAGCGCGCTCGCCGACAGGGACAGGGCAACCAGCAGTTTTAGCCGCATCTCAAACGCTCCAACCGTCTTGCATCAGGCCATCATTGCGCGCGCGGCGGACAAAACGATGACAGCCGCCAACGCTTCCTTCGCGCGCGCGCTTCATCCGACCACAATGATTGATTTTGTGCCTGGCAGGGGCAGAAGGACTTGAACCCTCGACCCTCGGTTTTGGAGACCGATGCTCTACCAACTGAGCTATACCCCTTCAGGCGACGCATGCTCTAAAGGCAAAGCGGCCGGGGTGCAAGAGTTTCGCCGAGATGGGGCTAGACTACGCGCCACTCGGGCGGCACGAGATCGGCCACCACGACCTCCTGCTTATGCGCCGGCCCGAACCATTTCGATGGCGCGACAACGGTTTTGTCCGGCGCTCGGCCGAGCCAGGCCGCCCACCAGCTGAAGGTGGAATTGGCGATGACGAAATGCCGGCAGAGCGCCATCAGCCGAATATCCTCATACATCGTCATCCCGGTGACGGGGATCAGATCCGGCCAGTCCGATAGCTCTGCCATCGCCGTCTGCGGCTCGTCGGAGAACAGGAACCAGGTGGGATTGGGCACGGTCTCCTCGATCAGCGCCCTGGCCATTCGATAGTAATCGGCGCCGAGCGGCCCACGCAGCGCAGCGTTCTCCGGCGTGTCGCTGAAATCGCCGCGCCGGACATGAATGGCGATCGGATTTGCAGCCGCTGTGATTCTGGCCTCGACCGTTGCCGAAGCATCGCCCCGAGCCAGCTTATCGACGTCGAAAGCGGCACGGACTTCACCCTCATACCCCTCAAAATAGCGCCACGACTGGAAATAGCCCTTGAGGAAGCAGGGGGTTTCAAGGTCCAAAAACGACGGATCGAAGCGGCCTTCATATTCTTCGAAATAAGTCGCGCCGGCGAACGGGCTCTTACTCAGACCCAACCCCCGCCCGAGCGCGCGCAGCGGCCCGCGGCGCCGTGGCCCCAAAACCTCGTTCCAGCCGAGACCGAAGGCGGTCAGCCCAAGCGGGCGGGCAGGGTCTTTCCGAGGGAGATAGGTGTCACAGGCAATCCCGGCCCCCAGCCGCCGCGAAAGCGCCATGGCCGCCGCATATTCGAACATCTGGTTGCCAAGCCCGCCGTTGATTTCGATGCCGACGAGGGGCGTGGCCATCTAGCGGCCAATCATTGAACGAAGCCGATCGCCAAGCGGCAGTCGTGCAACTGCAGACGCAGGCTTTCCCTCGATGAACACCTCTGAGAATTTCGTCATCACGACGCGCGGGGAAAACTGCTTGGAATAGCAGTCCCAATCGCCAGACAGGTCACCTTTGGTCAGGCCAAGCAGCAACCCCTCGAGTTCTTTCTGATTGGCATAGCGAATGGCCTTTGACCCGAGGATATCGAGGTGGCTTCTCTGTGGCGACTTGGCGTAGGTGATCACCGGCCTGTTCATAATAGAAAACTCGCCACAAGCGATGCCAAAACTCTCGCCCATATCGCGGGCGTGCAGCATCGCGTCACAGGCGTTGATAAATGCCGCTTTGTAGATCGGGTCGGCGCTGCCAGGCAGAAATATCGCGCGTTCGTGGCTGACGAACGGCTCGATATTCATGAACAAAAAGCAGGCATCTTTTCGGTGCTCAAGCGCATCTCTGACAGCACGTTTCGCGAACTTTATGTTGAAGCTGTCCCAGCCCCCATAATAGCCGAATACGATCGTCTCCGGCGGCACGGCCAATTCAGCCCGAAGGTTCTTGTCGGTCTTGGGTAACTCGACGATATGCGGAACGAACGGTTCGCGCCCTTTCGAGCAGGCTTGCGATAGCCACTCGGAGACAAACGCAAACCGCTCGCCATGAAAATCCTTTTGCTTCGTCGGGAACACCGCATGCACCGCGTTGGGCGCAGTGCGGACTATCTTGCCATCGTGGGCGCCGGATTTGAGGATATAGAACAGCTCGGTACCTGCCTTTTCGACGATCCCATCGACTTCGGAAAACTCGGAGAACGCGACCATTGGGAAGCGAGCCGCAAATTTGCGCTGTACGATGTCGTGGGTGGCGGGGTGCCAATCCTGATAGACGATCAGCGGCTCGTGCCCAAGGAGCTCCTGGCTATACCGGGCGTAGTCGTAAGTAGCGACTTCCGTGCCCCGAAGGCTGAAATGTGGGACGTGGAAAGCGATCTTCATCTATGCGCTCGCAATGGAGATCTGTGCAGCGCAGCGCCCAGAAAATCTCCAGAACTGCCCGGCGCCGATGGACTTGTGGGCGACCTCGAACGCTCCAGTGCCATAGCCGGCCCTCTAACTTCCTCGTCGGAACCCATCCGGGGTGACTGTGAGGCCGTCGTCGGCCATTGTTTCCCAATCGATTTGAACTGGATCCGCGGCGGCATTGAACCGGCTTCTCTGCCAATACATGAAGTGGAGATAGAGAAATTCGCGATCTCCGTCTCGGTCGTTGGTCAAATGTCCCTGCCGCCAAGTCCAGCGTTGAGGGTGAATCGGCTGGCCATCAAGCCACGGCAGCTCACTGTCGACGGTTGAGTGCTGCTCGATAAAAAGGGCGGGGCGGATTTTGAACGGATACTGAAGAATGCCTCCTCGCGGCATAAATACTTTTCCGAAGCCGCCTTCGTCATAGGAGGTGTTTTCTCCATTCTCAAATGCGGCTTTCCATTCAAGGCGCCGCCGGTATGCTCCGCGCGTTCTCGGAGAGTTCTCAAAAACGGCAAGGTGCCCAGCCAGAATATGTGCGTGTGATGAAATGCAGGCATAGGTGCTCAACAGTTCGTCGGTATAGAAGCGCCGCAGGTCGCCATAGATGACATCAAGATCGCCATAGCCCCAGTTGGCATATGCGGCTATTTCCTGCTCCAGCACATGGCCGAAGGCCGGCTTAACGTCGCAAAACTTGTACGCGCGGCTAGGTTGAAAATCAGCGCCGGTTGCCCGGCGAAGTCTTGCGGAGAACTGCTGCATATTGGTCTGCAAGAATCGCACATTGGCTGGCCTGTTCGATGGCAGAGGCTGATCGGTGACTAGGAGCCAATCGACAGTGGGATTCCACTTGCAGCTTTCCAAATAGAGGTTGATCCAAACGGGCCACGGCCCAAACCATACAACGATAAGCGCCAAGGACCTCATTCAGGGTGTTTATCTCCGCCCTCAAAGTTGGGCAATCGGGGCTCGCCGGGCTCCGGTAGCTGCTTGGGCAGTCACAGGCGCATGATGGTGAATGTGCGACGAGAGGTCACTTTTCATTCGCGCACTAGAATGCGAACAGCCTTGCACACAGGGGCCCCGCTCGATATCCGAGCGAGATGTCGCGCGCCTCGTCGAACATCCCGATCTACTATATCAATCTCGCGGAACGTACAGACCGCCGAGCGGCGATGGAGCAGAGGTTTGGCCTACTGGGATTGGTATCGGAGCGAGTTTCGGCGGTACAGCCAGATCAAATCAGCCAGGCTGATATCGATCGCTTCTGCGATCCCCGCAGGTATCGTTGGCTAACCCCCCCGGAGCTAGCATGCGGTCTGAGCCATTTGGCAGCGCTGCGGGTTTTCCTTCAGGCCGGTGCGCCATTTGGCGCGATTTTTGAGGACGACGCAGTCCTGAGTGAGGTACTCCCGGCATTCCTCTCGGCCATAGAGAGCAATGCGCCGGAACTTGACTTGATCAGGCTGGAGACGTTCAACGAAAGGCTGCTCGTCGACCCTTCTGGCTCACGACAACTCGGCCCGGTCGCCACGCGCACGATTTATAGCCAGTCGAACGGGAGTGCTGGTTATGTCGTGTCGCGCCGTGGCGCGATCGCCATAGTCGAGAGTGTCGAGATCAAAGCCACGCAAGCTGACTTTGCTCTCTTCAACCCGCACCACTCGCTCGCCAGGCAACTCAGAGTGCAACACGTTGATCCAGGCTTGTGCATCCAGCAACATCGGCTTGGAAGTAGTGAATTGTCATCAATCGACAGCCAAATCGTAGGCGCTCGGGAGCAGCGCCGCATTTTGGCCCGGAAGCACCGTCTCATTCGCGATGCAAGGCGACTGAGAGAGTTTCTGGAACTGGTTGTGCGGATCAAGCCGAGAGAGCTTTGGGCGCGGCGTACCAAGAAAGCGGTTTGGCGGTCCATCCCGTTCATGGACCAAAGACACGACAGTAGCATTGAACGAGCTGCCGATTAGCTTGGTGGATAGGCGGTCACTGCGCAGCCAAAGGTGTAACGTATGTCGAAGTTCGAGTTGCACTGCCTCTACTGGGATAATGCCAATCCCGAGATGGTGCAGCTACATCGCGACTGCCTGAGCTACCTTGGCGTCGAACTGACCTATACGAACAAGACCGTTGGCCATGGCCTCTGGCTTGACCGGCTCGCGCGAGGGCGACTGGATGACCTCGACGCCATAGGCTTCATCGACATCGACTGCCTGCCACATTCCGCCGCCGCTGTGGCGGCAGCATTTGACCACGCAATAGCGGCCGGATCGTTCATTGGTCTTGCGCAGGCCGCTAATCATATCACGCCCCCGTTGCCAGTTTACGCAGCGCCGGCCTTCCTCGTAATTTCTCGCGATGCATTTCGGAAATTAGGGAGGCCCAACCTAAGGAGTCGCGGGCGTCTCGACGTTGCGCAGGACCTGAGCCGAACAGCCGACGCTCGCGGATTTCCGTATCGCGTACTCTATCCGATCGGGTTCAATCGATCTCCAGAGGGGGGACCTTGGCGATTGGGCAATTACGGCTGGTATGGCATTGGGACCGAATATAACGGCGGCTTCTTTCATCTTTTCGAGTCAAGGTTCACTACGTCGCTAGATTTGTTTCGGGCCAAGGCGGAGGCGATTATGGCTGGTGCGAAGCAGCTATCGTCTGCCCCTATTAGCAGCGTCGACCTCACTTTCGCGGGAAGCCGCAGCGCGGCAACCGGCAACGGCAGCTACGGCGCGATCCGCCAACTCCTGCGGCGCATATGAGCGCGGTGGAGCATGTCAGCAGTCGACAATCCGTGACTGACCCATTGCATTCCCCGTCCACACCCTCTATATCGGCCCCCTCAGCCGCGAGGAGATTCCCGCGGCTGTTTGACGTTGGCTTGAAACCTCCGGCAGCAGAGTAGTTTAGTTTATGGCGACCAACCCGATCACCTTTCTGCAGCAGGTGCGCACCGAGGTGAGCAAGGTCACCTGGCCCACCCGCAACGAGACGGTGGTATCGACCATCATGGTCCTGGTGTTCTGCGTGATCGCGAGCCTGTTTTTCCTGCTGACGGATCAGATCATCGCCTGGGTCGTAACGACGGTTCTGTCGCTCTAGGGCGATAGCCTCGCGACAAATACGAATGAGCCGGTTACGAGCCGGCAACGGAATTTTAGGGTAGGGACGTAAAGGCGGCATGGCCAAACGCTGGTACATCGTTCAGGCGTATTCGAATTTCGAGCGCAAGGTGGCGGAGGATATCCGCCAGAAGGTCGCGCAGAAAAAGCTCGAAACGCTGTTCGAAGACGTGATCGTGCCGACCGAGAAGGTCGTCGAGATGCGGCGGGGCCGCAAGGTCGATGCCGAGCGCAAGTTTTTCCCCGGCTATGTGCTGGTGAAGATGGAAATGACCGATCAGGCTTATCACCTGATCAAGAATACACCGAAGGTGACGGGGTTTCTGGGCTCGGGTGACAAGCCGATGCCGATCTCCGAAAAGGAAGCGATGGCGATCCTGCAGCAGGTGCAGGAAGGCGTCGAGCATCCAAAACCGTCGGTGTCGTTCGAGGTGGGCGAGAACGTCCGCGTCGCCGATGGCCCGTTCGCCAGCTTCAATGGCGTGGTGCAGGAAGTCGACGAGGAGCGCGCACGGGTGAAGGTCGAAGTTTCGATCTTCGGCCGGCCCACCCCGGTCGAACTGGAATACGGTCAGGTCGAGAAGGTCTAAAACCTTCGGCGTGAACGGTATGGGTGGCAAGGGTCGCAGGACCAATGTCGCTAAAAATCCGTGGGAGAGGTTCCGGCCGCCAGCCGGACAAAAACCTCGTAACCACGGCATCTGAAACCGGCCGATCGTGGCCAACCTTAGAGATGGGACTAAAATGGCAAAGAAAATTACCGGCTACCTGAAATTGCAGGTGGCAGCCGGGTCGGCGACGCCGTCACCCCCGATCGGACCGGCGCTCGGTCAGCGCGGCCTGAACATCATGGAGTTTTGCAAGGCGTTCAACGCCAAGACGGCAGATATGGAAAAGGGCCAGCCGACGCCGGTGGTCATTACCATTTACGCCGACAAGAGCTTCACCTTCGAGACCAAGACCCCGCCGGTCACCTTCTTCATCAAGAAGGCGGCGAACCTGAAATCCGGCTCCAAGCTGCCGGGCAAGGAATCGGCCGGTACCATCACCGAAGCGCAGATCCGCGACATTGCGCAGAAGAAGATGGCCGATCTCAACGCCGATACGGTCGAACGCGCGATGTCGATGATCGCCGGCTCCGCCCGTTCCATGGGCATCCAGGTGGTAGGGTAAGAAATGGTCAAGCTCGCAAAGAAAACCGCCGCCGCCCGTGAGGGTATCGACCGCAAGAAGCTCTATGAGCTCGACGAAGCGGTGAAGATGATCAAGGCGCGTGCCTCGGCCAAGTTCGACGAAACCGTCGAGATTGCCATGAATCTGGGCGTCGATCCGCGCCATGCGGACCAGATGGTCCGTGGCGTGGTGAACCTGCCGAATGGCACGGGCAAAAGCGTCCGCGTCGCTGTGTTCGCCCGCAACGAAAAGGCCGAAGAGGCCCGCAAGGCCGGCGCCGAAGTCGTTGGTGCCGAAGACCTGGTCGAGCAGATCCAGGGCGGCGCCCTCAATTTCGACCGCGTCATCGCGACGCCGGACATGATGCCGCTGGTCGGCCGCCTGGGTAAGATTCTCGGGCCGCGCAATCTGATGCCGAACCCCAAGGTCGGCACCGTGACCATGGATGTCACCGGCGCCATCAAGGCCGCCAAGGGCGGCGCCGTCGAGTTCCGCGTCGAGAAGGCGGGCATTCTGCACGCCGGCATCGGCAAGGTGTCGTTCTCCGAGGAGGCAATCCTCCAGAACATCCGCGCCTTTACCGACGCGGTGTCGAAGGCCAAGCCGGCCGGCGCCAAGGGCACCTACGTCAAGCGCGTGGCGGTTTCGACCACCATGGGCCCGGGCGTCCACGTCGATCCGTCGACGGCGCATTAATCAGCGTTAAGCGCTGACAAAAGGAATTCGGGCGGCGAAAGCTGCCCGTTAGGCCGGATCGGCAGATTTGATCCGGAAGTCCTGTCCGAGACTGCAGGTGTTCCCCGAGGAGCGCTTTCAGGAAAAGTGGTTGCCACTTTTCCGGTTCGAAAGCGCGACAAGCCAAAAGGGGACTTAATGACCGCCTGCAATAGACGGGGTGAAGACCAATTCGATCGGCCGCGAGGCAGGTCGTTGCGGTTCGAACCAGGCCAGTTGCCCTTGCGGCGTTGCCGCTAGCGGGAGCTCGGTTGACAGGCGTTAACCCGCTGAGCCTTCCCGGTCATGCCGGACAAGGCAAAGCAATTGGCAATGGTCCGGCATTCGATATGCCGGGCTGAATGTGGAGACTAGCAGTGGAAAGAGCGGAAAAGCAGGAGCTCATCACTTCGCTACAGTCGTCGCTTGCGGCGGCCGGATCGATCGTGGTGGCGCGCAATGCCGGTCTGACCGTCGCCGAAATGGAAAATCTGCGCAGGCAGATGAAGTCGGCTGGTGGCCAGGTCAAAGTCGCTAAAAACCGCCTTGCCAAGCTTGCTCTGAAAGAAACCGACAATGCGGACATGTCGGCCCTGTTTACCGGGCCGGTTGTCATTGCCTTTGCCAAGGACCCGATGACGGCGCCGAAAATCGCCGCCGCTTTCGCCGACAAGAACCAGAAGTTCGAGGTTCTTGGTGGCGCAATGGGGAAGACCGGGCTCGACGCCAAAAGCGTCAAGGCCTTGGCCACAATGCCCTCGCTCGACCAATTGCGCGCAACGCTCGCTGGCATGCTCAAGCAGCCGGCAACGCGTATCGCCTCGGTCGTGCAGGCGCCGGGCGGCAATATCGCCCGGGTGCTGGCCGCATATGCCGATAAGGACAAGAGCGAAGCTGCGTAAGCAATACCAGATGGGCCGGAGACGGCCCGCCACGGTTCGAACTCAAAACGAAAACCTGATTTAGGAAAGTGAACTCAAATGGCTGATCTCGCCAAAATCGTGGACGACCTGTCCGCATTGACCGTCCTCGAAGCTTCCGAGCTGTCGAAGATGCTTGAAGAGAAATGGGGCGTTTCCGCCGCCGCGCCGGTGGCTGTTGCTGCCGCTGGTGGTGGTGCTGCTCCCGCCGCTGCTGCCGAAGAAAAGACAGAATTCGACGTGATCCTCACGTCCTTCGGTGACAACAAGATCAACGTGATCAAGGAAGTCCGTGCGATCACTGCCCTGGGTCTCGGTGAGGCCAAGGCGCTGGTCGAAGGTGCTCCCAAGGCCGTCAAGGAAGGTGTGTCCAAGGCTGAAGCCGAAGACATCAAGAAGAAGCTTGAAGCCGCTGGCGCCAAGGTCGATCTTAAGTAAGTGATTCGAATAGGGGCGGTGCTTCGGCGTCGCCCCATTTTGGCGTCTGTCGTTGAAAAGGACGCCTCCCGACCCTAAATAGGGGAGGTAATGACTACGGTTTTCAATGTACGCACGACCCGTAAGAGTCGGAAATTGGTTTGTAACTCAAGGGCGTGACGACGAAACTGGCATGATCGGGTGAGGTGTTGGACCTCGGCGGGCCGGGCATGCAATAAGGCAAAAATCGGCGCAATCGCAGCGAAGAGTTGGCTCTTCGCGGGCTGAAAGCGTCATCACTATGAGAGGGCAGATTTCCCGAGGACCGACGGCTGATTGTCGGGGCTTTGGAAATTTGCCTCCGAGACATTCGAGAGAAAGGTAAGAGCGGGTATGGCAACCACGTTCAACGGCCGTCGCAAGGTACGCAAATCCTTCGGCAGCATTCGCGAAGTCACGGAGATGCCCAATCTGATCGA
>Ga0105237_10000659_pt1 | contig 47952 bp, 47 predicted proteins | sample KBSC24metaG_FD_81520 | JGI IMG/M metagenome (GOLD analysis project Ga0105237, IMG submission 81520) | Corn rhizosphere microbial communities from Kellogg Biological Station, Michigan, USA - KBS C2-4 metaG | ecosystem: Host-associated > Plants > Roots > Rhizosphere > Soil | place: Michigan, USA...
AGGTTCTGCACCGTCTCCTTGCCGAGATAGTGGTCGATCCGGTAGACCTGATCTTCCTTGAAGATTTTCGACACTTCGTCGTTGATCTGCTTGCTCGATTCGAGGTCGTGCCCGAGCGGCTTCTCGATCACCACGCGCGCGTCGCGCCGATAGTATTTCTGCTTGGCGATATACTCGCAGGTCGGCCCGAACAGGTCCGGCGCGATCGCGAGGTAGAAGGCGCGGACGATCTTCGGATCGTTGCGGAGCTTCTTGGACAGATCGCCCCACTTGGCGGGATCACTCACATCGTTGGGGACATAGGAAAAGATCGCGGCAAACGCATCGATAGTCTTTTTGTCCTGGTATTCCTTCTCGACGAACTCGGCGACGCTTTCCTTCGCGACCTTCTGGAAATCCGCATCGGTCCAGGGCGTGCGCGACACGCCGATGATCCGGCATTCATCGTTGAACTGACCGTCCTTGAAGCGGTGATAAAGCGCCGGAATCAGCTTGCGCTTCGTAAGGTCGCCGGTCGCGCCAAACACCACATAATCGAACGGCTGGACCGGAATGATGCGGCTGGACACGGTGCGTAGTCTCCTGTCGAGGTAGTTCATTGGGTCTCGAAGTTCTGTTTGGCTAAAATGACAGCCCCGTGAAGGGGCTCGTGTTTCGGGGTGACGATGAAGTCGCCATAGCGCTCGACGAGCAGCGGGTAAAGCCTCGTGCCGAAGCCACCGACCGCCGCCATCCGGGTGACGCCGCGTTTTTTGAACCAGTTCGCATATTCGTCGATATAGCCGAGCTCAATGGCCATGAGCTTTTTGGCGACGGCATCGCCCTTTTCGAAATAATCGAAAAACAGCGGGATCAGAGCGCCGTAATCGGCCGGCCGCCGGTCGCGGAACGACCAATCCATCACCGCATCGAGGTTGCCGCCAAGCTTTTCGACTACCGCATCGGTCAAGGGCGACCCTTCGACCAGCCCGTCGCCGGCCTCCACCGCCCAGCGCACCAGCTCGCGGCCAAGGATCGCGCCCGACATCTGGTCGCCGATATGGAAACCCCAGCCGCCGCATTGCAGCCGCTGGCCGTTGACCACCGCGAGCGCCGCCGAGCCCGTGCCGACGATGATGGTGCCGCCATCCTCGCCGCCGAGCGCCCCAGCTCTGGCAATGTCGATATCGTCGTAGACGCGGGTTTTAGCGAACGGCCAGTCGCGTTTCTCGAAGGCTTCGCGGGCAGACGGCAACCGGCCGCCAGCCATGCCGAAGCAGGCATAAGTGCTTTTGGTCTCGGCGTAATCGACGCCGGCCTTTTCGAAGACTTCGCGCGTGCCGTCCATGATCGAGCGAAACGCCGGCTCGCCGCCCTCGATCTGAAGGTTCGAGCGGCCGCCCCCCGCATCGGCGAGAGTTGTCAAACTTGCATCCGCGAGGCGCACGCGGCAATTGGTCCCGCCACCATCCACACCGAGGTAATACCTAGCCACGCGGGCGCTCCCAGCCATCCAAATTCGATCACATCTAGCAGTTCGGCGCGGACCATAGTGGGAAAGCCTCTAATACGAAAGTAGAATACGCCCGGCCCGACGCCCGCCAAGGGGCCTTGCCGCATGGCTCCAATGCGGCCAGTTTCGGGGCGCGGCAGTCCCAGCGGCAAATCGACCGGCAGATCGACGTGACGATTGCCGTTTGCAGCGCTAGGATTCGCTGAGTGGCGGAGGAGAGCAATGAGCGGACGGCATGTATTGGTGCTGGGCGGGGCGCGCTCCGGCAAGACGGCTTTCGCCGAGCGGCTGGCGATGGGTGCCGGCATGCGACCAGCTTATCTCGCGACCGCGCAGGCGCTCGACAGCGAAATGGCTGAGCGGGTCGCCTCGCACCAGCGGCAGCGGGCGGGACGCTTCGACACGATCGAGGAACCGCTCGCACTATCGTCGGCACTGGAATCAGTAACAGGCAGCCATGACGTGATCCTCGTCGACTGCCTGACGCTCTGGATCACCAACCTCCTCGGTGCCGGCCGCGACGTCGCCGAGGCGGTCGAGCAACTAGCCGACAGTCTCACCAGCATCGAGAATTCGCGCGTGATTCTCGTTTCCAACGAAGTGGGTCTCGGCATCGTGCCCGACAATGCACTGGCGCGCACGTTTCGCGACCTTGCCGGATCGACCCACCAGCGCATGGCGGAAATCTGCGACGACGTCTATTTCGTCATGGCCGGCCTGCCGCTGACGCTCAAAGGCTCGCCACCGGCGCAGAATTGAGTGCTGTTAGCGCAATACAACAATTGCGGTCGCCACACATAGCCCCAGCGTGATGTTGAGCAGCGCGGCGTAGAGGTCGAGCGCCTTTCGGATGTCCGCCGGGCCGAGGTCGTCGCGCCCGCGGCCGAGTTTTGGCAGGGGATGGATTTCGCCGTCATAGGTGCGCGGACCGCCTAGCGCAACGTCGAGGGCGCCGGCCATCGCTGCCTCGGGCCAGCCGGCATTGGGCGAATCGTGTTTTGCTGCATCGGCAAACATCACGTCCCACGCCGATTTCGGGTTCGCGCCCGACACCAGGAAGGCGGCCGCGACGAACAGCAGGCCGGTCAGCCGCGCAGGGATCCAGTTGACGAGATCGTCGAGGCGGGCGCTGGCCCAGCCGAAGTCGAGGTATTTTGGATTTTTGTGCCCGATCATCGAGTCGGCGGTATTGATCGCCTTGTAGAGGGCGATGCCAGGTAGCCCGAGGACCAGTAGCCAAAACAGCGGCGCGATGACGCCGTCTGCGGCGTTCTCGGCAAGGCTCTCGATCGCGGCGCGGGAAACACCGGCTGCATCAAGCGTCTCGGGATCTCGGCCGACCACGCCGCGCACGGCCTTTCGACCGGCTTCGAGCGAAAAATCGAGCCTAGCGGCAACGGAGCGAACGGCGAGACCGAGTTCCTTCTGCGCCAGCAGCGAGGTCGCCAGTATCGCCTCGATGATCCAGCCAGCGGGCATCTGCCGGAGCAGCCCCCCGACGATGGCAGTGGGGACCAGCGTCGCCAGCAGCAGGAGGGCCAGCGAGAATACACCGGCGACCTTGCGCCACTGTGGCGGCCGGTCGGTGCGGTTGAGGCGGTTGTCCAGCAGGTCGATGAGCTTGCCCATCCAGATCACCGGATGGCGGATCGTGTCGAGCAACGGTTTTGGATAGCCGATCAGGCGTTCGAGAATGAGGGCAAGGGTCGCGGCAAAGGCGTGCATGGTCAGACCCGCTTTGGTTCGCGGGCGAGGGCCAGCAGTGCATCGAGGTCGAGGTGCCTTTCGAGATGGGCCGCGAGACCGTCCAGCGCTGCCTCGACGCCGGCTTCGTAACGGACGCCAGCCTCAGCGGCTTTGCCGAGAAATGCCCGGCGGAAGTCGTCGGAGGCAAACAGACCGTGAAGGTAGGTGCCAAACACCAGCGTGTCCGGACTGCGCGCGCCCTCATCATAAGCTTCCTCTGCAACGATACGCGCGAAAGGGTCACGCCGGTCGGGTCCGTCGGTGCGTCCCATGTGCATGTGATAGCCAGTAATCGATGCGCCACTAGCCACGTCATTCGCCCACTCGAAACGTAGCTGCTTGACCGGCTCAAGCACTGTGTCGACGTCGAGCAAGCCGAGCCCATCACTCGTGCCGGGCTCGCCCTCAATGCCGTCGGGGTCGGCGATGGTTTTGCCGAGCATCTGGTAGCCGCCGCAGATACCAAGCACTTTGCCGCCGGCGCGAACATGCGCCTTGATGTCGATGTCCCAGCCCTCTGCCTTCAGCGCCGCAAGATCGGCACGCGTGGCCTTGCTGCCGGGCAGTATGACGAGATCGGCGGTCGACGGCATATGCACACCCGGCTCGATGATCGTGACGGTCACGCCGGGTTCGGCCCGCAGCGGATCAAGGTCATCGAAATTGGCGATCCGCGGCAGGCGCGGCACAGCAATAATGAATTTGCCGGTGCCGGCGCGACTTGGCACATCGAGCGCCAGCGAATCCTCGGCGGGCAGTTTTCGGGCATCGGGGAACATCGGCACGGGGCCGAGGCAGGGCACACCGGTGCGCTCGGCGATGAACCGGCGGCCGTCTTCGAAAAGTGACGGATCGCCCTGGAATTTGTTGACCAGCGTGGCGGCGATCAGGGTGGCATCGTCGGCATCGATCACAGCGAACGTGCCGACCAGCGAAGCGATGACGCCGCCGCGCTGAATATCGCCGATGACGACGACCGGCACATTCGCGGCCTGCGCAAAACCAAAATTGGCAATGTCGGTGGCGCGAAGATTGATCTCCGACGCGCTCCCCGCGCCCTCGACAAGGACGAGGTCGGCGTCGGCAGCCAGCTCGTCGAACGCATCGAGCACCTGCGGCAGCAATTCACCGCGCATTCGCCAATATTCACGTGCCGGGAACGAGCCAATCCGCTTACCGCGCACAATGAGCTGGGCGCCCGACTCATGCTCTGGCTTGAGCAGTACAGGGTTCATGGCAGTGATGGGATCGCGGCGGGATGCGCGGGCCTGCAATGCCTGGGCGCGGCCGATTTCACCGCCGTCTATCGTGACGGCCGCGTTGTTGGACATGTTCTGCGGCTTGAACGGCGCGACCTTCAATCCGCGATTCGCAAAAGCGCGGCAAAGCCCGGCGACGATCAGCGACTTGCCGACATCGGAACCCGTGCCCATGAACATCAACGCTTTGGTCATGAAGCGGCTTATGCCACGTCGATCACGTGCGCATAAGAGCCCATGACGTTGTCGATCCGGGCACCAAGCGGCGGCAAGATTTCGCCGAGCGCGTCGGTGGCGGCGAAGAGTGTTGGAGCACCCATCATCCGGCCGCTCGAGTAGTGGAACTCATGACCGGTCAGCCCTGTCGGCCAAGGCAAGGGCGAAGCGTGTGTGAGCCGCCGGTAGCCTAGGGTGCGCTTTGGATTACCGATCGAGGTTTCGATCGGCAGCAGGCCGGCCATCTGGTGCGCGACACCGTCCTTGTCGGTCAGCTTTCGGCCGAGGACCATGTAGCCACCACATTCGCCGTAGATCAACGCACCGCGCGCCGCCGCCGCGGTAAGGCCGCCCTTGAAATTGCTCGCGCTCGCCAGCGTGGCGCCGTGCAGTTCCGGGTAGCCGCCGGGCAGGAAGACCGCATCGGTGTCGGCGGCTGGCGACTCATCCGCGAGTGGGGAGAAGAACGAGAGGTCGGCGCCGGCGTTTCGCCAATCGGCCAGCATATGCGGGTAGACAAAGGCAAAGGCGTCGTCGCGAGCAATTGCGATCCGCTGCCCGAGCGGAGCGAGCGCCGGCACGGCTGCAGTCGCGGGAAGCGGGGCGGCCAAGGCAAGCAGCGGATCGAGATCGATGTAGTCCGCCACCGCCTGCCCTGCGGCAGCGACCACGGCGTCAAAGCCAGCAACTTCGTCCGGCAGCACGAGGCCAAGATGACGCTCGGGCAGCAGCAAGGTGTCGCGTCTGGGCAGCACGCCGAGAACCGGAATACCCGTGGGCGCGAGGGCCCGTCGCAACATCCGCTCGTGCCGCTGCGTCGCGGCACGATTGATGATGATGCCGGCCACCCGCATATCGGAACGCCAGGTGGCAAAGCCGTGCACCAGCGCGGCGATCGACTGGCTTTGCCGTTCGGCGTCTACGACCAGAACCACTGGCAGACCCAATGTTACCGCGAGATCGGCGGTCGAGCCGCGGCCGTCGGCAGCGCCGTCAAAGAGGCCCATGACGCCTTCGACGAGCAGCAGATCGGCGTTTTCGGCCTGCGTGGCCGCGAGCGTTCTGAGTCGATCCGCCTGCATCGCCCAGGGATCAAGATTGACCGCATCGCGCCCTGCTGTCCGCGAGAGGATGGCCGCGTCAATATAGTCCGGCCCCGTCTTGGCCGGCGCGACGGTCAGACCTCGACCGCGCAACGCAGCGATCAGCCCGAGTGTGATCAGCGTTTTGCCGGAGCCCGAGCGCGGTGCGGCGATGATGATGCCAGGTGCGCTCATGTGCTTGGCCTCACCGCTGCCGGCACGTATAGATCGGCGCTATGGATAATGCCGCGGACGCGCCAGACCCACCCGAGGACCGCCCACTGCGGCGCGGCTGGACAACCGGCGCCTGCGCAACTGCGGCAACCAAATCGGCACTCTCGGCGCTGCTGGGCGGCGGCTTCGAAGACCCGGTGACAATCACCCTGCCCGGCGGTCAGCAGCCGGCTTTCGCACTGGCCCACGAAGCGCGCGGCGAAAACTTTGCCGAAGCGGGTATCATCAAGGATGCGGGCGACGATCCCGACGTGACGCACGGTGCGCTGGTGATCGCGCGGGTAGCGCCCTGCGCATCCGGAAGTGGCATCACCTTTCACGCAGGCGACGGTGTCGGCATGGTGACCAAGCCGGGCCTGCCACTCGCGGTGGGCGAGCCGGCGATCAACCCGGTGCCGCGAAAAATGATGCGCGAGGCGATCGAGACTCTGTGTGCCGCGCATGGCGTGGCTACTGATTTCAGCGTGACGATTGGAGTGCGCGACGGGGCACGGCTGGCGGAAAAGACGTGGAACCCGCGTCTGGGCATTATTGGCGGGCTGTCGATTCTCGGCACGACCGGCATTGTCGTGCCCTATTCGTGCTCGGCGTGGATCTCCTCGATCCAGCGGGGCATCGACGTGGCAAGGGCGATGGGGCTGACGCACGTCGTCGGCTCGACGGGCGACGCTTCGGAAAAAGCGGCAATGGCGCGCCTTGGTCTGCCGATCGAAGCCTATCTCGACATGGGCGATTTCGTCGGCGGCATGCTCAAATATCTCAAGGCCCATCCGGTGCAACGGGTCACAATCACGGGCGGCTTCGCCAAGATCGCCAAGCTTGCGCAGGGGGCGCTCGACCTGCATTCGGCGCGCGGCACGGTTGACCTCGTCATGCTGGCCAATCTGCTCAGCGAACTCGGCGCTGATGCCGCGCTGGTAGAGCGCGCGCAAGCCGCCAACACGGCCAACGAAGTGCTGGAGCTGTCGCTCGCCGCCGGACTGCCTCTTGCCGATGCGGTGGCGCGGGCCGCACGCGACAGGGCACAAGCCGTGCTCGGCCCTTCCCCAATGCGCGCCGATGTGCTGATCGTTGATCGGGCGGGCCGGATCGTTGGCGAGAGCGGCTGAATGAAAATACTCATCCTTGGCGGGACAGGCGAGGCGCGCGAGCTCGCCGGACGGCTGGTGGCGCTTGGCCATGACGTCACTACGTCGCTGGCGGGCCGAACGAGCGCGCCGATGCTGCCGGTGGGTGATCTGCGGGTCGGCAAATTCGGCGGCATCGCCGGGCTCGTTGGTTATCTCCAGGCGCGCGGCTTCGACCGGCTGGTCGATGCGACGCACCCCTATGCCGGGCTGATTTCGATCAATGCCGTCGCCGCGTCGGAGCGAACGAAAGTCCCCCTCGTCAGGTTCATGCGCCCGGCCTGGCCGCACGATAACGGCTGGCTCAGCGTGCCTGACTTCGACGCGGCAGCAGCGGCGCTGCCCCCTGGTGCGACGGCGCTCATCACCACCGGCCATGAGGGGTTGGCGACATTCCTCGCGCGGGACGATTGCACGCTGGTGACCCGACTGATCGAGCCGCCGGAAATGCTGCTGCCACGACATGCCCGGCTCATCCTGGGCCGGCCGCCTTACAGCGTCGCCGGCGAGACGGGGTTGTTCCAGCGCGAGGCGATTACTCACCTCGTCAGCAAGAATTCCGGTGGTACGCAAACGGCGGCAAAGCTCGAGGCCGCGAAGGCGCTCTGCGTCGATGTTATCATGATCGCACGACCGTTCTATGGTCCGGCGACGGAGGTGGCGACCATCGAGGACGCAGTCGCCGCGCTTCACCTTGATGGCTCTGGCTGAGCGCGGAGCTTCTTCTTGCCGGCATTGCGCAGCACGTGGGCAAAATCGGACGCGTAGAGCCGGGAATCGCGAAAATGCGTCTCGCCGAAGACGTGCCCGACGAAGATCAGGGCGGTGCGAGTGAGCTTTTCCTCGCGGACGCGGGCACGCATTTCGGCCAGGGTGGTGACGATGATTTCCTCGTCCGGCCACGTTGCGCGATAGACGACGACCACCGGACAATCAGCGCCGTAGTGCGGCGTCAGCGCTTCCTCGACATAGGCGAGGTTGCGGACGGAGAGGTGGATGGCGAGCGTGGCGCGGCTTTGTCCCAGCACTTCAAGCCGTTCGCTCTCGGGCATCGGCGAGGCCTTGCCGGACGTGCGGGTGAGGATGATGGTCTGCGAGATTTCCGGCAGCGTCAGTTCCGTGGCAAGGCGAGCGGCGGCGCCGGCGAAAGCCGGTACGCCCGGCACAACCTCATAGGGAATGTTCAGCGCATCGAGCCGCCGCATCTGCTCCGCGACGGCACCGTAGATCGAAGGATCGCCGGAGTGGACGCGCGCTACATCCTCGCCCCGTTCATAGGCGGCGGCCATTTCGGCAACGATCTCGTCGAGATGCATGGGCGCCGTGTCACGAACCACCGCATTCGCCGGCGCCGCGGCCACGATCTCGGCCGGCACCAACGAGCCGGCGTAGAGGCAGACCGGGCAACGCTCGATGAGGCGTTGGCCGCGCAACGTGATGAGGTCGGGTGCGCCGGGGCCTGCGCCGATGAAATAGACGGTCATTCTGCCGCCTCGGCCTTTTTGGCGTAGCCGCGCGGTGTGTAGGCGACGGTGCTTCCGTCGCCTCGGGCAAAGGTCTGCGAGGTTGAGCTGCCGATCAGCACGATCGTCAGCATGTCGACGGTTTCGGGATCGAAAGTCGCAAGCATCGCAACTCGACACTGTTCGTCTGGGCGGCCGAGATCGCGGGCGATGATGACCGGTGTTTCCGACGGGCGGTGGGCGAGAAAAATCCGCCTCGCTTCGTCCAGCAGTTCGGTGCGGCGGCCGGAGCGTGGGTTGTAGAGAGCGACCACGAAATCGCCCTCCGCCGCCGCCTTCAATCGCGACAGGATGACGTCGCGCGGCGTCAGCAGGTCGGACAGCGAGATGCAGCAGAAGTCGTGGCCGATCAAAGCGCCTGTCCTCGCCGAGGCCATCTGAAAAGCCGAAATGCCGGGATGGGTCTCGATTGCGACGCGCCGGGCGGCATCGCTGACAGCGCGCGAACCGGTGGCGTCGAGCAGTTCGTAGACCAGTGTTGCCATGGCGTAGATCTGGGCGTCGCCGGAGCAGACCAGCGCGACAGTTTTGCCGGTTGCCGCGAGTTCCAATGCGTGCCGCACGCGCGGTTCCTCGTCGCCGAGGCCGAAGCGGTGGTCTTGCTGTGCCGAACGAAGATCGGCGATGAGATCGAGATAGAGGCCATAGCCGACCCAGTCGGTGCTGCATTCAAGCGCGGCGGTCGCTGAAGCAGTGCGGGAGGGTACGTCGCCAGGACCGATGCCGACGAGATGCAGCGTGCCGCGCGCTCGCCCGAGCGTTCGAGGATCGATCGGCGTTTCAGCGTGACCGATGGCGCAAGTTGCTCGGGCTGACTTCCGCTTGGGGACGACGAGCGCGCCGGCCTTCAGCGCCGCGGCTTCGGCGACCGATGGCGTTCCGATTTCGGCTTCGACCGCGGCTGACGGGTTCGCGAGACGAGAGCGTTCAAGATCGAGTTCCGCCACGGTCAGGAAGCGCGCTGGGACGCTGAAGTGAGCCGCGGCGGCATGGATCGCGGGCTCGTCGGCCTTAATATCAACGGTGGCAACCGCCGCGAGGCTCAACGGCGAAAGGTGTGCTTCGGCAAGCGTGCTTTCGATGAGGCCAATGACTTCTTCGGCCGACGTGCCGCGCTCGCAGCCGACGCCGGCAATCAAAGTCTTCGGCCGGTAGATCAGATCGGCCGCGAGGGTGGTACTTTCGCCCGCCACGACCTTGACGATGCCATCTGAAACAATCGGGTAGCCCGCCTCGGCCAGCCACGGCGCGTCGCCCTCGAGTGCAATCGAGGCGCTGCCGAGCAGTGCCGCCATTGCAGACTTCACCGCACCGGGGCTTTCCAGCAGCCAGCCTTCAGGCGGTTCATCGAGGCCGAAGGCGAAGTGCGAGTCGGACGCGGTGGTGAGCGCCGCGCTTCCGCCCAGACCAGCGGCGATTTTGCGCGCCAGCCGGTTGGCGCCGTGGTGACCACCGAGCAGCGGCACGACATGTGCTCCGTCTTGCGATACGGCGATTACAGGAGGCTCGCTGTGCTTGTCGCTCAGCAGCGGGGCGAGAAGACGGATGAGGATGCCGGCCGCACAGATGCCGGTGATCGGCGTACCCTCGCGGAAGAGTCGGGGCAGCAGAGCCCTGGCGTCTTCACCGCTTGGGCCGCAAGCGTAGACTGTGCCCCCGGTGAGGGCCGCGATGCGCGAGGCAGTCGCCGCGCCGGACGCGGTAAAGGTGAGGATGGCCGGCTTCATTCGCCCCATGCCTCGTCTCCCCGGTAGCAGAGGATGGTCGAGAAGTAGGGCCGCTCGTCGTGGGCAAATTCGGTTAGCGGCGTGATGCGCTGGCGCGCGCTGGTTGCGTGCTCAACGACGACGGCACCCGCCGCGTGGCCGGTTTCGCCGAGCAGCGCGCGGATGCGGTCGAAATGGCGGCCGACCTTGATGATGGCCGCTGATGGCGTGGCCGCGAGCTCGGCGCGCAGCGTTTCGTCGGGGAGCGGCGCAGGCAGCACTTTCAGCATTTCGTTGCGGGCGGCAAGCGGTCGGCCGATTGCGGCGGCGGCGGCAGTAAGCGAGGTAACGCCCGGCACCACTACCACCGGGGCATGCTGCGCCACGCGATGCGTCAGATACATGGCCGAGCCGTAGAACAGTGGATCGCCCTCGCAGAGCCAGGCAACCGAACGGCCGGCGCGAAGGTGCGCGACAATCTGCCCCGCCGCGTCGTCGTAAGCGGCCTGGGCGGGACCACGCTCGATGCTCATCGGGATGGTCACGGGCAGCAAGGTTGCCGCGGGATTGAGGTGAGCCTTGGCGATGTCGAAGGCCAGCGCCGAGTCCTCGCCAGTGGAGGGAAAAGCGACGACATCCGCCGCACCCAGGATGCGGACGGCCTTGAGGGTCAGCAACTCCGGGTCGCCCGGGCCCACGCCGACGAGGTAGAGCGTGCCGGTCACGGCTTTATCGCCAGCCATTGGGTGACGGCCATGCGCGGGCGCAGGACGCGCTGGTTGCCGACGTAATCGAGCACCGCGACGTCGATGCGCGCTAGGTCGCCACCGAGTGAAGCCTGACGGTTGAAGAGGGCGGTTTCGCCATCAAGCGTTACGGCATTGGCAACCAGCCTGCCGCCGGGCTTCAGTGCTGACCAACAGGCATCGAAGAGCACCGCATTGGCGCCATCGCCGCCAAGGAAGATCGCATCGGGTGCTTGTTGGCGCGGCAGTGAGGCTGGCGCTTCGCCCGCAACGATCTGCAGGCCCGGCGTTCCCAGTGCCTTGGCGTTGGCAGCGATCATCTCGAGGCGAGCGGACTCGCGCTCGAAAGCGATGGCCTTCGCGTCCCGGGCGGCGCGCATCCACTCGATCGCGACCGAGCCGCAACCGGCGCCGACATCCCAGAGCAACGCACCGGGAAAGGGTGCGAGTTTGGCAATCGTCGCGGCGCGCACCTCGCGCTTGGTAAGCTGTCCATCCGAAATGAACGCATCGTCCGGCAGGCCAGCTGTTGGCGGCAGCAGGGCGGCGCCAACATCTGCTACGCAATCGATGGCCAGCACGTGAAAATCGCCAATCGGCGAAGCGTCGAGGGTGGCAGCGGTCGCAATAGTAACCCGCTCGTTCTCCCCATCGAGATTTTCTAGGACTGTCGCGACGCTCTGCCCGTAGCCGCGTGCGACGAGCAGCCCGGCCACCGCAGAAATCGTGGTGCGATCGCTCGTGAGGGCAAGGATGCGATTACCGGGTAGCACATACGGATGGATTGTTTCCACCGCTCGTCCGTGCAGCGAGATCGTTGCAACGTGCTGCAGGGGCCAGTGTAGGCGCGAAGCGGCAAGCTGGAACGACGATGGGCCAGGATGCACGCGAAACTCGGACGGCGGAAGGTGCCTCACCAGGGTCGCGCCGATGCCGAACCACATTGGATCACCGGACGCGAGGACAACCGTCGGCGTCCCCCGCAGCGCCATGATCTGTTCGAGCATCGCATCCAGCTTGGGCGAGGCCCATTCAACCAGATGTGGCACGCGCAACTTCAGACGGGCGGGGCCAAGAACTGTCTGAGCCGGGGGGATCGGCGGCAGTTGGCCCTCCCCCGCACCGATGACATTGAGCCAATGGGTCACTGCTCGATCCCGATTGCGATCGCATTAAGTGCCGCGCTAGCGATGGCCGAACCACCACGGCGGCCAAGCAGGGTCAGGAACGACACACGCTGCAGACCGAGCGCCAGCAGTGCCTTGCTCTCGGCGGCACCGACGAAACCGACCGGCGTCGCGATGATGGCGGCGGGCTTGTCCGCGCCCTTGTCCAGCAGGTCGAGGAGGTGGAAGAGTGCTGTGGGCGCGTTGCCGATGACGATCACGGCGCCTTTCAGCCGATCGCGCCAAAGCTCGACGGCGGCGGCCGAGCGGGTGGTGGCGAGTTTTTTCGCCAGATCTGGAACGGAAGGATCGTTGAGCGTCACGACCAGTTCGGTTCGCTCTGGCAAGTGCTTGCGCGAAATGCCGGCGCGTACCGCCTCGCAATCGCAAAGCACCGGCGCGCCTTCGAGCAAAGCAAACTCCACCTCGGCCGCGACTTCGCCGCCCCAGCGGATTTCCGGCACGATATCGACCATGCCGCAGGCATGGATCATGCGGACGACGACGTCTTCGAGCTCTGCAGGGATGCCCGAGAGATCGGCTTCGGCGCGGATCGTCGCAAAACTCTGCGCGTAGATCTCGTCGGGATCGCGGAGGTAGTCGCCGGTCATTCATCATGCTCCCGTCGCGCCAGGCGGCCCTGCACTTTTGGCAGGGTTTTGGGCCCGAGCGGATGGTCGGCGTGCGGATAGGGGTGGTGGTGATCGCCGGCCTCATGCGCGTGGGCATGAGCAGAGCCATCGGCATGCACGTGAAAGTGCGGTTGCGGCTTGCGATAGATCAGTGCGTGCTCCGTGGGCCGCACGTGTTCGTGCGGCTCGTGAGCGTAGAGCGGCGTCCACGGCAGACCATGGGCCCTGCAGAACGCTTCGTCGCGGCATGAGGCGTCGCAATCACCGCCGCAGGGGCAGTTTTCGAGCCCGCCACCCACGCCCTCGACATGATGATGGTGACTTTCCTGCGCAAGGCCAATTTCGGCCTCGAAACCCAGCACCTGCTCGCGATATTTGCACATCGCGCAGTTCATCAGGTTTTGGCCGACCAGCATTTCCTGCAGGCGATCGACGAACGTGTCGATGACCAGCGGATGGTCGCTGAGGTAGGGCGCCTTGAGGAACTCGGTGCCCGCATATTTTGCGGCGGCTTCATCGACGGCGTCGTAGATGCGCTTCACCAGCACGCCGGTGAACAGGAAATAGGGGAAGACGATGATGCGGCGATAGCCGAGTTTTACCGCGTGATCGAGCGCGGGTGCCACAAGCGGAAAGGTCACGCCCGAATAGCTGACTTCGCCCCAGCCGAACCCCATGCCCTCCCAGAGCATGCGCATGACTTTGGCGACGTTTGAATTGGCGTCGGGGTCGGAGGCGCCGCGGCCGACAACCATCAGCAGCGTTTCGTGCCGCCCGATCGATTGATCGGCCGCGGCAGCGATGGCTTCCTCGATGCGATCGCCGGCGGCGCGCAGCATCTTCAGGTCAACGCCAAGCTCGCGACCATACGTCACGTCGAGGCCGTGATGACCCGCGGCGTAGGTGTTGAGCACCGAGGGGATGTCGTTCTTGGCGTGTCCCGCCGCGAACAGCATGCCGGGCACCGCCAGAATGCGTTTGAGGCCGAGCGCCCGCAGCTTGTCGAGGCCGTTGTGCAGCACGGGGTTGGCGAATTCGAGATAGCCGTATTCGACCGGTACGCCCGGCAGGCGATCCCGCAAACGTTCGGCAAGGGCGGAAAACTCGCCGACGGCGAGTTGGTTGCGGCTGCCATGGCCGCAGAGCATCACGCCGGTATCGGCGGGCAAGGTAAGCGTCATCATTTCGTGCCTCTCAGCGCCGGACTTGGTCCCCGATTTGGGTCGACCGCACCAGCCTCTGTTTCAGTTCCTCAGGGAACGCTGCCAGGTTGTCCTCTTCTTAGGGTGCTAAAACATGCCGGTCAATCAAGGACTTGGCGGTTCATCAGAGGAACGGCAAAACGGTCTATGGAACAAGCGCTTGCTCGTCTTAACCCCGCCCTATAGAGGGGCGCGTATTATCCTGCCGAACCGGAATCGTTGGCCAGAACGAGTCGATGCAGACACCGCAGATGCCCATCGCCATCCGCCTCGCCCTCGTGAGCATCGTGCTTGCGCTGGTGGTGCTTGCGCTCAAGGGCGTGGCCGCTTGGCTCACCGGCAGCGTGGCGCTTTACTCCGATGCGCTTGAAAGCGTCGTCAACGTGGTGACGGCCGCCGTGGCTCTAGTCTCGGTGCGGCTTAGCGCGCGACCGGCGAGTGCCGCCCTGCCCTACGGCTATTATAAGGCCGAGTATTTTTCGGCGGTTATCATTGGCATCTTCATTTCTCTCGCCGCGGTGCTGATTTTTTACGAGGCGTATCAGGCGTTTGTCCTGCCGCATCACTTCACGGCCGACCCATTGGGCATCGGCGTGAGCGTCGTGGCAACCGCGATCAACGGCGCCTGGGCCTATTGGTTGGTACGGCTCGGCCGCCGCGAGAAATCGCCAGCGCTCGAGAGCGACGGCAAGCATTTGTGGACGGACGTTCTGTCGACGCTGGGCGTGTTGGTCGGCGTGCTGCTAGCGGTCGCGACAGGCATCCACCAGCTCGACCCGATCCTTGCGGCGCTGGTGGCGCTGAACATTCTCTGGTCGGGCTGGCAGGTGCTGCGACAAAGCGTTGTCGGGTTGATGGACGTGGCGGTCGATCCAAAACAGCTCGCGCTGATCAAGGATCTGATTTCATCCAACGCCGACGGTGCGATCGAAGCGCATGACATCCGGACGCGCCAGGCGGGACCGATGATGTTCATCGAGTTCCACCTCGTCGTGCCCGGCACGATGTCGGTGGAAGCCGCGCACGCCATCTGCGATCGGATCGAGGCCAAGCTGCGCGAGGCAGTCGACGAGGCGACGATCACGATCCATGTCGAGCCCGAGGAAAAGGCCAAGCATTCGGGTATCGTAGTGGTGTAGCTGCCCATCCAGTCGGGTTGACCTCTCAGCCGGCTCGGCGAAACTGCCGCTCGAAAGGGAGTGGCAGACAATGGCGGTACCAAGCCTCTATGACTGGGTCGGCGGGATTGATGCCCTCAACCGGCTGACGGCAGCGTTTTACGACAAAGTTGCCAAGGATGACCTGCTGGCGCCGGTCTTTGCGCACATGGATGCAGACCATCCGGCGCACGTGGCAGCTTTCATCGGTGAAGTTTTCGGCGGTCCGAAGCTTTATTCCGAGTCGCATGGTGGTCACCCGGAGATGATACGGCACCACCTCGGCCGGCATCTTACCGAAACGCAGCGGCGACGGTGGCTGACCCTGCTGCTCGACACCTGGGCCGACCTGCGCCTTCCGGACGATCCCGAATTCGCTTCGGCGCTGGTCGGCTACCTCGAATGGGGCACGCGCCTCGCCGTTCTCAACTCGCAGCCGGGCGCCAAGGCGCCGACCGACAGCCCCATGCCCAAGTGGGGCTGGGGCGAGGTGAAGGGGCCCTATCAGCAGAAATCGTGACGACCCGATTCCACTCCAAGCCACCGTTTAGCCGCGGTTCAGTTTTGCTCGGCTAAACACGCGCTCGCGGCGGGGGCTCGGAGGAAAGCATGTTTTTGAAATACGCATCTGTCGCGGCGCTGGCGCTTGTCGCCACGCCTAGTTTTGCGGCCTCGCCGATTGCCTGGAGCATCTATCAGAACGACCGATACGGCTACGAAATTGCCATCCCACCGGGTTTCCGCGGCCAGGGCGAGCCTGACGCGCACGACGGGCAGGTGTTCAAGACCGCCGATGAAAAATCGGAGCTGACGGTGTGGGGCGGCTTCCTTGTCGACACCACGCTGGCCGACGATTTCACCAACGGCAAGGGCGACCATATGGGGAAGGGCTGGGCGATCACCTACCAGGCCTCGACACCCGGCTGGACCAGCTATTCGGGCACCAAGGCGCAGCAGGTGCTTTATGTCCGCGAGATCACCGGCTGCAGCGGACAGCAATATGCGACGTTTGAGTTCACCTATCCCAGCACCAGCATCAACGCCATGAAGCCGGTGGTCGAAAAGCTCGTCGGATCGCTCAAGCAGGACGCCTGCCCGGACTAGAACTCCACCCCTGCCTGCGCCTTCACCCCGGCCCGGAACGGGTGCTTGATCTCGGTCATTTCGGTGACGAGATCGGCGATCGCAATCAGCTCATCCTTGGCGTTGCGGCCGGTGACGATGACGTGCGTATCGCGCGGCTTGTTCTTGAGCACTTCAATCACTTCGGCGAGCGGCAGATAGTCGTAGCGCAAAACGATATTGAGCTCATCGAGCAGGACCATCTTGTAGGCCGGATCGGCGATCATCTTTTTGGCTTCATCCCAGGCGGCGCGGGCGGCGGCGAGGTCGCGCTGGCGATCCTGGGTGTCCCAGGTGAAGCCCTCGCCCATCGCCTTGATCGTCACAAGCTCCGGAAATTTCTGGAGAATATCGCGCTCGCCGGTGCCCCACGCGCCTTTGACGAACTGCACCACGCCGACCCTAAAACCGTGGCCAATGGCGCGAAACACCATGCCGAAGGCAGCCGTCGATTTACCCTTGCCCTTGCCGGTGTGGACGATCAACAGGCCCTTTTCCTCGGTCTTGGTGGCGAGGATCTTGTTCCGCGCCTCCTTCTTCTTTCGCATCTTTTCGGCGTGATAGGCATCGCGCTCCGCCTCGGTCATGAGGTCGGTTTTCTTGATGCGGTCGGCGGGTTGGTCGGTCATGGAACAATTTTCTCCTCAAGCAAGGCATAGGCGGAGTTTGAGCGCGGCGTCCAGAGGCCGCGGGTTTTCGCTTCGTTGAATTTGGCGATCAGCTCGTCATAGCCGAACCGGTTGTTTTGTTTGACAAAATCGCGCGTCTCGGCATCTTCGACAAAGGCCGAAAAGGCGAGGTCGAAATGGTGCGATTTGACCGCGCCCGTGGTGGCGGCGAAGGCGAACATGTAATCGACTGTGGCGATGATCTCGAAAGCGCCTTTGTAGCCGTGGCGCTTTACGCCGCTGATCCATTTTGGGTTTACCACCCGCGACCGCATGACCTTGGAAATTTCTTCCATAAGCGTGCGGGTCAGCGGCCGTTCGGGGCGCGAATGGTCGTTGTGATAGGCGGCCGGTTTGTGGCCTGTGAGGGTCTCGGCGGTGACGGAAAGCCCCCCCTCGAACTGATAATAGTCATCGGAATCAAGCAGATCGTGTTCGCGATTGTCCTGGTTGTGAACCACCGCCTCGATGTCCGACAGTCGCGCGGCGAAGCGGGCGCGTTCGGGGACCCCCGCCTCGCGAGCGCCATAGGCGTACTGGCCCCAGTGGAGGAAGGCCTCGGCGAGGTCGGCCTTGTCCTGCCACTTGCCGCTGTCGATCGGTCCTTGCAGGCCGGCGCCGTAAGCCCCTGGCTTCGAACCGAAAATCCGGTACCCAGCCTGCTGCCCGGCATCAGCTTCCGACGTGCCGCCGGCCATCAGCCCAAGGGCGTCGGCGCGCATGCGGGCGGCGACCGGGTTCTCCTCGTCGGGCTCATCGAGAGCCCCAATCGCGCGCGCAGCGCGGTCGAACAGCGCGATCTGCGCCGGAAAGGCATCGCGGAAAAAGCCGGAGATTCTGAGAGTTACGTCGACCCGGGGGCGGCCGAGTTTTGCCAGCGGGATAATCTCATAGCCGGAGACGCGGAGCGAGCCGGGATCCCAGACCGGCCTGGCGCCGATGAAGGCCAGCGCCTGCGCGATATCGTCGCCGCCGGTGCGCATATTGGCCGTGCCCCATACGGAAAGCGCCAGCGATTTCAGCGGCAGGCCGTGATCCTGCAGATGCCGGAGCAACAGGTTTTCGGCGGACTTTTTGCCCAGTTCCCAGGCGGTAGGGGTCGGCACGGCGCGGTTATCGACGGAGTAGAAGTTGCGGCCGGTCGGCAGCACGTCGAGACGGCCTCGCGAGGGTGCGCCAGATGGGCCGGGGGCGACGAACCTGCCATCGAGGCCATCGAGCAAGGCCTTGATTTCATTCGGCCCGGAGGCCTGAAGGCGCGGGCGAATGACCGACTCAACGGTCTGCAGAACGGCGCGGGTAGCTGTCCATTCGGGCGACGAGAGAATGGTTTTCTCCACGAGCGCTGCAGCGAGCCTTTCGAGCGTTTCGACCACGTCGCCAAGGGTGCGAAATGCGCCGATTTGCGCATCAAAGTTACCTTCACGTGTAGCGAATGCGCCGAAAAGTGCGCCTGCGTCGCGTGGTCCCGTCCAATCATCGCCGAGCGTTGCCGTCAAGGGATCGAAACCGAGTTTCAAGTCATCGGCCAGCGCGCGGATGAGCGACGCATCACCGGCTCCCTCGCCGCGCGGCACACGAGCCAGCGCGACGATCAGGTCGCGCTCCAGCGTCCCCGCCGGCGATTGGCCGAAGACATGCAGGCCATCGCGGATCTGCGCCTCCTTCAGGTCGCAAAGAAAGTTGTCGATGGCTTTCAGCGCCTCGCCTTCGTCGGCGGGGAGCGTGATGTCCTCATCGAGGCGCGCATCGCGGGTGAAGGCGAGGATGCGACGGCGCAGGTCGGCGAGGCGGCGGCGATCGAGGCCCGAGGCGGTGTAGTATTCGTCGAGCAGCGCCTCCAGATCCTTCAGCGGCCCGTACGTCTCGGCGCGGGTCAGGGGCGGCACGAGATGATCGATTATCACTGCGCCGGTACGGCGCTTGGCCTGCGTGCCCTCACCGGGGTCGTTGACGATGAACGAATAAAGGTGCGGCACGCCGCCCCAGAGCGCCGCGGGATAGCTTGCCGCGTCCAGCGCCGTCGCCTTGCCGGGCAGCCATTCGAGATTGCCGTGCTTGCCGTTGTGGATGATGGCGTGGGCGGCGAATTCGTGACGCAACCAGAGATAGGCGGCAACGTAGGCGTGCGGCGGCACGAGGTCCGGATCGTGATAGTTCGCCGCATCGTCGCGATCGTAGCCGCGCGCGGGTTGCAGCAGGACGGTGACATTGCCGAAGCGGATGGCGGGGAGATGAAAGGCGTCATCGCGGACGAACGGATCGGTGTCGGGATTGCCCCAGCGGGCGGTGACTTCAGTTTGGATTTTCGCGGGCAGCGCGGCGAACAGCTCGCGATAGCGAGCAAGCGGAAACGGGATGCCGCCCTCCCGCTCGGGATGGGCGTTGGTCGGGCCGGATTGAAGTAGTTCGACGAGGGCGTTGCCGCTCGCGGGAAGCTCGGTGAGTTCGTAGCCAGCCCCCTCCAGCGCCCTCAAAATCTCGACAGTCGATTGCGGCGCGTCGTAGCCGACGCCATTGGCGAGGCGGCCGTCGCGGATGGGATAATTGGCGAGGACGATGGCAATCCGGCGATCGGCCGGCGGAGTGTGCCGCAGGTGTACCCAGTTAGCGGCGAGGTCAACGGCGCGGGCGATGCCATCGGCATCGGGGGCGTAGGCAGTCAACGGACATTGAGTGCGTGGATGCCAGACACTTTCGGCCTTGTGGCCGACAAGAACGCCGCCGATGCGGCCATCAAGCTCGGGCATCACCAATTGCATGGCGAGGTCTTTGGGCGAGAGGCCCTGACTATCGGCGGCCCACAGTGCCTCGGGTCGCCCGCCCTGGATGAGCTGGATAACCGGCGCATCAGTTCCGGCAAAGGGGTTTTGCTCAGGGGGCAGGCCATCGATGCCGAGGGCGAAGCCGGTGAGATTGAGGATGACGGCGGGGGGAGTCGCAACAAACGTCTTTTGCACGAAGGCAATGGCGCCGGGCTCTTTCAGCGAAGAGACGAAGATGGGGAACGGCGCGAGATTTTTCGCTTCGAGCGCGGTGACGAGGGCTTCAACCACGGCGGTGCCTGCGCCTTCGAGAAGGGCGCGGTAGAACAGGATGGGGATGATTGGCTTCGATGGATCGGCCGTGGCCTCGGTTGGCCACACGCCGAAACGCGCGAGGGAGGCGACCCCAGGACCATCTTGCTTGATGGACGTTCCGCTCGCGCTCGCGCTCGCGTGCATCGCGGCAAGTGCGGCATCCGCGTTTTCCGGCCCACCGGCGACCAGCAGGGAAAATAGGCGATCCCAATCGTCGGCGGGAACGGTCGAGCGGTCGCGCAGGATGGGATCGGGGGTGGCGTCGCCGGGGAGCAGCGCCAGGCGGACCTTTCGTGTGGCAGCGAGGGCGGTGAGTTCGTCGACGCCATATTGCCAGTAGGCGGGGCCGCCGAGTAGCCTGACGACGACGAGTTTGGCGTGCCGGCCGGTCTGGTCGAGCCAGAGATCAACCGAGAGGTTGTGCGACAGGCGCAGCAGGTTGGCAAGGCGGAGGCCGTCATAGGCGGAGCGGTCGGCGGCGCCGGCGAGCAGCGACAGTTCGCTGTCGGCTGAGGAAGCAAAAACGATCTCGCCCGGGGTCTGTCCGAGATCGATCGCCTCGCCCTCCTGCTGGATGGCCCCGGCCTGCGCAGCGAGCAGGTGCATCAGGAGCAGTCTTGAATAAGTCGCCGCACCGACGACAGGATTGGAGGCAGGAATGTCTGGTCGAGATCGAATCTGACGAGGAGGCGATTTCGGTTCAGAAAGTCCCAGATCTCACCGTCTATAGCGACTGCGCCCGTGTGGGTCCCGGTGAACTGCAAGCGAAAGGGATGAGGCGAACTGACAAAGTCTGCAGAACCTTCGATCGATGCGCAGAGTGATGCCAGGCTCTCGGCAAACTTTTGCAAATCGCCGAGGTAGATACTGCCAGGAAAATTTCCGCTGAAGGGGCCGGCTCGAACCGAAATCCCCAGCCTTATGCCCCGGTAATAAGAAGAGGTATCGGTCGCGAATGCGGTCGGCACGATCCGCAGCAAGTCGCTTGCTGACTTGAATGCGATCTCGTGGCCGCTTAGCGGAACCCAGCCAACGTCAGGCTCTTCTACGAATTCGACCTCTTCGTCGCGCATCAGCGCCTCGTTCCAACCGGCACGAACCGGTCGAACAGCAGCGTCACAGCCAGCGACCCTACAGCGCCGAAGATTGCGGCCATGGTGATGAAGATCGGCGGCGGGGCGATGGCGGTGTCGCCGGTGATCACGATCCAGCCGATGATGATGCCGCTCCAGAGGGCGCCTGAAAGGAAGCACAGGATCAGGAACGGACCGCGATCGTGGACCAGGTGGCTGAAGACGGCCGTGGTGATGCCGTTAAGCAAGGCCGGCACCGCCGCGACGATGTAGGCGAAGAGCAGCAGCGAGAGGATGGCGCGTAACGGGTCCATGTTGCCGAAGAGAATGTCGGGGGTGTGGGCGACGAGCGCCTCATAGATGGCAGCGCCCGCGAAGAACAGCACGCCGCCAATGAGCGGCCCCAGCACGAGGTTGAAGATGACGCGCTGGAGGTCGCGGGGGGTCACGCCACAAGCTCTGCCGGGCCGGCGTTCGAAAGACTCGCGGTGATCGCGGCATGATCGAGCGGGCTTTCGCCGATCACCACGAGCGCTGTTTCGCGCGTTTCACCCTCCGTCCACAGCCGGTCGAAATAGGCGCTGAGCCGCGGGCCGACAGCCTGGATCGCAAGGCGCATCGGCGAGCCGGGGATGGCGGCAAAGCCCTTCAACCGCAAAATGTCATGGGTGCGGATCGTGCGTTCGATCGTCGCCAGCAGGGCTTCCCTGTCTTGCGCGGGCAACTTCAGCGAGAACGAGTCGAAATCATCGTGCTCGTGGCCTTCCCCGCCGTGCTCCAATTCGTGAGCGCTGTCGCGGCCCGTGAGGTTATCCTCGGTGGCAAGGCCGAGGCCGAGCAGCGCCTGGACATCGACGTGGCCATTGACAGCACGGACGATGCCGGTGCCGGGGCGCATTTTTTGCCGGAGTTCTGTCTCGACTTGAGAGAGCGCCCCTTCCTCGACGAGATCGGTCTTGTTGAGGATCAGCAAATCGGCCGCAACGAGCTGGTCGGTGAAAAGCTCGCCGAGCGGCGTTAGATGGTCGAGCATCTGGTCGGATTTCCGCTGCGCATCGACGGCGGCTTCGTCCGAGGCGAAACGGCCTTCGGCGAGCGCGGCTGCGTCGACCACGGTGACGACGCCGTCGATGGTGACGCCGGACTTGATTTCGGGCCAGTTGAAGGCGCGGATCAGCGGCTGCGGCAAGGCCAGCCCCGAGGTCTCGATGATGATATGATCCGGACGGTCTGGGCGCGACAGCAACTCAGTCATCACCGGAATAAAGTCCTCGGCAACGGTGCAGCAGATGCAGCCATTGGCGAGCTCGATCATGTCTTCCTCGCGGCAGGTCTCCTCGCCGCAGGCGGCCAATACGGACTTATCGACGCCGATATCGCCGAACTCGTTGATGATAAGCGCCAGCCGCTTGCCCTTTGCGTGGCCGAGGACGTGGCGGACGAGCGTGGTCTTACCGGCCCCGAGAAAGCCGGTGATAACGGAAACGGGAATCTTTTCGGCGTTGGCCGAAGCGGCGGTGGTCATGGCGCAAACCCTCCGTGAGCGCGGGATATGGGCTTTCCCAGCCCGAACTATTGCCGGCAGGTCTCCTGGCTTGCGGCGTCTTTAGCGCTTCCGTCGCCTTCCCGAGCCGCACGGCCCAGTGGTTTTTGACAAAAGCTCGCCGCTTACAGTTGCGGGGGCAGCCGGGGATTTGCGCCTGAGCGCGCACCCCATTCCCTTTTGATCCCCAACACGAGGAACCAGCACGCCATGGTTGGCACGCGGGCAAGGGCGGGTCAATTGCGTACCGCCAAGACGGCAGTACCGAATGGCAGGCGTAGACGATTCACCTTGCGGCGCGTTGCCGGTTCACTCTACCTCAGTCGCCCCGCACAGAGATTGAATTGCCGACATGACAGTGAACGTTATCGCCTGGGCGATCATCGCCATCGCCGTGTTCGGCGTCATTACCCGGCCATTCCGCTCGCCCGAATATTTATGGGCGGCCGCAGGGGCGCTCCTGCTGCTGACCATCGGGGTCGTGCCGGTCGGGCCGCTGCTCGGGGCCGTCGGCAAGGGAACCGACGTTTACCTGTTTCTCATCGGCATGATGCTGCTGTCTGAGGTCGCGCGCGAGGAAAAGCTGTTCGATTGGCTGGCAGGACAAGCCGTCCATCATTCGCGCGGTTCGGCGGGCCGCCTCTTTGCCATCATTTATGCCGTCGGCATCCTGGTGACGGTCTTTCTTTCCAACGACGCAACTGCCGTCGTCCTGACGCCCGCCGTGGCGGCGGCGGCCCGGGCGGCCAAGGCCAAGCCCCTGCCCTACCTGCTGATCTGCGCGTTCATCGCCAACGCGGCGAGCTTCGTGCTGCCGATCTCCAACCCGGCCAACCTCGTGCTCTACGGCGACCATCTTCCGCCGCTGCCGGCCTGGCTTGCGAGGTTCGCCCTGCCGGCCGTGCTGGCAATCGGCGCGACTTTCGTCGCGCTGCGCCTGTCGCAACGGCGGGAACTCAGCGAGCCGGTCGAGGTGGTGCCGCCGCCAGGCGAGCTCAGCGCCAGCGCCAAGCTCGTCGCCGCGGGAATCGCGGCAACTGCAATCGTGCTTCTCGTCACCTCAACCCTGGGGGCGCCGCTCGGCCTGCCAACCTTCATCGCCGGCACATGCGTCGCCACAGCGGTGCTGATCCTCGCCCGCAAATCACCGCTGCCGATTCTTGGCGGCGTCTCCTGGAGCGTCCTGCCGCTTGTGGCGGGGCTGTTCGTTCTGGTCGAGGGACTGGCGCGCACCGGGGTGATCGGCAGCATCGCGGCGGGTCTGCGCGCGGCGGCAGCGCAATCGCCGGATCTCACCGCCGGTGCTGCCGGAGCGGTCGTCGCGTTCGGCTCCAATCTCGTCAACAACCTGCCGATGGGCCTCGTAGCGGCTACGACCAGCCAGGCGGCGCAGGTGCCCGAGCGCGTCACCGATGCACTGCTCGTGGGCGTCGATCTCGGCCCCAACCTGTCGGTCACCGGGTCGCTGGCGACGATCCTCTGGCTGATCGCGCTGCGGCGCGAAAAGGTCGCGATCGGCGGCTGGCAGTTCCTGCGACTGGGCCTCATCATCATGCCACCCGCGCTGCTGCTGGCGCTTTTTGCGCTCCTGCTGCAACCTCATTGAGACGGGTGCCCCGGTACCAGCGTTTGCAACCCGGGCGCGGAAGCCCTATTTTATCGACATGAGCGAAACGTCGGACCTCACGCGCAATCAAAGTCTCGTCCTCGGCACCCTCACGGGGGCCACGGGGCCGCTGTCAGCCTACAGCATCCTCGACCGGGTGCGGAGCGACGGCATCAAGGCACCGCTGCAGATCTATCGGGCGCTCGACAAGCTGGTCGAGCTCGGGCTCGCGCATCGGCTGGAATCGCTCAACGCGTTCGTTGCCTGCGCGCACAGCCATGAGCATCACGAAGGCCTCGCGGCGTTCGCCATCTGCGAGAGCTGCGGGCGGGTGGATGAATTCGCCGATGACGTGGTCGAGGAGCGGCTCGCCGCGTGGAGCCAGAGCACCGGCTTCAAGACTGAGCGCACCACCATCGAAATCCGCGGCCACTGCAAGGACTGCGTAGCCGGCGCTCGGCCCTAGCTAGACCGCACTCACCGTCGCATCGAGCGGCGTCACCACTGGTGCGACCGGGACGCGGCCTTCCTCGACGCCGTGGCAGGCGACAAGGGTTTCGCCGGCCGGCAGCATTTTCGGCAGTTCTTTGCGGCAGCGGTCGTTGGCGAAGGGGCAGCGCGGGTGGAAGGCACAGCCGCTGGGTGGGTTGAACGGAGAGGGTAATTCGCCCTTGAGCCTCAACCGCTGGCCGCGCCGCTCGGGATCGGCGATCGGCGTCGCCGCCAGTAGCGCCTGCGTATAGGGGTGACGCGGCGTCTCGAACAGGGTTTCGGCCGGCGCGATTTCGACGCCGCGGCCAAGATACATCACCATCACATCGTCGGCGACGTGACGGACCACCGCCAGCGCGTGGCTGATGAACACGTAGGTCAGGCCGCGCTTTTCCTGCAGGTCCGCCAGCAGGTTGAGGATCGCCGCCTGGATGGAGACATCGAGCGCCGAAACCGGTTCGTCGAGCACCATGATTTTCGGCTCGAGGATCAGCGCCCGGGCGATGGCGATGCGCTGGCGTTGACCGCCGGAGAACATGTGCGGGTAGCGGCCATAATGCTCCGGCTTGAGACCCACTTCTGCGAGCATGGCGCGGCCTTTGGCCTCGCGCTCCGAGGCGGAGAGCGAGGTATTGATCTTCAGCGGCTCCTCGATAATGGCGCCGATCTTCTGCCGCGGATTGAGCGAGCCATAAGGGTTCTGGAAGACGATCTGAACCGTGGCGCGCAGCGCTTTGAGGTCTTCATGGGCGCCGGCCGAAACGTCGCGGCCGTCGATGGTGAGTTGTCCACCGGTCGGCGGCTCGATCATCGTCAACATACGGGCGAGGGTCGACTTACCGCAGCCGGATTCGCCGACGATGGCTAGGGTCTTGCCCTCATCGACGGTGAAGGTCGCCTCGGCAACGGCGCGCAGCACGAAGGCCTTCGAGAGGAAGCCTCGCCCAACCTCGTAGTCGCGCCGCAGTTCTTTTGCGGTGATCAGCGCGCTCATAGGGCGGCCTCGACGGCGACGTTGAGCGGATAGTGGCAAAGGGCGGCGCCGGTCGCTTCGGGTTGCCGCGGCGGATCGATGGAGCGGCACTTGTCGTCGGCGTAAGGGCAGCGGGGGCTGAACTGGCAGCCGGTCGGGCGGTCGTGTTGCCCGGGCACCATGCCGGGGATCGATGGCAGGCGCGTGCCCCTTGCGCGATCCGGCAGGGCCGCGAGCAGCGCGGCGGTATAGGGATGATGGGGCGAGCGGAACAGCGAGCGCACCGGCTGCCGCTCGACCTGGAGGCCCGCATATTGCACCATCACGCGTTCGGCGGTTTCGGCGACCACGCCCATGTCGTGGGTGATCAGCACCAGCGCCATGTTTTCGTCGCGCTGCAAGTCAGAGAGCAGTTCGAGAATCTGGGCCTGGATGGTGACGTCGAGTGCGGTCGTCGGCTCGTCGGCGATTAGCAGTTTTGGGTTGCATGAGGTCGCCATGGCGATCATCACGCGCTGGCTCATGCCGCCCGAAAGCTGATGCGGGAAGGCGCGAAGGCGGCGTTCGGGCTCGGAAATACCGACCATATCGAGCAGTTCAACCGCACGCTTCTGCCGCGCGTCCTTATCGAGCTTGGTGTGCCGGCGCAGCATTTCCTTGATCTGGAAGCCGACAGTGAAGCAGGGATTGAGGCTCGCCACCGGTTCCTGGAAGATCATCGCTATATCGCGGCCAATGATCTGGCGGCGGTCGTGATCGCTCATCTTGAGGAGATCGCGGCCTTCGAATTCGAGCTTATCGGCGGTCACGGTCGCGGAATCGGGCAAAAGCCCCATCACGGCCAGCATCGCGACAGATTTGCCAGACCCGGATTCGCCGACGATCGCCACGACCTCAGCCGGCTCGACCGTCAGATCGACGCCATCAACGGCCCGAAACGCCCCCGAGCGGGTTTCGAACGTAACGGAGAGATTGCGGACATCGAGAAGGGTCATTGGCTCAGCTCCGCTTGAGTTTGGGATCGAGCGCATCGCGGAGGCCGTCGCCCATCAGGTTGATGGCGAGCACGGTGATGAGGATGGCGAGGCCCGGCAGCGTTACCACCCACCAGGCACGGAGGATGAATTCGCGCGCCTCGGCGAGCATCGTGCCCCATTCGGGCGTCGGCGGCTGGGCGCCCATGCCAAGGAAGCCGAGCGCGGCTGCTTCGAGGATGGCGTTCGAGAAACTAAGCGTCGCCTGGACGATCAGCGGGGCTAGGCAATTGGGCAAGATCGTCACCAGCATCAGCCGGAAATGGCTGGCACCGGCGACCTTGGCGGAAGTCACGTATTCGCGGTTCTTTTCGCCCATCACCGCGCCGCGCGTCAGCCGCGCGAAATGCGGCTGCAGCACGAAGGCGATGGCGATCATGGCGTTGACGAGGCCTGGCCCGAGGATCGCGACCAGCACCAGCGCGAGGAGCAGCGAAGGGAACGCCAGAATGACGTCCATGACGCGCATGATGACAACATCGACGATGCCGCGGAAATAACCGGCAAGCAGTCCGAGGATGATGCCCGAAATCAGCGAGCTGGTGACGACCACGAGGCCGATGGCGAGCGAGAAACGCGAGCCAAAAATGATGCGGGACAGCATGTCGCGGCCGACATCGTCGGTGCCGAGGATGAACTGCCAACTGCCGCCATCTTCCCAGACTGGCGGCTGCAGGAAATTGTCGCGGAACTGCTCGCTCGGATCGTGCGGCGCGAGGAACGGCGCGAAGATTGCGACGAGGACAAGCAAAACGAACACCACGAGGCCGACGACGGCGCCGCGATTCTGCGAAAAATAGTGCCAGAACTCGCCGAGCACCTGGAGGCGCGCATCCTGCGGCTTGGCGACGGTGATGGCCTCGAGGGTGGCGGGAGAATCGTCGGCCATTCGCCTACCTCGTCCGGATGCGCGGGTTGATCAGGGCGTAGAGCACGTCGACGACGAGATTCACTACCATGACGATGATGGCGATGATCAACAGGCCGCCCTGCACGACCGTGTAGTCGCGGTGGCCGATGGCATCGATCATCCATTTGCCGATACCCGGCCAGGAAAAGATCGTCTCGGTGAGGATGGCGCCGGCGAGCAGCGTTCCAACCTGGAGGCCGATCGTCGTCACCACCGGGATCAGCGCGTTACGAAACGCATGGACGCCAGTGACGCGGGCGGGCGAAAGGCCCTTGCTGCGGGCGGTGCGGACATAGTCCTCGCCCAGCACTTCGAGCATCGCCGAGCGGGTCTGGCGGGCGATGACGGCGAGCGGAATGGTGCCGAGCACGATCGTCGGCAGGATGAGGTGCCGAACGGCCGATAGGAAGGCACCCTTCTGGCCGGAAAGCAGGCTGTCGATCAGCATGAACCCGGTGACGGGCTTGAAATAATAATCAAGGTCGATGCGGCCCGAGACCGGCGTCCAATGTAGCCCGACGGCGAAGACGATGATGAGCAGCAGGCCCCACCAGAAGATGGGCATCGAATAGCCGATGAGCGCCGTGCCCATGGTGAGCTGGTCGATCCACGAGCCGCGCTTCGTCGCCGCGAGGATGCCGAAGATGACGCCGATAATGGTGGCAAAAATCGTCGCGCAGATGGTGAGCTCGACTGTCGCGGGGAACAGGGTGAGGAACTCGCCGGTGATCGAATGGGCGGTGGTCAGCGAGGTGCCGAGATCGCCGTGCAGCGCACGCCAGAGATAGTCGGCATATTGCTGCCAGAGCGGCTGATCGAGCCCGAACTGATGGATGAGCTCGGCGCGCCGCGCCTCACTCATCGAGCGCTCGCCGGCAAGCACGTCGACGGGATCGCCGGGCAAGAGGCGGATGAAACTGAACGACAGGATGGAAATCCCGAGAAAGGTCGGGACGATCAGCGCCAGGCGATTGAGGATGAAGCGGAGCATTGGCGGTAAGGCAGCGGGGGCCCGAAGGCCCCCGCGCGTTGTCTGTTATTCGGACTTGTCGACCGTCTCGAAGTGGTGGAGACCAAACGGATCGATGACGTAACCGGTGACTTTCTTCGACATCGGCATGGTCACGACCGAGTGAGCGATCAGCGACACCGGGGTATCCTTGTTGAAGATCACCTGAGCCTGCTCATAGAGCTTGGTGCGCTCCTTAACGTCGGTCACCTGCTGCGCCTTCTTCAGCAGTGCGTCAAAGCTCTTGTCGCACCATTGCGCACGGTTGCCGCCGCCAACGGCGTCACAGCCGAAGTTGGGCGTGAAGAAGTTGTCCGGGTCGCCATTGTCGCCGGTCCAACCCATGATCACCGCGCCGTCGCGATCGACGGGCTTGGAGGTCTTGAGATACTCAGCCCAGTCGACCGAGTAGATCGTCGCCGTCACGCCAACCTTGGCGAAATCGGCCTGCATCAGCTCGGCGGCGCGCTTGGCGTCAGGCATGTAGGGGCGGGCCACCGGCATGGCCCAGATCTTGAGCGTCAAATCCTTGACGCCGGCCTTGTCGAGCATCTTCTTGGCAGCGGCCGGATCATAGGGCGCGGCTTTGGTGGTCGCGTCGGTCGAGCTCCACATCGTCGGCGGCAGCGCGCTCGTCGCGATCTGGCCCTGGCCCTGATAGACGGCGTCGATCAGCGCTTTCTTGTCGATCGCCATATCGAGCGCCTTACGCACCTCGACATTGTCGAACGGCTTCTGCTGAGTGTTGTACCAGAGGGCGCCGAAGTTGAGGCCCTTCTCCTGGACGGCGGTGAGCGTCGGGTCCTTCTTGATGGAAGCGACGTCTGCCGGGTTCGGATAGGCCATCACATCGCATTCGCCGGCCTTGAGGCTCTGGAGGCGGGCGGTGGCGTCTTTCTGGATCGAGAACACCAGATCGACCTTGGGCGCGCCACCCCAATAATCCGCGTTCGCCTTGAAGCGGACGTTGGCGTCCTTCTGGTAATCCACGAAGGTGAAGGGGCCGGTGCCAACGGGCTTGTCGTTGAGCTGGGCGAGGTTGTTGGCCTTGGCGAGTCCGTCCGCATATTCCTCGGACACCACTTCGGCGAAGGGCATTGCGAGGTTGGCGAGCATCGGCGCCGAGGGCGTCTTGAGCGTCAGCACGACAGTATAGTCGTCGACCTTCTTCATGTCGGCGACCTGATCGGGCATCGACATGTCGCCCCAATAGGCGAACGTCGTGTCGGGCAGGTAAGTCGTACCCTTGATCTGGCGCTGGAAGGAATACACCACGTCGTCGGCGTTGAACTCGCGCGTCGGGGTGAAATAATCGGTGGTCTGCCATTTGACGCCGTGGCGCAGATGGAAGGTATAGGTCAGGCCGTCCTTGGAGATTTCCCACTTCTCGGCCAGCGCGGGCTCGACTTCGGTCGAGCCGAGCTTGAACTTCACCAGGCCCTCATAGCTGGCGATGTTCACATCGAGCGTGGTGCCCGATTCATAAAGGCCGGGGTCAAAGCCCTCGGGCGAGCCTTCGGAGCAATATACGAGTGTTTTGGCATAGACGCCGCCGGCCAGCATCGCACTAATCGCGGTTGCGGCCAGCAGGGTTTTGATCAATCGCATGAAACGTCTCCCTGACGAAATGTACGCCGAAGGATTTTCCTACTTCGGCTTGGCGCGCAGCAAAGCTTGTTTTAATGCGACACGCAATGGGGCTGTTTGACCAATTGGTCAATTTAATGGCAGTGGGTGAACGACTACCGATCCCGATGAGAAAAGCGCAAATCCGATGCCGCTGACCGTTGCCACCATCGCCCTTGTCGTCGCCGACTATGACGAAGCGATCGCGTTTTATCGCGACAAGCTCGGCTTCGCCCTGATCGCCGACACCGATATGGGCGGCGGCAAGCGCTGGGTCGTGGTCGCGCCGGCGGACGGGCGCGGCGCGCGGCTGTTGCTGGCAAAGGCCGATGGCGAAAAGCAGCAAGCGGTGGTCGGCAACCAGATGGGCGGGCGCGTCGGGTTTTTCCTCGAGACCGACGATTTCGCGCGGGATTTTGAGGCGTTCACGGCGCGCGGCGTGAAGTTCCTGGAGACGCCGCGGCATGAAGCTTACGGCAGCGTGGCGGTGTTCGAGGACCTCTACGGCAACAAGTGGGACCTCATTCAGCCGAAGTGATGCCCTCCCGCCTGCGCGGAATGGCTTTCTCTTTTGCAGCTGCAGAATGGCTGAAATGTCGCGCCGAACACGCTTGCGGCAACCGATGATGGCGCTACTCTGCGTTACGTTCCTCACCACGCTATTGCACCCCGGAGATTTGCCATGACCCAGCGCCGCCTCGGCCGCACCGATATTTCATTTGAGCCGCTGGTGTTCGGCGGCAATGTGCTGGGCTGGACGCTCGAAGAGGCGGATGCCTTCAAGGTGCTCGACGCCTTCCTCGACGAGGGCTTTTCGGCGATCGACACCGCCGACGTTTACGGCAAGGGCAAGTCGGAGACGATTTTCGGCAACTGGATGAAGGCCCGCGGCAACCGCCACCGCGTGCTGGTATTCACCAAGCTCGGCTCCGAAATGGCGCCGGGCGAGAGCGGCCTCTCCGCCAAATACATGGTCGCCGAAGTCGAGCAATCGCTGAAGCGCCTCCAGACCGACCACATCGACCTTTACCAGTCGCACCGGCCCGACGCGGCGACGCCGCAGGCCGAAACGCTCGAGGCGTTCGAGAGGCTGGTGAAGGCGGGCAAGGTGCGCGCCATTGGTTCCTCCAATTTTTCGGCCGAACAGCACGAGGAAGCCGAGAAGATTTCGGCCTCGCAGCACATCGTGCGCTACAATTCCGAGCAGCCGGAATACAACCTCTATGTGCGCGAGCGGTTCGAGGGCGCGCTGCAGGATTTCTGCGTGAGGCACGAAGTCGGCGTGATCCCCTATTTCGCCCTCGCCGCGGGATTTCTCACCGGCAAGTACCGGTCCGAGGCTGACTTCGGCAAAAGCCCGCGCGGCGCTCGGATGGGCAAATACCTCGACGCCAAGGGGCTGAAAATCCTCGCTGCGATGGACCAGATTTCGGCCGACTCCGGCGCTTCGCTCGCCGAGATCGCGCTGGCCTGGTTGAACGCTCAGCCCGGTGTCACGGCGGCGATCGCCTCGGCGACGTCGGTTGATCAGCTAAAAAGCCTCGCCAAGGGCGTGCGGCTGACGCTGTCGACGGCGCAGCTCAGCGCGCTGACGCAGGCGGGGAAGTAAGGCCTACGCCACCAGATATCCGCCATCGACCGGTAGGATCGCGCCGGTCACAAAGCTGGCGGCGGGGGAGCAGAGGAAGAGGGCCGGGCCGGCGAGATCGGCGGGCGTGCCCCAGCGGCCCATCGGCGTGCGGCCGACGAGTTCGGCGTTGCGGGTCGGGTTGGCTCGCGGGACGGCGGTCATCGGCGTTTCGATCCAGCCGGGCGCCAGCGCGTTGACGCGGATATTTTCGGCGGCATAGGCGACAGCCAGCGACTTCGTCAGTTGCGCGACGCCGCCCTTGCTCGCGGCATAGGCCGGCGCATGCGGCGCGCCGAAAAACGCGAACATCGAAGCGATGTTGAGAATGGCGCCGCCGCCAAGTTTTGAGCGGAACGCCGTCGCGGCCCGCATCGAGCCCGTAAGGTTGATGTCGAGCACAGTGGCAAAGCCTTCCGGCGTAAACTCCGCGGCGCGAAGGTTGACGCCGGCGCAGTTGATCAACGCGGCGACCGGACCGGTAATTGTCGCGGCAAAGGCGGCTACCGCTTCATCGTTTCGGATATCAAGCTGAGTGAAGGTAATGCCTTCAGCCTGCCCTTTGGCTGTTGCGACCTCCGCACCCGTCGCTCCAGTGGCATGAACAGTGGCTCCGGCATCGCGGAAGGCCGACGCAAGGCCGAGCCCGATGCCACCGGTGCCGCCGGTGACGACCACGGTCTTGCCGGTGAAGAAAGAGGAGGCCCAGTTCGATCCGGTTTGCATGTCTTTATCTTCTCTGGTGGCGCTAGCGCTTGGCGTGCCGGCGACTCTTTTGCAGGAACTCAGCAGCAAGACCAATCAGAATCGCCAGCGTTGCCAACGAGGCAAGTACCGCCCCTGCGGGCTGGCCGAAGCCTAAAAATATCGGCACCGCCAAGGGGACGCAGACAAGGCCCAAGTTGCGTGCGAACAGGTATCGGCGCCTGATGTCCCTGGGCACGAGCTCGGAGTCCATAAAAGAATACTGCGTCATGCGATTGCCCTGATCCTGCGGACGCAAGTAGCGCTGCGCGTCGGCCGTTACGTCAACAAGCAGCCACGCCGCTACGATCACCAGCGCGATATCAGCAACCCCGAATAGTGCGGCCACGACCGCCAATCGTCGGTGCTCCTACCTGATGAACTGATCCACATAGTCCGCGCCTAACCCCACCTTTACATAGTGCGCGCGGCACATGTCGATTTTGGTGAAGGCATCTTCGTAGCCGTTCTGCTTGTTGTTTTCGTCGAGGTAGATCATGCAGCCGGAGATGTTGAAGAAGGTGATCATCTCCGGGCAATCCTCGGGCACCGTCAGCGTGTGGATTTCGCCGGGCGGCTCGAAGACGTAGGAGCCGGTTTCGGCGACCCAGTCGTGCTCAAGATAGTGCCACTTGCCCTTGATGACATAGCCATGCACCGGCTGGGGATGCAGGTGTTTTGACAGGATGCCGGCGCGGCGGACGCGCAGGAGGTTGCACCACTGGCCCTGGAGCGTGTTGAGCATCAGCGGCCGGAACCACACCCCCTCGGCCTGCGGCACCCAGATGCGCTCATCCTCCGGCATCACGGGAATGGCGATTTCCTTGGGCGCCAGCGGATGGGCCGAGCCATTGAGTGTCTGGTACATGGGGTTCCTCCACTTCTGACTTCCTTCCCCCCTTGCGGGAGAAGGTGGATCGGCCGCTAGGCCGAGATGGATGAGGGGTGGGCGGCAAACTCTGAGCTTGTTGCTCACCCCTCATCGGCCCTTCGGGCACCTTCTCCCGCAAGGGGAGAAGGTAGAAGCGTGTTCTACCAGTAAAAATCCTCGACGTTTTCGCGGGCGCCGAGCAGGAAGGCGTCGGCGACCAGTCGCAGCGGCATGCCGTCGACGTCGCTCTTTTTCTTTTTCAGCAGGTCGGCGAAGCGCTCGTAGATGAGCTCATATTCCTCGGACGGCTTTTCGACCTTAATAACGCCGTTGACACGCAGCACCGCGCCACCCTTTTCGAGTTTTAGCTGGTCGCCCTTCTGCGTTTCGGCAGTGATCGTCCAGACTTCGCCCTCGGTTTCCAGCCAGTTGAAGCCGGCGCTCAGTTTGGGCTGATGCGCCTCACCGGATTTGAAGACAATCTGCGCGTCGATCGGGGTCTGCCTGTTGGCGGGAAACTGCAGTTTTGCGCTGTCGACGAAGACCGGGAACGGCATGATCTTCGAAAAGATGGAGAGCGAATTGATGCCCGGATCGAAGACGCCAAAGCCGCCGGGCTCCCACACCCAATCCTGACCGGGATGCCATTTGCGGACGCTTTCGCGCCAATCGATGCGGAGCGAGGCGACGCCATCCTTCTTGAGGATTTTCTTCGCCTGATCGACGGCGGCGTTGTACTGGCTGTGCCAGGTCTGGAACAGGATTTTCTTCTTTTTCTTGGCGTAGGCGACGAGGTCGTCGAGTTCGGACACGGTCGGGGTCGGCGGCTTTTCCATCAGCACATCCATGCCGGCATCGAGCGCTTCACGGACGATCGCGTGGCGCACGCCGGGCGGGGTGCAGACGGAAACCAGCTTCACTTCGGGCATGGCGCGGTAGAGCTCGGCGGGCGTCTTGAACACCGGCAGGTTGTTGTGGCTCAGCCCGCGGGTCGAAACCGTGGCGGCGACCACAAAATCCTTGCTCTTGTCGATCACCGGCAGGTGCTGGTCCTGCGAAATCTTGCCCACGCCGATGATGGCGATCTTCTTCTTGGCCACGCTTCAGAACTCCTCGTAACAACGGGCCGCAATTAACAGCGCGGGCGCGGCGCTGCCAAGGCCCGCGTTAGTATTATTGTGTCATCGCCGGTTCGCGTTGGCTGCCTTCGCGGAAATAAGCGCGCGGCGGGGCGCCGAGCATGCGGGTGAACATGGTGGTGAAGGCAGCGACGCTGTCATAGCCGAGATCGAGCGCGACACTGGTCACCGCCTCACCATCAGCAAGGCGCGGCACGGCGGTGAAAAGACAGGCCTGCTGCCGCCAGGTGGAAAGGCTGAGGCCGGTCTGGTGGCGGAAGGCACGGGTAAAGGCGCGGCGGCTCATCGCAAGGCTGTCGGCCCACTCGTCGATAGTGAGGTGCGGATCGGGGTTGGCGACAAACGCCCGGCAAAGGCGCGCCAGGCGGGGCTCGGCGGGAAAGGGCAGGCCGAGCGGTTTTGCCGGCAGGTTGGGGATTTCGGCCAGCATCAGCGCCATGATCAGCTCGTCGCGGGCGTTCGGCGGTCTGTCCGTCGGCCTTCCCATCGCCTCGGCGATGAGGCTGCGCATCAGAGCCGTAAGACCGACGACGCGGACATGCTCAAGATAGCCGGCGACGCTCTCGGGCATCACATAGACCGAGTTCATCGCCACCTGCCCCTGCATTTCGACGGAGTGCGCGATGCCCGGTGGAATCCACAAGGCGTGGGCCGGCGGAACCATCCAGCGGCCCTCCTCGGTCGAGACCATCACGACGCCGGTGGCCGGATATAGCAATTGCGCGCGGGTGTGGCGATGCGGCGGGACGTAATACCCGTCGGGATAGGAGGAAGGAATCGCCACGACGAGCCCCTGTCCTGCCTCGATCTCATCGAGATAGCGGTGGTGCAGCGTGTTGAGCTCGGCGGCGCGGCCAGGGGCAACGAACGGCGCAGGCTCTGCCGGCGGGAGTATCGGGCGCTTGCGGCGTGGCATGGTTTGGCCCACTCGCGAAAGAAATGGACCAGAGCACGAATGCGGGCCGAACTCAAGACGCTTATCTGAAAGGCCAATTTGAAGGTGCGGGCCGCGAAAGGCCCGTATCCGCTTAATTTCTGGAACATTCCCATGTCCGACAGCAATTTGACCATCGACGAAGCCGCGGCTGAAAGCGACGCCCTGGCGGCGCCCGCAGCGCGCGAGGTCAATCGCTCCGGCCTTCAGCAGACGGCGTTCGCCATCATCGTTGCGGTGAGCATCGGCCACCTCATCAACGACGTGATGCAATCGATGCTCACCGCGAGTTATCCACTGCTCAAAGACAATTATGGGCTCGATTTTGGTGAGATCGGCTGGCTGACCTTCACCTTCCAGGTCACCGCCTCGCTGCTGCAGCCGCTCGTCGGTTTGTACACGGACAAAAGACCGCTGCCCTATTCGCTGCCCATCGGCATGGCATCGAGCCTTATTGGGCTGATCGTCCTCGCCCATGCAGGCAACTACCCGATGCTGCTGATCGGCGCGGCGCTGATCGGGCTCGGGTCTTCGGTGTTTCATCCGGAGGCGTCCCGCGTAGCTCGCATGGCATCGGGCGGGCGCCACGGGCTGGCGCAGTCGCTGTTTCAGGTGGGCGGCAATTTCGGTTCGGCGATCGGGCCGCTGCTGGCGGCGTTCGTGGTGGTGCCGCACGGGCAGCAATCGATCCAGTGGTTCTCGATTGGCGCTCTGGTCGGCATGATCATCTTGTGGCGCGTCGGCATGTGGTACGCGGCGCACATCCCACTGAAGGGCGCAAAAAAGGTTGCCACCGGCGAGGAACTGCCGCGCGGCAAAGTGGTGCTGGCGATCGCCGTGCTGGTGGTGCTGGTGATGGGCAAATACGTCTACCTGACGAGCTTATCGAGTTACTACACGTTCTTCGTGATCCAGAAATTCGGCGTCTCGGTGCAGAATGCTCAATTGCTGCTGTTCCTCTATCTGGGCGCGGTGGCGGTTGGCACCATCGCCGGCGGTTCGATGGTCGACCGGTTCGGCACAAAGTTCGTGATCTGGTTCTCGATCCTCGGGACGCTGCCGTTCACGCTGGCCCTGCCGTATGTCAGCCTGCCGGTGACGGCGGTGTTGACGGTGATCATCGGCTTCATCATCGCCTCGGCGTTCTCGGCGATCGTGGTGTTCGCGCAGGAATTGCTGCCTGGCCGGGTGGGGCTTGTCGCGGGCCTGTTCTTCGGACTGGCGTTCGGGGTGGGCGGCGTCGGTGCGGCGGTGCTCGGCGAGGTCGCCGACATCAAGGGCATCGACTTCGTCTATACGGTCTGCTCGTACCTGCCGGCGCTGGGGTTGCTCACCGTGTTCCTGCCGAATACCGGGCCAGCACGTCAAACGAAGGTCAAAGCGGCATAGCAAAACTACTAGGGCGAAGCCGGTTTAACTAAGTATTTCAATATGTACGCAATATTGCGCAAGGTCCGTCTCTGAAAGCCGCCTTGCGCAATGGCAGTTACTGCGTTCGATCTGAAGCTCGATGTGCCGCACGATGTCAAATTCATCGGCGACCTGATGGGCAGCTACCTGCTTTCCAGCCGCCAGAACAGCGGCAGCGATCAGGCGCGCATTTTCGGCTGCCGGTCGCGCAGCGTTTCTCCGCAGATGGCGGTACTGCAGGCCCCGGTGAAAGGCGCCATCGGCGAAACGCTGACCCTCAAACTCGATACGCTCGGCGTGCTCTCGGCCCGCGTCACCCGCAACACGGCGGACGGTTTTGTCGCCGAACTGCTGCTGACCAAGGACGATGTCGTCAAAATGGCGCGCCGCATCGACTGGCTGAAGCAAAAGCACCTCAAATCCCTGCCCGACCGGCGTGAATCCAAGCGCTGGCTGCCGCGCGACTCGCATTCGAGCCTAATCCTCGCCGACAAGCGCGAGATCGACTGCTTTATCATCGACGTTTCGGCGTCCGGCGCGGCGGTCTCGGCGGACGCAATGCCAGGCGTCGGCCATCCGGTGGTTGTCGGCACGGTGCTGGGCCGCGTGGTCCGCCTGCTCGAATATGGCTTTGCCGTGCAGTTCCTGACGCCGCGTGAGCCGGAGACGGTCGAGCATCTGCTGGTGCCACCGAAAGGCAGCAAACGCGAGCTGCTGGAGCGGGCGCTTGCCGAGGCTGAGGCGGCGTACGAGGCTTCGCACCCGCCGGCAGACGAGGATCAGTCCGAAGCAGTGCCTCAGGGCTCTATCGCCTGCTAGCGCACAAGAATCGCCCGGAAATCGTTGACATTGGTGCCGGTCGGCCCGGTGACAAAGAGGTCGCCGATGGACGCGAAGGCGCCGTAGGCATCGTTGTTCGCCAGCGCGGCCAGCGGATCGATGCCAGCGGTCCGGAGCCGCTGGGCGGTAGTGCCGTCGGCGAAAGCGCCGGCATTGTCCTCCGTGCCATCGATGCCGTCAGTATCGGCAGCCAGCGCCGAAATCCCATCGACCCCATCGATAGCAATGGCGAAGGCCAGCAGGAACTCGGCGTTGCGGCCGCCCCTGCCCTTGCCGCGCAGCGTCACCGTGGTTTCACCACCCGAAAGCACCACCACGGGCTTGGCGAAAGGCCGGTTGCGGGCAGCGATTTCGCGGGCAATAGCGGCGTGGACCTTTGCCACGTCACGGGCTTCGCCCTCGATGGCATCGGACAGGATTGCGGCACCGAAGCCGGCGGCTTTTGCCTCCACCGCCGCGGCTTCCAGCGACAAGCTGGCCGAGGCGATGACGCTGACGGTGTTCTTGGCAAAGACTGGATCGTCTGGCCGAGGGGCGAGATTGTTCTCGGAGGCGAGTAGCGCCGCTGCGGCAGGCGGCAACGCGATGCCGTAAAGCCCGACCAGACGGCGGGCGTTTTCGCGCGTCGATGCGCTGGGCACGGTCGGCCCCGAGGCGACAATCGCCGGATCGTCTCCGGGCACATCCGAAACCACCAGCGTCGCGACGCGGGCCGGAGACGCCAGCGCTGCCAGCCGCCCGCCCTTGATCGCCGAGAGCTCCTTGCGAATAGCGTTCATAACGCCGATCGGCGCGCCCGAGGCGAGCAGTGCAGCGTTCACGCCCTGCTCATCGGTCAGATCCATGCCGGGTCCGGGCGCGGCAAGCAGGGCCGAGCCGCCGCCCGAAATCAATGCCACGACGAGATCGTCGGCGGTGAGGCCGGTGACGGCCTCGACCAATCGGCGGGCTGCGGCTTCGCCCGCGGCATCGGGCACCGGATGGGCCGCCTCGACGACTTCTATGCGTTTGCAGTGCGCGCCGTAGCCGTAGCGGGTGACAATAAGGCCCGAGAGCGGTCCGTCCCAGGCAGCCTCGAACGCCTGCCCCATCTGCGCTGAGGCTTTGCCAGCGCCGATGACGACGGTCCTGCCTTTTGGGTGGGGCGGCAGATGGTTGGGAATCGCCAGCGCCGGCTGGGCGCGGGCAACGGCCGTGTGAAACAGCTTTTCGAGCAGATCGCGAGACAACGGGAATTCCATAGGGCGGGAAGCAGGAAGGCGAGCGGATCATGTCGGCACTCAGCCTGCCGCGCAAGATGAACGGCAGCTAAATGCCGCCATCACTGGCCATTCAGTCGCCCGGCAGCAAGTTCGCGGGGCGTTCGAGGGGCAACCCGAGGACGCGACATGTTCGCGATGCCAGTCGCTCAACATCTATTACCAAGCCGTGTTGAATACATTTTTCAACGCCGCCGGTTCCGCGATCTTCCACCCCATGCGTGGCGGATCGCGGGCTGGCGGTGATCTTGTCAACAACCCGTCATCTGGCGCAGTTAGTGCTCCGCGCTTGCCTCACCGGAAACGACGAACAACGATGCCTCAACGGTACGGAATCTATTTTGCGCCCGCTGCAACCAGCGAGCTCTGGGCGTTGGCCACCGCCTGGCTCGGGCGTGACGCGCTGACCGAAGCTGCCGTCGAGGCCGATATCGCCGATCTGACCTTTGCCCGGCGATTCGCGCTCACCAACTCGGCCCGCCGCTACGGCTTTCACGCCACCCTCAAGGCGCCGATGGCCCTCGATGCCAAGCTCGAGGGCAAGGACCTCGACCGGGCGATGAAGGCGTGGGCGGAAACCGTCGCTCCCATCGATATCGGGCCGATCGTGCTTCGGCCGATCGAGGGGTTTCTGGCGCTGGTGCCGGACGTGCAGAGCCAGGCGCTGACCGATTTTGTGCAAAAGATCGTCGCCGATTTCGACGGCTTCCGTGCGCCGGTAAGCGAGGCCGACCGGGCGAAACGGATTGCGGCGAGTAAACTGACGCCGCGGCAGATCGAACTGCTCGACCAGTTCGGCTACCCCTATGTGATGGAGCAGTTCCGCTTCCACATGACCTTGACCGACCGGCTGAAACCGGAGGACCAGGCCGAAGTGGCCGCCGCCGCGGCTCAGTGGTTCGCGCCTGTTGCCGGGAAGGATCTGCTACTTGACCGGCTGGTGCTTTTTCACGAAGCAGAGCCGGGCGCGCCATTCAAACGGCTGCGCGACTATCCGTTGGGTGGGGATTTGTGATGCAGGCCGACCTCGTGATCAAGAATGCGAAAATCGTGCTCGCCGATGAGGTGATCGACGGCTCGCTCGCCGTCGAGGATGGGGCGATCAGCGCCATCGACCTGAGCCACACCGAAAGCGGCATCGATTTCGCCGGCGATTATCTGATCCCGGGCCTCGTCGAGCTCCACACCGACCACCTCGAGAACCACTATCACCCGCGCCCCAGCGTCTATTGGGACCCGATGGCGGCACTGCAGGCGCATGACACGCAGATCGCGGGTTCGGGCATCACCACAGTGTTCGACGCGCTCAGGATCGGCTCGGATGTCGAAATGCCCGGCATGGGCGACCATGTGGACGTACTGCTCGGTGCCGTGACCTCGGCGTTGGCCGATGGGCGGCTGCGCGCCGACCACAAAGTGCATTTGAGATGCGAATTGCCGGCGCACGACGTGGTTGAGCATTTCGAGCGGTTTTGCGATCTGCCGATCGTGAAACTCGCCTCGGTGATGGATCACACGCCTGGCCAGCGGCAGTACCAGACGGTCCAGAAATTCCGCGAATACTACATGGAGCGCATGCGCTTCACCGAAGCCGAGATGGATGCATTCATCGCCGACCGGCATAACGAGCAGGCGCAGTATTCGGACAAGCATCGCAAGGCGATTTTGAAACGCGGCAAGGCCGTGGGTATCGCCTTCGCCAGCCATGACGACGCGACGGTCGAGCATGTCGCCGAGTCGGCGACAGACGGGGTTTCGATTGCCGAATTCCCGACGACGCTGATTGCCGCCGAGGCCTCGCACAACGCCGGGCTGGCGGTGCTGATGGGCGCCCCCAACGTGGTGCGCGGCAAATCGCACTCCGGCAATATTTCGGCCACCGATCTGGCCAAAGCGCACCTCCTCGATGTGCTCTCGTCCGACTATGTGCCGTTCGCGCTGATGCAGGCGGCGTTCATGCTGCCGCAACGGGCGGCGGAGGTTTCCCTGCCGGAATCGATCGCGATGGTTTCGCGCAATCCCGCCAAGGCCGTGGGGCTCGACGATCGTGGGGAGATCGCGGTGGGGAAGCGCGCCGATTTCGTGCGCGTCGCACTGATCGACGGCACGCCGGTGGTGCGCGGCGTCTGGCGCCAAGGCGAGCGGGTCAGCTAACCTGAACCTCCACCGCTGCCACGCGTTAAGTATCGACAGCCCGGAGGAACATCATGGCCGACAGCATCACCCTATCGACGGAAATCGCTGCCTCCCCAGCGCAGGTCTGGAAGGCGCTGACCGATCCCAAACTCATCAAATCCTACATGATGGGCGCCGAGGTCGAGACCGATTGGCAGGTGGGGCATCCCATCACCTGGAGCGGCGATTACCAGGGCAATGCGTATGAGGATAAAGGCGAGGTGAAGGCGTTCGAACCGCAGAAGCGGCTGAGCGTCACGCACTGGTCGCCGCTTTCGAAATTGCCGGATACCCCCGACAATTATCACACGCTGACCTACGATCTGGTGCCCGCCGGCAAGGCCACCAAGGTTACGCTGACGCAGGAAAACCTGACCGGCGTCTCGCCCGAGCAGGCGAAGAAAAGCTGGCAGCCGATGCTCGACGGGCTGAAGCAAACCGCCGAAGCCTGATTGCTATGTCGATCTGAAACTATCCCCCCGTTCACGCGTTGGAACCGAGCGCGTCAAACTGAGGAATCACATGAGCCGCAACGGGCTTTACGTACTGGTCGGCATCCTGATCCTTGCGATCATCGGCGTGGGTGTCTACGCCTATGAACAATCCCAGCGCCCGGCGCTCGAAGTGAAGGTCGACGGCAACGGCATCAAGATCAACGGCAACGGTGGCTGAGGTTTCATGAGCGACGAGCGCAAGCAGGTCATTCTCAACGCGATCAATATCGAGCTGGCCCGGCAGGACGGCAAAATCGACCCCCTGGTGCTGGCTGCTGCCATCGATGCGGCGCTCGGCAGCGATACACTTGAGGCAGGGTCGCGCCCCGCCAATACGACCGGCGCGCCGGGAGCCGGCTCCAGTCCGAAAAACGCCTATGCCGATGCCGACGAAGGCAAGACGCCCGACGAGCTCAACGCGGCCAACGACGAATAGCTCAGCCGAAGGCCGAGGCAGCGATTAGGCCGGCAAAACCGACCAGCGCGACTGACGCGATGCGCGGCACGAGCCGGCGCTTTTCACCCGCCATAGCGCCCAGCAGATTGCCGGTGACGAGCCATAGAAATCCCACGGCAATCACCGCTGCGGCGAAAGCCAGCAGGTAGAAAAATACGTCGGGGCTACCGAACGGCACAATGACCAGAGCGAAGATCAACCCTTTGGGATTGAGCAGCGTGGCGACAAAAACGCTGCGCCACGTCACGGCCGTTCTCGCCATGGTCGCGTCGTTGGTCCGGCGCCAGAGGCGAACCGCCATATAGGCCAGATACAGTGCCACGACGATCTTCAACCCAATAGCGATTGCCGGATTGGCGGCGATCACTGGCCGCAGCAGAAAGCCCACCAGATCGACGGTGATCAGATAGCCGCCGAGTTCTGCCAACAGCAGCGGCAACGACGCGCGGACGCCAGAGATTGCCGCTCCGCTGGCCAGCAGCGTGTTGGTGGGACCGGGCGTCGCCAGGACGGTCAGCACGGCAAGAATAAAGAACCAGGGATTGGTCATCGCGGCGGGATACTCAACTCGGTGCGGCGTTGAAGCACGCCACCGCCCGCCGAGGCAAGCCTACACGATCCCCCCGCCTCCACCTGAAACGACCGGGCGGACCGCAGCCACCTTCTGGCGATAGCCGGCCTTGCGGTAGGTCGCGACGGGATCGATCGCGCCGCCCTTTTTGACGCGGGCCATGGCGAGGATCGGTTCCACGTCGGTGCGGAAGGCCTGCTTCAGCGCCTGGGTGGCGGCGAGAGCGTCGTTGCTGTCCTGCGCGGCTTCGAGCAATTCGCGATCGACCAGCAGGTTCTGCGCGTAGGCACGCTGCACCTCGACGGCGGAGAGCATAAGCGACTCGATGGGGTCGGTGACGTTGTGGCTCTGGTCGAGCATATGGGCCGGATTGAACCCCTTGGCGTGGCGCAGTTCGGCATCGACCAGTTCGTTGAAGACGAGGAACAGGCGGTAGGGGTCGATGGCGCCGGCATCGAGGTCATCGTCGCCATACTTGCTGTCGTTGAAGTGGAAGCCGCCGAGTTTGCCGAACTGGATCAGCCGGGCGACGATCATTTCGATGTTCACGTTCGGCGCGTGGTGGCCGAGATCGACAAGGCAGAACGCCTTGGGGCCGAGTTCGGTGGCGATAAGATAGTTGGTGCCCCAGTCCTGCACGACGGTCGAATAGAACGCCGGCTCGTACATCTTGTGCTCGGTGAAGAGCCGCCAATCGTCCGGAAGCGCGGCGTAAATTTCCTGCATCGCGTCGAGGTAGCGCTCAAAGGTTTTGGTGAAATTCTGCTGGCCGGGAAAGTTCGAGCCGTCGCCGATCCAGACGGTCAGTGCGTTCGAGCCGATCGCCTTGCCGATCTCGATGCATTCGAGATTGTGGTCGATCGCCTGCCGGCGCGTGCCGGCATCAGCGTGGGAGAGGGAGCCGAACTTGTAGGAGAACGGCTGGCCCGGCGCATCCGAAAACGTGTTGGAGTTCATTGCATCATAGCTCAGACCCAGCCGTTCGGCAGTCTGGTTGAGCTGGCGCGGATCGGCTTTATCCCACGGAATGTGCAGCGAGACGGTCGGCGTGGCGCGGGTCAGCTCGGCGATGACGGCGCAGTCTTCCAGCTTATCGAAGATGTTGCGCGGTTCGCCCGGGCCGGGGAAGCGGGCAAAGCGGGTGCCGCCGGTGCCGACGCCCCAGGAGGGTATGGCAACGTGGAAGGCCGCCACCTTGTCGCGTACTACATCGATCGACACGCCGCGCCGCGAAAGCTGCTCGCCGAGATGGTCGTAGTCGGATTTGAGCGCGGCTTCGCGAGCTCGGTTGGTGTCGGCGACGACGTCGGCGGCGATCATGGCTTCAGGCACTTTTGTTCCTCCCTTTGCATTGGGCTACCCCTCACCGGCCTGCTGGCCACCCTCCCGCCAGAGGGCGAGGGTTTCTTTCCGGTCTTGCCCCATCGCCCCCTCGCCCCTCTGGTGAGAGGGTCAGGGTGAGGGGCACCCCGTGCCCTATCTTGTAAACGACTGTGCGTTGCCGGCGTCGACGTTGATGATGTTGCCGGTCGATTTGGCCGACATCTCCGAAGCGAGGAAGTAGATCGCCTCGGCGATATCCTCTGGAAACACCGAGCGCTTCAGCATGGAGCGCTGGCGATACATTTCCTCCAACCCATCCTTGTCGGTCTTGTATGTCGCGGCGCGCTGCTCAAGCCATTCGCCGGCCCAGATCTTCGAGCCGCGCAGCACCGCGTCCGGGTTGACGGTGTTGACGCGGATCTGCTCGCCGGCGCCTTCGAGCGCAAGGCAACGGGCGAGATGGATCTCGGCGGCCTTTGCAGTGCAATAGGCGGCGGCGTTCGGCGAGGCGGCGAGGCCGTTCTTGCTGGCGACAAACACGACGTTGCCCCCGATCTTCTGGCTGCGGAACAGGCGGAAAGCTTCGCGGCTGACGAGGAAATAGCCGGTCGCCAAAATATCCATGTTCTTGTTCCAGAGCGCCAGCGTCGTGTCCTCGATCGGGGCCGAGGAAGCGAGGCCAGCGTTGGAGACGAGGATGTCGAGACCGCCGAACTGGACCGCGGCATCGACGAAGCCGCCGATCACAGCCTCTTCCTTGGTGACGTCCACTTTGACACCACGGACGAAATCCTTGCCGAAGGCCTTGCCGAGCTCATCCTGTGCCGCCGCCAGCGCCGGTTCATCGATATCAGCGAGCACGACGCAGGCACCCTCGCGGAGCAGACGGATGGCGGTGGCCTTGCCGATGCCGCCAGCGCCGCCGGTGACCAGCGCAATCTGCCCGGCCAGCGATTTCGGCTTGGGCATACGCGAAAGTTTTGCCTCTTCGAGCAACCAGTACTCGATGTCGAAGGCTTCCTGCTCGGGCAAGCCCTGATAGGTCGAGACCGTCGAGGAGCCGCGCATCACATTGATGGCGTTGACGTAGAACTCGCCGGAGATGCGGGCCGTCGCCTTGTCCTTGGCGAAGGTGAACATGCCGACACCGGGCATCAGATAGACGACGGCGTTGGGATCGCGCAGTCCCGGCGAATCCGGATGCTTCGAGCGGTTATAGTAGGCCTCGTAGTCCACGCGATAGGCGGCGATCGACGGTTCGATCGAAGCAATGACCGCATCGACGTCGGGCTTTGCCGGATCGAAATCGATGACCAGCGGGCGGATTTTGGTGCGGAGGAAGTGGTCGGGGCACGACGTGCCGAGCGCCGCCAGCGGCCGTAGGTTCTTCGAATTGACGAATTCCAGCACAGCCGGGGAATCGTCGAAGTGACCCAGCTTGTGGCTGTCGGCTGAAATCAGACCGCGAATTTTTGGCATCAGTTTTGCGGCGATGGCGCGGCGCTGTTCGGCCGGCAGCGATTTTACCGCCTCGCCGCCGAAAATCGCCTTGCCGGCGAGTTTTTGCTCAAGCCAGGCCATCGCCTTGTTGATGATGGCGATGGTGGTTTCGTAGCAATCTTTCGGCGTATCGCCCCAAGTGAAGAGGCCGTGGCTGCCGAGAATCACGCCCTTGGCCTTCGGATGATCGAGGCAGAACTTTTCGAGCCAGAGGCCAAGCTCGAAGCCGGGCCGCTTCCACGGCAGCCAGCCGATGTCGTCGCCGAAAATCTCTTTGGTCAGCGCTTCGCCGTCCTTGCTGGCCGCGATGGCGATGATGGCGTCGGGGTGCATGTGGTCAACGAAGGGATGTGGCACGAAGGCATGCAGCGGCGTATCGATCGAGGCGGCGCGCGGATTGAGATTGAAGGTCGCGTGCGGCAGGTAGCCGACCATCTCGTCTTCATGCGCGAGCCCGCGATAGAGCTTTTTCAGCGCCCGCAGCTTATCCATGTAAAGCGTCGAAAAGCCGTCGAGCTTGATCGAGGCGGAATCGCCGCCCGAGCCCTTGACCCACAGCACTTCGACCGCCTCGCCGGTTAGCGGGTCTTTCTCGAAGATTTTCGATGAGGTGTTGCCACCGCCATAGTTGGTGACGCGCTTGTCGGAGCCGAGAATGTTGGAGCGATAGACCAATCGCTCAGGTTCGCTCATGGCGGCGGCCTTCGCGTCGTCCCATAGGTTTTCGAGGCGCGCGGTTGCGGCGGCTTCGGCCATGCCATCCTCCCAAAGAGTGTTGATCGTTTTACGAGGGTATAGGCCCGATCACCGGGCAGGTGTCAATCACAAACAGTCAGCTTCCGTCATATCGTCGCCGATCTGCGCGGATATGACAAATCGTGATTGACAATGATCGAGCAGGGTGAAAGTCATTGTGCAACAATTTACCAGTCGCGCGCCCGAATTTCGAAAAGAGGCGCCGGTTGCGGCCCAGTGGGCTCCGGGGAGAGGTCTTGCACGAAACCGAACGCCATCGCGTCATTCTGTCCACGGTTCAGTCGCGCCCTGTCGCGACCGTGGCGGAGCTGTGCGAGGTGACGGGATCGTCGGAAGCCACTATCCGGCGCGACATCGCGGCGCTGCATGTGCAGGGCAAGCTGAGGCGTTTGCGCGGCGGGGCGGAAGCGCTCAACCCACCGGAACAGAGCGGGTTGATCGGGCGGCCGTTTTCGGTCAACGAAACGCTCAACATCGCCGCGAAGCGAGCGATCGCGCAAGTCGCGGTCGAGATGTGCAAGGACGGCGAGCCGATCATCATCAACGGCGGCACGACCACCTATCAGATGGTCGATTACCTCAAGCCGCGGCGGCTCTCGGTCTTCACCAACAGTTTTGCCATCGCCGAGCAGCTCATCCACAATTCGCGCAACAGCGTCGTCATTCCGGGCGGCACGATCTACCGCGAGCAGAACGTCATCCTGTCGCCCTTCGGCGGGGTCGTCGCCAGCCACTTTTATGCGCGCAAGATGTTCATGGGTTGCCAGGGGATTGTGCGGAACGGGCTGATGGAGGCCGACCCGATGGTCGTGCAATCCGAACTGGCGCTGATCGGCCAGGCGGACGAACTGATCGTCCTCGCCGATTCATCGAAATTCCTGAGGCGCTCGAGCCTCATACTTTGCGATCTCAATCGCGTCACCACCATCATCACCGACCGCGGCATACGCGACGAGGATCGGCAGATGCTGGACGATGCGGGAGTAGGACTCATCGTCGTCGACGAGGCGGCGGAGAGCAGGCAATCCGTCGCCTGAGCGGCGACATAATCAAGCTCAACCGGGAGGACATTTTTATGAGCTTACTGAAGACACTAGGGGTTACAACGGCGGTGGCAGCGATGCTGCTCGCCAGCTCGGCTTTCGCCGCGCCGGTGAAAATCGCGCTCGTCGTCAAATCGCTCGGCAACGGCTTCTTCGATGCGGCCGACAAAGGCGCCGAGGAAGCGGCCAAGGAACTTGGTGACGTGCAGGTAATCTATACCGGCCCGACCAAGGCGACCGCCGAAGCACAAATCGAAGTGATCAACTCGCTGATCGCCCAGAAGGTCAACGCCATCGCGATTTCGGCCAACGATCCTGACGCGCTGGTGCCGGTGCTGAAGAAGGCGATGTCGCGCGGCATCACCGTGATCTCGTTCGACTCGGG
>Ga0105237_10000662_pt1 | contig 47667 bp, 37 predicted proteins | sample KBSC24metaG_FD_81520 | JGI IMG/M metagenome (GOLD analysis project Ga0105237, IMG submission 81520) | Corn rhizosphere microbial communities from Kellogg Biological Station, Michigan, USA - KBS C2-4 metaG | ecosystem: Host-associated > Plants > Roots > Rhizosphere > Soil | place: Michigan, USA...
CGACAAGTCCATCTCGCGGACTTCTTTGAACTTCAGTCCGTAGGTCTTCGAGAATCCCGGATAACCATCCTCGCGCGACATGAAATCCTGACCAAAGCCGGCGCGCCATTGCGGCGTGTGTCGCGCGGCATCGGAGATCGTTTTCAGGTTAAATCGTCGTGCCTCGGCGCCGCGCACGAGAATCGCAAACGTGTTTTCGAACCCGACGGGCGCACTGACATCGACGTTGAACTTGCTCGCGTAATCCTGTTTTACCTGTTCGTAAACTGCTCGCGGATCGCTGATGGGCGCGTGGTGGAGTATGGCGGTAAAAGCCGTTCCCGTGTATTCCGGATACAAATCCAGCGTTCCACTGACGAGCGCTTCGTGTGGGAGATTTCCACCTAATTCGAGACGCCGTTCAACTGAAACACCGCGCGCTTCAAGCATCTGCGCCACGATCTCCGCGAGCAACGCCGATTCGGTGAAGTCTTTGGAACCGACAGCGACACGGGACTGGTTAGCAGATTGTGAACCGGCGCCGCCGCTGCTCCGCCAAAGCGAGATACCGACGACAAGCACCAGCAAAACACCCGCAGCGAGTGCGACTCTCGCCAATCCCGCTCTGTGCTTTGCTTCGAAACTGAATTGACGCTCCACCAGTCCCAAAAGAAAATCCGCGGCGAGCGCCAGCAGCGCCGCCGACAGTGCGCCCGCAAGCAGCAGGTTATTGTCGTACTGGCGGAGGCCGCGAAAAATGTAGACGCCCAAGCCACCAGCGCCGACCGCCGCGGCAATCGTTGTCACTCCCACCGCGATCACCGTCGCGACGCGGATGCCCGTGACGATCACGCCCATCGCCAATGGCAATTCGACCTGTCGCAGCACCTGGCCGTCAGTCATGCCCATCGCCACAGCCGCTTCGCGAACACTGGGCTCGACGCCGAGTATCCCCGTCACCGTGTTGCGGATGATCGGCAACAGCGAATAGAGCACCAGCGCCACCAATGCTGTGCGCGCGCCGATGCCGCCGATGAACGGCAGCGGAATCAAAAACCCAAACAGCGCCAGGCTTGGAATCGTCTGCATCACGTTCGCGATTCCCAGCACTGGTCCACGCAGAGATCGATGCCGCGTCAAGAGTATTCCCGTTGGTACGCCGATGATCACCGCAGCGAGGATCGCGATGAACACGAGCACGATGTGCTCCTGCACGCGCAGTAACAGATCCGACCAGTTGAGCTGTAGAAAGTGCCAGAAGCTCACTTCGCGCCCCCATCGCTGAGGTTCAGAGTCTCGATGTAGGCGCGTGCTTGCGGGTTATCAGAGGCGAGAAACCGTTCGGGCGTTTCGAGCAACACCAGCCGGCCTTTGTGCATGAGCCCGATGCGTCGCGCGAGAATCAGCGCTTCGCGGACGTCGTGAGTAACGAGAATTGCAGTCTTGCCTAGACGCGACGTCAGATCGGCGAATTCACGTTGCAAACTCGCGCGAGTGAGCGGATCGAGTGCTCCGAATGGTTCGTCGAGCAGGAGCAACGGCGGATCGGCTGCGAGCGCGCGCGCCACGCCGACGCGTTGTCGCTGTCCGCCTGACAACTCGCGTGGATAACGCTCCGCAAAGCGCTCCGGATCGAGTCCGACCAAACTCAACAACTCGCGCACGCGCTCGCTGGTGCGCGCCGCGTCCCACCCGGAAAGCACGGGCACCAGACCAACGTTTCGTGCGATGGTGAAGTGTGGGAAGAGGCCGCCTTCCTGGATTACGTAGCCGATGCGACGGCGCAACGCGATCGGGTCCCACGCTGTTGTGGCTCTGTCCTCAACACGGACTTCGCCCGACGACGGCGTCAACAAACGATTGACGAGTTTCAGCGTAGTCGTCTTGCCGCAGCCTGATTCGCCGAGCAGGACCAGCGTCTCGCCTTTCTCAACCGTCAGGTTCAAGTCCGAGATTATGTTTGCAGCGGTTGTTAGTGAGAACGTGACGTTGTGAAACTGAACTAATGGGTCGTTTGTGCTTTCTTGTGGCATCAGTTGGCGAGCAACAGATTACTGCTGAATCGTTCTTCTGAGTCGAGCCACGTGCGTGAGAGTTCGAAGCCGGTTGCGACGGCGAGGTGTGCGATGTTGGCTTTGTCGTACTTGTAAGAGTTTTCGGTGTGAATCAACTCGCCGGCGGCGAATTCGATTTCGAGGTCCAACTTTTCGATGCGCACGCGCTGATCGGCGAGACTCTCGATGTAGATCTCGACGCGGCCTTCGCTCTGGTTGTAGAAAGCGCGGTGTTTGAAGGCTCGTAGATCGAAAGTTCCACCGAGCTCGCGGTTAATCCTGGCCAGCACGTTCAGGTTGAATGCCGAGGTCACGCCAAGCGCGTCGTTGTACGCGGCGTCCAGAATCGCGGGATCTTTCTTGAGATCCGCGCCGAGCAGCAGCGCGTCACCTTTTTGCAGCACGCTTCGCATGGCGCGGAGAAAGCGCAGCGCTTCGTCCGGATCGAAGTTGCTGATGTTTGAACCGAGGAACAGCGCGAGCGTTCGCGCGCGTGGTCTCTTGCCGAGCTCTGCGAGGCCGGCGAAATAGTCAGCCGCATAAGCCTCGATTGTGAGTCGCGGATACGACTGCAACAAAATTCGCGAACTGCTTTCCAGCGCCGTCGCGGAGATATCCACTGGCATGAAAAGCAACTCTGATTGGCGGCGCAGAAGTGCTTCGATAATGAGGCGCGTCTTTGACGCACTGCCGCTGCCCATCTCGACCAACGTTTTCTGGCCGGAAATCGCGGCTACAATCTCGTCCGAATAACGCTGGAGAATGTCGTTCTCCGCGCGCGTCAAATAGTACTCGGGCAAGAGGCAGATGGCTTCGAAGAGCTGCGAGCCCAGTTCGTCGTAAAAATACTTCGGCAGAAAGCGCTTTGGCTGCGCGGACAATCCCTTTCGCACGTCCTCCGCCAAACCTGTAAGCGGATCTCGCCTGACAAGGTTATGAATGTAGAGTCGAGGATCTCTAGTGAGTTCTGACTGTGCCACAGTCGCCACATCATAGCCCATAAGCCAGCATCTGTGTAACCTGTGGACGGCTCCAATTTGAAGTCCGTGGGCGGCGGTTGTAGAATGAACACTCGAAAGGGGAGTAGGTCACCTTCCTTAATTGGTCCGATGCGGCCGTCAACACGGTGCCTGACTTAGGCACCCGGCACATCGGGTAGAGCAACCAGCTCAACGACCAAGACCTTTTGCGGCTATTGGCGCGCAAAAGGTTTTTTCCTTTTAGCGCGACGATTAAAGGTCACCAGTTTGCGTTGACACGCGCGAAAGGATTGAAAATGGTCGTACCCAGTACGAATTGGCACACACTTACAACTGACGAAACTTTCGAGGAGCTAAAGTCTTCTCCGCACGGTCTCACGAACTCTGAAGCCGCGCGACGGCTGCAACAATTCGGTCCGAACGAGCTTAGGGCTTCGGGTCGCGTCTCGCCGTGGGCGATCCTCCTGGAGCAGTTCAAAAACGTCCTCATCGTCATTCTGCTGCTGGCGACTGCGCTCTCAGCCTTTCTCGGTCACGGCGTCGAAGCCATCGCCATCACGGTGATCGTGCTGTTCGCCGTCATCCTCGGCTTCATACAGGAATATCGCGCAGAGCGCGCCATTGAAGCACTTCGCGAAATGGCCGCACCTGCCGCCACCGTCATTCGCGAACAACACGAGACGCGGATTCCCGCGCGCGAACTCGTCCCCGGCGACGTCATTCTCCTCGCAACAGGCGACAAGGTTCCCGCAGACGCACGGCTCCTCGACGCAATCAATCTACAAACTGTCGAAGCGGCGCTGACGGGCGAGTCTACTGCGGTTGAGAAACACTCACACCCGCTCGACGGCGAACAACTCGCGACTGCCGACCGAAAGAACATGGCCTTCGCCGGAACTGCTGTGACTTACGGCCGCGGACGCGCAATCGTTGTCGCGACTGGCATGGCGACCGAGTTCGGCAAGATCGCGCGCATGCTCGAAGACGTTGAGACAGTGAAGACGCCGTTGCAGACGAACCTCGATCGTATCGGAAAATCTCTGGCGCGCGCTGCGTTCGCGGTAGTCATGGTCATAGTCGTGCTTGGTCTCTTCCGAGGGCAGCCTTTTATCGAAATGCTGATCTTTGGCGTCGCTTTGGCGGTCGCGGTCGTGCCTGAAGCACTACCCGCAGTCGTCACGATCTCTCTGGCGCTCGGCGTGAAGAGAATGGTTCGCCGCAACGCACTCGTCCGGCGACTGCCGGCTGTCGAGACGCTCGGCAGTACGTCGGTTATCTGCTCTGACAAAACGGGCACGCTAACAAAAGACGAGATGACCGCGCGGCGTCTGTTCGTCGGCAGCGAGATGATCGAGATCTCGGGCACGGGCTATGAGCCACGCGGAAGCTTTTCGACTAACGGATCCGGCAACTCCGCTGTACTGCAATCGCTGTTGCGCGCCGCCGCACTCGCCTCCGATGCGCACGTCGAGCAAAGGGACGGCACGGGCAAGTGGGAAGTGAAGGGCGACCCGACTGAGGGCGCGCTCATCGTCGCCGCGGCCAAAGCCGGTTTTGACAAGCCGGCGCTCGACGCACAGTTTGCGCGCGTCTCGGAGATTCCTTTCACGGCCGAGACAAAGCGAATGACCACGCTGCACCAAACGCCCGACGGCATCGTCGCGTACGCGAAAGGGGCGCCCGAAGTCATCGTCCCAGCATGCGCCTGGCAACTAACCGAAACTGGAGAAGAGCCGCTGGATGAACCACGCCGCGCAGAAGTTCTCGACCGCGCGCGTCAAATGGCGGGCGAGGCGCTGCGAGTTCTCGCCGTCGCACAAAAGCCCCGCGCCGCGCTCGCAAACGCCGAACACGACATGACTCTGTTGGGTCTCGTCGGGCTGATCGATCCACCCCGGCCGGAGGCGGCAGCGGCAGTTCGCGAATGTGAGGAAGCAGGAATCAAGGTCATCATGATCACCGGCGATCATCCGCTGACGGCAAAAGCGGTCGCCGACGAACTCGGCATCACGAAAGGCGGTCGCGTTGTCATTGGCTCGGAGCTGGAGGCGATGGACGACTCCAAACTCGAGCAGGAGGTCGGCTCGATCGACGTGTGCGCGCGCGTGTCGCCGGCCCACAAGCTTCGGGTCGTCTCAGCTCTCCAGAAGCGCGGACAAGTCGTCGCGATGACGGGCGACGGAGTGAACGACGCGCCGGCTCTCAAGAAGGCCGATATCGGAATCGCGATGGGCATCACCGGCACAGACGTTTCGAAAGAAGCGTCGGCGATGACGCTCACTGACGACAACTTCGCGTCGATCGTCGCGGCTGTCGAGGAAGGCCGCGGCATCTTCAGCAACATCAAGAAATATTTGATGTACCTGTTGTCGTCAAACATCGGCGAGATCGGGTTGATGGCTGGAGCGACGCTCGCGGGCTTACCACTTCCGTTGACCGCGGTCCAAATTCTCTACGTCAATCTTGCGACTGACGGGTTACCGGCGCTGGCGTTGGCCGTCGATCCGCCGGAGCGCGGACTCATGCGGCGTCCGCCGAGAGATCCGCGCAGGGGCATATTCACGCGCCCCGTCGTCATGTTGATGCTGGTTGGTGGTGTGTGGTCGGCGCTCGTGAATCTCGGTCTGTTCGTGTGGGCATTGAGCTCCGGACGGAGCGTAGCGGAGGCGATGACGATGACGTTCGTGTCTCTCGTGCTGATACAGTTCTTCAAAGCGTACAACTTCCGTTCGGATCGACTTTCCGTGCTAAACCAACCGTTCGCAAACAAATGGCTGAACCTCGCGATCTTCTGGGAGCTCATATTGCTGGGGCTGATCGTGTACCTCCCGTTTCTGGAACAAATCTTCGGCACCTACGGCCTGCCATGGGTCGATTGGCTCATCATCGTTGCGGCGGCCTTCACCGTCTCGCCCGTGCTCGAGCTAACGAAATGGATGGAGCGGCGCGGCTGGTTCGGCGAAATTTAGCCACAAAAGGCACAAAAGTGAATTATCAGTAAACGAGTGGTGGATCTTTTTATGCTTATGTGCCTTCTGTGCCTTTTTGTGGCAAGATCCGTCGGCAATGTTAAGTAGATTTTTATCCCTCGTCCTGGTGCTGGGCGGTTTATGTTCGACAGCGCTCGCCCAGGACTTCAAAAAGGAACTCGAAGCCCCCGAAAAAGTCTCGCTTTCCGTCAAGAACCTCGAAGGGCGCGTGAGCGTCGTCGCGTCCGAAGAACAACAGAAAAAGGTGACCGTCGACGCCAAATCCGCGGGTTCGCCGATCGAGCCGGATGACGTGAAAGTCGAACAGAAAGGCGGCACGTTCGTGGTGGACGTGCGTCAGCGAGGCGAGAAGAATCGCATCGATCTCGTCGTCACGATTCCGACGCGCTCGAAGGTCGAAGTTGAAGGACAAGCGGGGGCTGTCGACGTCGTCGGCAGTGTCGAGTCTGCTGTAGTCAAAACCGATACCGGAACGATTCACGCAGACGTTCCGCTCGAAGCAGTGAAGTTCAACTTCGTTTGGGAAGCGAGCAAGCCGCGTTACATGAGCGACGTCGAGCTGCCGCCGATCAAAGAGAAAGCCGGCGGCGTTTACAAACTCTCCGGCCGTCTCGGTGAAAAGAAAGCGAAGAAAGAAGAACTCGTCGCGCTCGACTTTCGCACGCAACGCGGAGTTGTGCTCCTGAACATCGACCCGGAGATGGCGCCCGCCGATCTGCGCGAGCGGCCACTGACTGAAGCCGCGCGTGCGATTGTTCGCAGCGGCGACGTCGAACTCGTCGAGGCAATTCGGAAAGTGTCGCCGAAGATGTTTGGCGACTACGCGAAAACACTGCCGCCTCCCGACAAAGAGCCTTCGCTCGTAAAGCGTACACCGCCCGGAAGGATCGTCAGTTCGGTGGCGCCTCAGTTGATGCGATTCACAGCCAGCGTCACCGATCGCAATGGACGCGCGATCGGCGGCATGCGCGAATCGGATTTCACGGTTTGGGAAAACGGGATCGAACGGCGCGTCACGGATGTTTCGCCGGCGAATGAACCTTTCAATCTCGTGTTGCTGCTGGACGTGTCAGGCAGCGTCGAGGAGCGGATGGATTTTATTCGCAAAGCCGCGCGCGACTTCCTCCGCACGGCAAGTCCGCAGGATCGAATTTCAATTATCAGTTTCCGCGATGATATCCAGGTGATCTCGGACTTCAGCACTGACCGTCAAATGCTCTCGCGAAAGTTGGACGAGATCGACGCAGGCGGCGGTACAGCGCTGTACGACGCACTCGGCTACGTGTTGGCTGATCCGGTGAAACGACTTCGCGGAGAACGCACGGCGATCGTGGTGATGTCTGACGGCGACGACAATAAATCGTTCCTGCCGTTCCCGGCTATTCTCCAGGCGCTTGGTGAATCAGGCGCGCTCGTGTATCCGTTGTATGTGCCTTCAGGATTGATTCCGGAATCGAGCGTGCCGAAACCGGAGGTCACGATCGATCCGCTGCGCACGCGCTATCTGACGCTGACCACGCGCGCGGAAGAGGAAGGTCGCAAACTCGCGACTGCTTCAGGCGGGGTTTACTATCCGATTCGGCGTCTCGAGGATTTGCAGAAAGCGTACAACGACGTGGTGGCCCAGCTTCGATCGGCTTACACGATCACTTACGCTTCGAATTCCGTATCGTCGTCGCCGCGTGTTCGCGTGCGTACCAACCGCGACGGCGCTTCCGTGAGGCTGAGTCCAGTAGTAGGGTTGAATACACCGTAGACGTTTTTCTCTGCGGCTCTCTGCGTATCTCTGCGTCCTCTGCGTTAAGAGTACGATAAACGCAGAGAACGCAGAGATACGCAGAGAGCCGCAGAGAATGAACCAACCGCTATTCAACGCGCTTTTTGATGAAGCTGAACGAAAGCCGTTAACTGTCTCGCAGCTAACGAACTCGATCAGAACGTCGCTCGAAGCGCGCTTCGCGTCCGTTTGGGTCGAAGGCGAAATCTCAAACTTCAAAGATCACTCATCCGGTCACTGGTACTTCACCCTCAAAGACGAAAACGCCCAACTGCGTGCGAAGTGTTTTCGCTCGACGAATGTTCGCATTCGCTTTCGACCTGCCAACGGGTTGAAGGTTCGCGCGCGCGGAAAACTGTCGGTCTATGCGCCGCGCGGAGAGTACGAGATGGTTATCGATGCTCTCGATCCGGTTGGCGCCGGTGCGTTGCGCGACGCCTTCGAACAACTTCGCGATCGTCTTCAGAAAGAAGGTCTGTTTGCGAAGGAGCTGAAACGACCGCTGCCGGTTTTTCCACGACGTGTCGGCATCGTCACCTCGCCGACGGGAGCTGCGATTCGCGACATTCTCAACGTGATCTCGCGGCGCACGCGCACGGTTCACGTTCTGTTTTCTCCGGCGCGTGTGCAGGGCGATTCGGCTGGTCCCGAGATCGCGCGTGCGATTCAGTTCATAAATCAATATCACGAACGTGCGTTGCGCGAAGGTCGCCAGGCTGACGCAGTCGACGTGCTGATCGTCGGGCGTGGCGGTGGCTCGACTGAAGATCTGTGGGCCTTCAATCAGGAGGAAGTCGCGCGCGCGATTCGGAAGTCTGTGATTCCGGTGATCTCAGCCGTGGGCCATGAAACTGACTTCACGATCGCAGACTTCGCCGCCGACTTCCGTGCCGCGACTCCATCAGCCGCCGCGGAGATCGTCGCAGCACGTGAAGATCAGATCTGTTCGGCGCTCGATCATCTCGGTCGTCAACTCATCCGGCAAACGAAATTTCAGATCGTGAACCTGCGATCGCGGGTTCAGGAACAGGCACTGTCGCACGCTTTCGACGAAGTCAAATCGCGATTGACGGACGCGCGTGCGCGGCTGGACGGGGCTTCAGCGTCGTGTGAAGGAGCGATCGAGATCAAGCTTCAGGAGGGACGCGAAAGGTTGGGTCTCGCGGCTGCTTCGCTCGACGCGCTCTCGCCGCTTGCCGTGTTGCAACGGGGCTACGCGATAGCGCAGGATGCCGCAGGCAAACCCTTGCGCGATGCGGCATCCGTGAAAGAAGGCGATGATGTTAGCGTGCGACTGGCGAAGGGAAGACTGAACACACGAGTCGTGGGCGTCACGGAATAACGCAATGCGCAAACGGATAGTAATCGATCTCGATGCGCCTCAAGGTGGGCCCGCAGCGCGCGCCCGAGTAGGTAAGCGCGGGCGATGGCGCAGGATCCTCGCGCTTTTCATGGGGGTGGTTCTAGTTGTCATTCTTGCGGCGATCGTCGGCGGTTTCTTCGGGTGGCGCTATTACCAATCAACTCCAGCTTACACGCTGACACTGATGATCGACGCCGCGCAGCGCAACGACCTGGCCGAGTTTCAAAAGCGAATCGACGACGATGAGATCGCGAAAAATATGCTCGCCAGCGTCAGCCAAAAGGCTGCCGGTCGTTATGGGTTCGCGCTCACGAGTTCGATTCAACAGCGGATCGACACCGTCATGCCGAATCTGTTGCCGGGGTTGAAGCAGACGATCCAAGACGAAGTGGTGAAGGAGATCAAAGAGTTCGCTTCCAAGTCAGAGCCGCGGCCGTTCATTTTTCTGGTCGTTACTGTACCGTCGCTGGTGAAAGTTACGAAGGACGGAGACACAGCAAAGGCAACAGCGGCGTTGAAAGATCGCATGATCGAACTGACAATGCGGCGTGATGCTGACCGTTGGAAGGTGATTGATTTCAAAGACGACGTCGTGGTCCAACGCGTCGTCGACAGCGTGATGAAAGACTTGCCGCCGATTGGGAGTATCGACGCGAACAGTCCTTTGCTGAAGAAGTCTGCGCGAGGTAAGCGTCGACGCTAGAAAGGGAGACTCACGGGTTAAATGAAAAATGGTCAGGAACAGGGCCGCACGTTCGAAGCGTCTTTGGAAGCGCTCGAACAGATCGTTCGGCAGTTGGAAGACGGCGACTTGCCGCTCGAGAAGAGTCTCGAGTTGTTTGAACACGGCATTCGACTCTCGCGCGAGTGCCAGGAACGCTTGAGCCAGGCGGAACGACGAATAGAGATTTTGTTGCGCGACAATCAGGGCAGGCCAGTGGCCGCGCCTTTCAAAGAACCTCCCGCCGAAACGATCGAGAATGGAACCAGTAAAGACGAAAATGGCTTCTGAGTTGGAGAGTCTGTTGGCGCGGAGTCGCGCGCTGGTGGAAGTCGAACTCAACAACCTCCTGCCGTCGGCGGCAACGGCGCCCGAGAAGATTCACAACGCAATACGCTGGAGTGTGTTTGCAGGAGGCAAGCGTTTTCGGCCCGCGTTGTTGTTGGCAACAGGCCAGGCGTTCAGCGCCTCGAGCGATGAGTTGATCAGGACCGCGTGCGCGTTTGAGATGGTCCACACGTATTCACTGATCCACGACGATCTGCCGTCGATGGACGATGACGATCTGCGTCGAGGTAGACCGACGTGTCACGTGCGATTCGACGAAGCGACCGCAATCCTCGCGGGCGACGCGCTACAAACTCTCGCGTTTCGAACCATTGCTGAAGACGACCTGTTGAACGCTGAGACGCGGATCGCGCTCATCTCGGAACTCGCGCGTGCGGCGGCAACGCCCGAAGGCATGGTTGCCGGACAAGCACTCGACATGGAAGCTGAAACGCGTCAGGTGACCCGCGCGCAATTGGAAGAGATTCATCGTTTCAAAACCGGCGCGTTAATTGTCGCTGCCGCGCGTTGCGGTGCGATTATCGGTAAGGCGAGTGAGGATGAGCTGGCAGCGGTTACGAGTTATGCCGCGCATCTCGGGTTGTTGTTTCAGATTACGGACGATTTGCTCGACGTGACGGCAACGGCGGAAGATCTCGGGAAGACGCCAGGCAAGGATGCGCAATCGAATAAAGCGACTTATCCGGGGTTGTATGGGATGGAGGAGACACGCGCCGCGGCAATCAACGCTCATCGTACGGCCTGCGAAGCGTTGGATCGCATCGATCGTCCCACCGACGTCCTGCGTCGCATCGCCGACTACATCCTGAACCGCACGGGATAAGTTCTAGCCACAAAAAGGCACAAAAGGTACAAAATGAGTTTTGATTCAGGTTTTATATTTTGTGCTTTTTGTGCCTTTTGTGGCTAGGCTTCATTCGTACGCGAGTGCCTCGCGGACGGTGACCCTCGAGGCTTTCCACGCCGGAAGGAAACTTGCCACCGCGCTCAAGCTGATCGAAACAACCATCCAGATCAAAAGCCCCAGCGGCTCAAAGGTGAAATCGAGCCCGCTTCGAAACATCACCTTCGTTATAAAATCGCCGAGCCCTTTGCTAATGGGCCAAGCCAACACCGCAGCGACTGTCCAACTCAAAACACCGATCACGATCCCTTCAGCAACCACCATCAACCAGATAGTTCTCGGTGTCGCGCCAAGCGCTCGCATCACGCCCATCTCGCGTCGTCGCTCGAGAACGTTGAGACTCATCGTCGTCATCAATCCCAGTCCGCCAACGCCCCCGATGATCGTCGACATCACGATCAGAAACACGTAAATCATCAACATGTGCTGATCGAACCCGAAGCGACTCTCAGCTTTCGTGGCGCTGCCACGCGCGCGCACGCCTGCCTGCTCGAGGTTGCGGTCCAGGCTGGCCTTAACGGCATCAATCGAATCAGCATCGGAGTCGTCGAGCGACAGCCGCAGGTTGTTTACCATGCCCGGATGTTGCTGTTGAATAAAACCCAGCGGGATGTATGCGACCGCGGGAGAGAACGCTTCTCTCGAAAGACCAACGACGTGCCACGTTGTTTCAGCCGCGCCCATGTGCAGCACGACAGTCTCACCGACGCGCATGTTTTCTCGTCCAGCTAACGCGTTGTTAATGACGATGGCGTCAGTATCTCCCGGCGCGAGGCTTCTTCCTTCAATGATATCGAGATCTAGAAGTTGGGTATCAGCGGGCAGTGCGACAACGCTGAAAGGGTTCGAATTCGCAACGGAAGCTTCAGTTTGAAACCAACCCTCAGCACGCCTGATACCGCGCGTATTGCCGATCGCCGTCTGGATCTTTTCGAGCTCGTACGGATTCGCCAAGCCTATCGTGAGATCAAACTTTCTTGCGGCAAACATGCGATCGAGCGTGTTGACCAGCGACGCGCGCACGTTCAATGCCGAAATGAAAAATAGACCACCGGCCGCGAGCGTCAAGAGCGTTAGCGCAAGCCGCGTGCGTCTTCGAAAGCTGTTGCGAATGGCAACCGCGACTAAGCTCAGCGTTCCGCCGATTCGCGTCAGAGCGCGGTCGAACGCACTCGCGCCGAAAGTCGTCTGCGACAAACCAAAATCTGAAAGCGCAACTCGCACGGGCGCGGCCGTCCCACTCCACACGGGATAAGCCGCGGCGATCAGCGGCGCGGCAAGACCGACTACGGCCACGAGCACGTAAACCCAAAACGGCACCGCGAAGCTGTTGATGTCGAAGTTGAGAAACAGCGCCATGTAGCGACACAACGCGCGGCTGCCGAGTATTCCCAGCGGCACCGAAACAATCACCGCGGCGATTCCCAGAAACAGCGCCTGGCCGAAATAGATCCGTGCGATCTGCCAGCGCGTTGCTCCAATCGCCTTCATCACGCCGATCTGTCTTACTTGCGACGCCATCATCGCCGTGAGCAGGTTGATCACGAGAATCCCACTCAACACCAGCACAAACAATCCGAAGCTCGACATCGCGAGCAGCAGGATGCCGGTTAAATCGGAGTGCGGATGCTTACCGGGCGCGGGTACGTCGATGCGCCACACTTCGTGGCCACGGCTTTTGATCAACTGCTCGACGTCTGCGACGACGCGCCTGATGTGGTTCTCGTCAAACTTGTTTTGCGCGACGAGAATGTTCAGTTGGTCCAACTTCGGTTGTTCGCCGAGTTGGACCAGCGTCGCGAGATTGATGTAGCCGTAGACGATATTCTCCATCCGCGCCTGCGCCTGGCCCACGTCGTGGACGCTGCCGCTAATCACGAGTGGCTGCTCGACGCCGTTCACGGTTTTGACAGTCACCGCGTCGCCGATGTTTGCTTTCGCGACTTGAAAAGCATCGCGCTCGATCAGGATCTCGCCGTTCGCTGGCGGCCACGCGCCTCGCTCGGGAACAAGCGTGCTGACGCGGATGTTTCCGTAATCCTGAACTACAAAGAGCATCAGGTTGCGCCATTGAACTGGTCCGGCCTTGATCTGGCCTCTGATCGTTCTGCGTGGTTCAGCGTCGCTGACTTCAGGATTCTGCAAGATCGCTTTGACGGTCTCGTCGTCGATTGAATCGAGTCGCAACACGGCGGATGCGGGGTTGGTGGCGAGATAACCGAGATCGAGTTCGCGTGTGAGGATTGCGTAGGACGACATGACCGCCGCAAACGCGGAGATGCCGAGTGCGATGGCAAGTACGACGAGCACGGTCCGTGCGCGTTCGTGCCAAAAGTCGCGAATAGCTTTGCGCCAGGGTACCGTCATCGTGAAAACATCTGCGTAATCTGTGGATGGATTTGTCCGTCCGAAATCTCGATGCGACGATCGATCACGCGAGCGATGTCGGCCTCGTGAGTCGCGATGACGACAGTCGTTCCCTGGTTAGCCATCCTGCGAAAGAGATCGAGGATCGAGGTCGCGGTAACAGAATCGAGATTGCCGGTCGGCTCGTCGGCGAGCACCAAAGGCGGATCGTTTGCGAGCGCACGGGCGATTGCGACGCGCTGTTGCTCGCCGCCCGAGAGTGTCGCCGGGAGCTTGTCTGCGTGTGCTCCAACCTCGACGCGTTCGAGCAGTGCGAGCGCGCGTTTCCGACGCTCACGCAGCGGAAACGTTTTGCAAAAATCCATCGGCAGCATAACGTTCTCGACCGCCGTGAGCGTCGGCAGCAGTTGAAAGAATTGAAAGACAAAGCCCACATTTCGGCCGCGCCACACCGCGAGCTTGTTCTCCGGCAACGCATGAATCTCGGTGCCTGCGACGGCCACCGCACCCGACGAAGGACGGTCGATGCCGGCAAGCATGTTGAGCAGTGTCGATTTTCCGCTGCCGGATTTTCCGACGACGCCGACGAACTCGCCCGACCGGATCTCGAGGTCGATGTTCTTCAGTGCAGCGAACTTGCCCGCGGGTGTTTCGTAGGTCTTGGAGACAGCTTTTAAATTAATCATGGCTTTTCTCTGCGGCTCTCTGCGTATCTCGGCGTCCTCTGCGGTAAAAACTGATTTCAACGCAGAGGACGCAGAGATACGCAGAGGGCCGCAGAGTATTTTCCAGATCGAAGAGTGCTGTCCAGCGTTATGATGGCTATAACTGTCGTAATCGAACAAAGAGGCTACGAATGTCCAATAACGATCACCTGCGTCTTGCGCCGTCGACGAAGAAGACGGATGCTCGCGTCCAGCGCACGAGGGATGCGCTCGGCGATGCGTTGATAACGTTGATGCAGGAAAAGCCGTTCGACACGATTACGGTCCAGGACGTTCTGGACCGCGCGCACGTCAGCCGCTCAACGTTCTACGCGCATTACAGCGACAAGGACGATCTTCTGATGAGCGACGCGGAAGAGTTTTTCGAGGCGCTCTCAATGGCGCTCTCGCAGCACGGCGACAAATCGGATCGAGTATTTCCGGTGAGAGAGTTTTTCGCGCATCTGTCTGACGTGCAGCCGTTCTTTAAGGCGCTGGTCAAGTCAGGTAAGTATCACGAGAACATGGAGCTCGCGCGCGGACATTTCGCGAGGGGCATCGAGCGACGTCTCGGAGAGCTACCTCGCGGCAAGACAATCCCCGCGAATCAACTTCCCGCGATCGCGATCGCGCATGCCGGCGCGTTGCTGTCGCTATTGAGCTGGTGGCTCGATCGAGGCATGCGTGAGTCGCCCGCGGAAATGGATGAGCTTTTCCACCGCATGGTCTGGAATGGCGTCTTGTGCTTTTGTGAACCGCAGTGAACCGGGTTACTTCGGGTCTGCTTTGCTCGAGTCGTCATCTCGCTTCTTGACGTAGACGTCGCCACGCAGCGTCATGCCCGTTTTCTCGGCGAGTGCTTTAAGCACCGACTCCAGCATCTGTTTGTTCTCGAGCTTGAAGCTCGTGATGCCGCTGACCTTCGAATAAGGATCCTGGAACTGAATCGTGAGATAGCGAACCTTGGTTTTGATGAAATGAGCCGGTAGTGAGTAGATGAGTGGAACCTGACTCGCCACGGTCGCTGCTGCCGGCTGTCGCTTTTGCGTATCGGCGAAAGCTGAAGTGATCGCTTCGTAAGGTATATGAAGCTCTTTCGGTGGCTTCTTGTCTTTGAACAGTAACCGGTTGTTGCCGTCGTCAAAGGTCAAGCTGCCTTCCATCGTCTTGGTGTACCCAAACACGCCGCCTTCGTATTTGGCTTTAACGGTCTTCGGTGCGGGCGCTGGCGCTGGAGTTTGTGCCGGGGCCGGATCCATCGAACGAGGACGTTGCGCAAACGCTCCCGTTGCCAAAACTCCAAGCAAGATCAAAGCGGAAATCGTTTTCATAAACTCTCCTTAGTCACATTTTGATTCGCCCACACCGGCACGAGGTAAGAATAAGTTGCAAAGGCCTTCGCTGTAGCGGCCAAGCCACTCATTTCGCAAACGGCTTCACGCGTTCAATCGATTCTTTGAAATCAGGATCCGCGGGAGCGAGCGCCGCGCCTTTCTGATATGCCGCCAGCGCTTTGGCATACTGCTTCGTCACTTCGAAAGCATAGCCGAGCTCCCGATAAACATTCGGGTCGTCAGGTGCTTTCTTTGCCGCAGTTTCGAGCGCCGCGATTGCTTTTGGGAAATTCGTCGCGCGTGACTGTGCAACACCTAAAAGATAGAACGTCACACTGGGTGCATCCGGCGCAGTAGTTGCTCGTTCGAGCACACCCGCAGCGCGCGCATATTGTTTCGATCCGATCAGGGCCTGACCGAAGAGCGTGATCGCTTCGGCGTCAGTTCTGAGTTTTATCAAACCTTCTCCGGCACGAACCGCGCTCAGATAATCTGCCTCAGATTTTGCCGGATCAGTAGTTATATTCGCTGCCGCACGTTGCAAATATAACGAGGTCAAAAGCGTCCACGCGCCTGTCATTCGCGCGTCGTTTACCGTCGCTCGATTCAACGTTGCGATTGCGCCGTCAAGATCCTTTTTCGCGACCGAGATCTGCGCAAGATAGAAGAGCGACAATGAATCCTTGGGATTGAGTTTGAGGACGGCGTTGAAGCTCTTTTCGGCGTCCGCAATCTTGTTTGTCTTGTACTCTGAAATCCCTCGATAGTAGATGAGCATCGCGTCTGGCTTACTCGCATCGCGCTCCGTCGCGGCAACGAGAAGCGGCAGCGCTTCCTGATATTTTTCGCCAAGCACGTATGCCTGACCGAGCGCGCTCTCCGTGTTTGGGTCGTCCTGCTTCGTACGACGCTGAAGCTCGACAGCTTTCTCGAGATCCTTCGCGGCTTCCGCATACTGCTTCAGGTTCAACTCAGCGAATCCCGCAATTTTCCAGGCTTCCGGATCGTTGGGATGCGTCTCCGCCAGCTCCCTGGCTTCCTTTGCTGCCGCGGCAAACTGTTTCTGCTCGAGGAGAAGATATGCGTGCTTTGTGTCTGCGGGAGCTACCGTGTTCACGACGGGCTGGACGGGCCGCACGTCGATCAACGAATCGTTGGGGGTGGTCCGCCGGGCGGTCGGAGACGGCGCTGGTTCGGGTCGAAGAAGCGGGTCCGAAGCAGGGCTGCTCGTCGTGGGTTTTTGCGTAGTCTTGCCGGTGCGCCTGGGCCGCGTTGACTGGGCCTGGATAGCGGCAGCGGCGAGCAAAAAAATCGCCCCGATGATGAAAAAACGTTGAACAAGCTTAACTCTACACATAATGCGCATGATTGTATGCGGGAGAGGGTTGGTTGAACAAACCTTCCGATGCGGGACGGACGGGTTTAGTTCGCCTAAGAGCGAGAAATCACCGCAGAGTATTAGCCACAAAAAGGCACAAAAGTCACAAAATATAAAACTCCCAATTTAAAGTTCATTTTGCGACTTTTGTGCCTTTTTGTGGCTAATACTCTGCCGTTACGTTTAGAAGTTCAACTTCAAACCGAACTGGAACTGCCGTGAGTCGAAGGCGGCCGTGGGACGGCTGTAATAGCGACCGTTGTCGGCGCGCTGGTTGAAGGCGCGGACGTCGTCGATGAACGGCGACGCGGCGGCTTCGTTAAAGCGATTGAAAAGGTTGAATCCTTCCGCAATCAACTCCAGCCGGAAGTGTTCGCCAATGGGAACCATCTTCGCGAGACGCAGATCGAGCGACATGTAGCCATGCGTGATTCCCATATTGCGAGCGAGGCTTCCACTCGTAAACTGACCATTCGAGATCAGCGGCGCACACGCAGGGGTGCTGGCGGTCGCCGGTGTGCCGGGCACGCAGAGCGTACCATCGTCGAGCACTGATGGACGGTCTGTTTGGTTCGATTGATCGTTGTTCGTGTCCTGGTTGCTCAGGATGTTGAACGGACGACCCGCCGAGATTTCGAAGATCGGCGCGACAGTGAAGTTCGACAAGAACCGGTTGAACCCACCACCCGTGTTCCAGCTACTCGGCGATGCGATCACGCCGCTGAAAACAAACCGGTGACGCTGGTCGAAGAGTGCGTCTGCACGCTCGGCGGCGAAGTTTCGATTGTCCTGTGGCAACAAAAGCGTTTGCAGGTCAGACGAATCGTCGATCGAGTGTGACCACGTGTAAGACGCGAGGAACTGATAGTGGTTCGAGAACCGTTTCTTCACGTCGATATTCAGCGCGTTGTAGGTGGAATTGCCGTCGGAAGTTTGCGCGTTGATCGATCCGAACGGTGAAACCGTTCCGGGCGTTCGCAACGAACCCGCCAAAGCACCGTTCAGCACGGGCGGGCTGACAAGGCCGCCGGAGAGCGCCTGGGCCAGGAAATAGTTTGGCGCATTCGGACGGAAGAAATTCGCGATCGCCGCATTAACGATCCTGCTTCCGAGATTACTCAACGGAGCCGCGATCATTCCCGGAACGATTATCGCGAATGTTTGGCCATTGGTACCGAACGGAACCGGAACGCCAGCCGGCGTAGTTTGCGTGAAGCACTGAAGCGGTACGCCGCCCGGACACGGAAACACAGGAATCGCTGCCGTGTTTTGAACTGGTATCGAGAACGCGATCGCTTCAGTTGTGCTCAACGGATTACGTCCCGCCCAACGCACAAAGTTTTGAATCTGCAAGTCAGTTCGCGGAGCGTTGATGTCGAGCGGGTGTGGGAGATGACGAGCGCCGACGTAGATGTAGCTGCCGGAAATCGTCATGTCCTTTGTCAGTTCACGCTCGATCGTGAAGTTGCCCTGATTCGCGTAGGCGTATTCAAAGTTCTTCTGCACGTGCAGAGTGAACGGCAACACTGGTCCAAAACCTGGGAAGGTTTGATCGTTGAATCTTTGTCGACCGAACTGGTACTGCGCTCCCACAGCAACGCCGGGAGTAACGACACCCGCCGGACAAACCGGTGTCACTGGTCCACCTGGCGGGCAAACTGTGCCCTGGAATACCTGCACGGCATTCAGGAGAGCTGTTTGCAGCGGGCTGCCCGGCGTCAGAATTCCCTGTTGTTGTTGCACCGCGTCGGCAATGTCGGAGTTGAACCCGATTGCCAGCAGCGGGTGGTCGTAGAAAATGCCGAACGCAGCTCGAACCGACGTCTTTCCGTCACTCCACGGATCCCAGGCAATAGCCAGGCGCGGCGCCCAATTGTTTTTATCCCGCGGGAAACCCTGCTGCACGCCCATCGCGTCCTGGGCTGCCAAAACCTGCTCGGCAGTCAAATTAATTCCCGATAATGGATCGTGTAGCGGAAGTGTCGCAACTTGTTCCGTTAGTTCAATGTCGTAACGAACACCGTAGTTGAGAGTCAGGTTCGGACGTGCCTTCCAGGAGTCCTGCGCGAAGAACGCCATCGGCTTGTTACCAAAGCCGCTGACCGGATTTCCGAAGCCCTGAATAAAGTTAGCTGGAAAGCCCAGGCCATATTGTTGGACCGCCGTGAAGTCCGGAGCGCCCGCAAAGGCTGGGTTAAGTGTCGATGCAGAGAGTCCGCCGAAGTTGAAGAGACCGGCGAAATTCAATTCGAAAATCGCTTCCGGAATGTTGACGAACGCAACGTCACCGCCAAACTTGAAGTTATGATTTCCTGCAATCCAATTTAAGTTGTCAGTGAACTCAAATCGGGTTTCGGTACGCACGACGGGTGAGAAGAGCTCGCGACCGATAAACGCCGTCCCGGAAATGTTGAATGCAACTGCGTCGGGGTTTTGCGATTTGAACGTCGCACGACGCTCGCCGAAGTTGAAACGCGCCTCGTTGACGGTTTTAGTGGAAAGCGTTGACGTCAGGGTCGTGACGGCTGAAAAATCGCGCAGTTTTTGCACGCCTGTGCGTGAGAAATCGTTTTGGCCGAGCGACTGGTTTTGCGACTCGACCTGGATACCGGTGATCTCACTCGGGTTGTAGCCAAATCTGAAACTGAATTGATGGCTCGGAGTGATCAGGTGGTCCAACCGGAACGAGTTGAACGTCGTAGCGTCCGTGATTGGAAATACCCTTTGCAGACTATTCAGTGGTCTGAAAGCGATGAACTGACCCGCCGCGTTCGTGGTACCGCTCGGCACCGGCGCGCCGGAAAGGATGAAGCGTGGTCCAATCGCGCCCGGGAGTATCGGACTAATCGCCGGACACAGGCTGCCATCATTCGGTGAAGTCAGCGGGTTGCTGCCCGTCAACGCCGTATTTGCACCACTGGATGCGAAGAAGGCATACGCACGCGCGCCGCAAACGGAGGCAGATGTTCCCTGTGCAACCGCCCCATTAATAAACGCCGCCTGAGCGGGAGTGAGATTGCTGAACGTACGCGCAACCGGATTCAGGAAGGGGATCACAGGAATCGTCGCGGAGGCTGTCAGGCCGGGCGCAACGTTACTCGTGAAGAAGCCGGATTCCTGTCGCCTTCTTTGCTCGAACGCGAAGAAGAAGAACGTGTGCTCTTTGTTGAATGGTCCACCCAACGTGAATCCATACTGCGCACGCGTGAATGGCGGATCCTCAATCGGCGCAAAAGCGTTGCGCGCCTGAAAACTGCGGTGACGTAAGAACCCGAATACATTGCCATTCAGCTCGTTGGTACCTGACTTGGTAACGACGTTCACTACGCCGCCGGCGGACCGGCCAAACTCCGGCGCGAATGAATTCGTGACGACCTGAAACTCCTGCACCGCTTCCTGACTGACTGTCGAACGCGATGCGTTGACGGAGTTGTCAGTGTTGTCAGCGCCATCGACCTGGACCAGATTCGAGCGACCGCGCTGGCCGCCGAAGTTCAAACCCGTCGTTGGCGCTGGTCCAATGGGGCGGCCATTGTCACGTCCGACAGTCGAGGTCGTCAGCGCGAAATTGATGTAGTTTCGTTCGTTGATCGGAAGACTGTTGATGCGCTGCTGATCGATCGTAGTGGCGACGGCAGTTTTCGACGTTTCAACTATCTCGGCCGTCGCGTCTGACACGGTCACTATCTCACTGAGTTGCCCAAGTTCGAGAGTCACGTTCACTTCAGCTCGTTGGCCCACGGTTATAGTAACCTTCGGCAGCACCGTCTTTTTAAAACTGGCGGCCTCAACCGTTACCTCGTAGTCGCCAGGAGGCAAGTTGATGATGCGATAGAAACCTTCGTCGTTACTGGTTGTGGTGCGCGAGAGGTTCGTGCCGGAGTTGCGCGCAGTCACGGTGGCGTTGGGCACGACCGCGCCCGACGCGTCTTGCACGGTGCCTTGTAAATCGGCGGCGTTTGACTGTGCCTGACCGAAAGCCACGTTTGCACAGAGAAGTAAGATCGTTATCAAACAGGGGATTTGAAATGATCCGAACAGTCGGGACTTTAACGATAGAAACATCGTCGTTCTCCTTCTAGTTTTTCGCGGCTCTGGAATTCGCGCGGTCACCAAAGTTCTTTTGCTTACGTTCGTTTACCAGTGGACGAGATTCGGAGAACCGTCTCCGATATGCTGACGGCGCATGGGAGTGTACTTGCGGCCGCTGTCACGCGCGCTGAGATAGCAACAATGACAGAGAGACCAGCACTGGCTGAGCCTTTTTACTCCAAAAAGACTCAAGGTGGCAAGCAAGTTTAGTAGTGCTGCATTTTGGATCTTGCGATTAGCTTGGATGAGGTCAGTACCGAAACGCGGTAGCGTCGGGTCAGCCTCGCGAACCTGCCCTCCGTGGACCCGACGCTACCGCGTTTCGGTACTGACTCCATCCAAGAGCGATCCCTGACGCGTCGCGCGGACGATTTTACTTTGTTGGATACGGTCAGTACCGTAACGCGGTAGCGTCGGGTCGTACGTGAGCGTCTCAAATTTGCTAGGAATATCGTGTGTTCGAGAACTGACCCGACGCTACCGCGTTTCGGTACTGACCTCATCCAAGCCCGAAGGGGCCGACCCGACGCTACCGCGTTTCGGTACTGACTCCATCCAAGATCGATCCCTAACGCGTCGCGCGGACGATTTTACTTCTTAACTGTTCGCTTGCGCCGCACAAAGCAATGCCCAGACCGGCGAGACGAGGTTTAAAAGCAGCACGTCGCAGCAATCCACAAATCCGCAGACGCGAATCGAATTTTCGGGCGTACGCCGCGATGTATTCATGGCCTAAGGCGTCGCTCGTCAAGTTGTTTTGGTGGCGAATGATCACGTCTGAGGCAAGCTCACCGCTTTCGAAAGCCATCAACATTCCGCTGCCTGTGAAAGGATCGATAAACGCCGCGGAATCGCCGATCGCAAGCAGACCCTTAGCGGGACTGGGTCGCTGTCGACCGAAGCTTTCCCATGATGCGCTGAGCCATTCCGATTCAGGTGTTGCTTTTTTGAGTGTGTAAGCGGCGCGCTCGTTTTTCATCACCGCTTCGCGCATGACGGTTTCGGGATCGGAGTGATGAAGCTTTACTTGTTCCGCGGAGGTTATGAAACAGAGATTGCTGACGTTGCCTTCAATCGTGCTGAGTCCGCCGTAGCCGTCGGGATAGAAGTAGATCTCGCAAGCGTTTGGCGCGACGCGCGTGTTTCGCAGGTGTACTTTGAAGGCGACAAGCTTTGGTTTTGTTCTTCGTTGCGCCAGCTTCCGCGTGAGGATGCGCGCACGGCCGGTTGCGTCGATCGTCACGGGCGCGCGGAAGTCGTGCTCGCTGCCTTCGAGCTTTAGCTTTACGCCGGTGACGGCGCGGTCTTTAATTAAAGGTTCGCTGATGCTTGCGCCTTCGAGTACGGAGACGCCGCAGTCTTTTGCGCGACGCAGCAAGACGTCGTCCATCACCGCACGGCTCAGGCCGAGCGCTGCGGGTTCGCCGAACCAGCGACTCGGAATTGAGAGGTGATGGCCGCGCGCGGAGTAGAAGACCGTTTCGGAGATCATCGATGGACCAGCGCCGCTCATCGCAACTGCGACGCCGAGCTTTTCGAAGTGCTGCCGGCATTCGGGAGAGATGAATTCGCCGCACAGTTTTGGTCGGGGGAATTTTTTCTGTTCGACGAGGAGCACGCGAAGCCCGCGCCGCGCGAGATGTATCGCCGCACTCGATCCCGCCGGCCCCGCACCGGCGATGATGACGTCGAAATTGTCGGAAGACAGGTTCACAGGATGCACAAAGATTTACATGGCACTCAAGACCAAACGATATGGGAAGTGGCGTTCCAGCCAGATGTCCTTCAATTCCGCACGCCGCGCCAGGGTGAGCAGCTCATCCGGTTTGAAACTGCGCAATATCGATAACGCACCATCGTGCCGCAGCAGTCGATTGTGCAAAACCAACTTCCCCAAAGTGGTGTAAAGAAAATACGCCACCGGATGCCGGTGCAGATCGATCACAAATATCCGCCGCCGCGCCACGCGGCTCATCTCGCAAAGAATGTCGACCACCTGCTCGTCGACGAAGTGATGCGTAAACAGCGAACAGATCACATAGTCAAACCGCGAATCGGAAAACGGCAGTTGCAACGCATTGCCACGCACCGAACTGATCTCATCGAAACGATTTGACTCCTCGTTGATCGACTCAGCGGAACGTTCGTTCAACTCGAGTCCTACGGCGCTAACGCGTCGCCCAGTCTGCCTGGCCCACGCGGCTGTCACGCGCAATAGTTCCCCCGAACCCGCACCAACGTCGAGAATCGAAAACTTTTTAACTGACGCCGCTTCGATCTCTCGAAACAGCGTGGTCTTCAAGCTGTGCGCATCGCCCATCCAGCGATTCACCAACTGCAACTCACCGATACAGTCTTCATACTCCTCCGGCGTGTACGATCCGGTATCGATGTGTTCAGGCTTGTAGCTGCGCTGTTTGAATTTATCGAACATGTTGGACCACTGATCAATGACCAATCTTCTGAACCACCAACGCGCTGTTCTTAGAACCAAAGCCGATACAGTTGCAGAGGGCCGTTCTCACGCTTGCTTCGCGCGCTTCGTTCGGGACGTAGTCGAGATCACAATCAGGGTCAGGTTCGTCGAGGTTGATAGTGGGCGGAATCTTGTTGGTATGCATCGCGCATAGTGCGGCCGCCAAACCTGCTGCACCGCTCGCGCCCTGCGGATGTCCGATCTGAGATTTTGTGGCGGACATCGGGATGCGCGCTGCATGACCGTCGAACGCGAGCTTCAACGCGCTGGTCTCGATGCGATCGTTGAGCAACGTCGACGTGCCGTGCAGGTTTACGTAGTCAAGATCTTTTACTTCGCAACCAGCATCCTCGAGCGCCAGACGCATGGCGCGCGCAGGTTCATCGCCATCTTCGGCCAGGCGCACGCGATGGTAAGCGTCGCACGTGGCGCCGTAGCCCGTAATCTCCGCGTAGATCCGCGCGCCTCGGTCTGTCGCGTGTTTGAGTTCTTCGAGAACGTAGATCCACGCGCCCTCGCCGAGCACGATTCCGGATCGATTGCGCGCGAAAGGTCTCGACGCACGATGCGGCTCGTCGTTCCAGTCGCTGGTCAACACAGTCATCAGATTGAACGCGGCGAGAATGCCCGGAGCGATCGGCGCATCAACGCCACCCGAAAGCATGACGTCCTGGCGACCAAGCGCGATGTGTTGCGCCGCGTAAGCCATCGCGTCGGTCGAACTGGTGCAACCCGTGGAGACGATATGCGACAAACCGCGCAGACCAAACGCCATCGACAACTCACTCGACAGCCCGCCGTGCGTCGACGCTGGAATCGTGTAAACACTCGCCTTCGTCGTTGGACCAACGTACCAGTACTCGTATTGCTGTTCGGTGAACGCGAGGCCTCCGCCACCCGTTCCGAGTTCTACGCCGAAAGTGCGTCGCTCAGCCAATGAAAGATCATTGGCGTAGAGCTTTGCATCTTCCAGCGCCTCTCGCGCAGCGGCGAGCGCGAGTGGAACAGTGCGCGGAACATGTTTGCGATCTTTTGGATTGAGCTGCGCCTGCCAATCGAATGACGGAACTTCAGCAGCTATTTGAACGGGAAAACTGGAAGGATCAAAAGCTTCGATTCTTCGGACGCCGCTCTGGCCCGTCACGAGACCGCGCCAGAACGCGTCGCGGCCGATTCCGAGCGGCGTGACACACCCCATTCCGGTAATCACAACCCGGCGTGGACGCGTCAACCCTTTAAACATGCCCTATGATTCAGTGACGACTGACCTAAACTGACAACCACCTAAACTTTAGTACCGCACTCGTTGCAGAACTTTGCGCCCGGTGTCAATTCTGCTTTGCAATTCGCACAAGTGGCCGCGCCCTGCTTTGCACCGCATTCGGTGCAGAACTTCGCTCCGGGCGCGTTGTGATGACCACATTGCGGACAAGGCACACCAGCCGGAGCGGGATTCGCAGCGCTCGATTCTCTCGACTGCTTCATCGCATCGTTCATCCAGCCTGCCATAGCATTTCCCAACGCGAATCCAGCGCCGAGTCCAACACCGGTTCCCGCGCCACCACCAGGATTCTGCGCTGCATCACGCATCGCATCCGCAGCCTGAAATTGCGCATAGCGTCCGACGTCGCCGATGACGCCCATCGACGTGCGCTTGTCCATCGCCGCTTCGACTTCCTGAGGCAGCGAAATATTTTCGATGACGAACTTCGTCAACTCTAATCCGAAAGTCTTGAACTCCTCGTTGAGTTTCTCGCGCGTGAACTTCGCGAGCTCGTCATAGTTCGACGCCAGATCGAGCGCCGCAATCTTCGACTCGCCCAAGGCGTCGCTGAATCCGCCAACCAACGTGCGTTTGAGTTGGCCCTCGATGTCTTCGGTAATGAACCGTCCGCTCGTTCCTGCAACTTCTTTAATCAACGCCTGCGGATCGGAAACGCGCATCGAGTAGATCCCAAACGCACGCAAACGGACCATCCCGAAATCCGCGTCGCGCATCATGATGGGATTCGGCGTGCCCCACTTTAGATCCGTGAACTGTTTCGTGTTGACGAAGTAGACCTCGGATTTGAACGGCGAGTTGAAGCCGTATTTCCACGCGCCCAACTTCGAAAGTATCGGCGTGTTGCCACCATCGATCGTGTAACGCCCGGGCGGAAACTGATCGGCTATCTGGCCCTCGAAGACAAAAACCGCTGCCTGCGATTCCCGCACGATTAGCTGCGCGCCGTTTTTGATCTCCTGGTCCCTCACGGGAAAACGGTACAGGAGCGTGTTTTGTGAGTCATCGAGCCATTCGATTACCTCGATGAACTGCGAACTCGGGCTTAGACGATCAAGTATTCCCATTTTTGAGCCTCATCCTGTCACCAAAGATTAAAACCACGGGAGATTATACGATTAGAACCGCGAAATCGTTTAGGCAGCAGCGCCTCTTCGCCTGCGAATGACGAGCAGGGCCACCAGACCGCCAGTGATATCGATAAGGCTGTCCCAGAGCGACGCGGTGCGCGCGGGAACAAAACTCTGGTGATACTCATCGAGCAGGGCGTAAGTCACGACGAGCACCAGTGAAATTAAAAACCAGCGGCGGTGGATTCGAAAGGCGCGAGCGGCGAGGATTCCCAGAATCGCGTACTCAGCGAGGTGTGCCAGCTTCCTTGTGATGAAATGGACCACCGCGAGCGTTTCCGGACTGGTGTTTGGAAACAGCCAGAGGACCAATGGACCAATGATGCGTGAGGTATTTCCGGCAGAAAAACTGTCAGAGGAAGCGAACGAAATAAATGCGAGCCAGGCGACGAGCGGAAGGTAGCGACTTAAAAACCTGCCCACAGTAGCTGTCTTTTTGTGTCTTCCTCTTTTTGTGGCTAGAGAGCCGCAGCGCCGGAGACCACTTCGATGATCTCGTTCGTGATCGCTGCCTGCCGGATACGATTCATGTTGAGCGTCAAACTGTCGATCAGCTCACTCGCGTTCTTCGACGCCGAATCCATTGCCGTCATACGCGCACCGTGCTCTGACGCAACCGACTCGAGCAGCGCCCGAAAGACTTGCGTCTCGATCAAACGAGGCAGGAGCGTGCTAAAGATTTCTTCCGGCGGTTGCTCGTAAACGTAATCAATGAGCGTGACAGGTTGTTGTGACTTCGCTTCCGGCTCTTCTGTTTTCGCTCGTGAGACCGGCAGCAACTGTTCCAACACCACGCGCTGCGACAACACTGATTTGAACTCGTTGTAAATGATGAAAACTTTGTCGATCTCTTCGTCTTCGGTGTAGGTCTTAATTATGGACTGCGCTACTTCGAGCGCGTCAGCGAACTCAAGGCGGGCCTTTGCAGTTAACCCGATAAACTCGCTTGCAATTACTGCGCGCCGGTTGCGAAAGAAGTCGCGGCCTTTGCGACCGACCGCCATGATCTCGATCTTCTTGTCTGAGTTGTCACGCATAAAAGCCTGCGCAGCCTTCGTGAGGTTCGTGTTGAAAGCGCCACACAAGCCTTTGTCGGCAGTGATCAAGACGAGCAGGTAACGTTCGTCGCCGCGAAGATCGAGCAGCGGATGATGGAAATCTTCATCGGTTCGCTTCGCGAGCTCGCCGAGAACCTCCGTCATCTTGATCGCAAACGGACGTGCGGCAACAACGCGATCTTGCGCGCGTCGGAGTCTCGCGGCAGATACCATTTTCATGGCTTTCGTAATCTGCTGCGTGTTCTTAACCGACTTCAGGCGCCGGCGAATCTCTAAAAGGTTCGGCATTGCGTCTTAAGCTGTGGGCTGTGCAGCCGCAGTCGATGCTGGTTTCGGCGGCACTGGAATATCTGATTTTCCGGCAGACTGCTTCTGCCACTCAACCTTGAAATCTTCCAGCACTTGTTTCAGTCCGGCTTTGATCTCGTCCGTCAAAATCTTCTTGTCGGCGATGTCGGCGAGTAAACCCGGATGCGAGTTTTCGACGAAACTCAGCAGACCCGTCTCGAAGCGTCGCACATCGTCGACGGCAATGTCGTCCGTGTAGCCATTCGTTGCGGCCCAGATAACCAGCACCTGTTTTTCGACGTCCATTGGCGAATACTGCGGTTGTTTCAGAATTTCCGTCAGCCGCTGTCCACGTGCTAACTGTGCTTGTGTGGCCTTATCTAAATCAGAACCGAACTGAGCAAACGCCTGTAGTTCACGGAATTGGGCCAAGTCGAGACGCAGCGTTCCCGCCACCTGTCTCATCGCTCTAATCTGCGCCGCACCACCCACGCGCGAAACGCTGTTACCGACGTTGATCGCGGGCCTGAAGCCAGAGTTGAACAGGTCGGCTTCGAGGAAGATCTGTCCGTCAGTGATCGAGATGACGTTTGTCGGAATGTACGCGGAGATGTCGCCGGCTTGCGTTTCGATGATGGGCAAGCTGGTTAGTGAACCACCTCCCTCAGCGTCAGACAGCTTCGCGGCTCTTTCCAGCAGACGCGAGTGCAGATAGAAGACGTCGCCCGGATACGCTTCGCGGCCGGGAGGGCGCCGGAGCAGCAGCGAGATTTCTCGATACGCGGCGGCCTGTTTCGAAAGGTCGTCGTAAATCGTGAGCGCGTGTTTGCCCTTGTCGCGGAAGTATTCACCCATCGCGGCGCCGGAGTAAGGCGCGAGAAACTGCATGGCGGCGGGATCGGAAGCCGTGGCCTTGATCACGATCGTGTAATCCATCGCGCCGTACTCCTGTAGTGTCCTGACCACCTGGGCCACTGTCGAAGCTTTTTGACCAATCGCGACGTAGATGCAGATTACGTCTTTGCCCTTCTGGTTGATGATCGTGTCAACCGCGACCGCCGTCTTTCCGGTTTGACGATCGCCGATGATCAGTTCGCGCTGACCACGGCCGATCGGCACCATCGCGTCGAGCGCCTTGAGACCTGTTTGCAGTGGCTCTTTAACGGGCTGTCGATCAACCACTCCGGGAGCGATGCGTTCCACGGGGGAGTAGTGCTCGGTAACAATCGGACCAGCATCGTCGATCGGATTGCCGAGCACGTCGACGACTCGCCCGACCAGCGCTTCGCCCACCGGGACTTCCATGATGCGTCCAGTGCGCTTGACGAGATCGCCTTCGCGGATTGTCTGGAAGTCGCCGAACAACACCGCGCCGACTTTGTCTTCTTCGAGGTTCAGCGCGAGACCGCGAACGTCGTGTGGAAACTCGAGTAGCTCGCCGGCCATTACCTTTTCTAGGCCGTGCAGTTCTGCGATTCCGTCGCCGATCTTGATGACGGTTCCGACTTCCGTGACCGTGACGCCGGTGTCGAAGTTTTCGATCTGTTTGCGAATGATCTCGTTGATTTCGCTGGGTTTAATTGGTTCCATGATTTCCTCTAAAAACTCTCAACAACCTGGCATGCTTATCGTCCCGCGAGGTCTTCCGACAAACGCTCGAGATGGCCTTGAACTGAACCGTCCAAGATAGTCGAGCCAATGCGCGCGACTAAACCACCGATGATTGTTTCATCGGTAGTGAAGCTGAGCCTGACCTTTTTTCCAGTCGCCTCTGCCAGTGTCTGCTGTAGCGCGTTTCTCAACTCTTCCGAAATGGGTCTCGCCGTGGTGACGCTTGCGGCAATTACGCCGCTGCGTTCGTCGAGCACCTGGCCAAACCTGTCGACGACTTCGCGCAACTGAGAGAGGCGCTGGTTTTTCAACAACACGCGCAGGAAGCTCGCAGTTGTTTCTCTCACACGACTGCGCGAGATCAAGTCTTCCAGAACTTTTCGTTTTTGATCGTAAGCGACAGTGGGATTCGCCATGACTTCTTTCAACTGGGGATTGGCTTCGATCATGGAAGCCCAATAGTCCAACTCCCTCTGGACCTCACGCTCTTCATGTCGTTCGATGGCCACGTCGGCGAGCGCGGCAGCGTACCGGCGTGCAACCGTTTGCAAGCTCAAACCGTCGTCCTCCTCAAGTCACCAATGTTCTCCTGAATCAGCATCGTGTCGTCTTCAGGCCGAATCCGGCTGCGAAGGGACCCTCGCGCGAGTTCAATGCTTCGGTTTGCGAGGTGTTGCCGGAGCTCTTTACGCGCCAGCTTGGCAGCTCTTTCGATATCTCGCTGCGCCTGTAGTTTGAGCTTCTCCATTTCGGCCGCCGTCGCTGCCGCCACACGCTCTCGCTCCGCTTTCGCTTCCTGCTTCGCCTGTTCGCCGACCATGCGAACGTCGTCGTCGAGCCGGCTCAGAAGATTGTTTGCTTCAGTCACCTGGGCCAACGCGCGCTCGCGTTCGTTGTGAGCGTCAAGCAGTTCCTGCTGGATCGCCGCGCGCCGCGACAGCAGAGCCGCGCCAATCGGTTTGCGCAACACCCAGATCGCAGCGGCCGCGAAAATCGTGAGGTTCACAAATTTCCACACCTCGAGCCCCGGGTAGTTAAAATACTGTTCGAGCCACTCCGATCCTTCTGCCAAAATTAACAGGAACATAGTTTGTTGTTGATTACCGCGCGGGTCGACGCAGTATTCGAGAAGTTATCAAATCACTAATAGAAGTTGCCTGCGCTTCGAGCTCTGCTCTTGCAGCCTCTTCCTGCTTTCGTGTCGCATCTTTTTGCTGAGCGACTTCTTTTAACATCTCGTCGCGGTAAAGCCGAAGCTTCTCCTCTTTTTGTTTCAGGGCTTCGGCGCGCTCCTTCTCCAGGAGCCGGTAACCGTCAGTGCGCGCGTCCCGCAAAGTCTGGTTGTACTTCGTCAGCTTCTCTTCGGTTTCAGCTTTCAGCGCATTCGCCTCACTGAGTCGACCGGTGATCTGCCTTTCGCGCTCAGCCAGAATCTGGTTGATGGGCTTCAGTAAGGTTCGGTTCAGGACGAATACCATGATGGCGATCACCAACAGGTGAAACAGTAACGTACCGTCAGGAACCAACTGAATTGAGGTCTCCGCGAGAAACATCCGATTCCTCTATCTATGCAGTAAGTTGTGGCTGCGAAAAGCGCGCGAGTCTAACATGGTGCTTTGGACGGGTCAACCAACGCTCCCTTTGTGTCTTCTCTGTGTAATCTGTGTAATGATCCAGTCGAAGTACACAGAAGAAAGCCACAAGGTTTTACAAAGTAGTGTGAGTGTGAATTGTATAACTTACATTCGCGCTGGATTGACGAGAAGGTTGTAGATTCTATCCAGGTCCTGACTGTTGAAAAAGCTGATCTCGACCTTGCCCTTGCCCTGCTCTGACATCAGGATCTTCACCTGAGTTCCGAGCGCTCGCCTGAGCTTGGTCTCGGCCGCGCGGACGTTTGGATCGAGCGCACGCGGTGCTGGCGCGCTCCTCGCCGACTTCCCCTCCACCATCTTCTGAACGATATTTTCAGTGACTCTCACCGAGAGACCACCATCGATGATCTGTCTCGCAATTCGTCGCTGCTGATCCGGATGGCTCAGCGCCAAAAGCGTTCGCGCATGACCTGTCGACAACCGCCCTTCCATTACAAGCTGCTGAAGATCCTCCGGCAAGCGAAGCAGACGAAGATAATTCGTGATGTACGAACGATCCCGTCCGACACGCGACGCCAGCGCTTCCTGAGTCAGACCAACAGTCTCGATCAACTTCTTGTAAGCCTGCGCTTCTTCGATCGGATTGAGATCCTCGCGCTGGATATTCTCGATGAGCGCGATCTCGAGGAGGCTCTCGTCTGGAACCTCTTTGACGATGACGGGCACTCGCGCCAGCCCCGCGATTTTTGCCGCGCGCCAACGCCTTTCGCCTGCCACCAACTCGTAACCGCCGTCACGTCGCCTGACGATCAGCGGCTGAACGATGCCGTGGCTGCGAATCGACTCAGCTAAACCTTCCAGGCTAGCTTCGTCAAAGTGTGTGCGGGGCTGCATCGGTCCCGGCACGATCGACTCGAGATCGACTTCTGTTGGCTCCGACCCCAGATCGATGGTGCGGTCAGACGATAGAAGAGCCCCCAGCCCTCGACCCAGCGCTTTTCTGTTCATGAATAATCTCCCTGGCTAATTGTGAGTAAGCTTCAGCCCCCTTGGAGTGCGCGTCGTAACTGATAATCGGCTTGCCGTAACTCGGCGCTTCAGCAAGCCTCACGTTTCGTGGAATAACCGTCTGGAAGACCTGTAGTCCATAGAAGTCGCGCAGGTCAGCGGCTACGGCGGCTGACAAATTAGTCCGCTCGTCGTACATCGTGAGAAGAAGGCCTTCGATCATCAACCCGGGATTGTGAAGCCGTCTGATCCGAGCGAGCGTATCGAAGAGTTCGGTCACACCTTCCAGCGCATAGTACTCACACTGAATCGGAACCAGCAGCGACCTGGCGGCGGTGAGCGCGTTCAGCGTCAACAGGCCAAGCGACGGTGGACAATCGATGATGACGTAGTCGTAGTCGGCTTCTACGGTGGAGAGTGCGCGTTTCAGTCTAAACTCTCTCTGTTCGACGTCCACCAGCTCGATCTCAGCGCCTGCCAGGTCTTTGTTCGACGGAACGACGTCGAGTGTCGGAATTGCGGAGTGGACGGTGATCGCCGAGAGCGGTTCGTCCAGAACGATGCTGTGGTAGAGGTTTCGTCTGAAACTGCCGCGTTGAATACCGGTTCCGGAGGTCGCGTTTCCCTGGGGGTCCGCGTCGACGAGCAGGACGCGATTGCCCCAATTGGCGATTATTGCTGCGAGGTTAACCGCCGTGGTGGTCTTACCGACCCCGCCTTTCTGGTTCGCGACGGCTATCGATTTAGTCATCGGCATGTTTGGCGCTAAACCTAACACACTCGCGGCCCGGCAAGCCACAAAAGAGATGGGGACACGTGAAACATAGATCTGTCTCACAGGATTAGCAGGATTTAGACCGGATTTGCAGGATTCATGCTGTAATCATGAAAAAATCCTGTAAATCCTGTCAAAACGACTTTTGTTGCGCGGAGAGGTAGACGAGGAGAGTCGAGAGGGCGCCCGGCGTCAGGCCGGGGAGACGGCGGGCCTCGCCGAAGGTTTGCGGTTGCGCCCGATCGAGCCGTTCTACGATCTCATTGGAGAGTCCGCTAATCGTCCGAAACGCCAACTCGCGCGGGATCCGGAGCGCGTCGTGCTGGTAAAGCCTGGCAATCGTCGCTTTGTGTGAATCGAGATATCCTTCGTACAGCGAATCCGCCAACACCGAATTCAAATCAGATTCCGCAACCGGCTTAAGCTCAGCCGGCAGCAGCGACATGATGAGGTCAGGCGTCACCTTCGGCCGTTTCGCGAGCTGCGACAACGAGATCGAATCGCCAAGATCCACACCGATCAGTGCGGAAACAGCCGCATGCTGCGCGTCAGCACGTCGCAAACGAATTCCATCCAGTGCGCTTCTCAGCCGCGCCAGTCGCGCCTGGCGCGCATTGAATCTCTCCCAATCCGAATCACCGACAAGTCCGAGTTCCCTGCCATAGCGCTCCAGCCTCTCGTCGGCGTTGTCATAGCGCAAGGCCAGCCGGTACTCCGCCCTCGAAGTGAAAATCCTGTAAGGCTCATCCACGCCCTGCTTGATCAGATCCTCGACCAACACTCCGATGTACGACTCTTCTCGCCGCACCCTGAACGACTCTCGGTTTTGCGTATACAGCGCAGCGTTTATCCCGGCGAGAAGTCCCTGGCACGCCGCCTCTTCATAACCCGTCGTCCCATTGATCTGCCCCGCATGGAAAAGTCCGGGCAGACGACGAGTTTGCAGATCAGGTCCGAGCTCTCTCGGATCGACGAAGTCGTACTCGATCGCGTAACCAGGTCGAATAATCCTTGCCTCGTCGAGACCGGGAATCATCCGCACCAAATCCTGTTGCAGCTCAGCCGGAAGCGACGTCGAAAAGCCGTTCAAGTAGACCTCGTTCGTGTCGTGACCTTCCGGTTCGAGAAACAACTGGTGTCGCGATTTATCGGAGAACTTTACGACCTTGTCTTCTATAGAAGGACAGTAGCGCGGCCCAACGCCCTTGATCTTGCCCGAATAGAGCGGCGACTCCGCGATGTTCTCACGAATCGCGTCGTGCACCTGACTAGTCGTGTAACCGATATGACAGTCGATCTGTTTCTGCTCGAGACGGTCAGTCGAAAACGAGAACGGCACTGGCGTCCGGTCGCCTGGCTGCGGCTCAAAAGCGCTCCAGTCGATTGTCCGACCATCCAGACGTGGCGGCGTGCCGGTTTTCAGACGTCCAACCGGAAACCCGAGTCGCTTCAGAGCTTCGGAAAGCTCGATCGACGCCGGTTCCCCAGCGCGTCCGCCTGAATACGTTCGACGGCCGGTATGAATCAACCCATTTAGAAACGTGCCGGTAGCGACGACAACCGCCTCGGCTCCAAACTGCCGGCCATCCTCGAGCAGCACGCCAGCCAGCTTGCCTTTATGGACGACAAAGTCCACGACCTTCCCCTGTCGCAGGTGCAGATTCGACGTCGCTTCGAGTGTTCGACGCATCTCCGCGCGATACCGCATCCGATCCGCCTGAGCTCGCGGCGACTGAACGGCCGGCCCACGCGAGCGATTCAGCAGTCGAAACTGAATTCCCGTGCGATCAATGACGCGGCCCATGATGCCGCCGAGCGCGTCAATCTCCCGGACGAGATGGCCTTTCGCGATTCCACCGATCGCCGGATTACAAGACATCTGCCCGACGAGGTCGAGATTGAGCGTGATCAGCCCGGTCTCCGCACCGAGCCGAGCAGCGGCGGACGCAGCTTCACACCCGGCATGCCCGGCGCCGATTACGATTACGTTAAATACCTCGTCGAACGACATGACTACTTCCCGATACAAAACGTTGCGAATATCTCTGACAGAATATCCTCCGTCGTCGTCTCTCCGGTGATTTGGCCGAGGAACCGCAGCGCGTTATGCAAAGGCACCAACACCAGCTCCTCGCTGTGCCGCTCGCGCAAAGCCGCTCGTGCGACTTCGATTTCACGCTGCGTGTTGCACAACAGATCGTAATGACGGGCATTCGTGATCAACAAACTTCCGTCTTCAGTCCCGTTGCGACTCAAGCTCGCAAGGATTGCAGCACGCAAACTCGCAAGCCCCTCACCGGTTCGTGCTGATACATTAATCGCTTCAAGCTCTTCAATACAACAAGCCGCGCTCTTGAAACTCGGCAGATCACTTTTGTTCAGTACCACCAGCCGGCGCGCACTTTCTGTTTGCGAAATCAACTCCTGATCTGATGGTCCAAGATCCGTCGATCCATCAAGAACGACCAACACCAGATCCGAATCTCCCATCGCGCGACGCGTTCGCTCGATCCCCAACGTCTCGATCCCGTCAGTTGTTTCGCGCAGCCCGGCAGTATCCGTCAGAATTACGGGTATACCCTCCAGGTCGATTGCCTCGGATAAAGTATCGCGAGTAGTGCCGGGAATGTCAGTAACGATGGCGCGCTCACGCTGTATTAAACTATTGAATAGACTGGACTTACCGACATTTGGACGGCCCGTAATCGTGACCCGCACACCTTCCTGCAGCAGTCGTCCGGCGCTGTAACTCTGGCTCAGTTTTTCAATGCCGGTACTCACAGTTGCGAGGTCTTGATCAATCTCATTCGCACGCGGCGCGGGTATGTCTTCTTCGACAAACTCGAGCGCGGACTCCAATAACACGATCACTTCGACAAGCTTTTCTTTGAATGGACCAAGCGCATTCGACAGCTCGCCATTCAACTGGCGTGAAGCCTGCTTCACGGCCGCATCAGTTTGCGCGGCGATCAGATCGCGGATCGCTTCCGCCTGCGCCAGGTTTATTTTTCCATTCGACAAAGCACGCAGCGTGAACTCTCCAGGACCTGCAAGCACGGCGCCTAACTCGAGCGTCGCATCGATGATGCTGCGCACGATTGCCGGCGATCCATGACAACTGATCTCCACAACGTCTTCGCCTGTCAGAGAGTGAGGTGCGGGAAAGCAAGTCAACAGAACCTGGTCCAACATCTGACGATCAACCGGACGCGTCAACTTTGTGAGTCTTGCCTGTCGGGGCTCAACATCGTCGAAGTCACCGACAGTCTTCGCGATCGCGATCGCATTCGGACCGCTCAAGCGGATCACGGCGAGAGCTCCGCGCCCTCTCGGTGTTGAAAGTGCAACGATGGTACTCATGTAGTTAAAGCCAGTTTCACAGGATTGTAAATCCTGTCTAATGGAAGGGTATTAACTCTTGCGGGCAATTCTCAACTTGCGATCGGAGCCTTCGCCGATCGACTCGGTGAACAGATCTGGACTATCTGCCAGCGTCAAATGAATAATCCGTCGTTCGTTTGCGCTCATCGGCTCAAACGTGAACGCCACACCGGTTTGACGAACGCGATTCGCAGCCAGATTCGCCATCGCCTGAAGTTCGGCCTCGCGCGTGGCGCGAAAGCCGTGCACGTCGCAGACGATTCGCGCGCCCGCTTCCAGACTTCTTCCAAAAACCTGATTGAGCAGGTGTTGCAGCGCTTCCAGTAATTCGCCGGTTTGCGATTGCAGGAGTTCCGCGTCGTGACCTTCGATATCCAACACTTCGCCTGTAATGCCCTGCTTCACGGCGACGCGCAATTGCAGGCCTGTCATCTCGAAGACGTTTTCGAGAAACTCCGCAGCGTGTTGAGAGACCTCTGTCATCGAATCGATCCTTCGCTAACCGGATGCCGTTGCATCAATCTTTTTTTTTGGTCGGGTAGGTCCTTTCGCCGGCGGCGGCACGGGAACCTGCTCGTCGTCAGACTTGGTCCAACGGTTTATCAGGAACTGTTGACTGAACCCGACGATATTACCAACGAGCCAATATAAAACTAAACCCGAGGGCGCCGTCCACAAAATGTAAAGCATGAAGAGCGGCATACCGATCGCCATCATCTTCTTCTGCAAAGGATCCTGCGCCGGCGTCGGCGTCACAAGTTGCAGCACCACCATCGTGCCCGTCATCAGGAGCGGCAGAATGTGAATGAAATAAGGCTCAGCGGCTGAGAGATCGGGAATCCACAGAAAACTCGCTTGTCTAAAATCAAGCGAGATGGTGATCGACCTGTAGATCGCAAAGAGAAACGGGAACTGAATGAGCAGCGGTAAGCAACCGCCGAGCATGTTGCCTTCTTTCATCAACCGAAGCTGGTCCATCTGCAATTCTTTCAGACGAGGATCGTTCGGTTTCAATCCCTTCATCTTCTCTTGCAGCTCTTTCATCTGCGGCTGCATCTTCGCCGCCTGCTTCATTGCCTTCGATGAGCGCCACTTCAGCGGAAAGAAGAGCGAGTAGATGAGAATTGTGAGAAGAATAATCGCAAGACCGTAACTGCCGGTCAGATGGTAGAGGTACGTGATGGCTTGGAGTAACGGTATTGCTATCGGTCTCGAAAGCCAACCGAGAAATCCGTAGTCGATCAACCCATCGAGATCAACCGGCCGCTGGAGCACGCCTGTAATGTATTTGTTCGCGTCGGTAAGAAGATAGTGATCCTTCGGGCCCGCATAAATGATGTTACGCGAGCCGTCTGCGGGCACGGGTATGAGTCCGGTTACCAGGATGCGCTTCTCGAGCGCGCCGTCGGGATGCTTGTACTCGTATGCGACGGTTCTGTATTCAAGTCCATCGGTAAATCGTGCGGGCACGGCGACCATGGAGAAGTAAGTGTCCGCAACTCCTGCCCAGTCGACCTGGCCATTCAAGGCGAGTCGATCCGGACTGTTCTTGTTGGCATTGATCTGTGCGGCTACATGGCGTTCGAGTTTGCCGTTGACGAGAGACACGGCCTCTGGCGCAACCGAATAAAACGTGTGACGGCTGACGCCCTGATCGCCGATGCTCGGACCGATCGAGATCTTCACTTGCGGGATGGTCTGTTCGCCGCGCTTCATGAGAAGCGAGAGATCGGTTTCATACTGATCGGCGTCGAACGTGATCGCTTTGCGGACTTGAACTCCACTCGCCTCTTCCAGCACAAACGTGAGCTGCTTCTTTTCGCCTGCCTTAAGATCTAAATTGACGTCGCCGTTAGCAGCGTCGACGCCTTCGACTCTGTAAGTCGAAGAGCTGAGCAACGTGTCCAACGTGCCGTCGCCGGTTTGCAACTGCAATGGGACCATGCGGGGCTGACGGTTCAAACCGTCAGGCGAGATCAGCTCGAGTGGCTTCTTCTCTTCTTTCCTACCGCCGACAGAGTAGATGGGAGCCTGGCTCTGCTTATTCTTCTTTATTACCCAGCTGATGGGTTCGGCGCCGACCGTGTCGAACTTCGTCTCGTAAAGCGGAGTTCGAATAGTAATGGTTCGTTGCGGCGCGCTATTAATCTGACTTGGCAACGAAGCGGCTTGCGCTGTCGGAGCAATTGAACCCGGCGTTTGTGTCGCGGTTACTGTTGCTGCTGGAGACGGCGTGCCGGCTGCGGCCTTTTGATTCGGAGGAGGAGTAGGCGGAAAAAAATAACTCCACAGAAACAGAATGACCGATGAAATAACTAAAGCAATTAAAAGTCGTTTTTGTTGCATCGTGTGTAGCGGTAATCAACAACCGCCCGCTAATTACTTAACTGGGTCATACCCGCCTGGGTGGAACGGGTGGCAACGGAGCAATCGACGAACTGCCATGCCGCTGCCGCGCAAAGCTCCGTAGCGGGAGATCGCATCAACAGCGTATTCCGAGCACGTGGGAATGAATCTGCACGAAGGAGGTAGAAGCGGCGAAATCGCAAACTTATAAACTTTGAGTAATGAGATAAGAACGCTCTTCACACATTTAATAACTACTTGATCGAATCGCGCACTTCAAGGCTTCCAACCTTTTCAATTATTCCCTTGAACTCCTGGCACGGAGCAGCCATCTTTTGATGTGTCACTGCCGTCTTCGCGTTCAGGACCCAGTCGTAATTCTTCGAGAGCTCGCTCAATAATGTTTCATTCAAGCGAAACGTCTCGCGAAGTAATCGTTTCGCGCGGTTTCGTTGCACCGCTTTACCCAGCGCCTTCTTCGAAGCCGTTATGCCGAGGCGATGGTTGCGTTCCTGGTTTTCAATAACAAACGCGGTAATAAATACGCCTTCAAACCGCTTGCCGTTCCGGTAGACGTGCTGGAATTCTGCAGTATCCCGCAAATACTTCCGCATGCATTAACAGAAACATTTCAATAGTGAGCAGGGGTCAGCCGCTTTCTTCCTTTAGCGCGACGTCTCTTCAACACCAGGCGTCCATTCTTGGTCGCCATGCGGGCGCGAAATCCGTGCGTCTTTGCGCGTCGTCTGTTATTAGGTTGAAAAGTGCGCTTGGACATAGAAATGAATTCTCCTTTTAAACGAAAATCGTAAGACTAATCGCGCCCACGGTTTATGTCAAGAAACGGCGGCCTTTCTGTGCGACCTTTTGTGTTCTCTATGTGTTTCTGTGCACAATCAGCACAAGGCTGAACAAAAGAGCCGCGTTCAACAACGTTTCGTACGAGAACGATGCTTGATCTGTGCAGAATCGGGATCTTTCAAAGGGCGATCAGTGGGTGCTGTTTTATTCTTTTCCATCCCTTGATCAATCCGAAACTTCTATGTTAGATTCCGCAGGCTCGGAGAGATACCACCTCGTAACTAATTGATATTAAAAGACTTTAAAGTAATTCTTTAACGGCCCGGAACTTTTCCCACTACCTGTGGAAATGGTTGTGGAAAAGTCTTCGCGGGAGCATTTTCGCTAGCTTAAGTAAGGAACGATGGGAGAGCAGTAGGTTAGAGTTCAACTGATAGAGCGACATGCGACAGCGTACGCTTCTATTACGCGGCCTTTAGTCAAATTGACGACTTCCCTTCACAATTTCGATGAGCACTTCTGTTGAGACGAATGTTTGGGGCAGGATTCTCCACTCACTAAAAGGCCGACTCAATCAACAAACTGTCGATACGTGGTTTAGCCCAATACAATTCGAGAGTCTCGACAACTCTCAACACGTCATTCGGCTTCGTGCTCCCAACCAGGTCGTCAAAGACACAGTCGTCACGAACTACGGCAAAGTATTAACAGAGTCTCTGAATGAGCTGAAACTTGCGGGTTACTCAGTCGGATGGGTTGTCGGCAAAGTTTCAGATTGGGTTCCAGAGCAGATCACTCTCGCCGCTTCTGAACCTGTTCTCGACGTTGAAACCTCTGCGGCGAGCGCTACCACTCCAGTCATCTCGATTACTGAATCAGAACCGTCGCTCAGTTCAAAATACACTTACGAGAGTTTTGTTGTCGGTTCGTGCAATCAGTTCGCTCACGCTGCTTCACTCGCGGTAGCCGAAGCGCCTGGACGCACGTACAATCCGCTCTATCTCTACGGCGGCGTCGGACTCGGTAAGACGCATCTGATGCACGCGTGTGGTCACGCAATCAAGTCACATAATCAACACCTTAAACTCTGTTACATCTCGTCCGAGCGATTCATGAACGATCTGATCAATGCGATTCGCTACGACAAGACGCAGAGTTTCCGTGAGAAGTATCGGTCGGTCGACGTGCTCTTGATCGACGACGTCCAGTTCATGGCCGGCAAGGAACGCACGCAGGAAGAGTTCTTCCACACTTTCAACGCGCTTTACGATCAACAAAAGCAGATTGTGATCAGTTCGGATTGTCCGCCCAGGGAAATACCGACGTTAGAAGAACGTCTGCACTCTCGCTTTGAATGGGGACTCATCGCCGACATCGAACCGCCAGACCTCGAAACGAAGATCGCGATCGTGAAAAGGAAAGCCGAGGTCATCGGCGTTTCGATACCTGACGACGTCGCGATGTTTATCGCCGGCCGAGTGAAGAGCAACATTCGAGAACTCGAAGGTTCGCTGGTTCGTCTGATCGCGATTTCTTCACTTCGCGGAGAACCGATCTCAAAAAGCCTGGCGCAAGATGCGATCAGAAACATCTCGAAGGAAGAGGAATCAGGTGTTGTTACGATCCAGCAGATTCAAAAGCTGGTGGCTTCAACGTACAAGCTAACCAGTGAAGAATTGATTTCCAAAAACAACGCTCAGAAGATCTCACATCCCCGACAGGTTGCGATGTATCTCTGCAAGCATTTAACGAAACACAGTTATCCGGAGATTGGTCGCGCCTTCGGTGGAAAACATCACACCACGGTTATTCACTCGGTCGAAAAAATTGAGTCGCTTGTCACAACAGATGAAACTCTGCAACGACTCATCAGCGAACTCACGGAGTCGTTGCAAAAATAGCCTTACGCGCGCGGCGCAGCACCGACTTTTTTCACAATCAACAACGAACGTTTTGTGGAAATGTGTTAATGTTCACGTCTTCAAATTTTTTCCGAAACCGTGAGTGGGGTTTTCAACAGGCTTCCACAGGGCAGCGAGCGTCGTAAGTTTCTTTGATTGTTCAGTTTAGCTATTTATTCACAGATCCACAGGCACCTACTGCTACTACTAGATATTCTTAATTGATCTATTTCTGGTGGTAGAAGAAACCGAGCGCGCGATTTGTGGATTATCCGAAGGAGCGATGGCAATGCAATTCGTAGTCAGTAAACAGAACCTGCAAAAAGAGCTCGGGTTCGTTCAAGGCGTCGTCGAAAAGAAGAACACGATCCCAGTGTTATCGAACATACTCATTGAGTCGGTTGGTGAAAACACGATCCGAATTACCGGCACCGATCTCGATGTAACGATTCGCTGTGAGATGGATGCGGAGGAGATCACGACACCGGGTTCGATGTGTGTTCAGGCGCGAAAACTTTTTGAGATAGCGCGATTGCTGCCGGACGCTCCGGTTAGTTTCAAAAAAGAAGAGAACGAGTGGGTCACGGTGAAATGCGATCGAGCTCGCTTCAAGATGGTTGGAGTTGCACGCGAAGCGTTTCCGGAAGTTCCGTCGTTCAAGTCGGCGCCTACAAAGCTTCCCGCCGGCGTAATCAAGACTTTTATCGACCGAACGATTTTCGCCATCACTCAAGAGGAATCACGTTACACGCTTTCCGGCGCTAAGTTTGTCCTGGACGAAACAGGCGCGCGGATGGTTACGACTGACGGTCATCGACTCGCCTTCGTTGAAAAGAAAGGCCTCGTTAGCAACGGCGGAAATGAAACCATCGACACACTCATTCCTCGGAAGACGTTAGCTGAGTTGACGAAACTAACAGCAGCGAATTTTGACGAAGAGATCAGCCTGGGGATGGACGAGAATCACATTTATTTCCAGGTTGGACCAAGGCTCCTGATTTCGCGAATGCTGTATGGGCAGTTTCCAAACTATGAAATGGTAATGCCCAAGAACAATGATAAATCTGTTGAATTCAACAGCAGCTTGCTTAATCTTGCTATTCGTCGTGTTGCGTTGATGGCCGATGAGAGGTCGCACGCGATTCGCTTCCATCTCGAGCCGAATCAGTTGGTCATCAGTTCACAAAACGCAGAGGAAGGCGAAGCAAACGAAACAATCCAAACCGACTACGCCGGCGATGTAACGGACATCGGTTTCAACGCTCAATACCTGCAGGAATTTCTAAACGTCATAGGCGATGCGAAAGTCGCCTTTGAATTCAAAGACGGCAACTCACAAGCGCAGCTTCATCCATCTGAGAACGGCGACTACGACTACAAGTACGTCGTAATGCCGATGAGGATCTGAAACAAATGTTTTTTGTTCCTCTTGTACTTTTTTGTGGCTTAATATCGATGCATGCTGCTTGCGGCGATTGAAGCAACAAATTTTCGGAATCTCAGTGGGAGAATTGAGTGGGGCCCAAGACTCAACATCATCTACGGAAATAACGGGCAGGGAAAGACCAATTGGTTGGAAGCGATTTATCTCCTCGCACGGACCAAGTCGTTTCGCACGCAACGTCTTCAGGAAGCAATCAAGTTTGGTGAGCAGTTAGCGATTGTTAGAGGAATCGTCACCACCGGACTCGAACTCGAGCGTGAGTTACAAGTCAGCCTTCAGGATAATTCCAAGACGATCCTGGTCAACTCGAAACGCGAAACTCTCGCGCGCTATCTAACTCAGCTTCAAGTCTTCTCATTCACAGCTACAGATCTCGAAGTCGTGCGTGGCATTCCTGAAGCTCGCAGACGCTTCATCGATCGCGGCATCTCATCGCTCAGACCCGGATACCTGAAGACACTCTCTGACTACAACAAAGTCATCAAGCAAAAAAATCGTGTGCTGCAACTCGCGAACGAAGGTGAGTTCAGTCTGGAGAAGACAGAGGATCTGCTCGGTCCATGGAACGATCAGTTGGTCCGTTTAGGAGCGCTCATTCATCGAAATCGAGATGAGTATGTTGCGGGTTTGAATGCAGTGCTTGAACGCCAGTTATTCGAACGGAGGGACGTTACAACCCGTTACGTCTCATCACTTGAAGGCAAAGGAGATCTGACGGATTACGAGTCGCTTTTGCGGTCCAGAATTGCTGCTCGACTGCCCGCGGAAGTCTCTGCCGGGTATGCGCTGATCGGTCCGCACAGAGACGATTTGGAGGTGCTTCTGGACGGCCGGGAAATCAGGGTTTACGGAAGCTCCGGACAGCAACGTAGCGCATTGTTACTATTAGACTTAGCGGCGATTTCGTTGTATAATTCAACCGTCAATGACCATCCGGTTTTCACCATCGACGATGTCGACGCCGAACTGGATGAAAGTAGGATAAAACGCCTCCTGGAATATCTTGAGAATCGCACGCAGACCTTCATCACCACTTCAAAACGCTCCCACGTTGAAGGTTTCTTTTCGAGGGCCAATGTATACGAGATTGAGGACGGTAAAGTGTGCCACAGCAGGGTCGGGCCCTCACTCGCGATCGGCGGTCCAGGGGCTTGATATGTGTATAGGAGAGACTATTGGTATCAGCAGGAACTAATTTAACGCAAAAGAAAAGTATGGCTTACGATTCAACATCGATCACAGTTCTCGAAGGGCGCGACGCAGTGCGTAAGCGTCCGGCGATGTATATCGGGTCGACCGGAGAGATCGGTCTGCACCATCTTGTGTACGAGGTGGTTGATAATTCGATTGACGAAGCGCTGGCAGGTTTTTGCGACTCGGTTGACGTCACTATTCATCTCGACAATTCGATCACGGTTATTGATAACGGACGCGGTATTCCCGTCGACGAACTGAAGAAGGAAAAGCGATCTGCGGCGGAAGTCGTCATGACCAAGCTTCACGCCGGCGGCAAGTTTGATTCAAACGCTTATAAGGTTTCGGGTGGTCTACACGGCGTGGGCGTATCGTGCGTCAACTTCCTTTCCGAAAAACTGCATCTCGAGATCTGGCGCGACAGTAAAACTTACGAGCAGGAATACGCGCGCGGGATTCCGGTTGCTCCACTCGCGCTAACGGGAAAGACGCGCAAGCGCGGAACGAAAGTCACCTTTAAGCCCGATTCGCAGATCTTTACCGAAACGTCATTCAGCTTCGACAAGCTCTCAGAACGCCTGCGCGAAAAGGCATTCCTGAACAAGGGAATCAGGATCACGATCAAAGACGAGCGCGAGGAACCCGAGCGTTCGCACGAGTTCTACTACAAGGGCGGAATCGCGGAATTCGTGAAGCACCTGAACAAGAACAAGTCGACGCTGCATGACAAGCCGATCTACTTCGAAAAGGAAGGCGAGAATCTCTCGATCGAGGTCGCCATCCAGTACAACGACGGCTACGACGAAAAGGTCTACTCGTTCGCGAACAACATCAACACGGTAGACGGAGGCACGCACCTCTCGGGATTCCGATCCGCGTTCACGAGAACAATCAACGCGTACGCGCAGTCATCCGGCCTCGCGAAGAACTTCAAAGGGTCTTTGACGGGCGACGACGTGCGCGAGGGTTTGGTGGCGGTGATTTCTGTGAAACTGCCGCAACCGCAGTTTGAAGGCCAAACCAAGGGAAAGCTCAATTCAGACGTGAAGGGCGCCGTCGAGTCGTTTCTGAACGACCGACTGACGGAGTTTTTCGAGCAGAACCCGCCTGTGGCGCGAAAGATTGTCGGAAAGGCACTCGACGCGGCGCGGGCGCGTGAAGCGGCTCGCAAAGCCCGGGAAATCGTTCGTAAGGGCGCGATGGGCTCGAGCATGTTGCCGGGTAAATTGGCCGACTGCCAGGAGCGCGATCCTCAGCTTTCCGAGATCTATATCGTCGAGGGCGACTCGGCCGGCGGTTCAGCCAAGCAGGGACGCGATCGAAAGAACCAGGCCATCCTGCCGCTAAAAGGCAAGATTCTGAACGTCGAAAAGGCGCGCTTCGACAAGATGCTTGGGCACAGTGAAATCAAATCGCTGATTACGGCCCTGGGCACAGGCATCGGCAAAGACGACTTCGATATCAACAAGCTCCGATATCACACGATCATCCTGATGACGGACGCCGATGTGGATGGTTCGCACATCCGGACACTGCTTCTAACGTTCTTCTATCGCCAGATGCCGGCGCTCGTCGAGGGTGGACACGTCTATATCGCTCAGCCGCCGTTGTTCAAAGTAAAGCGGGGTAAGAAAGAAGAGTACATCAAGGACGAAAGCTCGATGATTCGGTACCTGATGCGTCAGGCGACGGGCGATATGACCGTCAAGCCGGCAAACGCTGGACAGCCGATTGAAGGGCGTGAGTTAGCAAAATCGCTCGAAAAGATGGTTGATTTTAAACGTTACTGTGAGAGGGCTACTCGGCGGCTTGGTGGCGATGCTCACATGCTGAACGTGTTGCTTGAATCGTTAGGTGGGCGCAAAGGTGTTCTGCGCAAGGAGGATCTGAATCTGCGAAAAGTCTTCCAGGACGAAGACTTGATGGCGAAAATCGAAGGGGCGCTGGATAAGGCCGGTTACAAAACCGAGCTTACCAGTGACGAAGAACACGGGCTGTGGGAGATCGAGACGACAACCAACACCGGTGTGAATCTCGTCATCGACTGGAACTTCGCCAGCTATGTTGAGTTTCAAAAGGCTGTCGAGCTGTTCAAGAATCTTGAAGACGAGCTTGCGGCGCCGTTTATCTCGGGTGAGAACGGAGCGAGCGAAGAGATTCCGACCCGCGAGGCGCTGCTCGAGAAGGTGTTGACGGCAGCGAAGAAGGATCTTTCGATTCAGCGTTACAAAGGGTTGGGCGAGATGAATCCCGAGCAGCTTTGGGAAACGACGATGGACCCGGCGAAGCGCACGCTGCTGAAAGTCAGGATCGACGACGCCGTTGAAACCGATGAGATTTTTACGGTTCTAATGGGTGACGCGGTCGAGCCGCGGCGAAAGTTCATCGAGGATAACGCGCTCGACGTTCGAAACCTCGACGTATAGCCACAAAAAGGCACAAAACAAAGCCACAAAAAGGCGCAAAGGAAAAATTGATTTATGTTCCTTTGTGCCTTATGTGTTCTTATGTGCTTTTTGTGTACTCCCGAAATCTTTCGACGCGAAAGCGAGAGAGTTGGATCGGTTCGTCACGGCCGATGCCGGCTTTGCGGGTGGCGATGTCTACCTGGTGTTCGGCGTCGTTGATTCCGGGGATGTCGGGGAGGAGTAAACCTCTGCGGGAGCCGCTCTCATCTTCCACAATCACGCCAAAGACTTGCGGGTCCAATTCTTCCATCGTCGTGGGTTCAGGCGGGTGCAGGACGTCCACCGAATAACGCAGGTTCGTTAACTCATCTTCGGCGACCGCGTCGAACCTCGGATCGTTCGTTGCCGCACTGATCGCGTTCGCAACGATCTCCTCCGCGAGCGTGTCTTTCACGGGCTCAATCGTCCCGATACAACCGCGCAGATCTCCGTCCAGCGTTTTCAAAGACACGAAGCACGGTGCGCGCGCCGCGAGAAGACCTCCGCGCGCTGCCGGATGAAGCACCGTCCCAGAACGAACAAACTCCTCCACCGCCTTGCGAGCCAGTGCTGCCGGATCCGTCTCAAGCTCCGAACTGCCCCGCTGATGCGTTAGTTGCGCGACCAAATACCCAACGCCAAAAGGCGCTTCGTAATTCAGCACCTCACACGACAGTGGTAAATCGGAGCTAACGCCGATCGCAACCAGCATCGACCGGTACCCACACTCCCCCGCCAGTTTTCGCAGATTGTGATCGATGTCGACGATCCTCTGCGGAACGTTCGAACGCAGCGCGTCCACGACTTGTTCATCAAACACGTGCGCATTTGGGTTGTACCCGGCGGGCGCCTGTGGTTTGAGCCGGTGACTCAAGTCGCCACTGGCGATGAAAGCGACGCGCCGTCCAACCTGATCGATCGCATTCCTGATACACGATCCAAAACGAACGTGATCCTCGTTGGAAAGAAAGCTGTAGCCAAGAGTCACGACTCTGCCTTCCCAACCGTTTTGCAGCAGGAAATAAAGTGGCACTGCCGTGCCGTGATCGAGCTCGCGCTCACGCAACGTCGACACGCAATAGTTTTCCGAGGCGGCAGCTTTTTTGATTGCGCCCAACAACTCCTCGTCAACTTCGAGAGCGAAAGTCGTTTCAGGTGCGTGGAAGTTTGCGAAGTCTCCGTAAACTTCGGGTCCGTCGTAAGCAACAAACGAATCGACTTCAAGCGGAGCGTGCGGCGAAATCATGACGACCGACTCCGCGCCGCTATCGATCAGCCGCCTCGTGAGTTCTGCCATCGCATCGATCGAATCGACGACGCCGGCGATCGACTCGCGACCGACCTCAGGCACCATGATCGGTGGATGCGGAGCAATACCGGAAAAGACTAGAGAGCTCTGGGTCATCGCACGTCTTTCGTGTTTTTGGAGGGAACGGCTTATTCTACGCTCCGGAGAACCTGGTCACAACATGAAGCATTATGACCTATTGATTGTCGGCGCCGGCCCGGCGGGGTCTTTCGCCGCAGACCTACTCGCCAAGGGTGGCGCGAGCGTGGCGCTCTTCGATGGTCGTCCGGAAGGCGAACCAAAAGCGTGTGGTGGCGGTGTGACGGCGAAAGCGTTGAAGGCCTGGCCGCAGTTGTTGAATGCGGTCGGCCGCACGATACACGAGCTCGACCTGTATTCGCCGTCAAGCAAGAAACTTCACCTCGAGCTGGAAGAGCCTTTTGCGATCTACTCGCGTATCGCATTTGATTGTTACCTGCGCGATCGCGCACGAGACGCGGGCGCGCACGTCATTTCCACGAAGATCTCGGCGAGAAAAATTGAGCGCGCCGAGCATGGGTGGCGACTCAAGAGCGATAGCGGAAACGAGTGGCAGGGTTCTTTGTTGATTGCCGCGGACGGCGCAAACAGCGGTATCGCAAAAATGCTCGC